>OQVI01000445.1_pt1 | contig 28768 bp, 17 predicted proteins | sample 1691651 | NCBI WGS metagenome assembly OQVI01 (sample SAMN03418287, study PRJEB22391) | human gut metagenome | biome: human-gut; feature: organic feature; material: feces | host: Homo sapiens | place: Italy | collected 2013-04
CACACGTGTGCCCAGCAACGGGATTTTGCCGATGCTACGCATTCCAAATCGGCAAAATCTGCTGCCGGAACTGTATCGTACGGAATTTTCAGTTCAGAAAATTCCTACCTGTGAACAGTTACAAACTCTCCCAGTGACGCTGCCCTGCTTATAACCCCTCTTTACCTATATAATAGCGTCTCCCGGATTCTCTCCGCAAACGCATTCATCCGTTCCTCAATCCCCGGCAGCTGCATCGCTGCCCCGGCATTGTTTGCCGTCTCCATCATCGCAAACTGCCCCGGCAGATAGAAGGTTTTGTTCATATTTAACGCCGCGATAAGCTGTTCCGCCACGATATCGCTTCCGGAATAGCCCGACACAACCACCGCAAACAGCGCTTTGTCATAAAACCGCGTCGTCCGGAACAGCGAAGTCAGGCGGTTGATGAACGCAGTCAGGTTTGCCGACAGCGCATCGTTGTAGTTTGGACAGAGCATCACGATCGCATCCGCCTCGCGGACTGCCGGATAAACGTCCTCGACCATCACTCCACCGTAGAAGCAGCTTCCCTGCTCGCCAAAATGCAGGCACATCTTGTACGGGCATCCGGCGCAGTCGGAAAGCGTACCGTTTCGAAGCCCTATCTCCCGGATCTCCATCTCCGGGAGCTGTTCTTTCACCCGGTTCCAGATCGCGTAGGTGTTGGAGGTCTTGTGGCTTGACGCGTGCAATACCAATACTTTCGGACATTTTTTCCTGACGCAATCCGTTCCCAGTACTTCTTTGACCAGCCCCGCCGCGCTCTCGCGGTATGCCCCCATCAGATCGGTTCCAAGATTATTGGAAACGATCGTGTAATTGGAAAGTGTCCGCGTGCCCTCGACGAGCGGGCGTCCCACGAACGCGCAGCCCGCACAGTTAGCGGCAAATACCAGATCCTTCGCCGCCGATTTGGAATAGAGGTCATTTTCACTGTCCACCAAAAGTCCGCCGACAAAACCGTTCAGAAAATCCGGATGTTCCCGCAGGAAACGAATCAGGCGGTAAAGCTCCAGGTTGATGCCAGATGTGCCAAGCGGCACGGCAAACAGGATACGTCCCTGAACTGGATTTTTTCGATTCTGTGTCTTCTCCAGGCGCCTCCATCGATTTACATAATCTTCAAAAGCACTGATTTCCGTCGCTGTCTCGTAGGCGTAGCCGTCCAGCGCATAGGATAACACCTCCGAAAGGCGCGCATCCGCGCCTTTTTCCTCCTCGCGCAGATGGACGAGGAGGAGAGGCATTTCTTCTATATAAATATCTCCTTCTGAATTTGAACGAATCATTTATGTTCGCTTCCTTCCTGCGATAAGACTCATCGATCACACAATCTTTTTCAGATTTTCCTCCGCCGTCACAATCCGCTCATACAGCGCATCCGGCAGTGGCAGGATTTCTGTTTCCAGACCGTATTCAGTATAACGGTTTTTCACGCCCATGAAGATGCCGCCCATGAATACGGAACCGCAGTGCCATTCGCCGCGCATCATCAGAATCAGGGAGATCGCGCCGGAGGAATATGCCGGTGCGATAAACGGCTTGAAACCGATCGCACGCATATGCAGGTTTGCCGTTACCGTCAGCTGGGTCAGTTCTTTTGAAAGCTCGTCGTTGTAATTCTCAATGGAATCTGCGATGACGAGATCCTGTCCATGCGGTCCGAAGGAACGCCCCTCAGTCAAAAACTGTGAAAACCGCCCGTCGCGCTTCGCGTAATAAGCCGCGCGCGCATTCATAACGCCAAGTCCGAAGCCCTGTACCTGTTCCGGGCGGAGTCCCTTTAAATCAAGGATGCCGTTTTCGTCCTTGTTGCTCTCCAGCCATGCCGTCTTTGCCAGCGGGTCAACCGGATCGGAGACAACGGCAAATAAGCCCTTGAAATGCTCGGCTCTCGCCTGTCTTGCATACTGCGCAACGATCTTGGAGTTATTTTCAAACTGGTACATCCGCACATCCTTGACGCCAGAACCAACCGGCGGGATTCCCTTAGAAGCAACAAATACGAATACATCGCACTTGAAGAGGTCTTCCGGTTTTACCACATCGACCTCCGGCAGCACGTCATACGCCCACGGGTAGGCAATCTGGTTTTCCTCAAATTCCCAGCGTGCGGTCACTTTATCGGAAATATCACAGATGCCGATCGAACTGATGCAGTCGCCGCCCAGAAGATGAAGCCCGGTCAACAGCGTACTTCCGACATCGCCGATCGCCAGAACATGGACTCTTTTCTTCGTTTTCTGCGGTTTTTCTGCCAAAATAGTCTCAAAATCCGGATGCAGGCGGTTGACTGCGCGCATCACGTCCTGAGTGATCGCGGCTTCAACTGCCTCGTCAAGCTCACAATTTTTCTTTGCCGCCTGCGCTTCCAGCTTCCGGCTGCTCAGCCAGGAAACATTCTCTGCCTCCTGGAACAGCAGCAGCGGCGAGTTTACCTTAAAAGAATCTCTTCCGGTTCCCGGCTCGCGCTCGAATAAGAATGTGAGCGGCGTGCCCGGGTGCGGCATTTCTGCCTTTTCGTATGATAAATTTCCATTGAAGGAACAGCAGATTTTATCTCCAATTTTATAATAGTACATATTGCATACCCCCTGCTCTTTTTTTGATATCTTATGTGATATGGTTGGGGTCAAAAGACATTTTGACCCCTCTGATACCAGATTGCTCCGCACTATATGCTCCCGCAATCTTCAAAAACATTCGTAATTCGCTCATTTTTCTTTGAAAAATGGCTACTTACTCATGTTTTTGGCGGGTCCCAAGGTCAAAAATTCTCCTGCAAGCAAGCTTGCGTCGAACTTCTGACCTTTTGACCCTGGTATCATGATATTATTTTGCGTTATTTGACATAATTTCTCACTTCCGCGTCCGATACAGCATCTCCAAATCATTTTCCAGATACACCGACGCTGCCAGATTCGGATCGTAGCTGACACACTCGCCTTTATCCGGGCAGAGCGGCAGGATGACCGCTTCAGACAAGCGGCTTAACGTCAGGTTTCTCGCAAACAGCGCCCGGTACTCGGATTCGAGCACCAGAAGGATGTTGCGCGCGTTGCGGATGCAGCACGCGGAGAACTCAAACGCGGCTTCCGGCGTACTTCCCTGTACCGGCGGTGCGGCATACGGCAGGATCATATTGATCGACGGCGTCAGTCCCGCCACCTTCACGGTATCGCGGCGCACCGTATCGCCTCCGATGAACGGGTACAGTGTGGACTCAACAAACCAGTTCCGCAGATTCGGAATGTAATAAATACTGTCTACTGGCACTCCCTTCGTCGCCATCGTGTCACGCCCGTAGCCTGAAATCATACCTAACACCAATTTTTTGATTTCCACGCCCTCTTCGCGCAGCATCGGTTCCAATGCCTCGAAACGTCCGCCGTGATGCAGCAGATCATCAACCAGAATCACCGGGCGGTCAAAGGACTTGATAGCCTTGATCTGGCTTCGCAGCGGCGAATAGTACGGGAACGCTTCGATCGACTTCTCTTTCAGCTCCGGATCGTACACTTTATCTGTATGCAGCGTCTTCGTCACCGTATTCGGAATAACTTTTCCACGCAGGATCTTGCCGAACGGCACGCACATCGCCCCGCCGAGACGTCTCGGCGTCACCGGGTCACGCGGCACACCATTTAACGCCGTGATCCGTTCCACCAGACGATGGTAAATCACGCTCGCAGACATCGAAAGAACCAGCTGTCCCGGATAGAAGCGCGTCATCGCCATCTGCAATTCCCGATGCGCCTTGTAGATCGCATCCAGAACGCGCGGATTGCTGGAAAATGGTTCTTTTAACGTCGTTTCCAGATTCTGCACTAATACAAGCGGCGCATGCATATCGACCAGATAGAGCGGCGCGTCTTCCGGGGATTCCGGCGCCTTCACAAAGCCCTGGCGGACCACCGCCGACAGCACGCGCTCCGGGCAGTAGCCGTCTGCCGGGAAGAAAAGTGCATAGCCGCATTTATACTCAAAGGACCGTGCGATCGCCTCGGTTAAAAGCAGCTGTTCCGCGTCATTGATCATCGGGTCGCGCTCGACATAGATACCCGAAATCAGAAGAATCTCACCGTAGGTATGGCGGCGCACCTGATCTGCCAGACTGACCTGTCCCAGAACGGCAAACAGCTCATCCGGTGCCAGATAACGAAGCCGCGCCACGCCGACGAGCCGGTTTTCCTGCACAGTATTCCTAAGAAGCAGCAGCCGGTCGCCCGACTCCTTCATCGAATTCAACAGGTTCTCGCGATCTTCTTCGTCCTGCAGAACAAAATTCGAAATTTCCGCCAGAAGCATTTCATCCGGCGTCTCCACCTCCTCATAGGAGATCGCACGCGCGCGGATATATGGTTTATATTCCGGCTCGCGCAGATACAGACCATTGTAATAGATGTATTCCTGCACAGACGGGTCGATCAGGTTCGAAATATCGCGGTTCAAATCGACATTTTCACGGATTCTCGTCGAACTGATGTCCTCCAGATGCTCCGGAAGCTCCAGCTCCACAACCTTGCCGCTGATCTGATCCATCATCTGACGGTTGTATTTATTGTCCGCCTTGACATCACCCACGCGTCGGAACGCGATATGGTTCATCGAATGAATCGAATTTTTAACCGGTTTCTTCTTATAAGAAGAGGCATTGGCAATGACATCGCTGCCGACCACGATATACAGCTCTTTTCCGGAAAACACCTCTCTCAGGCGTTTCAGATCCGCCGGATTGGCAATATTGACCGGAATCTCATCCGGGAACAGGTTCACATGGAACTCATCCGCCACCGACATACTCACGATCTGACGGCGGATCAGATGCGGCTGCGCCTTTTTCGACCAGGAAAATTCATCGACCGCCAGAAACACCTCATAGCCGCGGTCGCGGATCTCGCGGACAATCTCCTTGTGTGACAGCGTAAACGGGTCAAATGTGCCTGGGAAGAATGCCACCTGGTTCCGCTCCTTGATCTCTAAATTGCCCTCGGTCATATGGTACTGCGTGATGAACCGGTAAATATTGGAAAGGGACGCCGCACGATAAAATGCCGTCAGCTCATTTCCCTTATTTTCATTGAATAAGAACAGCATCTTGCGGAAGGACAGGGCGAACAGCTCTTTTTTCTCCCGGCACTCCATCCAGGATGAGCCGAAGACGGTCTGCCCCAGCACCAGCATCGCCTCCTGGCGCACCGACTCGCGGTAATTCGCCAGACCGCTGAGCAGGATGCCAAGCAGACGTCCGCGCCGTTCCTCGCATACCTCTTTTTCCTCCGCAAAGCGCTCTGGGTAGCACGAATACCGTTCCAGCAGCACGCCGACCGTATCAAGCGCAACCGAGACTATCTGGTCGTTTGCATTTGCCATCATGCCATGCAGGTAGGAAACGATCTCCTCCAGCTGTTCCGGCGGCAGCCACAGCGCCGCCTGCCCCAGATACTGCGGAATATATTTGGAAAATTCGTACTCACCGACTTCCAGCCCCTTCATCAGCTCGACCACGATCTCATTTCTCTGATCCGGTGTCAGAAGCCCGATGATGCGAAGCAGGGCGGTTCCGGCATCATGGCGCACGATCACGTGCTCGCTGACTTTTACAAGGTTTGAGAGATGCGCTGCGATATGCAGCATATGTTCCTGTTTACCATGCGCGATCTGATCGACGAGCAGCTTGATATTGGCCGACTTGATGACCCACGGCGTCGCTGTTTTGAGGTTATCCAGGAAAATATCGGAGACAACGTCGCGGTCATACAAAAGTTCCTGTTCTCTCGCCGTGTCCTCTCCGAGGTTACTTAACACGCGGTATTTGAGGAAGGTCATCGTGATATTGTCCTCAACCTGCGCCGCCCTCACGCACTCGCCGATCTCGGCACAGCACGGATGATCCGGCTGGTACGCCGTCAGAAGCTTGAAAGCGCGCCATGATGCGATCCGCACATCCGGTTCCCCGCTCTGCGACTCAATCAGGGCAAATTTTGCGATTTTCCCCAGTTCCTCTTCACTCAGCTTATCAAACGGCATGAAATGCACCGTATCCAGCAAAGAAAATGCCTCGCCCGGATCCAGCTCATCCGCCCGGTCATACCAAACCAGAAATGCCCCCAGAAATTCCCGCAGATCGCCCGGCGTCGCATGATCAACCACCGATGCCAGCACATTTTTCAGGTGATAACGGATGCGCCGTTTCTGCTGCAGCATCAGCTTGTGATCCGGCCGGATGATCATTTCCAGATATTGCTTCCAGATCTCCATCACCCGCTCCTCGGCAATATCCGGCATCCCCGCAGGGCGCTCCTTGCGGTAACCGGCGTTGAACTGCGCGATCACGTGTCCGAGCAGCCTCGCCGCCTGCGCGCGGATGTCGCCCTCGCGGTGCATCAGAAGCTCATATAAAAAGCCCAGCGTCTGCTCTTTCTGCTTGTCGTTTGTATATGTAAAATATTCACGGAAAATGTTTAAATACGCGCGGACACTCTTCCAATCTTTCTCGCTGCGCGCCGCCTCGAGGAGATTGCCAAACTGGCGTTCCGCCCCCATCTGATGCATGACACGGATATTATGCTCAATACCCATAAAAATGAGGGACTGCACCGTCTGCTCTGCGTTCCGAAGGGAAATATCCGGCAGCACCTCCGGCTTTTTCGGATGTCCATTCAAATCCACATCCACACCGAGAGACCGCATATAATCCTCAAAATCATGCAGTTTGGAATAAACAAAGCGGTAACGGTTTAATTTGACCTCGTCCACGTTGTCGAGTTTCGAGAGGATGACGTTGAACGCCTCATCCAGATTGGAAATGTAGGTAATCTCACGCCCGTCGTCGCCGCGGCTCTGTTTTACACGGAAATCGGCATAGATCAGCACCAGGGATTCAACCGACAGGTTTTCCGGTTCCAGATCCCAGGTCGAATGGTTCGCCGCGATATGACCGATGTATTCCATCGAATGGTTGTTAAACCACTGGTTTGTATAATAGTAATGAAGATACGGAACCCGCTCATTCGGCTTGCAGCCGAATTTGCCGAGATCATGTCCCGCAGCCGCGCCCGAGGTCAGCGTCAGATCGATCGGAACTCCCGCCGCATAAAGCCCGCGTGCCACCGTCATCGCGACATAATGCACGCCCGCGATGTGCTCCAGCGTCCGAAACGGCGTCACCTCCGCATTGAGACGCATCATCTCATAGATGTATTCCTGTGCGAAAAACTTCTTGAAACGGCTGTATTCTGCCGCGCACTCAAAGCTTGAAGCTTCCTCATCATCCAAAAATGCAAAGTCCTCCATCGGTTTGTACGGAAGCACCGCCCTCTCGCGGTCAAACACGAACTGAAGCACTGCCAGATAGAACTCCGCACCAGCAGAAAAAGCGGCATTTTCCTTCTTAAACTCCGCATCCGGGTAGAGAATATGGCACACATACTGGTAGGTAAACTTCATCCAGCCCTCTTCCGGCTCATGCCCTAAAAGGCTTAACGGTTCCTCACAAATCTCGTAGACCGCCCGGCAGGAAATCCGCTTTTTGATCGGGAAAATATGGGCAAACTGTTCCTCCCAGTGATCCTTGTTCATGAGCATCATGACATTTTTCCGGCTCAGTCCCGACCGGTCTAAAAAGTCTTTTTCACAAAGGCGCTCGGTCAGTTCCGCAGCCGCCTGACGTACCTCTTTTTTACTCATCCACATCCCTCGCATTCTCTGGATCTCTCAGATGGTTCTTTGCTATGCAAAAACCATCTGAGTTATTGCAAATATTCTTTTCATATCAAATTTTATAATACTTGAATTATACCACCAGGTGGGGAAGTGCGCTATATAAAATAACGGATAATTCATCGCCATACGGCACAGTAAAACCACAAAAGACGTCTGCAAAAATGCAGATAGCTCATCTATCTTCCATTTCTGCAAACGTCTTTGTTTTTACAAGTCAATCGTTTTATGGCTACTCTTTCCGAATCTCCGGAATCTCAACTCCCAGCTGTTTCGCCATCGCATCCGCGATCACCTGATGATCGTCCCAGTGTTCCATGCCGGATACCATCACATAGGCAAAAGGACGGCTTCCATCTCTCATGAAAACCGGGATGCAGCCGCCGCACACGAAGAAGTTCTCCTCGCGCACTTTCCAGGATGCTTCCAGTTCTCTGGCTCTCGATGCCGTCAGTGCCCGCAGCGAACTCATCCCCGTGAGCCGCGATGCTGCCAGCTTGTTGGTCATCCACCAGTCTGCTTCCAGCGTCGCGCCCTCCATCTTGTAGGCAAAGACGGTCGTCTCGTCCTCCACGATGCGGACAGCGACCGAACCGTGATATTTTTTCTCCGTGACCTCTGCAATCAAAAGCCCCAGCTCAAGCGCCTGTTTCCGGGTAAATGTATCGTAGCAAAGTACGGATTCCTGCTGTTTCAGAATCTCATTCCATTGTTCTTCGGTGTAGAAATTCTTCATGTGTTCCCCTCCTGTGTCGGTTTGTTTTCCCCATCCCACACACCATTTTCATCTACATAGTAGCCGTCCGGTGTCAGACGTCCAACATACAGGATGCCTTTTCTTCCGTCTGAAGTCGGGTGGAAATAGTGCCATTTTCCGTCAATCAGGACCCAGCCGGTCTGCATGCCGTGTTCCGGATCGAGGTAGAACCAGCCGCCATAGTCTTCGTCGCGCATCCAGCCGGTCTTGATATAGCCGCTTTCATCGAACGCCCACCAGTTGCCGTTTACCTGCTCCCATGCATATGCAATGCCATTTGTACCGCTTTTTTCTGCCTTCGGGTAGCTGCTGTCTGCGAAGCGGAGCCACCAGCCGTGTTCATCCTGCATCCAGTGACTCTTTCCGTCATTGGCAGTGCTGTTGGCAGTTCCTGTGAGAATACCTATGATGCTGTTGGTTCTTCCCTTCACCGGATCCTGCCTGATCACTCCGCTGCCGGAAGACTTGTCACGTCCGGAGGAAGAGCTCTGGCTGCCTGATTGGCCTGGCTTGTCGGAGTTATCTGGCTTGTCGGAGTCTTCTGGCTTATCCTCTGCCGGTGGAGCTGTCTTACTGATTTCAAATGTAACGGATGCCGGATCCGGTGTGTTGTATCTGGATTCCCACGTATTAAATTCGCCAAAATCAAATTCGGCTTTGATTGTGTGGGTGCCTACCAATGATTCTCCTGGCTTCGTCCACTTAAGTACAGCGGTTCCATCTTCCCCAACCGAAACTATATCTGCATCCGGGTTTTCATTATCATAGAAATGAACATAACCCTGCAGCTTGTCCTGGTAAACTCCCTGCACGCTGGCAATGATATCAAAATCCTCTTCCTCTGTTCCCAGAATTCCTTTCGAAAGCTTAGCCCCGGTCGTCCGGTTCACAGCCGTTAAAATAAGGGCGAGTGTTCCTTTATGAATGTTTATGGTTCTCTTTACAGGTGTAGTTGTACCGAAATAATTTCTTCCGTTTTCCATGGTGATGATTACATCTGCGGAACCCGTGCCTTTGATGGTCACCTGTCCCTGTGCGTCCACGGTGAGAACCTTTTCATCGGAGCTTTCATATTTCAGAGCTCCATCTCCCACTACCTTCACACCTGTCAAGGAAAAGCTGTCATCTCCATAGGTTTTTTCTCTGGTCCATGCTTTCTGGTCGATTGAAACCGAACCCTGTATCGGACGGATCGTTCCGGTCTGAGCTGGATATATGATACGGTAATTCTGCAGATTCACTCCACTCTCACCCGTCTCAACCTTTGCCTCTGAGGAATCAATGGTTACCGTCTTATCGGTTCCGGCATTGGCATCTGCAAATCTGCCTTTCAGATCGCGGATGTTATAGCTATGCCCCGTGCTCTGACCCGGAGTTTCTATCTCCACCGTCGCCTCTAATGCGATATCTGTACTTCTGTCATAGTCTTTTACAATAGGTGTCGTAATAACTGCGGTCAACTCTTTCGGAGATATCTCCGGAGTCACACTCTGGGTCAAAGGTTCTCCATACTGCCCTTCCGATGCTTTATCAGGTATAAATTCGACCTGATATGCAGTGCTTCCCTTTACCTCCGGATAAATGGAGGAAGCAGACATTCCGCCCTGCCTTTCAATGAAGTGCCAATTTCCAGAAACCTCCGTTCTACCATAATTAACAACCTTAAATTTCTCTGCCAGCCGTACTTGAATCTGAGCAAGCGTCTGTCCATAGGTTCCCTTCGCTTCAAAGGATACAGCGCCAGCGGGACCGTCGATCAGTAATGCATCCGGTGTTGTCACCTCCAAACGATCAGCTGGCTTCGATGCAAAACTGCTGTCTGTTGCTTTCACACGAAGGGTTACGTAATACGTGTTAGCCGGCTTCGGCGACGTAAACGTCTTCGTCGTCCACCACTCAGGCTCACCAGACTCAGATTCGGCAATTCCGTACTCGTAACTGGAATCGAACTGTCCATTTACCTTGATAGAGTAGCTACCTTTCGTTACATCTGTTATCTGAGCCGGTTTTGGCGGTCTTGCCGGAATCTTTATCTCGGTTGCAGCGCCGGAAGTGTCCGCTTTCTTACGGACATACAGGGAAATCTCATTTGTACCTTCTGGCTGGCTATCCAGAATCTCTGTCAACGATACCGCACCATTTACCGGAATTTCCGTCCAGGATGACGCATCTTTTGACTGTGCAAATTCCACTGCGCTCTGTAAATTGTTTTTCAATACTTCCTTTCCATAATCAACAGAAGTCAGTTCACGTTCTAATACATTTTCAGTCGTGTCTGCATTTACTGTTCCGGTAAATTCCACACCGCCAAAGGAGGCTTTCACTGCCTCCGAAACCGGAAGGTACATATAGATCTTTCCGTTGGAATCTGTCCGGACATCCTTAAAGACGTAGGAGCTTCCTTCAATACCTGCTTTTTCAACCAGTGTATTATTCTCATAGATACCGGTCAGATCAGCTGTGGTGTAATAAACCGGGTTACCCTTCGCATCTTTTGGCTTATTCTGTTGCCCCTTTCCATCTACCTGTTCCCAACCATAAATGATCGGTCGCGGTATATATCCATTCGCCCCTATCAAACAGATCGTTCCGCCCGTAATCGTCACATCAGTTTGTGGCAGTGTAGAATTGTCATCCCCCTTTCCAATATGAGCAACTTTCCTATAGTCTGGGTCTTTATTATCTAAGCATATTGTGCCGCCGTCAATCAGCACCTTCGATGAACTGTATTTACCACTTCCGATGCAGGCTCCCCATTTAGAATAGGCTGTAATCATTCCACCATGAATCTCAATCTTTGCAATTATCGCTGAACTTCCAGGGGCATATCCATAACCGCTTCCAATTCCGGCACCACTCCACGAGCTTGCATTCACCGTTCCGCCTTCAATCACGATTTTACCGGTTCTTTCCTCCTTCCTAAAAGCACCTCCTGTTCCGATTCCGGCACCATCACTACTTTTTGCAGTTACATTTCCTCCGCTAATCCGTATTTCTTCTACACTTTTTCCTACCGAAGCACCGATAGCCGCTCCTTTAGAAGCGGAAGTTGCACTTACAGTTCCCCCCTTGATGTGAATGATTCCTGCATCCTGCTCTCCATTTCCTCCAATTGCTGCACCACTCCTGTCTGCATATGTATTATTGAGCACCTCTATGGATCCCTGCTGTCCCGGTTCATTGTCAATCGTAAGCTTTGCACCTTTCGCCACACTGATGCCGGCAGGTGAAACAGTTAACCTTGATGAAGATTTCTCTGATTTATTAATCGAAATCTTGTTTTCCCCTTCCAGATAGGTGATCACCTGGGACTCTCCGTTTATCTGAATCGGTGCGATAGCCTTTTCCGGGGTAATCGTAAGATTCTTTAATACGAGCTTTAGTTCCCTGGAAGCTGGGATATCCACGGAGAGATGATACTTCTCTACATTATTCCCAGATGAAGTGATCCGATAGCATTTATCATAGGACTGGTCTATTAACCTTGCTGTAACCACCTGGCCGGAACCATCTGTTTTAGAATATAATATTGTCAGCTTACCATCTTCCCCGGAAAAAGATATATTTCCAAGGGAAAGATCCAGCTCTCCCTCCAGTGCCTCTGCCGCATTTAATACGATGATATCCGTTCCGGCAGCCTCTGCCTTTACCGTTTCGTTGTCCAGAGTAAAGCTTCCACCGGAGCTTCCTAATTCTGTGATACCTGTATTTATCACAAACCGGTAATTTCCGGCCGGAAGATATGCCAGAGCATATGCATGATTACCTGCTGCTGCATCGATTGTCAGCTTCCCGTCAAAGGCAAACTGGCCTTTGTCCTGCTTTAATTCCACCGGAGCTTCTAAGGCTCCAGCCAGCCGTCCGGCTGTCAGGGATACATTCTCTGCCGCCTGCACCTTAGATGAGTAGAAGTGGAACCGGACAGGATACAAGGGTTCTCCGATGGTAAGGGAAAGATTCTTTTCCTCCTTTGACTCCATCGAGAGGGATCCTGTTACTGTAAAGCTATTCGTATTTTCTCCTTCCCCTCCTTCTTCCTTTACCTGAACCGATACCGGAACCACTCCGGACAGAGGCGTATACCAGCTGACTTTATCGGTCTTTATCTGATAACCGGAAGCTTTTTTAGATGAATAGGTTACTACATCCGGTGCAGTGCCGCCTTCGCTTGCTTCTTCCCCCAGTCGAACCGTCAGTGTATAATTCTTATCATTCTTCAAACGGCCATCATGGATGGTCAGATCCATTGTCTTCTGGTAAGCGGCTTTTCCCAGCGTGACGGAGATGGCTTCATCCTTTCCTTTGTTTAGAACAACCCTTCCATCCATCGTCTTACCTTCCCCGCCACCGGAAGGCTTCAGCTCTACAACCATCTGCATATTTCCAGAATGGCCTATCCACTGGGTTATATCCGGTATCGCTCCCCTGAATCCGGAGACGGTCATCTGAGTGCTTGTTTCATAAACCGGAGTTGCTTTTTCTGTATCATTTTCCCGATACAGGGATATGTCCGCCGTATAGGTTCCATCTGGTAGCTGGTTATCATAAGCGGCGATCCGGAATGTTTTCTTCCCGTAGGTACAGTCCCCCGGGGCTCAATTTTGCTTTCAAGCGGCAGCTTCAGCTGCACCTCCTCGGAAATAGTGATACTGCCGCCTTTCATGCCATTTCCAGGAAGAGGCTTTAACACTCCATAACCAATATTTCCGCCCGTTACCTCCACAGATCCACTTAATATCCGGATATCGCCACAGGATAATTGTAAACCATCCACTCCATTCCATCCGGTGCCGATGGCAGCTCCCGGATATCCTAATTCGCCATTATTATAAGAAGATACGGCTATATTGGGAGCTTCGCCTTTCGTCCCGCCGATCACGATCGTGTCTACACCTCCACCAGCTCCGCCTCCGATTCCGGCTCCTGTCTCCCTTCCTCCTGCTGCGGTTATCCTTCCGCCCAGTATTTCAATGGTTCCGCCGATTCCATACAGACCGGTTCCGATTCCGGCTCCTCCATGATAACGCGTCGATTGGGAAACCTGATAAGCTCCACCTTCAGCTACAATGCTTCCACCCTTGATTATAATCGTTCCTGTCCCATAGTTCTTATCTGCACCCTCGTAACCTGTTGTTCCGGGTTTTCCTCCGATACCGGCGGCCCCATAGGCACCTCCCACTGCCTTCAGGTTTCCGGTACTCTGCTCCGTAATAACCAGTGTTGCCCCTTTTTCCACCTCAATTCCGGCTCCATCATCCAGTCCCACAAGTGTATTGGTTCCTTCTAAGGTCAGATTCAGCTGGGCTTGGCCTTTCAGGTAAATACCGGCCAGATTCCATCCTCTGGCCCCATCAGATTTGATCGTTACATCTTTAATCGTCAAATCGACCGTAACATTATCAATTATGATACCGCCCTTGATGTCTGTATAAGTCAACTCCGGCCGGGTGCTCGGGCAATAGGAGCCGGTAATGGTTTTTCCATTAAACTGATCTTTGTTAGTGCTATTAATGAGCAGATGCTTATTATTCAGGTTATATTCCACGCCTGCCAGAGTCATCAGCTGCATCTCTCCTACGAGAACGCAGATTTCCGGAAGCTCTGTCTCCTCTCCCAGTGAATATTCCTCCGGCAAAACCGGTGTATAGACATAGGTACTGCCGTTGTAGTCCTGGTTTGCCTCATGATAGCCCGCCCAGGTCTTCGTCGAAGTCTCGACCGGCTCGCCGTTTTCGTCAAATTCTTCAAAATAGTCTTTTTCGGAAATGCCGCCGTGAAACTCCGGAAGGTCACTCTGCTCTTCGTCCAGTTTCCAGGTTATGCCGGAGATCTGCCAGACTGCCGTTTCCGCATCTGTATCTTTCTCTGTGCCCTTATCTACTGCTTCCACCAGATGCACGTTCTGGCTGTCTTCCGCCAGCGTTTCATCCGCCTCTTCCAGCTCAACCTCCAGTGTATCCGGCAGGACGATATCGCTTTCTTTCGCGCCAAGCGGCAGCTTCTGCACCGCAATGACCTCATCTAACTCCGAAAATCCGATGATTGCCGGACCTTTTTCCTCCGGAAGCACCGTCACCTCGATGCTTGGCAAAAAGCCGGTATCCAGTTCATAGCGGCTGCTTTTCAATTCCGCATCAAACACATAGATACCCGGTGTTTTTCCATCGTATGTATCTTTCTCACTGAAGGTCTCATCCAGCACCCAGCGGACCTTTACTTCCTTCCAGTTTTTATCGGTTTTCGTCCCGTCCGCATCGGATGGGGATGCTTTCTGCTCAGTGTCATCCACCCCTATTTCCGATTTTTCTATAACATCTGCCTCAGATGGGGACGCTTTCCGAACTGTACCATCTGTTTCAGATGAAGAAAGTGTCTGAGACTTTTTTTCTGTTTCCACTTCACCGTCTCCGCTTTGAAGCTCCGACGGCGTAGCAATCTTTTCCGCACCATCTTTATCTTCTGCACTGTCTTCTTCATCCGGTGCTTCTTCCGCCAAAACCCGCACTTTCAGCTTGTCCGGCAGCTCCAGATCCTTATATTTCGTTCCATACGGAACCTCCTGATGCAGGATTTCATCCGAAAGCTCCTTCACTTCCTCGATATACTGCACCGAACTGCCTGCCAGCGCCTGCGGGTGCCAGTCACATGTATTCCATATCATTACCGCCGCCAGCGCCGCTGCCAGGGCACGCTTATATTTCTTTTTCATGCTGTTTTCCCTCCATTTATTCTGAATGAATTTTCTATTTCAGTCTGTTTCCCACTTGAACAAAATACTTTTTCTTCCGATCCAGCAGGCTTTCGCTGCACGCCGCCAGAAGTTCTTCTAATTCTTCTTTTTTCGTCGGAAATACCCCGAATGCGGTCACATGGAGCCGCCAGGATTCAAGGGCATTGTCCCGGCCGGAAAGCCAGATTAAGGATGCCGCCGGGTTATTTTCCCGGATTTTTTCTACGATTTCCACTCCCTGTCTGCCCTGCACGGACGCCAGCATAATGAGGTAGGGATTCCCCTTTACAAAGTGCAGATATGCGTCCAGATCGCTGATATACGTGTGAATCATCGGCCATCTGCGGTTTTCAGTCAAAATTTCACACAGCATTTTTTCCAGACCTTCAATGTCGGTCGGTTTTTCTCCATATATCACTACCCGTACCATATTCCCCCTGCCTTTTTTGATTTGTTACTTTTCACACACCGTTATTGTTCACGCATACGTGCCCAGTAACGGATTTTCATTTACATTTCGGGTCATAACTTTTATACTATAAGCATACCAAATGAGCAATTTAATGAAAACCACATCGACGCAAACGGTCAAACCTCGACCTAAATGGTCACGGTTTTGAATAAAGGAGGCGGTTGAGCTTTGATGCATTTTGCGATTGTTGAAGATTTGAAGATAGATCAGAATCATCTGATTCATTTGATACAGGAAAACTTGGAGAAGCATGGGGAAACAGTGCACTTTGACTGCTACGAGAGCGGCGAGGCGTTTCTGGAAGCGTTCCGTCCGGGACTTTTTAATGCGGTTTTTATGGATATTATGCTGGACCGGAACGGGCGCAATGGCATTGACACGGCGCTGGAGCTTCGCAAGAGCGCAGAACGTCTCCCGATCGTTTTCACCACATCGGAACGCGATTATTCGCTGCAGGGTTACCGTGCCCATCCGCTTGATTATCTCTTAAAACCGGTTGAGGAAAAGGCGCTTGCCTGGTGTCTCGATGAGATCCGGACATTTCTCGCCGCGCCTGCCTACATCGAAATTCAGGCGGCGCTCGGACGGGGACAGTCATCCACGCAACGGATTCTGCTTGATGATTTTCTGTATGCGGAGACGCAGAACCACCGGCTGATCATCCACACCAGTTCCGGTGACACCGCTACACGGATCTCTTTTTCGGAGCTGATGGCACTGCTCCCGAAGGGCAGACGTTTTTACATGAGCGGACGCGGGCTGCTTATCAATTTTTCACAGGTTGCCTCGGTGGACGAGGACGGTTCTGTCCATCTGAAAAACGGCAGCTGCTTTTTCTGCAGCCGCCGGAAGAAAAAAGAGACAAAAGAAGCATTTGCAACCTACTTATTTGACACATTGCGGAAGGGAGGTACTCTATGAACTGGTCTGTGTTTGGCAAGGCATTTCTCTGTGAAACAGTCTATGCCATTCCTTTTTTTATTTTATCGATTCTGCCATTTAAAAAGCAGCTGCGATTTCCGGTCAAAATCCTGATTCTGTTCATTTTTATCGGTCAGCTGCTCCAGTCCTCCCTGTATACCTACCTGATCAGCCACGGTAAACCGACCCGCGTCACCGACACGGTATTTGCCCTCGTTTCCCTGGCGATCTATTTTTTATGTGTGAAAGCTAATTTCTGGAAACTTCTGTTTCTGGGAGATTTCATCCTGAATTATTTTGTCACGGTCCGCGGCATCTGTTTCTTTCTGGAAAGCCGTCTATTTTACGATCCCAGCATTACCTATTATTCACTCCGCGATGAAAGCCTGCTGCTCATCTCGATTCTTCTGCTTCTGACGCTCCCGCTCGGACTCAAATTTATGAAAAATGCTACGGAACGCGTTTTTCAGGTAGACAGCTCCGCATTCTGGCAGAAAGTCTGGTTTATTCCATTTTCATGTACCCTGATTATCTGCGCTTATAACTTTGATTTAAACATTGATACCGTCCGCAAGTTCCGTTTTATCCTCACGCGGCTCTGGCTCTTTGCCATGACAATTCTTATCTACTATGTCCTTTTGGAAGCGCTCAATGCAGTCCGCCAGCAGGCGCAGCTGGAAGAACGCGCGGCGCAGCAGGACACGCTCCTGGCGATGCAGTACACACAGTATCAGCAGCTTTCCCGCCACATCGAAGAGGTACGGGAGGCGCGCCACGACCTGCGCCAGCACTTAAATCTCATCGAGCATTACCTGCAGAGTGGGAAAACGGAGGATCTGAAAGCCTATATCGAACAATACCGCATGACGCTTCCGCCGGACACCGCGCGGACCTGGTGTGAAAATTATGCGGTCAACACGGTTATCAGCTATTACGGCGAGGAGGCACGCAAGGCATCGGTCGATTTTTCGGTCCGCATCCAGCTTCCCCCATCTCTCCCGCTGCGTGAGCCGGAGCTCTGCTCGATCTTCGGCAATCTTCTGGAAAATGCCCTCGATGCCTGCCGGGAATGTACGGACAGCGCGCCGTTTATCCGCATCTGCGCCCAGGAGGATGCCAGTCACATCGTGATCGCCGTTGACAATACCTGCTGCCATCCACCGATCGAGGAAAATGGGAGGTTCCGCTCGACCAAACATGACGGGCTCGGCACGGGAACCGCCTCCATCCGTTCGATCGCGGAACGGTATCAGGGCGTGGCGGATTTCCGGTATGAGGACGGGATCTTTTATGCATCAGTGATGTTGAAATTTTATTCTAAAATTTCTCACGGAAATCCTTGAAAAAAGATTGACTTTCATCGTGTCAGGACGCATAATATAAATAATAATCATTATTAATATTATTTAGAAAGATTGGAGTGTCGCCTATGAAAACCTTAAAATACAGCCGTCAGCGCGAATCGATCAAAGCCTGCCTGATGAGCCGGAAGGATCATCCGACCGCCGACGCCCTTTACACCAGCATCCGGGAACAGTTTCCGAATATCAGCCTTGGAACCGTTTACCGCAATTTAAACCTGCTGGTTGAGCTGGGCGAGATCCGGAAGCTGTCCTGCGGTGACGGCACAGATCATTTCGATTATGATACATCCCCACATTACCACTACGTCTGCCGCCAGTGCGGACGGGTCATGGATATTCCGATGGAAGCAACCAAGGAGCTGGAGACAGCCGCCAAAGAATTTGCGCCGGGGACGATCGACGACCATACCGTGTTTTTCTATGGGATATGCGATGAGTGTCTGAAAGGGGAAAAGCGCTGACCGGGTATGAATACATCACCAGCGAAAAAGTTCTGAGAATATCCAGGTTATCGATAAAAATGAAAAAATAAGAATTATTTCTATTTTTTCATTGACAAACGCAGGAATCTATGATATCTTAATATCAGTAATCATTACTGATTTCATTTAAGCCAAATAAACGATTTCGTTTTAAAAGCTCCTATGAAACAGAATGGTTGCAAGCAACTTTACTATCTATTTATTGTTTCTATAAAACACGAAATTAAAAATTTATTTTAGAAAAGGAGAATTGACTATGAAGAAATTTGTCTGTACAGTATGTGGTTACGTATACGAGGGTGAGGCTGCTCCGGAGAAATGTCCAGTATGCGGCGCTCCGGCTTCCAAGTTCAAAGAGCAGTCCGGCGAGATGACCTGGGCGGCTGAGCACGTAGTTGGTGTGGCACAGGGTGTCAGCGAGGATATTCTCGAAGATTTAAGAGCTAACTATGAAGGCGAGTGCAGAGAAGTTGGTATGTACCTGGCGATGGCACGTGTAGCTCACAGAGAGGGCTATCCGGAGATCGGTCTGTACTGGGAGAAGGCAGCTCACGAAGAGGCTGAGCACGCTGCTAAGTTTGCAGAGCTTCTCGGCGAGGTTGTAACTGATTCCACCAAGAAGAACCTGGAGATGCGTGTAGAAGCTGAGCACGGCGCAACCGAAGGCAAATTTGACCTTGCAAAACGTGCGAAAGCTGCTAACCTGGATGCAATCCATGACACCGTTCATGAGATGGCTCGTGACGAGGCTAGACATGGCAAGGCATTTGAGGGTCTGTTAAAGAGATACTTCAACTAATCTGAGTGAATGAATGGACAGCGCATTACGGCGCTGGTGAATAAAAGAGAACGGATGAGGGCGTATGAAAATGGAAAATTCCTTTTTCACACGCCCTGTTTATTTTATGCAGATTTGTTTTATGTCTCTGTTCAAAAAGATGCCAAAATCTTATCTACCGTCTCCTTCCCCATCTCCCCAATCGGAATCATCTCCGCCGGTACGTCCTCATATGGCAACAGCGCTTTCTCATACCAGGTAACATCGTGCCATTTTCCGCTCTTATAACCGGTATTTTTGCACACGCCCATCGTCCGGAAGCCGCATCCGTTATGCATCGCATCGCTCTTCACATTCGGACTTGTCACCAGACTGTAGACGGTGTGGACGCCCTGTGCCTTTAAAAGCTCTAAAAGCACCAGAAGCATCCGTTTACCGATGCCCTTCGACGTCACCCGGCTGTCCAGATATTCAGAAAGTTCTGCATTCCAACGGTATGCCGCGCGTTCGAGCTGCTTATGCCCATATGCATAGCCAATGATTCTGCCTGTTTCATCCTCGCAGACAATCCACGGATATTCTGCCGTGATCGCCCGGATGCGCCCCTCAAATTCCTCCAGGGACGGCATCTCCGTCTCAAACGTGATCGGCGTGTCCATATATTGTGCATAAATTTCCAATATCGCAGGTGCATCGGCGATGGCGGCCAGACGCAGACGGCAGGATGTATGGTCCATAAACTGGTTCCTCCCTATCATTTTCAGTCATTTTTCCTTTACAGGCAACTATATATGAATCTTCCCGTTTCGTCAACTATTTGCAACCGGATTCATGCCTGTCCGTGAACCCCCTCAATCCACCAGCTCATTCTGATGCCTCGACAAATGCTCATACGGCAGAATCAGCCGCCCCCGGTACAGCCCGCAGCCGTCATTGACAAGGTCGTTGTTGATTGCCGTAAACATATTGACATCCACTTCAGCTAAATTGAGCGATACCAGGCGCTGGCAGCGTTCATATGCCTCATCAAAATAAATACATGCACCTTCCGGTATCTCATCCCGCCTGGCCCGCTCGCCCTCCTGGCGCTTTTCATAGCTTAAATGATTGGCCACGCCGATCTCCGCGATATCGTCCATGTGCTTCGTGCGAAGCTGTACCTCCACATAGCTTCTGGAACAATTATCGTAAAACGTAATATGCAGAGACTGGTAATCATCCGAACTATTTCCGCAGACATAATCACGGTAGTACGGCCTTACCTCCTCATCCATCAACGGGGAGGTACTCTCCTTCACCCCGTAAGCCGGTTCCGCCGTAAACCCGCGTTCCTCCAGAAATCCCGGAAGTTCATTCGCAATCTGGTAGAGGTACCGGATATCTGCCTCCTGCTGCGATTCCCCCGGTTTCAGGTAACACTTCGGCAGTGAAATCACGATCCGGTACGCAATCAGGTCGCGGAAACAGCTCAATCTCTGCTTCAAATCGGAGATCGACGGAAATGCCTTATGTTCTGTATAACAGTCATAAATATATTCGACGATATATCCGTTAAATTTCGCCTCCGAGCGGATCAGCGACTTGATTCTTCCCTTAAAGTTAAATGCCAGAAGCGGATATTCCTTTGCCATATGGATATAAAATTCCCGGATCTTCTGTGACTGGGTCGTCAGGAAATCATTGTGTTCCAAAAGTTCCCGGATCTGAATCAGGAAATTTGCATGTATCAGGTCTATCTCATTGTTTGTCTGTTTTGCCTCCGCTTTCAAATCCCGGCTGTAATTCTTTAAAATCTTAAACATCGTATCGCCGGAATACAGATAATCGTTTAAGGTCACCATGGTCCTCACCTCCCTGCTGCAGCAAAAAGGGGACGGTGCATAGGATAACAATGCCCCAGATGCACCAGCCCCCTCATTTATAAAATAGAGCTATTTATTTTCCGTAAACCTTCTTGATCCGCTCCATTGCCTCTTTTGTATTCGCAGTCGTACCAAATGCAGTCAGACGGAAGAATCCTTCTCCATTCTTACCAAATCCGCTGCCCGGTGTGCCGACCACATTTGCCTTGGCAAGCAGATCGTCGAAAAACTCCCAGGATTTCATGCCGTTCGGGCACTGCATCCAGATATATGGTGAATTTTCGCCGCCGATGTGCCAGATGCCAAGCTCTTTTAAGGTCTCGGTCATGATCTTCGCATTGGTGCGGTATACGTCCAGGTGCTCGCGGCACTGTGCCATGCCCTCCGGTGAAAGAGCTGCCTCCGCGGCGCGCTGTACCGGGTAGGAAACGCCGTTAAACTTGGTAGTCTGGCGGCGCAGCCACATCTTGCGGATGGAAGAACCACCGCGCTCTAATTCAGACGGAACCACGGTATAGCCACAGCGGGTTCCGGTAAAGCTTGCCAGCTTCGAAAGGGAGCAGAACTCGATCGCGCAGGTCTTGGCGCCCTCAATCTCAAAAATACTTCTCGGAAGCGCCGGATCTGCTACGAAGGACTCATACGCCGCATCAAATAAAAGGATCGCATCCTGCTCGTTCGCATAGTCAACCCACTCTTTTAACTGCTCACGGTTGTACACACCGCCAGTCGGGTTGTTCGGGGAGCAGAGATAAATAATATCCGCTTTCTGTCCCTTCGGAGGCATCGGAAGAAAGCCATTTTCCACATTGGCATCCATAAATACGATCTTTCTGCCTGCCATCACGTTCGTATCCATGTAAACCGGATATACCGGATCCGGGATCAGGACCGTGTTGTCCGCATCAAAGAGATCGAGGATATTTCCGACATCACTCTTCGCGCCGTCGCTGATAAATATATCCTCCGCCGCCACCTCAACCTGGAAGGACGCATAATACTTCTGAACTGCTACACGCAGAAAATCATATCCCTGCTCCGGACCATATCCATGGAACGTAGCCGCCTTGCCCTGCTCCATAGCTGCTTTTGCAAATGCGTCAGCTGCTTTCTGGCAGATCGGAAGGGTTACGTCACCGATACCCATTTTGATTACTTTTGCCTCTGGATGGGCTTTGGTGTACTCATCTACTTTTTTAGCGATGGTGGAAAACAGATAGCTTTCTTCCAGATTTTTATAGTTTTCGTTGATCTTCATACTTTATTTTCTCCATATTTTAAGAATTTTTTTCCTTTACCTCCAGAGCCGCTTTCACAAACTCCCGGAAGATCGGATGTGCGCGGTTCGGGCGGCTCTTGAACTCCGGATGGTACTGAACTCCCAGATAGAACGGATGTCCCGGAATCTCCATCGCCTCTACCAGCGTACCGTCCGGAGACTGTCCGGAAAAGATAGCGCCATGCTCCATATAAACTTCCCGGAACTTGTTGTTAAATTCATAACGATGGCGATGTCTCTCTTCGATCAGGCCTTTTCCATACGCTTTCATCATCAGCGTATCCGGACTGATGCGGCACGGATATGCACCCAGACGCATCGTTCCGCCCATGTCAGCCAGATCCATCTGCTCTTCCATCAGGGCAATGACCGGATGCTTGCTGTCCGGCGCAAACTCGGTTGAGTTCGCATCCTCATAACCTAACACACCTCTGGCAAATGCGATCGCCGCGATCTGCATACCAAGGCAGATGCCAAAGTACGGGATATTGTTTCTTCTCGCATAATCAGCTGCCGCAATCATGCCCTCGATGCCTCGGATGCCGAAGCCGCCCGGCACGATGATACCGGTTGAACCGCCCAGGATTTCCGGTGCCGTCTCCGGGGTGATCGTCTCACTATCCACCCAGTTGATCTCCACCTGCGAGCCATTTTCCCATCCGGCATGGTGCAGGGATTCTACGATCGACAGATAGGAGTCGTGCAGTTTGACGTACTTGCCGACCAGGGAAATCTTGACCGTCTTGCTGCTGTTCTTGATGCGGTCCAGCATATGTTTCCACTCCGTCAGATCGCACTCCTGCGGCGCTTTCTCGATGCCCAGCTCGCGAAGCACGATCTTGGCAAGTCCTGCTTCCTCCAGCATGATCGGTGCCTCGTAGAGAACCGGAAGGGTCAGGTTCTCGATGACGCAGTCCTCTTTGACGTTGCAGAACAGTGCGATCTTGCGGAAAATGGACGGATCGTCCACCGGACGGTCACAGCGCGCCACGATGATATCCGGCATGATGCCGAAGGACTGCAGCTGTTTGACTGAATGCTGGGTCGGTTTGGATTTATGCTCGCCGGAAGATTCCAGATACGGAATCAGGGTTACATGGATGAAGAGGCAGTTGCTGCGTCCCGCCTCGCAGGACACCTGGCGGATGGCTTCCAGGAACGGCTGTGACTCAATATCGCCGGTTGTTCCGCCGATCTCTGTGATAACGATGTCCGCATCGGTCTTTTCCTGCACGGAATAGATAAATGATTTTATCTCATTTGTGATATGTGGAATTACCTGTACCGTCTCGCCCAGATATTCGCCGCGGCGCTCTTTATTTAACACATTCCAGTAGACCTTACCGGTCGTCAGATTAGAATAACGGTTTAAATCTTCATCAATAAAACGCTCATAATGTCCCAGATCCAGATCCGTCTCCGCACCGTCGTTTGTTACGAATACTTCGCCGTGCTGATACGGGCTCATGGTTCCCGGATCGACGTTGATATACGGATCCAGCTTCTGCGCTGCTACCTTAAATCCCCGTGCCTTCAAAAGACGTCCCAGAGACGCTGCTGTAATACCCTTCCCCAATCCTGATACAACACCGCCTGTCACAAAAATAAATTTTGCCATCTGCTTTTCCTCCTCTTCCTTTCTTTAAAATATTAATCCACTTTTTCCGTCATATATGATTCTGTCAGATTTTGCCTTCGCAAAAGATTTCAGCCTGCACGGATTCCGCAACCCTCAAAACGCAGAATCCATGCAGACCATCGTTCTTTTTAGTCGTTCTCATGCTCCTGAAGCACATAACCCGGAATCTGGATTTCTTCCGGTTTTTCCATCTGGCTCAGCTCTTTTCTAGCGGCTGCACCATGTGCAATGTGCGCGATGTCCACCAGTTCAACGTTGTCCTCGTTGTACTGGCTTTCCAGTGTCAGCGCCAGGACAGCCGCGGTATCAAGCGATGTCAGGCACGGAATACCAAGCTCGACCGCCTTTCTTCTCAGGCGGACACTGTCGCGTCCCGGCTGGCGTCCCGTCTTGGAAGTGGAAATTACGTAGCTTATCTTTCCTTCTTCCAGCAGGGAAATGGTCGTCTCCTCGCCCTCTTTGGCTTCCTTCGGCTTCTTGACTAACGTTGAAGAAATGCCGACGCTGTTTAACCGGCTTGCAGTACCGGAGGTCGCGTAGATGTGGAATCCCATCGCCACGTACTCTTTGACCAGCTCGCGCAGGTCGCTCTTATCGGTATCGCGGACACTGATTAAGACGCCGCCCTCGCGCTTCATCGTATATCCGGCTGCTACCAGGCCTTTGAACAGCGCTTCCTCCATCGTCCGGGCGATACCCAGTACCTCGCCGGTCGATTTCATTTCCGGTCCGAGCTGTGTATCTACGTTGGACAGCTTCTCAAAGGAGAATACCGGAACCTTGACTGCGTAGTACGGAGAGCACGGATACAGGCCTGTCTCGTAGCCCATGTCAGCCAGCTTCTCGCCCATCATGATGCGGGTTGCCAGATCAACCATCGGCACGCCGGTTACCTTGCTGATGTACGGCACGGTACGGGACGAACGCGGGTTGACCTCGATGATATAGATCGTATCCTCATGCAGGACATACTGGATGTTGATCAGACCTTTCGTATTCATGGACAGCGCCAGACGGATGGAATAGTCCACCAGACGGTCTTTCTGGCTCTCGGTCAGCATAAATGCCGGATATACCGCGATGGAGTCGCCGGAATGGACGCCCGCACGCTCGATGTGCTCCATGATACCCGGAATCAGAACCGTTTCTCCGTCGCAGATCGCGTCGACCTCCAGCTCGGTACCCATCAGGTATTTATCAATCAGGATCGCATTTTCAATCTTGTGTGAGAGAATAATCTTCATATACTCATGAATATCGGCGTCGTTGTACGCGATAATCATGTTTTGTCCGCCTAATACATAGCTCGGACGCATCAGAACCGGATAGCCCAGATGATTTGCCGCCTGGATTGCCTCATCCTCAGTGTAAACGGTCTGACCCGCTGCCTGTTTCATATTTAATTTTTTCAGCAGGGCTGCGAAACGTCCGCGATCCTCCGCCATATCGATGCTGTCTGCCGGAGTGCCGAGAACCGGAATATTGTTCTCTACAAGGCATTTTGTCAGACGGATCGCTGTCTGTCCGCCAAAGGCCACAACTGCGCCGATCGGCTTCTCGATCCGGATGATATCAAGCACATCCTCCGGTGTCAGCGGCTCAAAATACAGACGGTCTGCTACGTTGAAGTCGGTGGAAACGGTCTCCGGGTTGTTATTTACGATGACAACCTCATAACCGGCTCTCTTTAACGACCATACGCAGTGAACAGAGGCGAAATCGAACTCGATACCCTGACCGATACGGATCGGACCGGAACCAAATACCATAACAACCGGTTTTCCGCTTGCATTCTCTTTAATAAATTCTTCTGCCTCATCTTCCTCGCCGAAGGTGCTGTAGAAGTAAGGGGTACTTGCCGTAAACTCAGCGCTGCAGGTATCAACCATGCGGTAGCATGCCGGAACATGCTTGATTTCCGAAAGCCCGGTCATCTCCTTGATGACTGCATCCGGGAATCCGTTCTGTTTGGCTTCCATATAAAGCGCATCGCTCAGAGTCTCAGACTGCATCCGGCGTTCCAGGGACAGGATGTGCATCAGTTTATTTAAAAACCACTCGTCGATCTTGGTCAGCTCATGAATCTCGGCAACGGTCACGCCGCGCTTGAAGCTCTCATAGATTGCAAACAGACGCTCGTCATCCTGCGCCAGAATTTTTTCTCTCAGCTCTTCCACACTCATCGACGCCATTTTCTTCATGTTCAGGCTGTTCTGGGAGATCTCCGCGCCGCGGACTGCCTTCATGAGCGCCTGCTCAAAGTTGCGGCCGATCGCCATAACCTCGCCGGTTGCCTTCATCTGGGTACCCAGCTTCCGGCGTCCGTAAACGAATTTATCAAATGGCCATTTCGGGAATTTAACCGTTACATAGTCAAGGGCCGGCTCGAAGCATGCCATCGTCTCGCCGGTTACCTCGTTCGGGATCTCGTCCAGATGATAACCGATCGCAATCTTGGTTGCCACGCGGGCAATCGGATATCCGGTTGCTTTCGAAGCTAGGGCGGAAGAACGGGATACACGCGGGTTTACCTCGATAACGGCATATTCAAAGCTCTCCGGATTCAGCGCAAACTGGCAGTTGCAGCCGCCCTCGATGCCCATCGCCTGGATAATATTCAGCGCTGCGGAACGAAGCATCTGGTATTCCTTATCCGCCAGCGTCACAGCCGGTGCGATAACAATGGAGTCGCCGGTGTGGACGCCGACCGGGTCAAAGTTTTCCATCGAGCAGACCGTAATCTCGTTGCCGATGGCATCGCGCATTACCTCAAACTCGATCTCCTTCCATCCGGAAATACATTTCTCAACCAGAATCTGATTGATCGGTGACAGGCGGATACCCGCCTCCGCGATGTTGTAAAGTTCTTCTTTATTTGCCGCAATACCGCCGCCGGTACCGCCCAGGGTAAAGGCCGGACGCACGATAACCGGGTAAGAAATAACCTCGGCAAAATCAAGCGCATCCTCGATGGTGGTGACAACCTTGGACGGAATGACCGGCTCACCGATAGCTTCCATCGTGTCTTTAAAGCACTGGCGGTCCTCCGCCTTATCGATGGTCTCCGGGGACGCGCCGAGAAGCGTTACATTGTGGCTCTTTAAGAAACCTTCTTTGGCAAGCTCCATGGACAGTGTCAGTCCGGTCTGTCCGCCCAGGGTGGACAGGATGCTGTCAGGCTTCTCTTTTTCAATGATTCTCTTGACAAATTCCAGGGTCAGCGGCTCGATGTATACGTGATCCGCGATGGCGCTGTCCGTCATGATGGTTGCCGGGTTGGAGTTTACTAAAACGACCTCCAGACCTTCCTCTTTTAAAGCCCGGCACGCCTGCGTTCCTGCATAGTCAAACTCTGCCGCCTGACCGATGACGATAGGCCCGGAACCGATTACCATAACTTTTTTCAGGGATTTATTTAACGGCATGACGCGCCCTCCTTTTCCTTATAATCTCTCATCATCTGAATGAAACGCCCAAACAGCTCTTCCGTATCCTTCGGACCTGCACACGCCTCTGGATGGAACTGGACGGTAAATGCCGGCATATCGTGGTAGGTGATGCCCTCGCAGGTGCCGTCGTTGACATTGATAAATGTCTCCTCCGCGCCCTCCGGCAGCGTATCGCGCAGTACCTCATAGCCGTGGTTCTGGCTGCTGATGTAGACGCGTCCGGTCGTCAGATCCTTGACCGGCTGGTTCGCACCTCTGTGACCGAATTTCATCTTTCCAGTCTTCGCGCCCTTGGCAATCGCCAGCAGCTGGTGTCCCAGGCAGATGCCGAACATCGGTTTTCCAGCCTTTGTAATCTTTCGGATCTCCTCGATGATCTCCGGGTTGTCCTCTGGGTTGCCCGGACCGTTGGAAAGCATGATTCCGTCCGGATTCATCTTAAGAATCTCCTCCGCCGTCGTACCTGCCGGAAGGTCAGCCACGCGGCATCCGCGCCTGGTCAGCTCGCGGATGATATTTTCCTTTGCGCCGAAATCCCAGAGCACAATCTGGAACTCTTCTTTCTCATCCGCCGGTTTGATCTCACATTTCTTTGGTGTAACGGTTTCAACCGCCTTTGTAATGTGGAAGTTTTTCACTTCCTCCAGCTTTTTCGCATCATACGGCGGCTTCACCTCGGTCAGCCAGCCGTTCATCGAACCGGATTCACGAATGGTTTTTGCCAGCTTTCTCGTATCGATTCCATAGACGCCCGGGATGTTTCTTTCTTTAAAAAAGGTGTCAAGATCCCCACTGCATCTGAAGTTGGAAGGTTCCTGACACCACTCTTTTACGATATAGGCTGATAAATATACCTCTTCATTCTCGAAGTCCTGCGGAATCACTCCGTAGTTTCCGATTAACGGAAATGTCTGAACGACAATCTGTCCAAAATAGCTGGGATCTGTGATCGTCTCAAGGTATCCTGTCATACCGGTTGTAAATACGACTTCTCCGGTCACTTCACGTAAAGGAGCGCCAAAGCTTTTTCCCTCAAAATAGTCGCCGTTTTCCAACAGAAGATATACCGGTTTCTCCATCTGGTCACCATTCCTTTCTCTCTCGTACCCCGCCTTCTCAAACCGCTTCGTCGCCAGACCGCTTTTTCTGGTATTTGGACGATTTACCGCTTCCGTTTACATAGGATGTATGCGGCAACTGGCTCTTTTTACTGTCTGTTCCGGCAGTTTACTTTTTCATTCTCAATAACCTTACATTTGAGCAAATCCGTTTTCCTCAGATGCTTTTTTCAC
>OQVI01000448.1_pt1 | contig 28678 bp, 21 predicted proteins | sample 1691651 | NCBI WGS metagenome assembly OQVI01 (sample SAMN03418287, study PRJEB22391) | human gut metagenome | biome: human-gut; feature: organic feature; material: feces | host: Homo sapiens | place: Italy | collected 2013-04
TGGTAAAGATGGCGCGCTTTGCGTCCTCCTGATCCCTCTTTTGCGTGTACCCCCTCAGGCTCACTGCGTTCGCCAGCTCCACCCAAAAAGCTCCCCCTTCGGGGGAGCTGGCATCGAGCAAAGTGAGATGCCTGAGAGGGTTCGTGCCCAAACCCCACCCGTGAAAAGGCAATTCTGGAAAATCCGCAGATTTTCCAGAATTGCAAATTTAAAAATATATTTTCCGCTGATTATGCGCAGAGCAACGCGGAGCGCATTCAAAATCGTGCTGCGCCCGGCAGGGGAAAGGGCACAAAAAATGCTCCCCCTTGCGGGGGAGCAAATTCGGTACACAACGCCACGCTGTGCCGAAAAGAAAGGAGTGCAAAGTCAGTTTTCCTTTTTGCCCTGACGGTTCAGCACCCAGCCTGCGGCAAACAGCAGCACGCCGCTGCAGGCCAGCACCGGCACGGGCCAGTTCAACTGGCCGGTCTGGGGCAGAACAGGCTTATCGGGGGTGGAAGGGGAGACCGGGTTATCCGGATTTTCGGGGCTTACCGGGTTGTCCGGGGTGCCGGGACTTACCGGGTTATCCGGTGTGCCGGGGCTCACCGGCGTATCCGGGTTATCCGGCTGCTCCGGGAGATCAGGGGTGTCCGGTGTGTCGGGCGTATCGGGCACATCCGGGGTGTCGGGGGTGTCCGGCGTTTCCGGGATGGTAGCGCCTACCTTGGGGGTGGCGTCCACATCGTAGATCCAGTTGTCGCCATCGGGCAGCGGAATGGACACAAGGAAGGGCTTGATGGCCTCGTAGCCGTGGGAGGCCTCGGTCTGCACGACCAAGTACAGACCCTGCGGCAGCTTGGTAATGTTGGCATAGCCCTCTTCGTTCACGTCCTGCTGGGCGGCAATGGCGGGCACAGCGGGCAGATACTTTACCAGCTGGTCTGCCAGCGTGCTGTCGGAAAGATCGCCCAGCACGACACCGCAGCCCGTAAAATCGCCGGTATAGTCAAAGTACAGGTTGCCGTTGGTGCGTTTGACGGAGGCCACCTGATACAGGGTAAGCTCGCCGCCGCGCAGGGGCACATCGTTGTGGGTGTCGTACAGACGGACATGGAGCGAGCCCAGACGCCCCAGTACAATGTTGGCACTGGTGGCAAACGCCGGCAGGGCACAGCATACCACAAGGCACATAGCCAGCAGCACAGCCGCCAGACGATGACGCAGATCAATGCTTTTCATGTTCTTCACCTCTCGTTTTCTTGGGTTTGCGTGTGGAAAGCAGCATACCGATCAGCAAGATCAGCAGCATGGGCAGCGCCATAATGGGCGCAACAATAATGGGTTCAATTTTAAGCGCTTCGGCGGTAACGCGGAGGTGCTTGTACTGATCCGGGGTCTCTACGCGGCGGCCGCGTACCAGCAGGCGGTGGGTGTTGATGCCGTAGGGGGTGCAGGTCATCAGGGTGACGTAGTCCTTGCCTTCGGCGATCTTCAGCTCATCGGTCTCGGTGGGCAGCACGATGGAGATTTTGTCCACCTCGTAGGTGAGCACCCGGTCCAGCACGGTGATGGTAAAGGTATCGCCCACTTCCAGCTGGTCGAGATTGGTAAACAGCTTTGCGCTGGGCAGGCCGCGGTGCGCCGAGATGACCGCGTGGGTGGACGCGCCGCCCACCGGCAGGCTGGTGCCCTCCAAGTGGCCTGCGGCGATCTGCAATACGCTGTCGCCGGTGCCGTGGTAGATGGGCAGCTCCACGCCGATTTTGGAAATGGTGATGTAACCCATAATGCCGGTGCCGGTAATATCCAGCGTTTCGTTGTAGCCGGTAAGCTGATCCGGGCGGTAAAGGGCGTTTTCGTTGGCGGCCACCTGTGCGTTAAAGGCATCGGCGGCGTCAAAGTAGGCGCTGTAATCCGCATCGGTCATGTTGTCCACGTCCTGCGCGTAGTTTGCCACCGCGCGGGACTGGTTGCGCTGGTTGACGTAATCGCTGATGGTGGGGTATAACATCACGGATAGACCCACGAAAAAGACGAGGATCAATATAATGGTGCTTTTGTTCTTTTTCATGGGCTACTCCCTAACGTTATAGTTTCAGGATCAGAGCAGGGGGCCTCACGGCCCCGCTCTGTGCAGGGGAAAAGGAGAGCTTAGCGGTTCTCCATGCGCTTTTTGGTAATGAGCAGGATAGCTGCAGCAGCCATCAGGCCGCCGCCAATCACATAGAAGATGGTGGTGCCGATGCCGCCGGTGCCGGGCAGGGTAGTGCCGGCGTTGTTGACGATGGGGACACCGCCGATGGAACTGGCGTTTGCCTCATCATAGCCGTTAGTGAGACGGTCGGCAAGTGCAGTTTTGGAACCACTTTGCAGATCGACTTTAGCACGCCCTGGCAGGTCATTATAACCGGCGGGAGGAAGAATCTCATCCAGCCAGTAGACCTTTTTGTCCAGACCGGAGATACGAACAGTCTGACCCGGAACCGTTTCAATATAGTCAACGGTATTATGATTTGCAATTTCAGTTGCGGTTGCCACGCGGTAGATGCCAGTGGTATTATCCTTTACCAGCTTGATCTCGTTGCCGCCAGTCTCTGCATCGTACAGTATGAACTGAGCGCCGCCCAGCAGCTTGCCAGAAGTGCCGCTGTACTTGATCAGGTCGAACTGGTACAGATAAGTATAGGTCTTGTCGTGTGCAGTCTCTTGACTATTGCCAAAGGTCAGATATGCTTCGTTCTCGTTCGCACCAGGATCAATCTTGGCTTTTTCGTTCACAACGGCGTTGTAGGTGACCTCAATCTTAGTATCTGCAGGCAGAGAAGCGATGTAGTTGTTATCAAATGCAATACTAAAAGTTTCGCCTTTGGTGCCGGGAGCACTCAGAGTATATTTGGTAGTCGGAACATCAGCGCCACTCACGGTAACCTTGACGGAATCTTTGTTAAAGGTCAAGCCATCGGTCATGGTATCGTGCATGACGTAGTTGGTGTTTGCGGTCTTGACGGTGATAACTGCCTTATACTCGACAGTATCGCCGATCTTAGCGGTGTTGCTGTCAACCCAGTTATCGTTAGAATCTTTGACCGTCTTTTCAATAGTAGGCACTTCGTTTTTCTCTTCGATAGTAACATCAGGGGCGGTAGTATCCAGACCACAGAGAACACCCAGAGAAGTATCTACCAGATAGTAGCCAAGGGCAAGGCTCGAGAAAGTAACGGTGGTGCTACCAGCAGCTTGAGAAGTCGCAGCAGTAGTGATTGCAGACTGTGTTTTAGCCCATGCAAGTGCTTTCTGAGCAAACTCATCGGCCTTTGCACCTTTTACCCAAGTGGGGTGACCATTTGCATCCAGAGTAATATAGTTAGCGCCTTCTGCACCAGTTGCAAAGAAAGCTTTCCAGTTAGAATCTACGGTGTAGGAGTAGGTGCCAGCGGTGGGATCATAGCTGTTCAGGTCGAACATCTTATAAATGGTATAAGTTTCACCTTTAACAGCGTTGTCAATGGTAATGCTACCAGTAGTAGTACCACCAGCCGCAAACGCCGGGATGGCCATGGCGCAAACCATAGCAACTGCCAGCAGCGCAGCCATGAGTTTTTTCATTGCTTTTTTCATGGAAAAAGCCCCTTTCTTTTCTGCCCCTTGCCGCCCCCTGCATTTTGCACAGGGGGGGTAGGGATGTCGTTTTTGTTCGGTCTATCGCGTAAACTTTGCGCCGGGCGGGGGCTCAGCCTCGGGCGTCCAGCTGGGGGAAGTGCAGCTTAGTCATCTGCCCTCCCTTCGCGTCTGCGCTTGCGGTGGATAAAACTATATGCCAGCGCAGACAGCATCATTGTGCCGCCCACGGCTGTATACGGGAGTGTACCGGTGCCGCCGGTAGAGGGGAGCTCGTAGTCAGAGAAACCGGTGTCGGTGTTGGTAAAGGTAAGGGTTCCGCCCACCTCCACGCCATCCTTCTGGTCGTAGACTACGGTAAAGCGGGAAGGATTGACGTTGAGCTCCTCAATATAGAAGATATAGCCCTCGCGGTGATCTGCGTCAATGTCCACAGTGGTAGTCCAGTTGCCTTTCTTGGTCAGCTGGAACACTTTGCCGTACTTTACTGCGGTGGTTCTGTCAGCATTTTTCTCGTAGCAGTACAGCTGTACATCCACTTCGTCCATGTTCACGGCATCTCCTGCCAGGAAGCTGCCGTCCTTATCCTTCCAGTTCTTGATGATGGTCAGGCTGTTGGCGGTGTTGGGCACAAACAGCCTACTGGACTTGTTATTGGCGCAGAAGAGAAGGTTTTCATCTGTTTGTGCGGGGATATCACTAGTATGCCCGCCTACAGCAATGTTGTAGGCTTCCTCTTGGCTTGCGTCTGCACCCTGATAGATAAAGTAATAAGGATGAGAAGCCTCACTGTAGCCTTCGGGCGCGGTTACCTCTGTAAGCTTATACAGGGTGTTTTCTTTAAGTGCATCTTTACCCGCAAAGTGGAAGGTCAGCGTACCCTTATTAGATACTTTATACTCAGTGTGATCATTGACCGGTTTCCATTCACCCGCGGTGCTATCAAAATAATCCAACGTGAAACCTGCACCCGTCAGGTAGAGCGAATAGTTACGCTTATCCACCTTGTAGACAGTCAGCGGAGCCTGCGATACGCCGGATTCAGAACCAGCGCTTTCAAGCTCGGTGGTTTCTGTTACTCTATTAGCTCCCTCGACTTCAGCCGTGTTTTCCAGCTTGATAGCACCGTTTGCGGTGGTAACATATTCGTATACCAGCTTGAGCGGTGTTTCATCCGGCAGGGTAAAGGTTGTGGTGTAAACCGGGTAATTATTTTTGCCTGTAGTCTGCTTCGGCGGGAGGTAACCGTACTCGGTCAGCGGAATCTCCTTGTTTGTCTCAGTGTTGTACAGATGCACGCTGGAAATATCCAGAGAGGCCTGAACGTGCTCATTTTTTACGGTCAGTACATCGCGCAGGGTGATGGTATTGCTACCCTCATGAAGATCCTTAGCCGCAGGGTTGATGATCAGGGTATACTTTGCGCGGCTTTGTCCATCGACCTGTTCGGAATCCTTGGTAAGCACTTCAGACGTTTGCTTGACGTATACGTTGACCTCGTCATGCAGGTCGCTGCGCTCTTCCCACTTGACCTTGTTGGTGTAGGTGGCTTCCTCAAATCTAAGGCTGCTCCAACGCGTGTCAGTTAGCTTTGCACGGTAGCGCAGAACAAGCTCAGTGTAGCCCTGTGCCTTAAGCTTTGCAAAGTCGATCTTTTCCAGACCGGTGATATTAAACTTAAGGGTCTGTCCATCCTCAGAGGCTTCGTCAGGCTCGGTGACCACAAGGCGGCCTGCCGGGCGGAAGTAGTTCTTGAGACTGTAAAGTTCTTCGGAATCCTTCAGCGGCAGCTCCTTATACTTGGAATCCTTATCGTAGCCATTGATGAACACGATGGATGCCGAGGGGTCACCATCTTTGGTAAAGTAGGTAAGCCCCTTGGGCAGCGTATCGGTAAGGGTAATGGTATCGGGCAGCGTATCCACCGAAGAGAAGTCCAGAAGAACCTGATACTCAAGCATTCTGCCGTCCTCTAGGAATTTGGCGTAGTCCTTAGTAAGGGTTCCGCCGGAAGATGCGTCCGGAGAATAGCATTTGCCGTGGTCTTCAGCCTTTTTATTCCCACTAGTCGTGAACCGGACACCCTTGGTCAACTTGAGGGCAGAACTGGGCTTCTGGTACTCATACTTAACGCTGTTATTGTAGTTAATTTGGTTGTTGATAGTAACACGGGTACCTTCAGGAAGGTTGGTTCCATCCACCCGGGTACTGTAGTTTAGCGTCAGCTTTTTGAGTTCAAGCTTACATTGTGTGGTATCAAGCGTGACTTCGAAGGCGCGTACCGGTGTGGAATTATCTGATGCATCAATAAGTGAACCGGACCATTCGTATTGATAGTATTTTACAGCAAAAGAAATACCTTTATTTTTAAGATCAGAAAGATCAGAACAGCGTAGTATTTTTGTTTCGCCATTCTCAACATAGGTAATAGTCAGGTTATTCACGAGTTGCTGCTGCAATTCATTTGCGATGCCATAATGGTAAATAACCTCCTTGCCATTGAACCAACCGGAGGAATTTGTAATGCGGTCACTGAACGTATACACGCCCTTGCCGGGAATAGCGGCGGTGATCGTCCAAGGCGCGGTCAGAAGGTACGGGTTTTCGCTCGGTGTAAGCGTGCCGGAGGCAGTTTTCGTCGGATTGATTTCGGTAGAGCCGGAGCCGGAACCAGAGCCGGAGCTGGGAATCGAAACATCTTTTTCAGTGGTAAACTTGTTCTTGTAGCCGTACTCGACCTTATTTTTCACCGAGGTGCTGCCCTCAGGAACAGTGCTCTTATAGGTGAACACATATATCTTTGCACTGCGGTCATCTTTATTGGCCAAATTAGAAAAGTCATAAGTGAAAGAGGATTGATCTTTCGCATCTGTAATAGTGGCAATTTTTACATTCGGATTATGCCACTCGCCCTTGGAATCCTGCTGCACAGACAGCGTGACGTCACCAATGATCTTGCCGCTTTCAAGGGTATCGGTTACAACATATTTATTCAAATCAGAAGCGGAAGGGTTGTTTACCGTTACAGTCCAGTTGATGCAGTTATTGACTTTATCGTACTCGCCGTTTTTCCAAAGTCTGTTGCCGTCCAGCGTAACGTCTCTACTGGCCTCTTTACTGTCATTGGTTTTTGCGGTATTTTTCAGGGTTGCAGAGCCGGTACGGGTGGTAAGAACATCGTAGGTCAACTCATAGCTTTCACCGGCTTCAAGCTCGGGAAGATCGTTGATCTGGAAGGTTTTGTTGTAATTCTTGTATTTTTTGTCTTTCTTAGTAAAATCAGGGGTGATGCTGATTTCTTCCCGATCCCCATTGCTCTTAACTTTAAACAGCTTGAAAGAAGTTTTGTCGTAGTCGGCAGAAGTAAAGTTACTGTCCGGCTTCAAACCGTCCCAGATATGGATCTTCTGACTCCAGCCATTGTTCGAGCTAACGGTGACCGTGTAGTGGAGCTTGGTCTCGCCATTGGCAGTTTCTGTGATCGTTCCGGCATTTACGTCGGGCTTGCTCTTCTTGATATCGATATCCTCAAGCTTTTCCAGCGTTATGGTCGTGCCACTGCCGGGGAACGTGATGGTTTGATGCTTAGTAGCGTCCTCTTTTTGATATTTCCATTCATATTTAAAGTGACCGCTAAAAGGCTCATTCGGGTTGAAACCCTCAGACTTAAGATCAAAGGTGAGGACAGTAGTGCCGTCTGTTTTAAATACCTGTTCGCCAACCACCTTACCGTCATCGGTCTTGATTTCGGTTCTGGTTTCTTTCTTCGGCCGAATCGCTTCCGGCAGCTTGTAGGTCAAAGTATTATGACCTTCCTTCAGCACACCGCTGGCAATGGTATAGTTGAAGTCGAAATAAAGGGTTTGATTAGCAGTTACTGTGAAATCGCCCGTTTTTTCTTCCTCACCAACATGATAGGTGTACTTTGTAATACCGCCGTTATGGTTCTCCCTGGTTTCCACAAAGTAGTCAAGGTAGGTCGTAGGTGTGCTTGCGGTCGTGTCGCCCTCACCCGCCAGCGTAAGCATACCGGGGGCCCGCAGGGCACCGGTAACAGCAGTGGTAAGCATCTCGTCGGCGTACTGGGCGGCGGCAACATCCACCACGCCCAGAACCTCGGCGTTGGAAAGGGTGACCTCGGCCACCTTGCCGTCCACGTCGCCGGAGATGACGGTCAGGGTGTTCTCGTCCGTCTCGCTCACGATGCCCACGGTCTCCACGGGCTGAGCGTCAGTCACGGTGGTGGTCTGCGGCTCGGCAGCGGGGGACACCACGCTGGGGATAAGGGTGTCCGCGCCGGATGCAGAGGTGCCGGTGCTGTCCACCGGCTTTGCGGCGGGCTGCTCCGGGTTGGCGGTGTCGGGGAGATCGGGGACGATCACGCTGTCGGCAGCGGGGGCGTCCTCGGCGGCGGGGGCGGTATCCAGCGCAGCAGCGCCGGATTCCTCAAGCTCTGCGCCGTTCTCGAAATCGGTGTCCATGCTGAACTGGTCGTCCAGATCGTCCGCTGCACCATCGGCGCTGCTGTCCACAGCCACGGTGCGGGTGACGTACTTATTATAAATAACGATGTCGCCCACATTGGCGGCGCTGCCGTCCTCGCCGTCCAGCAGCCAGTCCATGTCGCTCATGGAGCTGCGCAGGGCAAGCACGCTGGCCTCCTGCGGGATGGCGCTCTGGGGGATACCGGCGTACTTCAGGCAGTAGGAGAGGAACATCACGTCCCACTCGCCGTAGGGGTTGCCGTAAGACTGGCCGTAGCGGGAGTAGTAGCGCAGGGTCACGCCGTCTGCGGGGTCGATCTCGAAGTTTTTCTCGCTCTGCTCGTAGCCCAGCTGGGTCTTTGCCACGCTGAGCAGGTCCTCGTCCCAGTTGCCGGTCATCACGGCCTCGGCGTTGGCGGCCTGCCACTCCTCGGGGGTCTCAACGTCGGCGGAGGTGTCGCTCAGGCAGGCTACGGTGTGGTGATGCTCCGGCAGGGGGCAGGTAAGCACTTCCTCGTAGCAGGCGTCAGTGTGGTGGTGGTAGATGGGTTCCACGGTGTCCACCGTCGGCTCCAGTGCCACAGGCTCGGCCACAGCCATAGCCGCCAGCTCGGCGCTCTGGGTGGGCTCCACCACCTGCTCCACAAGCTCGCCCTCTTCCAGTCCACAGGTCAGCTCGTACTCGGTGGTATAGCAGCTTTCGTCGTGGGTATGCTCAAATTTATCGCAGATCAGGCTGCCGTCCTCAGGGTCGAAGCAGTCGTCACCGTGGACGTGCTCTTCCTCCATGCAGGTCAGGGTCTGCACCTCGGTGTAGCAGTCCTCGGTGTGCTCGTGGGGCACAAACTCGATCACCGGCTCCAGCGACAGCGGCGCGGGCTCAGCCTCAACAGTGGGCTGGCTGGTGGCAGCAGCGGCGGCCAGCTCGTCCGCATTTTCAAGCTCGCCTTCCTCGTAACCGCAGGTGAGCACCTTGGTGTAGCAATCCGCGGTGTGGGTGTGCTCCTCCTCGCCGCACTGGTACTGCGCGGTCATCGAGATGCCCACGCCATGCAGCTGCCAGTTGACGAACAGGGTGGTGATCATGGCAAGTGCCAGCACAAATGCGGTGTAGCGCCGCAGGGTGTGCCGGTTCTCACGGAACCGCTCCATGTACGTTTTAAGAATGTCGTTCATAACGAAATACCTCCTCCCGGGGTCAATGGATCAACGAGAAGCTGGACAAGGGCCATACCCTTAGAAAAACCCTGCCCACGATCTGGCTTTTTTCAACGCAGCCTATCACGCTGCTGCGGCTGTCGATGGAGGTGGCACGGTGGTCGCCCAGCACGAAGTAGCGGTTTTCCGGCACCTGATAGGGGAACCGGATGTCACATTCGCCCACGGTCAGCGCGTCCACATAGGGTTCGTCCAGCGCCACGCCGTTTACCGAGACTACGCCGTTCACGTCCATATCGATCACATCACCGGGCTGCCCGATGATGCGTTTGAGCAGCAGCTTGTTCTGCCAGTAAAACCCGCATAACTCACCGTTTTCAATGTGGTTGGATTTTACCAGCAGGATAATGTCTTTATCATTTAATGTAGGGTACATGCTGTCGCCGGAGACCTGAAGCACCGGCAGAAACAGCGTAGCCAGCAGCACAGCTACTGCGGCTACCACCACCAGAATATAGATCGTACTGCGCAGCACCCGCTGGTAGCGGCTCTGGTACGCAAGACGCTCACGTTCTGCGGCCACTTCCTCGGTGGAAGGGATGGAAGCGAACCGGATATCGCGTTTTTTCATGTTTCCTCCGAAGGCAGGCCGTCTGCGCTGCGATACTGGTCCAGCAGCTCGTTGGCCTTGTGGTCAAATGCCTGCCAGCGCTGCTGCACCTCCTGCTCGGCGCGCTCTACCATGGCCTTGCAGTCGGCCTCGGTCTGGGTGCGTTTTTGCGCGGCGGCGGCGGTCATGGCGTCGCATTCCTGCTGCGCCTGCGCTTTCAGGCTGTCGGCGTCTGCCTGTGCCTGCTCCAGAATGCGCTTGGCCTCGCTGCGCGCCTGCGAAAGGGTATTGGCGGCGGTGGCGTTGGTGTCCGCAAGACTGGCCTGCACCGAGTGCAGATAGTCATCGGCGGCGGCCTGCGCGGCGGCGAACACGTTGTTCAGCTCCAGCGCGGCCTGCGCGATGGAACCGGCGCTTTCCAGCCGCAGCTGCCGGTCCTGCAGCTGCGCGGTAAGCGCGGCGTTCTGCGCCTTGAGCTGGTCCTCGCTCTGCTTCAGCGCATAGATGATCTCTATCAGTTCAGCGCGGTGCATCCGCCGCAGTTCACGATCTGCCATTTGTGTACAAACTCCCGAATGTAAAGATAACGAAAATTTTTTCGAAAATACCGAAACAACTTAAAGGAAATGCCTGATAATTCACTTGTTGCCACGCAATTTGCGCAGCTGGAGAGACCTTTTATAAACTATCTTAGTTTAACACATTCCATGTAACAACAATATAACAAATCAGACACAAAATCAAGAGATAAAGCCGAAAAAATATCGCATTTTTTTGCTTTTTATATAGAAAAAGCCCAAAAAACGGCCACTGACCCCCCAAAAGCTTAAAAAGTTTGTTCACAATTCTGGAACGTGAAGTGCTGCGCAGTAATGCACTGAATTATAGCGTGTACGAAAAACGGGAGCCGCACTTTTCGAAAAAAGCGCGGCTCCCGGATCTGAACTTTGGGGTGATGCTTTTACTTGCCGAAGCTGCCCAGCAGGCTGTTCAGCGATACAAAGGACTGGTAGATGACGTTAACGTTGTTGATGATGGAGCTTGCACCGGAGAAGATGCGGGCAATGTAGTTGAACACCTTGCCGATGTCCAGGAAGGACTGATAAGCGTTGCTGGCGCCGCCGTCCAGATAGGTCATCTCCTCGGCTTCGATAGCGGAATAGCTGGCGGGCATTTTCATGGTAGAAGTAGTCATGGTAAGATCCCTTTCTTCAATGGTGTCATTGTGTTTACAGCAGTGTTCAGAACATGGTGGCGACCAGCAGGGTGGTAAGCAGGGCACCGGCCACAAGGGCAGGGCCTACATACTTTTGCCACTGGGTGGCGGCAGGCTGGGTGGTGGGCTGCGGCACGGTAGAAGTACCGGCCTTGGCAGTCCAGTGGGCGTAGATGGTGGCGTCGGAGGTGAACACGGTGGAGGTGGTCACCTTGCTGCCGCCCACCGGCTCGGTGTACCAGCCATCAAAGGTGTAGCCCGTCATGGTAGGCTGCTCGGGCGTGCTCTCCAGTTTGCCGGACAGGTTCGTGTAGGTTACCACGGTGGAGCAGATGCCGCCTTGGGCATCCATACCAATGGCGTACACGTTCTCTTCCTTTTTGCTCCCTGAAGTTTTGTCGGCGGCAAATGCAGCCGGCAGTGCGCAGCACAGCAGCGTGAACAGGCAAAGCCCGACCACCAGCGTTTTCAGGAATTTTTTCATGAGATCCCTCGCTTTCCTTCACAAAGATGGAGACACTGCCCCGCCCGGGGACAGCCCGGACATCGGCGTAGTTTCTTCAACTTATTTTTATCACATCCAGTGTACCAGAACCGCAACAAAAAATACAGTCTTTTGAGAAAATAATAAGAAAAATCAGGAAAAAAATAAATTTCACCTTTGCAATATGAATCTTGTGCCCCCTGCGGACTGTGTTTTTTGAAAAACGCGTCCCGCAAAACTTGCCTTTCGTAAAAACATGGAAGGATATGGAAAACGCAGGGGCCCGGCCGCAAAGCCCAAAAACCGACCCAAACCGCCGCAAATGCGGCAGACAGCGCACAGAAAAAGCTGCAAAAATGCGGCGCACCTCTTGTGGAACAGCGGAAAATATGCTATACTGTTTTGCATGATGCGCCATCGCCAAGCGGTAAGGCAGGGGACTTTGACTCCCCCATCGTAGGTTCGACTCCTGCTGGCGCAACCAGAAGAAGGCCGCTGCACAGTTTCCTGTGCGGCGGCCTTCTTTATTTTTTGTTCTCCGGAAGCTTGAAGTAGCCGCGGTATTCGTCCGAGTAGATCTTGCTGCCCATACGGCTCACACCGCCGTACAGGTGGGTGCGCATCAGCGGCTCAATGGCGTCCAGATCCTTCTCACGCAGGATGCGCAGCATTTCGGCGTGCTCGCTGACGACGCTGGACACGTTGCGTGCACCCACGATGTCCAGACGGATAAAGCGGGAGTAGTCTGCCTGCGGACGGGTCATCTGCTCCCAGAGGTACTCCTTACTGGTCTTGTGGAACCAGTACTCGTGCATGGCAAGGTCGCAGCTGAGGAAGTGGTTGAAATCAAAGTTCTCCGGGTCGCTGCGCCCTGCAGCGGCTTCCAGCAGCATATTATAAAGGTGTTCTACCGCAAGGATCTCCATGGGCGAGCAGCTCTGCACAAAGTCCCGGAACACCATGCCCTCCACTGCAACACGCTGGAAGATGAGCTGGTCCACCACGCCGGTGTCGATGGCTGTAACGATGGTGCCCTTGCAGGGAATGATCTGCACAAAGCGGTTCTGCTCCAGCCGCTGCAAAACGCTGCGGATAGGAGTGCGCGAAACGCCGAACCGCTTGCACAGCTGGTTTTCGCTCAGCGCTTCCCCGGGCAGGATCTTCAACGCGCAGATCTCGTCCTCGAGAATATGATAGAGCTCATCAGTGTGCTGTAATGTAGCCATAGTTGTTCTCCATTTATACGGTAAATGTAATCTTAGTATCATTGTACCGTTACAGCAACTGAATGTCAATGCTGGAATGGAACTTAATTTGAATACTTGTATACAAGAATGCGCACTCGCGCACGGAACTGTTCCTGAAACTAAAAAACTGATATACCACTTTGCAATGCGGGAAAAGTGCTGATAAAATGCTGCAATCAAGTGACTGTTGTACCAAATGCACAAAGAAAACAGGAAACAACTGTCAAATTGCTATAATTGCAAGGCGCTGTGCTTGTTTCGCGGTAACGCTGCGAGATGATATGCTGTATACAGGATTTTACTAAAAAAGCTGCAAGGGCACACACCCCGCAGATACCGGCTCGTCTCCGGCAAATACAACAGGGTGTTTGCCTTTTTTGCGTGCGTGCTTGCTTTGCCGCACAAAAGGCGGTAAACTGGGTACAGACAAAATGCCCAAAAAGGAGAAACGACATGGCATATACAAAGGCTGACCTCAAGCACGACCTTGCAGCAATGGGGCTGACAGGCAACGAGACCATCCTGATCCATTCCTCCATGAAGTCCATCGGCCAGGTGGAGGGCGGCGCAGACACGGTTCTGGACGCATTGATGGAGTTTTTTGCGGAGGGCTTGCTGCTGCTGCCCACCCACACATGGCGGTTCATCAACGAGGAAAACCGGGTGTTCGATGTGCGCCGCAGCCCGTGCTGTGTGGGCATTCTGCCGGAGCTGTTCCGGCAGCGCCCCGGGGTGGTGCGCTCGCTGCACCCCACCCACAGCATGGCGGCTTACGGCAAGGGGGCGGCTGCGTATCTGGAAGGGGAGTTGGACGCCAACACCCCCTGCACTCCCGGCGGCTGCTACGACCGGCTGCGGGCAGCCCACGGCAAAGTGCTGCTGCTGGGGGTCACCCACGCCCGCAACACCTTTATCCATAGCGTGGAGGAGGTGCTGAACGTGCCGAACCGCCTGACCGACAAGCCCATGCAGATGACCGTGGTGGACGAAGCCGGGGCGCAGCACACCGTCTATATGCGCCGCCACTACAACGCACAGCAGCCGCACATCTCGGAGGATTTCGTCAAGCTGGAGCAGGCATATCTGGACTGCGGTGCAGCCCGGAACACAAAATTTGGCGATGCAAAGTGTATCCTGTGCGACGCCGGGGGGCTTTTCCGGGTCACCCGCCATGTTCTTGCCCCGAATCCCGAAGCCTTTGTCACCGAGCCGATCATCCCGCCGGAGCGCTGGCAGGAGATAATTTTATAATGCAATGCCGGGCAGCTTGCAGCTGCCCGGCATTTTTTACTTTTTGCTCAGCAGAAGCGGATACGGTACTCCCGGGGGGTGCAGTGCTTGATCTCCCGGAAGGTCTTGATAAAGTAGCTGGCGTCCGAAAAACCGCATTCCAGCCCCACCTCGCCGGTCTTGAGCCGGGTGGAGCGCAGCAGCTCGGCGGCTTTTTCCACCCGGAACTGCTTGACGTACTGGATGGGCGTGATACCCAGAAACTGCCGGAAACTGCGCAGACAGGCACTTTCGCTCAGGGCAACGCAGTCGGCCAGTTTTTCCACGGTCAGCTCCTCAGCGTAGTGCTCCTCTACATAGCGCAGCATCTGCTTCATCCGCTCCGAGGCAATCTGCTCCTGCTCCGATACCTTTACTTTGCCGCTGACGCATTGGGTAATGAGCAGCCGCAGGGCGGCAGTAAGGTGGTAACGCACCCGGTTCTCGTAGTCGAAAGGCTCGTCCGCCACGCTCTTCCACGCCTCCCGCAGGCAGAGCAGCACCTGCCGCTGCCATGGCACGGCCTCGTCCAGCAAAAAGAAGGGCGGTGTGCCGGGCTGCAAGAGCGGGCGGATGAGTTTTTGCCAGAATACGGTGTCCATGCTGCCGACAAGCCGGGGCTGAAATACGCCGGAGTGCAGCAGCGCCCTGCCCTCGGCAGGCTCTACCGCGTGCAGCGCCCCGGAGTTAATGAACACCCCCTGCCCGGTCTGCAAAGTCAGCCGGGTCTTGTTCACGTCCACATGAATGGGCCCCAACGCCGCCAGAATGAACTCAAAATCCTCGTGCCAGTGCCACGCCACCGAAAAACAGGAAAGATCCTCGGCATAGCATGCGATGGGGAACAGCGGGCTGCCGTGCTGGGTCTGCTCCCGCCCGGCGGCATCAGCCACCACTGCAGTAGCGCTGGACAGCCCCACCCGGCCACTGGTATAGGATGCACAGCTTGTCTGATATGCCATATTCACCAAATCCTTTCCGCAATACTTTGAATGTTTTTTGTCAATGCCGGTTTTGTTGCATATACTATGCGGTTTTATTCTATTATTAGCGATTGTTTTGTGGTATTATCCTATCAGAGCTTCCAAGCTCAGTATAGCACCGGCGCAGCGGGAACGCAAGCTGTGTAAGCGTTTCCACTGCTGGGCAAAACCGCTATTCTCCCGTCGTCTGTCCAAAGAGGACTGGACGGCAAGTGTAACATAAACCATTTCATCAAGGAGGTATTCCTATGCTTCGTATCGAGTATTTTGATAAGGAACGTTTCATGCGCCAGCTTTCTGCCAGCCACGGCAGCGTGCTGCTGCATCTGGACAACGGCAAGACCTGCGACCTGAAAAAGGACACTACCGCACGCTCCATGCTGCAGATGATGGACACTGCCCCCAAGAAGGGCTTTGACCTCACCGTGACCGACCCCGCCGACGTGACCGGCTTCCTGCGCTATATGCTGGAGGCAGGCCGCACCGAGCGCGTGGCCGGCTGAATAATGCCAATCTCTTATCCCAATAAGTGTCACAGCAAAAGCAAAACGCCCGCCCCGGTCATGCCGGGGCGGGCGTTTTGCTCATTTTACCGGAAGGCTTGCGCGGGCGGGCAGTCTGTGGTAAGCTGAAAGCAGAAAAAACAAGATGGAGGGAACGACTATGAACCTGAAGGAAGCATTCCGCTACCAGAACAAGCTCCAGTCTCTGCTGGACGAGGCGCAGGGCATTCTGGACTGCGATGCCAACGTGACCAAGGTGGCCAACACCTATCTGCGCCATAAGGTGATGCCCGAGGCCGAGGACGAGACTGTTATGGACGTGGCACAGACCGAATATGCAGAGCAGATCACCGACATTGCCCGGTTCATGCTCTATCTGCTGGAGGAGAAGAGCCACCTGTTTGCCGCCATCCGCAAGGCAAAGGATGCGCTGGACATGGATATGGACAGCGAGGTCAGCCTGAATGCCGCGCGGCAGAACATTGCCCGCACCTTCAAACGGATGAACGACCTGCGCAGTTCTGAGCAGTTGCTCTCCGGCGGAGGCACCGGCTACCGCTTCAACGCCGAGGGCAACCAGATCTCCTACTGCTGCGATGTGAAGCGGGTGACTACCATCAACTACGACCGCAAGGTCATCCATGCGGCGCTGAGCAAACTGAACCGGCAGGCAGACGAAACCTCCAACCGGCTGGACCTCTGCCTTGTGACCTCCAAGGTGGACTACACTGTCCCCTTTGATGTGAACGCCAGCTTTGCCGAAGCCTTTGAGATCTATCTGGAAAACGTCAAAAACTAAATAAACGTTCCACCGGCTATTTTGGGTGCGGCAAGCGCCGGGTGCACAGCTGCCGGTTCAGGTGCAGATGAACTATAACGCTGCACATTTCCGCAAGGAAGTTTTGGTACGGCTCACCTTACGAGCCAGCTATTATGAAAAAATCTTGCGTTCGGCTTTTCCGCCACCGCCAGACGCTTTTTCGCCGAAACCGTCCCTTGCTCCTTCCCGCATTCCTGCTTTTGCGCTTACGTCTCCATGGGCAGGCAGGCAAGCCACCCTTCATGAATTTGCCCCGCAGACTGCTGCGGGCACACACTTTCTGCGTGCCGGGTGGGCGCTCTGCGCCCCTTTGCACGCGGAGTAAAATGACAGCCGCCCCTGCGCTTGCCGTATCCAAAATAGCCGGTGAAAAAACCAAGACCGGAGGAATGCTCTATGAAAAAATGCAACCTGTTTTATCTCAGTGGACTGTTGTTTTTTCTTGTTGCGGCGCTGAACTTTTTTACCGGCGAGAATCACTCTACGGCGGTGGTATGGCTCTGCCTTGGCTCCGCCTTTTTGTGTCTGGGTGCTTCGCAGCGGAAAAAATAAAGCATTCCTGCAGCCCCGGTGGTGGAAAAATCTGGCCGGGGCTGCAATTCTTTGCGGGGCTCGTTCGTATTCCAGACAGAACGACCAAATTTCGACAAAGACGAGGTATGTGTATGTCAACCAAACCGATCGATTCCACTGCCGCGACCCGCTTTGACCTGAGCGCAGCGGCTCTTCATATCCTTGCCATGGCGCTGATGCTGATGGACCACCTGTGGGCGACGCTGCTGCCCGCGCAGGAATGGCTGACCTGTGCCGGGCGGGTGGCGTTTCCCATCTTTGCCTTTATGGCGGTGGAGGGCTACTTCCACACCCACGACCTGAAAAAATACACCCTGCGTCTGCTGCTGTTTGCCCTGCTTTCGGAAATCCCCTTCGATTTGATGTACGGCGGTACATGGTTCTACCCGGTGCACCAGAACGTCATCTGGACGCTGCTTTTGGGCATTCTGGGTATCCACTTGATGGAAACGGTGCGCAAAAAGCAAAAAACAGGACTGTACCTGCTGGTATCCGCTCTTGTGGTGGTGGCAGGCGCGGTGCTGGGCACGCTGGGCATGGTGGACTACTACGGTGCAGGGGTGCTGACTGTGTTCATCTTCTACTTTTTCCACGGACGCAAGTGGTGGTGTCTGCTGGGGCAGCTGACAGCGCTGTACTGGGTCAACGTGGAGCTGCTGGGCGGCCTTATGTACCCCATTCAGCTCTTCGGCATGGACTTTGAGCTTTGCCAGCAGGGGCTGGCGCTGCTGGCACTGGTGCCCATCTGGCTGTACCGCGGTCGGCAGGGCTACCACAGCAAGCCTTTCCAGTATGCCTGCTACGCCTTTTACCCCGTGCACATGCTGCTGCTGGTTCTGGTGCTGAATTTCGTGAACCGGTAAGGAGAATGGAGCGCTCCAAAAACATTTTTACGCGTGGGGCGTAGAGAGGAACTTCCGCTGAAAATAGCCAAAGCGTATGCGGAGCCATTCGAAATCGTTCCGCCGGTATAAGGCCGCTGCACAAAGCGCTGTGCGGCGGCTTTTTTTGCGGGAAAACCGACACATGTTCACAAAAAGTTCAGCCTTTTGAGCAAAAAATACTATTTTTTTCGTGTAAAATAGACAACATGGATTGAATGCCGCCCGCGATTGGATTATAATAATAATGTATGCAAAAGCGCATTTGCTGTGTTTTTTATAACGCGTACTGTTTGAAAATGACGTAGATGCGCAATGCGGGCTACTGAAAAGAGAGAGCTGCCGTTGCGTGTCTTTGCCGCATAACGGCTGTTTGCCATGGCAGCCGGGGCGTTATGTTCCGGTTATTTGTCCTTAGGAGGAAAAACAAGGTGAGAGTAGGTCTTGACATCGGTAGCACCACCATCAAGTGCGTGGTGCTGGGCGAGCATGATGAACTGCTGTATTCTACATACGAACGACATTATAGTCATATTCTGGAAAAGGCGCAGGAGCTGCTGCGGCGCATTGATGCCGAGCATCTGCATGGCCGCAAGGCGCTGCTCAGCATCTCCGGCTCTGCCGGTATGGGCTTGGCCGACAGCTGCGGTGTGCCCTTTGTGCAGGAGGTATTCTCCACCCGCGTGGCGGTCAAGCGCTTTATGCCAAAGACTGATTGTGTCATTGAGCTGGGCGGCGAGGATGCCAAGATCCTGTTTTTGACCAACGGCACCGAGGTGCGCATGAACGGCAGCTGTGCCGGCGGCACCGGTGCTTTCATCGACCAGATGGCCACTCTGCTGAAGATGAGCGCCGAGGAAATGAACAAGGCTGCCGAGCAGGCGCAGCGCACCTATACCATCGCTTCCCGCTGCGGCGTGTTCGCCAAAAGCGATGTGCAGCCGCTGATCAATCAGGGTGCCCGCACCGAGGATATCGCCGCCAGCATCTATAAGGCCGTGGTCAACCAGACCATCGCCGGTCTGGCACAGGGCCGCCCCATCAAGGGTAATATCCTCTATCTGGGCGGCCCGCTCACCTTCAGCACCGTGCTGCGCAAGAGCTTTGACGAAGCGCTGAACGTGACCGGCACCTGCCCGGAAAACAGCCTGCTGTATGTGGCGCTGGGCGCGGCTCTGTATGCCGACAAGGAGTTTGTGCTCACCGAGGTGGCCGCTGCGCTGGACAAGTACGCCGCCACTGCTACCTATGCCAGCGAGCCGCCGCTGTTCGCCAGCAAGGAGGAGTACGAGGCTTTCCACGCACGGCACATGTCCCATAGTGTGCCCCGCGTGGCTTTTAGTGCCCACTGCGGGCCGGTGCATATCGGCATCGACTCCGGTTCTACCACCGTCAAGCTGGTGGTGGTGGACGAAAAGAGCCAGATTTTGTACACCAACTATCAGCCCAACCTTGGCAACCCGCTGCCCCTCATCCGGGAGCAGCTGCTCAAGATCTATAAGGAGCATCCGGGGCTGCAGGTGGCCAGCGTCACCACCACCGGCTACGGCGAGGAGCTGGTAAAGAACGCTTTCCGCTGTGATTACGGTCTGGTGGAAACGGTGGCGCATTTTACCGCTGCCAAGTACTTTATGCCGGACGTGGACTTCATTATTGACATCGGCGGGCAGGACATGAAGTGCTTCAAGATCGAGGATGGTGCCATCAGCAACATCTTCCTGAACGAGGCCTGCTCCTCCGGCTGCGGCAGCTTTTTGCAGACCTTTGCGCAGGCGCTGGGCTACGACGTCAAGAAGTTTGCCGCACTGGGTCTGTTCGCAGACCGCCCGGTGGACTTGGGCAGCCGCTGCACCGTGTTCATGAACAGCTCGGTCAAGCAGGCGCAGAAGGACGGTGCCAGCATTGAGAATATCTCCGCAGGCCTGTCCATCAGCGTGGTCAAGAACGCGCTGTACAAGGTGATCCGCGCTTCCAGCCCGGAAGAGCTGGGCCGCAAGATCGTGGTACAGGGCGGTACCTTTTATAATGAAGCCGTGCTCCGCGCCTTTGAAAAAGAGATGGGCGTGGAGGTCATCCGGCCGGACATTGCCGGTCTGATGGGTGCTTACGGTGCTGCCTTGTACGGCCTGCGCCAGAGCCATAAAAACAACCAGACCACCTCTGCCATGATGGACGAGCAGGAGCTGGAAAAGTTTGCACAGCAGGTGGTCAGCGTCAAGTGCGGCGGCTGCGGCAACCATTGCCAGCTGACCGTCAACACCTTTGCCGATGGCCGCAAGTTCATCTCTGGCAACCGCTGCGATAAGCCCGTTACCGGCAAAAGCGAGGACAACAGCCTGAACCTGTACGCCTACAAGCAGCAGCTGCTGGCCAGCTACAAGCCTGTGCCCGGCAAGCGCGGTTCTATCGGTATCCCGATGTGTCTGGGCTTCTACGAGCTGCTGCCCTTCTGGTACGCCTTCTGGACGAGCCTTGGCTTTGCGGTGCACACCAGCCCGGTGTCCACCCGCGGGCTGTATCTGGCCGGACAGGCTACCATCCCCAGCGATACCGCCTGCTTCCCGGCAAAGCTGAGCCACGGCCACATCAAGGCCCTGAGCCAGATGCAGCTGGACGCTATTTTCTACCCCTGCCTGACCTACAATGTGGACGAGGGACTGGGCGACAACCACTATAACTGCCCGGTGGTGGCCTACTACCCGGAGGTTTTGGCAGGCAACTGCCCGGAGCTGGAAGGCAAAAAGTTCATCTATGATTATGTGGGCATCCACCGTCCCAAGGATTTTGTGCACAAGATGGCAAAGGAGGTGCTGCCCAAGTACTTTGGCGGCATCTCCGAGCGGGAGGTGCAGGCAGCAGCCGATGCCGCCTACGCGGAGTACGAAGCGCACATGGCAAAGATCCGGGTAAAGGGCAGTGAGATCATTGACGAGGCGCGCCGTCAGGGCAAGCGCATCATCGTGCTGGCAGGCCGCCCCTATCATGTAGACCCGGAGGTCAACCACGGCATCGACCATCTGATCACCCGCCACGGGGCTGCGGTGGTCACCGAGGACAGCATCTCTAACCGGGTGCAGAAGTTCCCCACCAGTGTGCTGAACCAGTGGACCTACCACAGCCGCCTGTATGCCGCCGCCAAATACTGCACCACCCAGAAGGATATGGATCTGGTGCAGCTGGTGTCCTTCGGCTGCGGCGTGGATGCCATTACCACCGATGAGACCCGCGAGATTTTGCAGCGGGGCAACAAGCTGTACACCCAGCTGAAGATCGACGAGATCACAAACCTCGGTGCCGTGAACATCCGTCTGCGCAGCCTGTTTGCCGCGCTGGACGAGCGGGACGAGGCCGCCGCAGAAAAGTCAGAATAAAAGAAACCCTGAGATAGGCTGAAGGGCTTCCCCCGGCGGGGGGAAGTCTTTGCGGGGACTATCTTGTTTAGAGCAACATAGGAGGAACCTATGGAATATCATTATCCCAAATTTACCCCGGAGATGAAAAAGACCCATACCATCCTTATCCCCAACATGGCCGTTACCCAGTTCCGGCTCATGGAGTACGCACTGCGCTGTGAGGGCTACAAGTGTGAGCTGCTGGGCAACTGCGGCAGTGCCGTGGCACAGCTGGGGCTGAAGTATGTCCACAACGATACCTGCTACCCGGCGCTGCTGGTCATCGGCCAGTTTCTGGACGCGCTGAACAGCGGCAAGTATGATCTGGAGCACACCGCTCTGCTGATTACCCAGACCGGCGGCGGCTGCCGCGCCTCCAATTACATCCATCTGCTGCGCAAGGCGCTGGTCAAGGCCGGTTACCCGCAGATCCCGGTGGCAAGCCTGAACTTTTCCGGTCTGGAAAAGGACAGCGGCTTCCAGATGACCCTCCCGCTGGCGCGCAAGTGCATCGCCTGCATCTTCTACGGCGATATGCTGTGTGCGCTGCGCAATCAGGTGGCTCCCTACGAGAACGAAAAGGGTGCCGCCGACCGCATGGTGGATCGCTGGATCGCCCGTCTGGGCCGTGCCTTACTGGCCGGTAAAGGCTTTACTTCCCGGGAAATGAAGCACACCTTCCCGCTCATCGCAAAGGAATTTGCCACTATCCCGGTTACCCGGGTGCCCAAGGTCAAGGTGGGTGTTGTGGGCGAGATCTACGTCAAGTACAGCCCGCTGGGCAACAATGACCTGCAAAAATTCCTGGAAAGTCAGGACTGCGAGGTGAACTTCCCCGGTCTGATGGGCTTTGTGCAGTACTGCGCCTTCAACATGGGCGAGGATCATGTGCTGTACGGCGGCAAGCTGGCTGTAAAGGTAGGCACCGACCAGTTCCTCAACTGGCTGGACAGCGTGGAACGCGTCATGCTTAAGGCAGAGACGGACGCCGGGTTCTATGCACCGGGCCCCTTCAAGGAGCTGGTGGAAAAGCCCAAGGGGGTCATTTCGCTGGGTGCAAAAATGGGCGAAGGTTGGCTGCTGACCGCCGAGATGATCGAGCTGGTGCAGGGCGGCTACGGCAACATCGTGTGTGCGCAGCCCTTTGGCTGCCTGCCCAACCATATCGTGGGCAAGGGCATGGTGAACAAGATCCGTGCGCTGTACCCCAGCGCCAACATCACCCCCATCGACTACGACCCCAGCGCCACCCGGGTCAATCAGGAAAACCGCATCAAGCTGATGCTGGCTGTGGCCAAGGAGCGGCTGAACGCCCCCGCAGAAGCCCAGCCGCTTACGGCGGAGCAGCTTGCCGGTGGTGCCCCTCAGGTCGGCGCTACCGTGTAACAAAAGCAAATACGATAAAACAGGGGAGCCGCTGCACGGCATTTTTACGCAGCAGCTCCCTTTTTGCAGGAAAGGAACCCCTATGGAAAAGCCCGCAGCTGCCTGTTATCATCTGCCCGGCCTGTTCGAGTTTTACGAGCTGTACCGCCGCTTTTTGCCGCTGTACCGGGAGCACCGGGAATATTTTTACGATTGGTGCACCATCGGCTCCATCTACGGCGCACCGGCGGGCTGTATCTGGGGCGGGGGGCGCATCTCCTGCGGCGGGGCAGCTGCGCACGAGGTGCTGGCGCTGCTGCGGGAATACGGCATCTCCGGGCGGCTGACCTTCAGTAACTCCCTGCTGCGGGCTGAGCACCTTGCCGACCCGCAGTGCAACGCCCTGTGTGACCAGTTTGCAAAAAGCGGCAGTGTGCCAAACGGCGTGATCGTCCATTCTGATTTGCTGGCGGACTATCTGCGGCAGCGCTGGCCGGAGCTGTATCTGGTGTCCTCCACCACCAAGGTGCTCACGGAGTTTGCGGAGCTGCGGCAGGAATTGGAAAAGCCGCAGTTCCGGTATGTGGTGCCAGATTTCCGGCTGAACCCGGCACTGGAACAGCTGCGCACCCTGCCGCCGGAGCAAAAGGCGAAGGTAGAGTTTTTGTGCAACGAGTGCTGCTGGTTCGGCTGCACCGAGCGCAAGCGCTGCTACGAGACGGTCAGCCGCCAGAATCTGGGCGAGGACTGCCCGGACCACCGCTGCGCCGCCCCGGATGCCGCCGGGGGCTACCGCTTTTCCAAGGCGATGCGCAGCCCCGGGTTTATTGGGGTGGAGGACATCCGGCAGCGGTACCTGCCCGCAGGCTTTTCCCAGTTTAAGATAGAGGGCAGGGGGCTTGGCAGCGCACTGGTACTGGAATTTCTGCTCTACTACATGACAAAGCCGGAATACCAATTGCAAGTGCGGGAGGAAATCTATCTGGACAATATGCTGGACCTTTTTTAAGAAAATTGCACCGGGCAGACCACTTTCTGCCCGGTGCTGTTTTTTGCCTGCGGGATTTGTACCGGAAAACTTTCTTTTCCCCGCAAAGCGTGTTACAATAAACAGGAAATTATTTTTAAAAGCTGTTTTTGGAAATGGTGCGCAGTACTTAGGAAAACGGCTTATAGGAGCAGTGCATGGAAACAACGCAAAAACAGATCGTACTGGGCATTCTGGCCCATGTGGACTCCGGCAAGACCACCCTCTCCGAGGCCATGCTCTACCGCGCCGGTGCTATCCGCAAGCTGGGGCGGGTAGACCACGGAGATGCCTTTCTGGACACCGACAGCTTGGAAAAAGCGCGCGGCATCACCATCTTTTCCAAGCAGGCGCTGCTTACGGCGGGCAATACCGCCATCACCCTGCTGGACACCCCTGGCCATGTGGATTTTTCCACCGAGACCGAGCGCACCTTGCAGGTGCTGGATTACGCCGTGCTGGTGGTCAGCGGAACGGACGGCGTGCAAAGCCATACCGAAACGCTGTGGCGGCTGCTGCGGCGCTACCATGTGCCTACCTTTGTATTCGTGAACAAAATGGACCTGCCCGGCATGACCCGGGAGCAGCTGCTTACCCAGCTGAACCGCCGCCTTGGCGAGGGCTTTGTGGATTTTGGCGCAGAGCCTGCCGCCCGCAACGAAGCACTGGCGCTGTGCGATGAGCAGCTGATGGAGAAAATGCTGGACGCGGGAACCTTGACCGATGCAGACATTATCCCCGCAGTTGCCCGGCGGCACGTTTTTCCGTGCTGGTTCGGGGCGGCGCTGCGGCTGGACGGGGTGGATGCACTTCTGGACGGGCTGGACCGCTACACTCGCCCCGCCCCGGCGCTGCAGGCCTTTGGTGCAAGGGTATTCAAGGTATCACAGGACGAGCAGGGCACCCGCCTGACATGGCTGCGGGTCACCGGCGGGGAGCTGAAGGTAAAGGCGCTGCTTACCGGCGAAGCGGACGGCGAGCCGTGGGCAGAAAAGGCGAACCAGCTGCGGCTGTATTCCGGCGCAAAATATACCCTGACCGAGGCCATCGGCCCGGGACAGGTGTGCGCTGTGACCGGCCTGACCCATGCAAAGCCCGGCGCCGGGCTTGGGGCAGAGCGGGACAGCGATGTGCCGGTGCTGGAACCGGTGCTCAGCTATCAGGTGCTGCTGCCGGAGGGCGCAGACGTACACGCTGCACTGGCAAAGCTGCACCGGCTGGAGGAGGAAGAACCGCAGCTCCATGTGGTGTGGAACGAAAGCTTGGGCGAGATCCATGTGCAGCTGATGGGCGAGGTACAGCTGGAAGTGCTGCGCAGCCTGTTGGCGGAGCGGTTCGGGCTGGAAGTGTCCTTTGGCCCGGGCGGTATTTTGTATAAGGAGACCATCACCGAGCCCATGGAGGGCGTAGGCCACTACGAGCCGCTGCGCCACTATGCCGAGGTGCATCTGCTGCTGGAACCGCTGCCCCGGGGCAGCGGGATGCAGTTTGCCGCCGACTGCCGGGAAGAGGTGCTGGATAAAAACTGGCAGCGTCTGGTGCTGACCCATCTGGAAGAAAAGCAGCACCTTGGCGTTTTGACCGGCGCACCGCTGACGGATGTAAAGATCACTCTGCTCACCGGCAAAGCACACCTCAAGCACACTGAGGGCGGCGATTTCCGGCAGGCCACCTACCGCGCCGTGCGGCAGGGGCTGATGCTGGCCAAAAGCCAGCTGCTAGAGCCGTGGTATGCCTTCCGGCTGGAGGTGCCGGCGGAAAATATCGGCCGCGCCATGAGCGATATCCAGCGCATGGAGGGCAGCTTTGACCCGCCGGAAAGTGGCGCGGAGACCGCCACCCTGACCGGCTTTGCGCCGGTATCCACCATGCGCAGCTACCCCATGGAGGTGGTCAGCTACACCCGGGGCAGGGGACATTTGAGCCTGACACTGGACGGTTACCGCCCCTGTCACAATGCACAGGAGGTCATTGCAGAAACCGGCTACCAGCCGGAGCATGATCTGGAAAACCCCGCGGATTCCGTATTCTGCGCCCATGGTGCTGGCTTTGTGGTGCCGTGGAGCGAGGTGCGCAGCCATATGCACGTGGAAAGCGGCTGGGGCAAGGCAAAGCCCGCCCGCCCGGAGACGCAGGCTGCGCCCCAGCGCCGCGCCATGGCCTACCGCGCCACGCTGGAGGAGGACGCCGAGCTGCTCAAAATTTTCGAGCGCACCTACGGCCCCATCAAGCGTGACCCGCTGGCGGCGTTCCGTCCGGTGCAAAAGACCGAACGCCCGGATTTTGCCGCAGAGCAGTGGGAAATTGCCCCGGAGTATCTGCTGGTGGACGGCTACAACATCATCTTTGCGTGGGACGAGCTGAACACGCTGGCAAAGGAAAGCCTGGACGCTGCCCGCCGCAAGCTGATGGATATCCTGTGCAACTATCAGGGCTACCAGAAATGCGTGCTCATTCTGGTGTTCGATGCCTACCGCGTGCCCGGCAGCCCCGGTGCCATCGAGCAGTACCACAATATCCATGTGGTCTACACCAAGGAGGCTGAGACCGCCGATATGTTCATCGAGCGGGTCACCCATGAAATCGGCAAGAGCCGCCGTGTCCGCGTAGCGACCTCGGACGGTATGGAGCAGGTCATCATCCTTGGCCACGGCGCACTGCGCGTTTCCGCCCGGATGTTCCACGAGGAAGTACAGAACGTGGAAAAACAGATCCGTGCCCTTGTGCAGGGACAGGCGTAAAAGTTATCCCGAAAAAATTCCTCTCTTGTGAAAAAGTCGGTTTGGAAAATCCGCAGATTTTCCAAACCGACAATCTTAAAATAATGATTCCGCTAGAAATGCCCACAGCAACGCGGAGGGCATTTGAAATCGTTCTCTGGAGGTGCGCCCATGGCTGTGGAAATTACCGAAGAATTTGTCTGGCAGAATATCCCGCCCCGCGCCCGGGATAGCCATAAGGGTACCTTTGGCAGCGTGCTGGCGGTGGCGGGCAGTGCCTTTTACCGGGGCGCTGCGCTGCTGGCAGCCGAGGGTGCACTGCGCACCGGGGCGGGTATCGTTACCCTTGCAAGCGTAGAGCCGGTGGTCAGCGCTGCTGTCACCCGCCTGCCGGAGTGCTGCCTGTGCCCCTGTAAGGAAGGCGCACAGGGCGGCATTGCGCCGGAAAATGTGTCGCTGCTCCGGCGGCAGAAGGCTACCGTGCTGCTGCTGGGCCCCGGCCTTGGCGGCACAGCGCAAAGCGCCGCCCGGGCCACCGAGACCCGCACGCTGGTGCAGCAGCTGCTGCCCGGCTTTGCGGGGGCTGCGGTGCTGGACGCAGACGGCCTGAACGCCGCCGCCCAGCTGCTGGCAGAGGACAAGCCCTTCCCGCACCCGGCAGAGGAGTTGGTAGTTACCCCGCACCCCGGCGAGATGGCGCGCCTGACCGGCCTTTCGGCAGCAGCGCTTGCTACCGACCGGGAGGGCATTGCCCTGCGGTATGCCAAGGCGTGGAATGCTGTGGTGGTGCTGAAGGGTGCACGTACCGTTGTGGCAAGCCCGGATGGGCGGGTGTGTGTGAACCCCACCGGCAATCCGGGACTTGCCCGGGGCGGCAGCGGGGATGTACTGGCTGGGATGCTGGCGGCGCTGCTGGCCTGCGGTCTGCCCGCTTACCAAGCTGCTGCCTGTGCGGTATATCTGCACGGTGCCGCCGCCGACCGCGCCGCCGCAAAGCGCGGCGAGTACGGGATGCTGCCGCATGATATCCTGCCGGAACTGGGCGCACTGTTTGCAGAAAACCAAAGATAAACGAAAAGAGGCAACTGCACAAAACGCCGTGCAGCTGCCTCTTTTTTGTTGCTTTGATTTGTGGGTCAGAAACGTTTTAGATCACCGGAACTGGCCGAGGTACTCCTCCACCGAGCGGGTCATCTCTTTGGAGAAATCGGAGTTATACTTGCGGTTGCAAAAGGCGGTGCACCACTGGTCAAAGGGGGTGTTGCCAGCCTTGTAGCCAAAGGTATCCCGCAGCTCTGCGCCGTCCATGGTGCGGTAGCCGTTTTCGTGCACGATATGCTCCATGGCGCAGCGCTGGGGCTTTACGCGGTCCTTCTGTTGCTGGGTGGGCCAGCCGAACACCAGCATCACCGCCGGGAACACATAGTCCGGCAGATGCAGCAGACTGCGCTGGGTGTCGCAGTTCTCCATGATGTCCCCGATGTAGCACGAGCCGATGCCAAAGCTTTCGGCGGCGACCACGGCGTTCTGGGCGGCAATGGCGGTATCGGTGACTGCCAGCATCAAATCGCCCACACCCGGGGTGCGGGGCGTGCAGCCGGCCTCTAAGTAGGCGTCGTACCACTTTTTGCAGTCGGCGCAGAACACCAGTACCAGCGGTGCTTTGGCAATAAAGGGCTGGTGGTCGCAGCTTTCGGCCAGCGCTTCTTTCAGTGCCGGGTCGGTGATGTCTAAAATGGTATACAGCTGCTGACAGCCCGCGGAGGGCGCCTGTGCGGCAGCTTCCAAAATGGCCTGTTTCATCTCGGCAGGAATGGGCTTTTCTTCATACACCCGCACCGACTTGCGGTCGAACAGGCTTTGCAGGATAGGGTTATGCTCAGTCATGGGAACACCTCCGGTGTTGTGTTTATTCGTAGTCGATGGGCAGGGTGGGCAGGCCGTTCAGCTCCAGCCCGGCGGTATGCCCGGCAATGTACTGGTAGTAGCCCTGCGCGGCGATCATCGCGCCGTTGTCGCCGCAGAACTTCAGTTCCGGCAGGTAGACCTTGGCACCCAGCTTCTGGGCACCGTCATTTACCAGTTGGCGCAGACGGCCGTTGGCGGCTACGCCGCCGGCAAGGCACACCTGCTTTGCCCCAGTATCGGCAGCGGCAAGCAGCAGCTTTTCGGCCAGAATGCCTGCAATGCGCTCCTGAAAGCTGGCAGCAAGGTCGGGCACGTTCACTTCCTCGCCCTTCATCTGCGCCTTGTTCACCTCGTTGAGCACAGCGGTCTTTAAACCGGAAAAGCTCACGTTGTACTTGCCCTCCACATGGGGCACCGGCAGGCGGTAGGCCTTGG
>OQVI01000480.1_pt1 | contig 27880 bp, 39 predicted proteins | sample 1691651 | NCBI WGS metagenome assembly OQVI01 (sample SAMN03418287, study PRJEB22391) | human gut metagenome | biome: human-gut; feature: organic feature; material: feces | host: Homo sapiens | place: Italy | collected 2013-04
AAAATTAACCGATACAATTGCCCTTGCAGGTGTCCTCTATATCTTTGCCACCATCTTGTGTGCCCTTTCGGACTTTGGTATGCGGCCCAAAAGAGTGCACAATTTGATGGCAATTAATATTGAACACCTACTTATGTGAATCCAATTGTCAACATCATAAATGGAGGTTGTGCGTAAACTTAAACGGAATTTGGCCGGTAGTTCCGACTATGCCCGTGTGGCTTGCATCCTGATGTTGGGCATGGGCAATTCCCCTCTTACGTAGCCTAATGTCTTGGAAAAGACGTTTCCACAGCATACCGTTACCGTTCCGCCTATTTTCACGGCGGTGTCGATGAACTTTTGGAGAACCGCCACAAAAGCTATTGGGGACTTATTGACAGCATCCAGTTGGCTGCCTTGCGCAAGAACTGCATGGGCACATCTAAACGGATGCCAGGAGCGTGGCGGCAAGAATAAAGTCCACGTTCGGTGTGGAGTACACGCCCCAAGGGGTTGTAGACCTGCTGAAGCACCTCGGATTAACCTATAAGAAAGCATCTGAAGTACCTTGAGAGGCCGCTAGGGCCACAGGCACCCGGCAAAGACATGGGCACAGTCAAGCAAAAATACGCCATACTAACACCGGCAAGGCCATGGCGCCGGTGTCAGCGGGCCATCTTGGCATAACTGAAATTATCGAAGCGCGCCGCACCCTGCCCCGTAGCCACAAGCCCTACGCGCAGGGCAAGGAAGCCGCGAAGCTCGTTGTGGTTCATGGCCGACACATCGATGCCGTCGGCGAGCACGCGCCACGACTTGCCATCGGGGCTGGCCTGCAGCGAGCACCGGTTGCTGTCGTTTACAATGCGCAGCGTCATGGCACGCCCAAAGCCGTTTGGCACGGCATGGCGCACGTCTGACGATGTCCAGTAGGCTATGCTGTCGGCCGTTGCCACTATGCCTATGAAAGCCTTCTCGTTGTAAAACAGAGTCAGGCCGGCACCGCTCCCGCCATCGGCCAAGGCATCGACACGCACATCATAGCGGGCATCGGTGGGAGTGGTCACAAGCACACGGCCGTCGGCAATGCCACTGCCCTTGGACTGCAGCGACAGCTTTCCGCCGGAAACAACGGCATCCGAACTGCCCAGACGCCGCCATCCCGACCACAACAGGCCGAGGGTGTTGCCGTCGAACGTGTCGGACGGCGTGGAGAACACAACGGGCGGATTCTGGGATATGGGCTTGGCGGAAGGCTTGGTGCGAAACCATCCGTCGGCAGTCCACTCTATCGGCTCTATGAGTGTGCTGCGCCCGAGGGTGTGAAGTCCTTTCTGGTAAGCATGGTACACTATCCACCAATTGCCGTTAACGTCGTCGATGATGGTGGCATGCCCCTTCGACCACCACTGGTCGGAGGCGCTGTAGGTATGCACAACGGGATTGTAAGGCGAGTTTTCCCACGGGCCTACAGCCGAACGTGAGCGCGCCGACACGGCCATGTGGCTCGTGGCGGGCCCTGCGGTGCCACCTTCGGCACTTGTCATATAGAAATATCCGTTGTGGAATGTGAGCTTAGGCGACTCGAGGCAGAAGCATTCCACTTCCCAGTCTTCGGGATACTGCCATCCCTCGTAAACCTTGTGTCGCTTGCCTGCGGCAGAAAGCCCGTCACGAGACAGCTCTACCATGGTTCCGCCGGAGAGGTGGAGGTAACGGTTGCCGAGGCTGTCGACTACATGGCCGGGGTCGATGCCGCCCACCTTCAGGTCGATGGGCTTGCTCCAAGGACCCCGTATGTCTGTGGCCCAAGTCACATAGTTGGTGCCATGGGCAGGGTAATAGATATAGAACTTGCCATCGTACTTTATGAGGTCGGGGGCATAGCCCGAGCCGGGCACACGGCAGACAGGCTCCCAAGACAGCAGGTCGCGCGAATGCCAGACGAGGAATCCCGGGGCATAACTGAACGCCGAATGGGTCATGTAATAATCCGCTCCATCGCGAACAATCGTCGGGTCGGCAAAGTCGCCCGGCAAAATAACACGCGGAAAGCCTGAAACGGAATCGCTGCCTCGCGCCGGAAGCATGAAAACAGAAAGAAGAAAAACAATAGCCAGCTTTTTCATTACCAATAATATAAAGTGAGGATTTATGTATTTCCATCAGTTTCCCATTGGTGGATGTAGCAAATCCGCTCAAATTAGGAAACTGGCAATCAAACAAAAAATATGGACTTATTTACAATTCGGTCGAGAAAACCATATCAACAAGATTAAAGCGTACTTTACGGAATAGCATCATACCCATCAGGCCGAGGTTGTTGTCATCCATATAATGATTTTCTTGTTGTTCGGTCTGCACTTGAATCGACGGCAATTTAACCGTATTACCACCAATAGTCAGTGTCGCATCCTGCAATTTATAGCAAAGTACCGACCACACGCCCCCGACACCAGCCTGATTTACTGTGTCGCTCTGACATTGTGATGTGAGATAATCCTTGTTAGCTTCAAAAAACGCCTTATTAAGCCGTCCGTATGAAGAATCGCCGCTGTCAAGTTTTATTAGCATGAGCTGTTGGTTGGTTTCGGCAGCAGTAAGAAGGTTCATGTCCGACGAAAAGCTCATATTAGGTCTCACGTTGGAGGGGTCGGATGTGATAAGAGGAACCTGTATTTCTTTTGCCGAGAAGTCGAGTGTAACATCTTTTAGTTGAAGCATCAGTTCGCTGCCTACAACCAATTCAAAAACATTTGTGTACTTGTCTGCTTCTTCATGGTGGCTGCGTATGTCGATAACATAAAACGGCACATCTTTGACTGTAATGTTCCCCAACTTTAATTCTTTGGCAACAGCATACCGTCCGGCAGACGATGCAACTCCAGTTGCCGCAACATTGGCATCAAGCAATTCCAAGCCATAGGCATTTGCCAACGAATCGGTTATAACATTAACTCCGGCTCCGGTATCAAATGTTATATTCGCAGGATGGCCGTTTATTGCGGCTTCGGTGATTTGCATCAGATATTGTTTGCTGTCAGGCTTTCCCACACGAATAGTATCAAACGGAGCAATACCTTTTTCACCGGAAATGGAAATACTATATGGCGAATACTTTGTAAGAGCTTTGTATCGATCCATCATATCTGCATACGGAGAAAGACTCACTGAATCTACCATTTGGCAAGCAGAAGACAATACAGCGGACATCAGGTTGTATGCTTCTTCATTCTTACCTACACGGCTTAAATCCATTGAGAACATAACGGAACATTGAAGAAGCAAGTTCAGGTCAAGACGATCTGATTGTTTTTTCAGGAGTTCATCAAAGGCCGGAATGGAAATGTCAGGGCGATTGAAGCGGTTGCCAATCAAACACCGTGAAAACACTTCCAGAAAAGGATCTATCGAATCTTTCTGAGCATTGTAGTATATGTCGTATAGACCGAAATTGTCCGACGAATTAATCGCCGCACCTATACGCTCGTCTATGGTTTGGGCTTTTGTAGCAATACATGACAAGACTAATATTAAAATAAAAGCTATCTTTTTCATACTCGGAAAAATTTGATTAGTATATAATTACATAAAATCTCAGGAAATGGCGCAGATAATTGTCAAAGCACCTGTGTCTGGAATGCTCCACTTGTGCAATGTTTTCACCGTATATGTTACATAACGCTTGATTACTTTCGCAAAGATAGTGCTTTTTCTTGTAAATCCATGATTTATCGGTATATAAAGAGAAGAGGAGAGGAAAAATCCCCTCCTTAATTCTAAATCATGTATCAGACATTCAAGTCTTACATCGGCAGTACATAATTGTATTGCCCGAAAAGTCCTTTGCGGATGAGGTTCAAGCCAAGTGTCTGATAATAGTTGCAGTCATCGTCTTCGGTTTAGAGATATTTGTAGCCATAGCGCGGCATGCGCTCTTTGAAGAAACGAAACAGGCAAGATGATTTAATGAGGTGGAGAAACTCGCGATTAATGCCTCCAAAACAGCTTGCATAAAGGGGAATTTGGGCTCACCGGATAAATCCAGGTGGCTATTTAGAAGTTAAGGAGTTAGGGAGTAAAGGAGTTAAGACAATAGTCTTTGTGTACAATGGAGTTAGAGGACAATAGCATTGGCTATCATAGCGTAGCCCTTTCTTAATTTTTTAATTCTTAACTCCCTAACACCCTGTACGCTTAAGCCCCTATGTTTATCGGGTGTCCCGGAATTTGCAGCCGGATTTTCAGACTGACCATAAACAACAACAATTCATTAGGCAAACAAAAACACCCGGACAAATGAAATTGCCCGGGTGCTATTGTGTGAGTTGTAATCCTCAAGTTATTCAGCCTTAGCTTCGTCTTTGGCAGGAGCCTCGGCAGCCTCGGCGGCAGGAGCCTCTGTTGCCTCAACAGTCTCTGCTGCAGCCTCGGCAGCAGGTGCCTCAGCCTTGGCAGAGCGACGAGAACGGCGGGTAGCCTTCTTCTTGCCGGCTGTCTTAGCCATGTTCTCATCGAAGTCTACAAGCTCGATGAAGCATATTTCGGCTCCATCACCCTTACGGAACCCAAGCTTGATGATACGGGTGTATCCTCCCGGACGGTCACCAACCTTAGCGGCAACCGGCCCAAAGAGCTCCTTGAGAGCTTCCTTGTTCTGCAGGTGGCTGAACACCACGCGGCGCGAATGGGTTGAGTCGTCCTTGCAACGAGTGATAAGGGGCTCGGCATACTTCTTCAGAGCCTTAGCCTTGGCGAGAGTCGTAGTGATTCTTTTGTGCATGATCAGCGAAATAGTCATGTTTGCAAGCATGGCATGACGGTGGTCTGCAGTACGACTCAAATGATTGAATTTCTTGTTATGTCTCATTTTGTTTGTTTACTTTTTCAAGTGGAAGCAGTGCCGGGCACCTTGGAAGGCACCCGGACGGCTGTCATTCCTTGTCTAACTTATACTTGGAAATATCGGTTCCAAACGACAGATTCAGACTCTCGAGCAAATCATCAAGCTCGGTGAGCGATTTCTTGCCGAAGTTGCGGAACTTGAGCAGGTCGGTCTTGTTGTACTGCACAAGGTCGCCGAGCGTCTCGACATCGGCTGCCTTGAGGCAGTTGAGCGCGCGCACGCTGAGGTTCATGTCAACAAGGCGCGTCTTGAGCAACTGGCGCATGTGCAGCACTTCCTCATCAAACTCCTGATTGCCGTCAACGTCGGTGTTCTCCAACGTTATCTTCTCGTCGGAGAAGAGCATGAAGTGATAGATGAGAATCTTTGCGGCCTCCTTAAGGGCATCCTTCGGGTGAATGGAACCATCCGTAGATACTTCAAGGATGAGCTTGTCGTAGTCGGTCTTCTGCTCGACACGATAGGGCTCAACGGAATACTTGACGTTACGGATCGGGGTGTAAATAGAATCGATTGGAATTACGTTCACATCGGTGCAGAACTCCCGGTTCTCGTCGGCGGGCACATATCCACGACCTTTGTTAATGGTAAGGTCAATCTGCATTGAAGCTTTTGAGTCTAAATGACAAATCACCAAATCTGGGTTTAACACTTCAAATCCAGTCAGATACTTGCCTATATCGCCGGCCTTAAACTCGGTGGAATTCTCAACCGTGATGCTAACTTTTTCGTTCTCGAATTCTTCTACTACTTGCTTGAACCTCACTTGCTTGAGATTCAAGATAATGTTGGTCACGTCTTCCTTGACACCGGGCACTGACGAGAACTCGTGCTCCACCCCCGCAATGCGGACTGTGTTGACAGCATAGCCCTCAAGCGATGAAAGAAGAATGCGGCGCAGGGCGTTACCTATGGTCACGCCGAAGCCGGGCTCCAATGGACGGAATTCGAACTTGCCGAACTTGTCCGTAGCCTCCAGCATTACGACTTTATCAGGTTTTTGAAATGCTAATATCGCCATTAATTCAATGATTTATTTAGAGTACAACTCAACGATTAACTGCTCCTTAATGTTCTCGGGGATGTCGGCACGGTCGGGCTTGTGCAGATACTTGCCTCCCTTGATGTTCTCATCCCATTCGAGCCAGGGGTACTTGCTGTGGTTAAAACCGGCAAGGGCAGCCTCGATGACCTCGAGTGACTTTGACTTCTCGCGAACAGCCACAATCTGGCCGGGCTTAACGGAGTAAGAAGGTATGTTGACAACCTGTCCGTCTACCGTTATGTGCTTGTGGCCAACGAGCTGGCGTGCAGCAGCGCGAGTCGGGGCAATGCCCAGACGGAACACAATGTTGTCGAGACGGCTCTCCAGGTTCTGGAGCAACACCTCACCGGTGATGCCCTCAGCACGGGCAGCCTTCTCAAACATATTGCGGAACTGGCGCTCAAGCACTCCGTATGTATACTTGGCTTTCTGCTTCTCTGCCAGCATGACGCCATACTCGGAAGTCTTCCTGCGACGGCTGTTGCCATGCTGTCCAGGAGGGAAGTTTCTCCTAGACAAAACTTTGTCTGCGCCGAAGATGGGCTCTCCAAAACGACGCGCAATCCTTGATTTCGGTCCAATATATCTTGCCATAATATCTAATGCTAATAAGTTCTACATTGCTCGTTGACTATACTCTTCTTCTCTTCGGAGGACGGCAGCCATTGTGCGGCAGCGGAGTAACATCTACTATCTCCATCACCTCTATGCCGGCACCGTGGATGGCACGGATGGCTGACTCACGGCCGTTACCCGGACCCTTGACATAAGCCTTCACCTTGCGCAGACCGAGGTCGTAGGCCACCTTGGCACAATCCTCAGCTGCCATCTGGGCTGCATACGGGGTGTTCTTCTTTGAACCGCGGAAGCCCATCTTTCCGGCTGAAGACCATGAGATAACCTGGCCCTCGCTGTTGGCCAAAGAGACGATGATGTTGTTGAACGAGCTATGTACATGAAGCTGACCTATCGCGTCAACCTTTACGTTCCTTTTCTTTGAAGTGACTGTTTTCTTTGCCATGATTCCAAATTCTTAATTACTTACTATTAATTATTTAGTGGCCTTCTTCTTGTTTGCAACAGTCTTCTTCTTTCCCTTACGGGTACGAGCATTATTCTTAGTGCTCTGACCGCGAACAGGAAGACCGAGACGGTGACGGATTCCCCTGTAGCAACCAATGTCCATCAGACGCTTGATGTTCAACTGGATCTCTGAACGGAGATCACCTTCCACTTTGTACTCAGCGCCGATGATTTCACGGATTTTGGCTGCCTGGTCGTCTGTCCACTCGCTGACCTTCAGGTCGCGGCTGACGCCTGCCTTATCCAATATCTTTGCTGAACTACTTCGACCTATACCGTAGATATAAGTCAATGCGATTTCGCCACGCTTGTCTTGGGGCAAATCTACTCCAACAATTCTTATTGCCATTTGTTAATAAATAAAATAGATAAATGTTTGATGTCTTAATTAACCCTGACGCAACTTGTACTTGGGGTTTTTCTTGTTGATAACGAACAGGCGACCCTTGCGACGCACAATCTTGCAGTCGGGGGTGCGCTTCTTCAATGATGCTCTTGTCTTCATATTTATGCCTAATGATTATTTGTATCTGAATACGATTCTGCCTTTTGTCAAATCGTAAGGGCTCATCTCTACCTTTACTTTGTCGCCGGGAAGAATCTTGATGTAGTGCATTCGCATCTTGCCCGAAATATGGGCAATTATCTGCACCCCATTCTCCAATTCAACTCGGAACATTGCATTGGAGAGCGACTCGATGATTGTCCCGTCTTGTTCTATAGCGGATTGTTTTGCCATATCAATATAATTTGCCTTCTAAACGTTCTACTTCTTCGAATGATGATAAAATGTCTGCCTTGCCTTTGCGTATGGCTATTGTATGCTCAAAGTGGGCGGCTGGCCGTCCGTCAAGCGTCTTTATGGTCCACTTGTCGGGCATGATGCCTATGGCCCTGTTTCCCATCGTCACCATCGGCTCGATGGCTATGCACATCCCCGACTTCAGCATGATGCCTCGACCCCTTCCACCGTAGTTGGGTATCTTTGGGTCTTCGTGCATCTCGCGGCCTATCCCATGGCCGGTGAGCTCTCTGACTATTCCGTAACCGAAGCTCTGGCAATAGTCTTGGATTGCACATCCGATGTCGCCCACATGCCTCCCGGCCATTGCAGCCTCGATACCTAAGTAAAGAGACTCTTTCGTGACCTTCAGCAACTGCCTTACCTCGGGGGCTACCTCGCCGACACAGAAGGTATAGCAAGAGTCGCCGTTGAAACCGTTGAGCAACACTCCACAGTCTATTGAAATAATGTCACCATCCTTCAAAACTGTGGCGGCGTCGGGAATGCCATGAACCACGACATCGTTGACAGATGTGCAGATGCTGGCCGGAAATGGCGGGCCAAACGGATTGGGAAACCCCTTAAACGTAGGCACAGCGCCATTGTCGCAAATGAACTCGTTGGCTACCTTGTCCAGCTGCAGTGTTGAAACACCGGGCTTGATATGCTTCGCCAATTCGCCAAGCGTCCTGCCCACGAGCAGGTTCGCTTGGCGCATAAGCTCTATTTCATCCTCAGTCTTCAGAAATATATTCATCACGAAGTCCTTATCAATATGCGGAAACACCGCCACGGCCATGGATGCGGCCCGAGTTGAGCAGGCCGTCGTAGTGGCGCATGAGCAAATGGCTCTCTATCTGCTGCAAGGTGTCGAGAACAACGCCTATGAGAATCAAGAGAGAAGTACCGCCAAAGAACTGCGAGAATGCATCCTGCACATTAAGCAATCCTGCGAGTGCCGGCATGATGGCAATGAAAGCGATGAACAGCGAACCGGGGAAGGTGATGCGAGACATCACCGTGTCGATATACTCGGCAGTGTCCTTACCGGGCTTAACGCCGGGTATGAAGCCATTGTTGCGCTTCATGTCTTCAGCCATCTGTGTAGGATTCAAGGTAATAGCCGTGTAGAAATAGGTAAAAGCGATGATGAGCACCGCAAAAACCACGTTGTACAGCAAGCTGCGGTGATCCATCAAGGAACGCACAAACCAGCTGGAGTTCTCGGGCGTCGAGTATTGCACGATTGCCAACGGAATGAACATCAGAGCCTGAGCAAAAATGATAGGCATCACATTGGCTGCGAACAACTTCAGGGGAATGTACTGACGGGCACCACCATACTGCTTGTTGCCAACAATACGCTTTGCATACTGTACAGGGATCTTGCGAGTTCCCTGCACCAAGACAATAGATGCGCAAACAACTGCATAGAGAATGAGTATCTCAATGAGGAACATGACAAGGCCGCCACCGGTGATGGCAGTGAAGCGCGAGCTGACTTCCTGGATGAAAGCCTGAGGCAAACGCGCTATGATACCTATCATGATTATCAGGGAGATACCATTGCCTATACCCTTATCTGTAATGCGCTCACCCAACCAAAGGATGAACATACTTCCCGCAGCGAGGATAATGGTGGCCGGGATGATGAAAACAGACCAGGAAATGCCCGTAGCAAGGGCACTTCCAGCCTGCATCTTAAGATTTATGAGGTAACTCGGGGCTTGGAATAGCAATATTGCCACCGTAAGCCACCGAGTGTACATACTGATCTTCTTGCGACCACTTTCTCCCTCACGCTGCATCTTTTGGAAATAAGGCACAGCGACAGCAAGAAGCTGCATAACGATAGAAGCTGAGATGTAAGGCATTATTCCCAACGCAAAGATTGAAGCATTGGAAAATGCACCACCAGAGAACATATCCAGAAGCGACATCAAGCCCCCCTGGGTTTGCGACTGTAGTTTATCCAACATGGCCGGGTTTATACCTGGAAGTACAACGAATGAGCCGAAACGGTAAATAGCCGTAAAGAGAAGAGTGATGAGAATGCGCTGACGCAAGTCCTCAATCTTCCAAATGTTCTGTAGTGTCTCAATTAACTTCTTCATTTCCTCAGATTATTGTTGCGTTACCACCTACTGCTTTTATTGCCTCCTCAGCTGTTTTTGAGAATGCGTTTGCTTCAACGTCTATTTTAGCAGTCAGTTCGCCTTTGCCAAGGATCTTGACAAGTTTCTTGCCGTTGGTGATGCCTGCCTCTACGAGTTCAGCCAGCCCAATCTTGGTGAGAGATTTCTCCTCTGCCAACTGCTGGAGTGTCTGGAGGTTTACAGCGAGGTACTCCTTGTGATTGATGTTCTTGAATCCGAACTTAGGCACACGACGCTGCAAAGGCATCTGACCACCTTCGAAACCAATCTTCCTCTTGTAGCCAGAGCGTGCTTTCGCTCCCTTGTGGCCACGGGTAGAGGTGCCACCCAGGCCAGAGCCCGGTCCACGGCCAATCCTGCGACGGGAATGAGTGGAACCGGCTGCCGGCGTTAAATTATGTAGCTTCATCTTCGAATCGTTTTTTAAGTTTGAAAAATTAGTCAATAACGGTCACCAAGTGATGAACCTTGCGTATCATTCCGCGGAGTGAAGGAGAGTCTTCCTTTTCAACCACCTGCGAAATCTTGTGCAAGCCTAATGCAGCAAGTGTTCTCTTCTGGTCTGCAGGAGCACCAATTTTGCTTTTTATCTGCTTGATCTTAATTGTTGCCATACAAAAATCTCCTTATCCTCTAAATACTTTCTCCATGCTAATGCCACGTGTACCTGCGATGGTATATGCATCCCTAAGCTGGCTCAGGGCAAGAATCGTTGCCTTGACCAAGTTGTGGGGGTTGGAAGAACCCTTAGACTTGGCAAGCACGTCCTTTACGCCTACGCTCTCAAGAACGGCGCGCATGGCACCTCCGGCCACAAGACCGGTACCGGCTGCTGCCGGACGCAAGAACACATCAGCACCACCGAAACGTGCATCTATCTCATGAGGGATGGTGCCCCTAAGCAATGTCACCTTAACGAGGTTCTTCTTGGCTGCCTCAACGCCCTTGGCAATGGCTGCGGTTACCTCACCAGCCTTTCCAAGGCCACATCCGATGATGCCGTTGCCGTCACCAACAACGACAATGGCTGCGAAAGTAAAGGTGCGACCACCCTTTGTCACCTTGGTGACACGGTTAATAGCAACCAACCTGTCTTTTAACTCAACGTCACTATTTACTTTAACTTTGTTCATTGCCATAATCGTTTAAAAATTAAGTCCACCTTTACGCGCTGCATCAGCAAGTTGCTTTACACGCCCATGATAGAGGTAGCCATTACGGTCGAAGACAACTGCTGTAACACCAGCCTCGATTGCCTTCTTTGCAATGAGCTCACCAACCTTCTCTGCCTGCTGAATCTTTGGCATTGCCTCAAGGCCCAACGAAGAGGCTGAGACGATGGTCTTGCCTTCGTTGTCGTTGATTACCTGAGCGTATATCTGCTTGTTGCTGCGGAAAACGCTCAAGCGAGGACGCTCATCGGTGCCAAATACCTTTTTGCGAATTCTGTACTTGATCTTAATTCGTCTTTCTATCTTCTTTGTTGTCATAATCGTAATTAATTAAAGTTACTTAGCGGCAGCAGTCTTGCCAGACTTCCTGCGGATAACTTCACCCTGGAACAGAACACCTTTTCCTTTGTAAGGCTCAGGCATACGGAAAGAACGAATTTTTGCACAGATAAGACCCAGCAACGCTTTGTCGCAAGACTCAAGAATGACGATAGGATTCTGGTTTCTTTCTGACTTAGTCTCAACCTTCACCTCATTGGGGAGCTGAATGAAGATGGGGTGGGTGTAACCGAGAGAGAACTCTATGATGTTACCTTGGTTTGAAACACGATAACCAACACCTACGAGCTCGAGCACCTTCTTGTAGCCCTCGCTCACACCTACAACCATGTTGTTGACAAGTGCACGATAGAGGCCGTGGAACGCCTGCTTCTGCTTGTAGTTGACAGGATTGTTCTCGTCAATCTCAAAAGTCACGTGGCCATCGACAACCTTCACAATTATAGAAGAGTCTACCTTCTGCGAAAGCTCGCCCTTCGGGCCCTTCACGTTGACAACCCCGTTGTTGAGGGTTACTGTAACACCCGCAGGGATGCTAATTGGCAATTTACCTATTCTTGACATATTCAATCCTCCAATTAATATACATAACAAAGAACCTCGCCGCCAATCTTGAGAGTGGAAGCCTCCTTGTCTGTCATTACACCCTTGGATGTAGATAAGATAGCTATACCTAATCCATTAATAACTCTCGGCATTTCCTTGTAACCGGTGTACTTGCGCAACCCCGGTGTCGACACCCTCTTAAGGCACTTGATAGCGCTTGCCTTCGTTGTGGGGTCATACTTCAAGGCAACCTTGATTGTTCCCTGTGGGCCATCCTCAATAAACTTGTAGTTCAAGATGTAACCCTTCTCGAAGAGGATCTTGGTGATTTCCTTCTTCAAGTTTGAAGCCGGTACTTCAACAACACGGTGGTGAGCCATGATTGCGTTTCTCAACCTCGTCAGATAATCTGCTATTGGATCTGTCATAAATGTTTGTTTAATTAATCGGGCCTTCCCCGACAATATTAAAAACTAAAATCTGTAGTCTGCCATATTTACCAGCTGGCCTTCTTCACACCGGGTATCAAGCCCTTGGAAGCCATCTCACGGAATTGGATACGAGAGAGGCCGAACTGGCGCATGTATCCCTTCGGACGGCCCGTTATCTTGCAACGGTTGTGCAAACGGATAGGGTTAGCGTTCTTAGGGATGCTCTGCAACTTGCGAGCTGCCTCGTATGCCTCTGCTGGATCATCGGTTGTCGCAATGATTTTCTTGAGGGCGGCGCGCTTCTCTGCATAACGGGCTACGAGCTTGGCACGCTTAACCTCGCGGGCTTTCATTGATTCTTTTGCCATATCTCTTTAATCGTTTTTAGCGTTCTTGAACGGCAGGCCAAAAGCCTTGAGCAGAGCATACCCCTCTTCGTCTGTCTTTGCAGAGGTTACGAAAGTGATGTTCATACCCTGAAGGCGATCTACTGCATCAATGTTAATCTCCGGGAAAATAATCTGCTCCTGGATTCCGAGGGTGTAATTGCCACGGCCATCGAACTTGCTGTCAATGCCCTTGAAGTCGCGGATACGGGGCAGAGCCACCCTTACGAGCTTCTCGAGGAACTCGTACATGCGCTCGCGGCGGAGAGTAACCATGACACCGATAGGCATCTTCTTGCGGAGCTTGAAGTTGGCGATATCCTTCTTAGAATATGTTGCTACAGCCTTCTGTCCGGTGATGGCGGTAATCTCGTTTACTGCCACTTCGATGATTTTCTTGTCCTGAGTTGCATCTCCCAATCCCTGGTTGATGACAATCTTCTTCAATACAGGAATCTGCATAGTGGAAGAATAGCTGAACTGCTTCTTGAGAGCAGGGGCTATCTCCTCTATATAGGTTTTCTTTAGTTGTGCTGTATTCATTACTTAATTTCCTCCCCAGACTTTTTTGCGATACGGACTTTCTTACCATCCTCTGTCCTCTTGATGGCCACGCGAGTGGGCTCACCGTTCTTGGGGTCAACCAAGCTGAGGTTTGAGATATGTATCGGAGCCTCCTGCTTGATAATGCCACCCTGAGGGTGCTTTGCTGAAGGCTTCGTGCTCTTTGATACCATGTTCACGCCCTCAACAATGGCCCGCTGCTCCTTTACGAGCACCTTAAGCACCTTGTGAGGAGCGGGGTACTTGCCGTTAGAGCCCTTGACATCCTTGTCGTTGCCCGACAAGACAAGCACCATATCGTTTTTCTTTATTTTAAACTTATTCATCTCTTGTCGCAATTTTTATTGTTAAAGAACCTCTGGTGCCAAAGAAACGACTTTCATGTTGACGGCACGCAATTCGCGGGCTACAGGGCCAAAGATACGGCTTCCGCGGATTTCGCCTGCATTGTTGAGCAACACACAGGCATTGTCGTCGAAGCGGATGTATGACCCGTCTGCACGACGAATCTCTTTCTTTGTGCGTACTACCAAAGCCTTAGATACTGCACCCTTTTTCAGTTCACTTGAAGGAATGACATTCTTGACAGCCACAACGATAACGTCGCCCACACTGGCATAACGGCGGCCAGTTCCACCGAGCACGCGGATGCAAAGAGCTTCACGGGCACCGCTATTGTCACACACTGTAAGTCTTGTTTCTGCCTGTATCATAATTACTTAGCTTTTTCTACTATTTGTACTAATCTCCATCTCTTCGTCTTGCTCAGAGGACGGGTCTCCATGATGAGTACGGTATCGCCAACATTGGCCTCGCAGTTCTCGTCATGCACGTGATACTTCTTTGTCTTCTGGACGAACTTACCATAAATAGGGTGCTTCTCCTTGAATTTAGATGCGATAACGATAGTCTTCTGCATCTTGGCGCTTATCACTACACCCTGTCTTGTCTTTCTTAAATTTCTTTCCATCTGGCCCTAATTATTTGTTGAGTTCTCTTTCGCGCAGAATGGTCTTCATGCGCGCGATGTTACGACGTGTCATCTTAATCTCTGATGGATTCTCAAGCGGGCTGATTGAATGATTCAACTTCATCTGATTGTACTTGGCAATTTCTGTCTCCAATCTTTCGGCCAGGTCTTTGGTCTCCAACTCTCTTACTTCTTTAACCTTCATAATCAAGCGTTTTTATCGTAATCACGTCTAACAACAAACTTCGTCTTTACAGGCAACTTCTGGGCTGCGAGGCGCAGGGCCTCCTTGGCAACTTCAAAAGAAACGCCCTCGACTTCAAAGAGGATACGACCGGGAGTTACAGGGGCAACCCATCCTGCGGGGTCTCCCTTTCCCTTACCCATACGCACATCTGCAGGCTTGCGAGTGATAGGTTTGTCCGGGAATATGCGAATCCAAACCTGACCTTCACGCTGCATGTAGCGGTTGACAGCAACACGGGCTGCCTCTATCTGGCGGCTGTCGAGCCACTTGGCCTCAAGGGTCTTGATGCCGAAAGAGCCGAAAGCCAGCTGTGTACCCCTGTGGGCGTTGCCTTTGTTGCCACGGCCATCTTGGGGTCTTCTATATTTTACTCTCTTAGGTTGTAACATGATAGCTTCTAACTTTTAACAATTACTTACTCTTCTTATTACGGAACTTCCTGCCACCATTGCTACCGTTTGAGCGGCTGTTGCCTTTCTCCTGCGTGAAGTTGGGCGAAACATCCTGCTTGCCGTAAAGCTCGCCACGGCAAATCCAAACCTTAATGCCTAAGAGGCCAACCTTAGTAAGGGCCTCGGCCTGGCAGAAATCGATATCGGCACGGAATGTGTGCAACGGGGTGCGACCCTCCTTGTACATCTCCTTGCGTGCCATCTCTGCACCGTTAAGACGTCCGGTAATCTGAACCTTGATACCCTCTGCTCCGGCACGCATCGTATTGGCAATGGCCATCTTGATGGCACGGCGGTAAGCAATCTTACCCTCCACCTGACGGGCAATGTTGTTTGCTACGATTGTTGCATCGAGCTCGGGTTTCTTAACCTCAAAGATGTTGATTTGAATCTCCTTGTCATAAAGCTTCTTGAGCTCTTCCTTGAGCTTGTCAACATCCTGTCCTCCCTTACCAATGACAATACCCGGGCGGGCAGTGCAAATAGTAATGGTCACCAGCTTAAGTGTGCGTTCGATGACAATGCGAGACACGCTTGCCTTGGCAAGGCGCTCGTTAAGGTACTTGCGGATTTTCATGTCCTCCACGAGGTTGTCTCCGAAGTCCTTGCCTCCAAACCAATTTGAATCCCAACCTCTAACTATACCGAGACGGTTGCTTATCGGATTAACTTTCTGTCCCATTCTACTTGTTATTTATCATTAGTTTTAGAGTCTACATACAGAGTCACATGATTGGAACGCTTGCGAATCCTGTAACCACGGCCCTGAGGTGCCGGTCTCATGCGCTTCAAGGTAACACCTTCGTCCACGAAGATCTTAGTAATGAAAAGCTCACCATCCTCAGCCTTACGGTCGTTTTTGGCCTCCCAGTTGGCAATGGCAGAACGGAGAAGTTTCTCAACGTCAGCAGCTGCGGCCTTCTTGGTGAACCTGAGTACGCCTAAGGCGCGGTTAACCTCCATGCCACGCACGAGGTCTACCACGTAGCGCATCTTGCGGGGAGAGGAGGGAACGCCTTTCAGCTTTGCAAAATACTGTGTTTTAAGGGCTGCCTTTCTTTCTTCAGCCTTAATATGTTTTCTTGCTCCCATTATTGTTTTCTTTTATTTTCTTGTGGATAACCTGCTATTTCTTATTACCAGCATGACCACCGAAGCGACGTGTGGGTGAGAATTCGCCCAGCTTGTGGCCAACCATGTTCTCGGTAATGTAAACAGGAATGAATTTATTTCCGTTGTGGACTGCAACGGTATGCCCCACGAAATCGGGGGAAATCATTGAAGCCCTGGCCCACGTCTTAACGACACTCTTCTTGCCACTCTCGTTCATGGCAAGAATCTTCTTCTCGAGTGCAACGTTGATATACGGACCTTTTTTTAATGAACGACTCATAATTTACACTTAGTTAACGTGATTACTTCTTATTGGCTCTTTCGATAATGTACTTATTAGAAAGCTTCTTGGGCGAGCGTGTCTTAAGACCCTTAGCATACAAGCCCTTGCGTGAGCGCGGGTGTCCTCCTGACTGACGGCCTTCACCACCACCCATCGGGTGGTCATGAGGATTCATCACAACACCACGGTTGTGAGGACGACGGCCAAGCCAGCGAGAGCGACCTGCCTTACCAGACTGCTCGAGGGCGTGGTCAGAATTGCCAACGCTACCCACAGTAGCCTTGCAAGCGCTAAGAATCAGGCGAGTCTCACCAGAAGGCAGCTTAACTACGCAGTAGCTGCCATCACGTGAAGTCAACTGAGCGAAATTTCCTGCGGAACGCACGAGCAGGGCGCCCTGGCCTGGGCGAAGCTCGATGTTGTGGATCACAGTACCCACAGGAATGTTTGCGAGCGGGAGACAGTTGCCAATCTCTGGCGCTGCCTCTGCACCCGACATCACTGTCGTTCCGACTTGCAGTCCATTAGGAGCAATAATATAACGCTTTTCACCATCAGCGTAGTACAACAGGGCGATGCGAGCCGAGCGGTTCGGATCGTACTCTATTGTCTTTACAACTGCTGGAACACCATCCTTCTCCCGCTTGAAGTCGATGAAACGGAACTTCCTCTTGTGACCGCCACCTCTGTAGCGCATGGTCATCTTACCGGTGTTGTTTCGACCGCCGGTAGAACGCTTACCGTAAACGAGAGACTTCTCTGGCACGGATGCAGTAATTTCCTCGAACGTGCCAATAATCTTGTGTCTTTGACCCGGAGTAACCGGTTTAAACTTACGTACTGCCATTTGTATTATTGTATATTGCTATAAAAATCTATGGTATCACCCTCCTTCAGAGTGACGATTGCCTTCTTATACGCATTGCGCTGGCCTTTCACAAGACCAGCCTTCGTATAACGTGCAGAACGCTTACCTGAATAGCGCATTGTGTTCACGCCAATTACGGTAACGTTATACAGGGCCTCGATTTCTTTCTGTATGTCAATCTTGCTGGCCTCAGGCTTAACGATGAAGCCATACTTGGGGGTGGCCTTCTTGGTCACCTGCTGGCCCTTGTTCTTGCCCGCCTTCGGAGTATAAGTTCTATCCACAGAAGACTTGTCTGTAATCTTGGTCATCTTCTCAGTGACCAAAGGTTTTATAATAAATGCCATATTCCGTTGTCTCCTTTATTTGTTTAAGATACCGTCAATCTCCTTGAGCGAATTCTCGGTGATAACCAGCACATCTGCGTTCAAAACTTTATACGTATTGAGTGATGCGGCAAGCATAACTTCGACGCGCTGCAAGTTGCGAGCTGACAAATATACGTTTTTATTCACATCCGGCAAAAGATAAAGGGCTTTCTTACCGTCAACTTTGAGATTTTTAGCAATATTTATAAACTCTTTAGTCTTAGGGGCTTCCATTTGGAAATCCTCTACTACCAATATTGCATTCTCTTGTGCCTTGTAAGACAGAGCACTCTTGCGAGCAAGATTCTTTACTTTTTTATTCAGCTTGAAACCGTAGTCACGGGGCTTCGGACCGAACACACGACCACCACCAACGAGCAGCGGAGAGTTGATGTCACCACGACGTGCACCGCCGCCACCTTTCTGGCGACCGAGCTTGCGTGTTGAGCCGGAAACCTCGCTCCTCTCCTTTGACTTGGCCGTGCCCTGGCGCTGGTTGGCAAGATATTGCTTCACATCCAGATAAATGACATGGTCATTAGGTTCAATTCCGAAGATGCCCTCGTTTAACGTAACCTTTCTCCCGGTCTCCTGGCCATTGATATTTAATACGTTAATTTCCATTATTTCTCAATTAATACGGTTGAACCATTATAACCAGCAACACTACCCTTTACAAGGATAAGGTTATGTTCCGGTATCACTTTCAAAACTCTCAGATTCTGGGTGGTCACCCTCTCGTTACCCATGTGTCCGGCCATGCGCAAGCCCTTGAACACCTTTGCGGGATAAGAGCAGGCTCCGATAGAACCCGGCTTGCGGGCGCGGTCGTCCTGACCGTGGGTGCTCTGGCCTACACCGCCAAAGCCGTGGCGCTTGATTACGCCCTGGAAACCTTTACCCTTTGATGTCCCGACAACATCAACGAACTGTACATCGTTGAAGATGTCAACCGTAATGGTGTCACCGAGGTTATACTCCTCGTCAAACTTGAACTCGGCCAAGTGGCGCTTAGGTGTTGTACCAGCCTTCTTGAACACGCCCATCATAGGCTTGGAGGTATTCTTCTCCTTTGCCTCGGCGAAGCCCAACTGAACAGCCTTGTAACCGTCTTTCTCAACGGTCTTCACTTGAGTAACAACACAAGGACCAGCTTCGATAACAGTGCACGGCACATTCTTGCCGTCGGCACTGAAAACGGATGTCATTCCGATTTTTCTTCCAATTAATCCTGGCATTTCAATTAAATATTAAAACAGTACTATACTTTGATTTCTACCTCAACACCGCTGGGCAACTCCAGCTTCATCAACGCATCAACAGTCTTTGCAGTAGAGCTGTAGATGTCAATCAGACGCTTGTAGTCTGAGAGCTGGAACTGCTCGCGTGACTTCTTGTTAACGAACGTACTGCGGTTGACAGTGTAAATGCGCTTGTGGGTAGGCAATGGAATAGGGCCGCTGATGATTGCCCCTGTGGCCTTTACTGCCTTCACAATTTTCTCTGCTGACTTGTCTACGAGCTTGTGGTCGTACGACTTCAGCTTGATTCTGATTTTCTGACTCATTATTGTTTGTTTGTTATGTTTGTGTAGTGAGAGTGCCGAGCTGCTTAAGAGTCATTCGCTAAACAGCCCTGCACTCTCAGTTATGTCTATATAATTACACCAGGTCGGCGCGTCCCTTCACTTCTTCAAGCACAGCCTTTGCAATAGAGCTTGAGAGAGGCGCATGATGGTCGTACTCCATCGAGCTGGTTGCGCGACCTGAGGTGATGGTACGCAGAGCTGTCACGTATCCGAACATCTCTGACAGGGGCACCATTGCCTTTACCACGCGTGCACCACTGCGAGCCTCGTCCATGCCTTCAACCTGGCCACGGCGCTTGTTGAGGTCGCCGATCACGTCACCCATGTTCTCCTCGGGAGTGATTACCTCGAGCTTCATGATGGGCTCCATGAGCACAGGGCCTGCCTTTACGCAACCATTCTTGTAGGCATTGATTGCTGCGAGCTCAAACGAAAGCTGGTCTGAGTCTACCGGGTGGAACGAACCGTCGAGCAGCGTCACCTTCATGCTGTCCATCGGATAGCCGCCAAGCACACCGTTCTTCATGGCGTTCTCGAAGCCCTTCTGCACCGAGGGGATGAATTCCTTGGGAATATTACCACCCTTAACCTCGTTGACGAACTGCAATCCGCCCTCCTTGAAGTCCTCGTCTACCGGGCCGATGTTGACAATGATATCGGCAAACTTACCACGACCGCCGCTCTGCTTCTTGTAAACCTCACGCAGGTTGACAGTCTTGGTGATGGCTTCCTTGTAGTTAACCTGGGGCTTACCCTGGTTGCACTCTACCTTGAACTCACGCTTCAGACGGTCGATGATGATGTCGAGGTGAAGCTCACCCATACCCGATATGATGGTCTGGCCACTCTGCTCGTCGGTACGAACGGTGAACGTAGGATCCTCCTCGGCCAGCTTGGCAAGGCCGTTGTCGAGCTTGGCGATGTCTGCCTGGCTCTTGGGCTCCACTGCGATGGATATCACAGTGTCGGGGAAGGTCATAGACTCCAGCACGATGGGGTGAGCCTCTTCGCACAAGGTGTCGCCTGTACGTATGTCCTTGAATCCAACTCCTGCACCAATGTCGCCGGCATCGATAGACTCCATGGGTATTTCCTTGTTGGAGTTCATCTGGAACAGGCGGCTCACGCGCTCCTTCTTGCCGGAACGTGTGTTCAGCACGTATGAGCCTGCGCACACCTTGCCGGAATAAACACGGAAGAACACGAGGCGTCCCATGTAGGGGTCGGTGGCTATCTTGAATGCGAGGGCTGCAGTAGGAGCGTCCTCAGAAGGCTTGCGATCCTCTTCTTCACCTGTCTCAGGGTTGGTACCCACGATGTTCTCGGTGTCGAGGGGCGACGGCAGGAAAGCGCAAACATAGTCGAGCAACGGCTGAACGCCCTTGTTCTTGTATGAAGAACCGCATATCATCGGGGTGCAGGCCATCGATACAGTACCCTTGCGTATGGCAGCGATGATCTCGTCCTCGGTAATTGTGTTGGGGTCGTCGAAATACTTCTCCATGATGGCCTCGTCATACTCGGCAGCAGCCTCAAGGAGCTTGTTGCGCCACTCGTCGCACTCGTCCTTAAGGTCGGCAGGTATCTCTTCGATGGAATACTCTGCGCCCATGGTCTCGTCGTGCCACAGGATGGCCTTCATCTTGATCAGGTCTACAACGCCTTTGAAGTTCTCTTCAGCACCAATAGGCACCTGCATAACAACAGGATTGGCTCCGAGGATATCCTTCATCTGCTGAACAGTCTCGAAGAAATCGGCTCCAGAGCGGTCCATCTTGTTTACATAACCGATACGCGGCACATTATACTTGTCAGCCTGGCGCCACACAGTCTCCGACTGAGGCTGCACGCCATCGGCTGCAGAATAAGTGGCCACAGCACCGTCGAGCACACGGAGCGAGCGCTCAACCTCTGCGGTGAAGTCAACGTGTCCCGGAGTGTCGATGAGGTTGATCTTATACTCATTGCCACCCCACTTCCAATTGCAGGTGGTAGCAGCAGAGGTAATAGTTATACCACGCTCCTGCTCCTGGGCCATCCAGTCCATCGTAGCAGCACCGTCATGCACCTCGCCGATCTTGTGGGTCTTGCCGGTGTAGAACAGGATGCGCTCCGACGTCGTGGTCTTTCCGGCATCAATATGCGCCATGATGCCGATGTTGCGCGTCAAATGTAAATCGCGGTTTGCCATTGTCTTTTTACCTTTATGCTATTGTTTAGAATCTGAAGTGAGCGAATGCGCGGTTAGCCTCTGCCATACGGTGCATGTCTTCCTTGCGCTTGAAGGCTCCGCCCTGGCTGTTGAAAGCGTCCATTATCTCTGCGGCGAGCTTCTCGGCCATCGACTTTCCACTGCGCTTGCGTGCGAAGGCAATCATGTTCTTCATGGAGATGCTCTCCTTGCGCTCGGGACGGATTTCCGTGGGCACCTGGAACGTAGCACCACCGATGCGGCGGCTCTTCACCTCCACCTGCGGGGTGATGTTGTCCAGGGCGCTCTTCCAAATCTCGAGTGCCGACTTCTCCTCGTTGCTCATCTTTGCCTTTACGACATCAAGTGCATGATAGAAAATCTGGTATGAGGTATTCTTCTTGCCGTCATACATCAGATGATTCACAAACTTAGAGACCTTCTGGTCATTGTAAACGGGATCCGGTAGGATCACACGCTTCTTTGGTTTTGCTTTTCTCATTTTGTTTTTAACGAAATTTATTCTGCATGGGGCTGTTTCTTTGTTCTTCAACGCCCGCTCTCGGGCATTTACTCAACCTTTAATAACAATTCTCCAGCAAAACTAATCTAAAAAAAATGTCTTTGTCCTTTTTCCTTCAGCGGTTACGCACCGGTTATTTCTTTGCCTTAGGACGTTTTGCACCATACTTTGAACGGCGCTGTGTACGGTTGGCCACACCTGCGGTATCGAGCGTACCACGCACAATGTGATAACGAACACCGGGAAGGTCCTTCACACGACCGCCACGAACGAGTACGATAGAGTGCTCCTGCAGGTTGTGCCCTTCGCCGGGGATGTAGGAGTTAACTTCTTTCTGGTTGGTCAAACGCACACGGGCAACCTTACGCATTGCCGAATTAGGCTTTTTGGGAGTTGTGGTGTAGACACGGACGCAAACGCCACGGCGCTGAGGACATGAGTCCAAAGCCGGCGACTTGCTCTTGTCTGCAAGCACGTTCCTGCCTTTTCTTACCAATTGTTGAATTGTAGGCATTGTTGTTGTTTTTTAAATATTATATGTATTGTTATTATTGTCAACGTTTTGAAATATGGGCTGTTTGCCCTTTTTGGGGTGCAAAGATACTAACTTTTTTCCAAACTGCCTAATATACATCAATTAACAGGCGAGCAATCTTTACGATTTTATATATAAATAATATTTTTTAACTATCAGCATTATTCAAAGCATCAATATATTCGTTGAACTTCTGAGTTGAAGACACCGAAACACGACATTAAGGACACCTTACATACCATCACCGTCAATCTCTTTGAACGCCGACCATCCATAAGCCACCTCATCCCTATCGGCAGACTTATGCCCAGGCACGATGCCAGTCCTGCTACATTGTCGAAACTCCCCGCTGAAAAACGGCCATAAGGAACAATCACACCAGCTGTCTGCATCAGGTACATCACTGCCTGCAAAGCACATACGACAACACAGGCTGCCTCGAAGCCACTCCACACTTGTTCAAAACGAACAACCGATGGCCTTACCATACCCACTACAGCCCAAACGATGCCTACGAATATAAATGCAACACCCGTCGCATACCATTTAGGCTCTATCATCGCATCAGGCAACTCTGCACAGACGGTGAACACAGATGCGCCCAATACAAGAGCACAACAGACGAATGAAACTATATATCCAAATCTCGACATAATCGCAAACTCATTTGTACACCACGGCACGCCCGTCGGGCGTCATGCCCTCCGCCGACACTACTATGCTACGGCACGACGAGTTGTTATACAGCTCTATGGTGGCACGCCCGCTGCTGTCGGCCTTCACATCGGGGTTCCAGTAGAGCGTGCGGCGGTGGTCGGCCTCCTTCGGCATAACGCTGTAGTCGGGCATGCTGAACGTTTCAACACGGCTGTAGCCTTCAAAATACGTGCAACGCTGCCCCTTGTGCTTAACTGGAAACGTATGTCGGCTGTACAGAAAGACCGTCACTGGCGAATGACGGCCAAAGTCACGTATCGTGATGTATTTCCTCCATACATTGTCATCTTCTGATATATACACAGACTTGAAGTCTTCAAGTGACTGAGGCATTATCTCGTGGTTAAGACTATTAATATTTTCCACGTCGAAATCCTCATAGACAAGAGACTTTGACGTTTGCGTCACCGTATAAAACGCGTTGTTGAGTATCCATACCACAGGCCTGTTCTTATATGACAGCCCACTTGTCTGCGCAAAAAGCTGATGCCCAAGGTCTCTCTCCTTATAGAACAGTTCCACGTACTTGGGCCCCTTTATAAACCGATCTCCCTGAAAATATATTGCGTCGCCGGGCCTGCGGTCGGAGATATTGTCAAGGAGCAAAGAAGACGGGATCCAGTTCTTACTTTTTTCACGCACCCGACGGTCGTGGTCGTTTTCCAATGAGTCAGGGACATCTGTTGTGATACCCTCCATATCACTGACCGACCCAGCAAAGAAACTGTTTTTTCCGGCCAGCCACTCAAATACCGTGGGCATCTCTCCACCTCGGTCATAGATTTCGTCGGCTGCCTTGCCACAGTCATACCTGATGTTAGACCAGAATGCACCTCGCTGCTCATTCTCCCAAGCGGCACGGGCATCCTCAAACAACCGTTTGCCTTCCACCTCCACAGTCCTCAATATGTGAGTGCGCTCATCCATTGGCAGGCTTACCAGCGAGGAGTCCATAAAGCCTGGAATGGACGTCAACAGCCCCAGCGAATATGCCTCAGTGCGCATAGTCTCCAACGGTGACAGCAACCGGGCCGACGGCGAGAAATTCCGGTCTATGCCTATACGGCACCCGGATGACTCGCCATTATATTTCGCGTTCATCAACAGGGTCCACTCGCCGTCGCAGTCGGGAAGCCTGAACACGTAGTCTCCGGCCGAGTCTGTCCTGGCAGTACCGTCCATAGAGTCACCTGCCCGGTTATAGAGCGTTGCCGTAAGCTCCGCCCCGTTCACGCCGCCATGCGTTTTCGAATGATACAACCTGCCGGTGAGATAGAGTCCGTCCTCTATGGGGTGGCGCCTCTCGAAGCGGGCCGTGCCGTCCATCTGACTAATGTCGTAGCGGCGCCAACCCTGGACCATCATCAGGAGGTCGGCGGCGCGGCGGTGGGCCTCGTCGTCGGACTCGAGATAGTATTCCGGCCGGTGGATGTAGCCGCGAAGGTCTGACGTGAGCAGAAGCCAGGTGGCCGCGTCGCCAGCGCTGCCGTTGACATCGCCGGCCGCGTCGCGCACCGATACGGAGAACGTCGCCCCGGGCTGCGTCTTCATGTCGATTGTCAACTTGCCGAAAGGCGACAGCGCACCTTCCGCCTTCATGTATATGCTATCCAGGCCCTGTCGTGGATAAACGAATGCCATACGCTCGGCCACGACATGCCCGTCCTCCGAAATTACTGCCAGTTGGCTAACGCCCGGTGCCATGTCGGCCTTAGAGAATCGGCGGCGGGCCGTGCGCTCCGTTGGGGCGATAATGTCTGTGGCATCCACATTGCCGCCGCTGACCAGCACAAGTGCCAAAGGCCCGGCAAAGCCATCGCTGCGCCTGACCACCACATTAATATAATCACCGTCCGTAGCGTCAACCGACATCACACAGCCATCTTTGCTCGCTTCTGGTAGCACAAACTCACGCCTCCTACCGTCCTTGCCTGGCAATATTAGCGTCGCAGATTCTTGTAACGGGGTATAGTCGAACACGCCCCGCCCCTCACGCAATGTATTCACGGCAACAACCTTACCGTCGGCGAGCAACAACTCCCCTTCAGTGTCCATAGGCCGCCCGTCTATGTCTGTAACGGCGAAGGCCACACGAGTTGGCAACCCGGCCACAAGACGTCCGCTCTCAGGATAGAAGTCGACATTAATCGACATGCGCTCCACATTATCTTCCTGCCTGACGCTTGGCAGGCGCTTGCGGTGGCTTGCCTCGTCGATAGACGGATGCCCATAGTCACCCGCTTTTTGTGGGGCGTCAAACACTGGGAGTACACGCGAGAACATCCATGCAGCATCCCAGTTGAGCATGTAGCGGGTGTATGCACGTACCTCGTAGAAGCCGCTAGTGAGCAGATTGTCGAGCTTTATCGACCCGGAGCCGCGCCCGCCGTCAAGCCTCACCTTGCGCGTCTCTATCACTTCGCCCGTTGGGTCGAGTAGCTCAACATAGAGCACCCGGCTCATGTCCGTGAGCCTCTGCCTGTCACATCGCACCACATATGCGCTGAACCACAATGTCTCGCCACGGAAATATGCCGTGTTGTCAAAGTGCAGGTAGACTTTCTCCTGCGGGAACAATCTGTTGAAGGCCTCAATGTCATTGACGAAGCCCTTCAGTCGGCACACTGCCGACGGGCCCATATCAACAGCCACGTCACCCGGCCCTACGGACTCCGTGTCCTTCAGGTGCGCCAACCACTCCTCTGCCTTTGTACGCTTCACTATCTCTGTCCGTTTCCAAAAGGCGGCGTCATAGCCTATCCTGTCTATCTGCCGTCGCAGGTCTGTGGCCGGGTGGGCTTTCTTCTCGCCGGCCAATGCCATTTTTCCCACGTTATACATTAGTGAAGAGAAGTTCACTGTCGCGCCATTGTTGTTGTATTCTGCCTCTACCCTGAGCGTCCTCACGTTGCTGAAGCCAGGCGAGCTGTCATAATCAACATAAATACACACATCAGCCTTCACTTCCTTGCCGTACCTTTCACCGAAGTTGCTCAATATCGTTACGTTATGCACCCGGCCATCAACTCTCAACAGCTCGTTGTTGCTGGGCGACATGTAAACTGTTCCATCAAACGCCATCAACTTACTGTATTCATCCTTTGGCGTGAAGCGCACGGCATAAACAGTGCGCCCACCCTCCTCTATTATGTTGTAGCTCAAATCGTAGAACCTGGCGTAGTTCCAATGCAAAGGACTGACGAAGCCCGTAAGGTCAAGCCGGTTGGCGTTGCTCACCATGCAAAGCTCCGACAAGGCCAGCAGGTTAGCCGAATGCCCCCTTACGCTACCATTCACCTCATCGTCTGAGTAGCGGCCAGTTATAAGCATCAAGTCACGCACGGCGAAGGCAGACTTGGCGTTGAAAAAAGCCTCAACCATGCTCGTCATGTTGCCATCCACCCGCGTCGTCTGCCTGTAAAAGAAGTTGCTTGCCGCATCGGCGTTGGCCTCCATGCGCTCCACAGCCGCCTTAACCATGCCATCCATCTTTTTGCCCAACGGGCTCACGTCAACATTCCCAATCACCACGTTGCCGGGAACAAGCCGCACAACATCGCTCAATCCGGCCACCGGCAATGTCTGAGAACGATATCCGACATACGACACTGTCAGACTGTCTGCAGATTGTGCCGACAGCTTGAAATAGCCGTCGGCATTTGCAACTGTCGACGCTCCGCCAGAGGAGCGCACGGCGGCCATGGGCAAAGACTCGCCGGTATTGGCGTCAACCACACGAGACTCACATGTACGTACCACCTGCGCATTTAGCAAAATACACGACAGGAAGGAAACTATACAAACAACAACTCGCTTCTTCATACACAAAACATTTGGGCATCAACACAATTAATACTAAAACTATCAAACGCAAGCCTTATTGCCTTCAGCGAGAAGGTTTCAGAGCTTATGCAGCATCTTTATCTCGACATAATCGCAAACTCATTTGTACACCACGGCACGCCCGTCGGGCGTCATGCCCTCCGCCGACACTACTATGCTACGGCACGACGAGTTGTTATACAGCTCTATGGTGGCACGCCCGCTGCTGTCGGCCTTCACATCGGGGTTCCAGTAGAGCGTGCGGCGGTGGTCGGCCTCCTTCGGCATAACGCTGTAGTCGGGCATGCTGAACGTTTCAACACGGCTGTAGCCGTCATAAAACGTGCGCCTCAGGCCGGTAGCCCCTTGCGGAAACACATGGTGGGAATACACGAATACCGTCACCGGGCTGTAGCCCTCAAGGCCGGAAACGCGGACATAGTGCTTCCATATATCATCGTCCTCAGAGATGAACACCGACTTGACCTCGTCAAGTTTAATGGGCATCATCTCAGAAGAGCTATAATATATGTCCATTATATCGCGCAAGGATATTGACGCCGGGGCGTCCGATATGCAGTAGAAGTTGTTGTTGAGTATCCATACAACAGGCCGCTTCTTGTAAGACATGCCTATTCTCTGGAGGGTGAGCACATGGCCTATGGCTATTTCATCATATTTGCCACGCTCCTGATCGGCCTTTATATACGCTTCCTTATTTTCAGCTAAAAAAGAAACCGGCACTTTATTTTTCTCCTTAATTCCGCAACTAAGTGCATAGTTTGTTGTTAATCTTTTTTATAAGTCTC
>OQVI01000498.1_pt1 | contig 27491 bp, 28 predicted proteins | sample 1691651 | NCBI WGS metagenome assembly OQVI01 (sample SAMN03418287, study PRJEB22391) | human gut metagenome | biome: human-gut; feature: organic feature; material: feces | host: Homo sapiens | place: Italy | collected 2013-04
TGTTTCTCAACAAACAAATCTTCGCCATTTACGCTGATAAGTTTATCACCAACAAGAAGACTTCCTGCATTGATAAAACCCCTGCCTTGAACGTAGAACGGGTGATTATCAGTTGTTACAATTTCTTCACCATTAATTGTGAGATGAACAAGCTTGTCCACTTTGCGCACATAAGTCTCAAGAACAGTTTTAGATGCGGTTTCAAGCGTGTCGGGGTTCGTTGAAATAACAACATCTCCAGCTTTAAGCCTCTCAATTGCAACAAGACCTGCTGTTGTAAGCACCATCGTTCCTGCAATAAAGCAAGCCATATTCTGTGATGCTGCACCACTGAAGGATGAAAGCATACTCACGCCCATCTGGAAACCATTGTAAATATCGCTCTGATGCAGCTTATTGTTCAATGCCGTTAACGGATTATCGGGATCTATCATTCCCAACCCCATCGACAGCATATCAAATCCGTCCATGCCATTAGAGATCGTTCCGCTGACTTTTGCTGTTGTCTGGATAGCGTTTCCGAGTTTTGAACCACAGGTTTAAAATACCAACGATAAGTAATTGAATATACTATTTCAATTTCTTGATATACTCATCTATTCCTAAAACAAGTACCTCCTGCAACATTTCCAAATAACTCTTGTTATAACCACTTTTTGCAATCATAATATCAAAGACCTGTCTTAACTTTCCATCAATCATAACCGTTACACCGGTTACTTTCTCTCCAGTAGTTGTATTTTCAAATTCTTCCGCCACTATACGCATTTTATTATCCATTACACACACTCCATTTAATGCTATTTTATAATCTTTACATTAGTAGCAGCTTCCTCTATCCATTCAGACCACGGTGCTGGCAATTCATAACTTCGTCCAGGTGTAGATGTATCAGTTAACTTTGGCGCTGTTCCACCTTGAACTCTTCTATATACTACGACTGAATATAACCACAGTAATCATAATAATTTCTTTGTTCTATATTATACAACTGAGAAGCTTCTTCCGGTGTCATAGCGTTTCACTCCTCTTATCATAATTAAGTCAAACAAGAAAAACATTTATTTCACATAATAAGATGCCTTTTTGACTATATTTACACTTTTTTATTATACTTCGCCTTGAAATATTTGTCAAGTAAATTTTAGAATTCATTAATAATTTACATTTTGTCAACTATATTATCATATTTGACTGATTATACGACTTTTATTTAAAATTAACTAATCATTAAGTTCAAACGCCATGCAAGAGCAGAGTAAAATATTCTTAAAAACTGTCCACTGTGTTTGTCAAGCAAAAAGTGCATAAAATGGGCTCGAAAAAGTGCATAGCCCGGTCAGCACAAGATTAACGTGTGGGGGCTCGGTTTGCGCATAGAAGGAGCGCCCCTGTTGTGTATTTTTGGAGCCCTTTTTCTGCATTTCTATTTTACCATAAACAATTGTGAACTCCGTTTTCCAGCATATTAAAGTCTTTTTTAATATCAAATACATATTTGCAACCACCTGTTACAGTATATTCTATAAATGTTTGGCAGTAATTATGATTGCTCATAACTCTGAGACTGCTCGTCCTTAATTCCAAACGACTGTTTCTTTTGCCTTATCATTCTCCTCAGTCTGCTGTCGACTGTATGTCTGACCGACTTATACTTCTGTGTATAGTCATCTTCAATACACTTGCAGAGATTAGCGAACAGAGCGAAGATCGTATTTGCAAGTATAGTGTTTTCAAACTGTGCCATATTGTCAAGCATATTCTGAGCATACTCATTTCCGTCATTTGCGGACTTTGTGAGCCACTCCACAGCCTTTTCCTTATCTTTTTCAAGTTCCTCTGCACCGAAAAGATAAAGCCTGCCGAGCTGATAAGTTGACCACATATTTTCAGTGGATTTTTCAAAATATTCGATGGCTTTAGGAATATCAATCTCAGTTCCAAGACCGTTTTTATACATAGCGCCCAATTTGTAATATAAGTTATCATCAGCCTGATCCTTGCTTTCGAGTTCAAGAAATCCTGACAATGCCGCTTTGTAATATCTCTGTGCGGTTTCTTTATTTTCAGCAACATATTCGCCCTTGCTGTACATCTGAGCGACAGCATAAGAAGCATAAGGCTGACCCTGTTCAGATGATTTGCGATACCACCAAAACGCCTGAGACAAGTCTTTTTCCACACCGTTGCCGTAGTAATATAAATTGGCGAGACTGTATTGTGCGAATTTGTTGCCTTCATGAGCTGATTTCAAGAACCATTCAAATGATTGAGCGTAATCCTGTTCTGTTCCCAACCCATAGCAATGCATTTTGCCTATGCGATACCAAACGTAAGAACGCATATTCACGGGTTTCATAATCTGCCCATCAAATTTCGGCTCATAAGGAAACATAAAATCAGAATCCGGCTCGATCTCCATAAAACCCTGAAATGCTTCTTCGTAGAATGAAAAAGACTTTTTTTCATCTTTTTCGCCGAGTTTATCAGTAGAATAGAGTTTGCCCAGATCTTGAATAGCAAGAACATTGCCTGACCTTGATTCGTTAAGCAAAAGCTGCTCCGCTTTCTGAAAATCTTCAAGCTTTGATTGCTTGTTGTAAATAATCTTACAAGCTTCTTTGTATGCTGTACTCCATTTGAGGTAGTATTTGCTTTGAGGTTCGTCATCAATATCAACTGTTACCGCACTTTCATTACTACAAGTGAACTCTTCGGCTGTCAGCTCCTCGTTATCTGAAAATATCACATTATCATTTTCTAACTGTTTCGACTCGTCTATCTGCGGAGGAATATCTGTTATGTCATCATCAGTTTTTTCTGTCAGTTCCGGTTCTTCAATCTCAATATCAACAACAGGACTATTCATATCCAGTACAGTTCTGATTATCATATTTTTAACAGACTTAAACTCCTTGTTGTCCGCAAGCTTTGGAAACTGAAGCTTTGCCGACGAATAAACGTCGTGCTTCTGCTGCTCCATTTCACACCAAAGAGAATACATTTTCTGAATTGATTCGTTTTCCGAAAGCCTTATAAAAATCTCATCAACAGTTTTCTTCACATCCGCTTTCAAGTATCCGTATACCTTTTTGCCTTTAGAAGAATTAAGCTGTTCATGCAGTTTTGCAACAAGATCAATTAGTTCTGCGTTATCAACATCATTCTGTGAAATGTTATCCGCAAGCTTCTGCATTAATTGTTCTGATTCCTTTTTCATCAGATTGCGCAAATCGGTCTGCTGTGCATAAAGATTGTGAAGTTCATCTGCATAAATATCGTTTGCAAAACCACTGCGGATTTTTTCAATACCATGATTAGTGAGAAATCCCTCGCGCTCGTTGTCGGAGTACACAATAATATGCACATGAGGATTTGTTTTCTTATCGTGAAAAGCAGCGTACCATTTCAGATTAGCCATATCAATTTTCTGATTCTTCGCAATGTTGGGAATCTGCCGCTTGACAAGCTCACGCCACGCTTTTAAATTATCATACCCCATTGCCTGAGCGTTATCTCTGCGGAGCGAAACGACATGAGTCCAAACGTTACCGCCATGGTTTGCAATCTCTTTTGCAACCTTTTCAAGATTAATAGGTTCGTCCGATTGTGAAAACAAACCGTGCGAACCAAACTTGACTGCTCCGGGACGGTTTGCAAGATAGCCTACATAATTTTCACGGCTTGTAAGCCTGTCCATGTTTCGGTCAAGTATTTCCGATATTAGCGCCGAACCGTTTTTGACAGTGGGATCCTTTTGGTAATCTTCGTACTCAAATAACTCTTTGCTGTCGGGGAAGTCGTTCAGCAGAGATGAAATAAGCTCCTGCTGATTTTTCGTAGCAGGAGCTGTTTCATTTGCATTCGGTATCGGAACTGAACCCTCACGGGTTGCAATGTATTTTACATAGTGATAGAGCTGTTTTTTCTTCCCAGAGCCGCTTTTCAGATAGCGGCTTGTTACTATTAGTTTGGGCATGGCAGGACTCCTTTCAATTTTTTAATCAAGATCAATCCTTCTGATACTCCACAGCGTCCTCATAATCAATAATACCGTTGATCTTGCGAACCTCATTAACGCACATCGCATGAAGACTTTTCAGCGTTTCATCATCCACATCATTAATTGCTGCCGTCATATGCGACAGCTTACCAAGCTCAACTGCGACCTTGAAAAGCAAACGAGCCAGCCGCTGTTCCGTACCCTTAATTGTAGCTTTGACCGTTTCCGTAATCATCGGTGAAATGTAATTCACGCTTTTTTCCTCATCAAGATAACCGATGTAGAACTTGATCGCTTTTTCAATAAACTCGCTCTGCGACTTGCAGTTATCGTTTTTGTAATGAACCGCCACATCTTTCAGCGTTTCGGGATATGCCCATAACGCAAATTTCACTTTATTCTGAAAACTCACTTTCACCACCTCCAACTCCTATAAAAATGCCGTATTTTCGTGCCTTTCTGTCGATACAACGCCGAAATTTTAAAAAGGCTGAATTTACAACCCCTTTGCCCGAAGCTGTACAAACCTCGCAAAATGCGGTCGGCTTTGCCGTCCGCTGTAACTGTTTCGGGGTTTCAACCCCGAAACTTTAACTTGCAATATAATATTTAAGCCAATCCTATTGGCTTTGCCCTCATAAACCCACCCGAAATCTCCTGATTCCCACCATTCTCAAACTCTGCGACAAATGCCCACAAAGCCGTTTAACCACTCCTATGGTAAACTTACCCCACCGACCGCCGAACCTCGCCACACGGGGCGACACGGTGCGAACTGTGGCTTGTTACTGCTCGGACAGCTTTTCCGTTTCGGCAGGCAAAGAGTTTCTCGACTTTTTGGCAGGCTTCTTTTCCGACTTCATCTCAATAAAATTCCTAACATTCTGCGGTACATTTTTCTGATACAAGCCGTCAATGCACTTGTCGATTTCATCCGAAAGCTTAATATTTTTCTGCTCCAAATACATTTCCAGAGCCGCTAATCTTTCATCACTAATTGTTATCGCAACTGATTTTTTCATTCGCTGTCACCTCCGTTTTCATCAATTATATCCCGCACTTCCTGCGGATAATCCACGCCCTCATAGGTACACCAGCTTGTCCAACCGCCGTTTGAAACAAGGTCTTTTGTCACATATCCTGCTGATTCGGAACAGTAAATCACCTCGCCGTCACCGACATATATCCCATGCTGACTGCCGTCAAACAGTCCTATACCTGCGACCTCAGGCATGGTATCAAGACTGCCTTGCTCCGTGTAAACAAGAATTTCATGCACATTTCCAAACGTTTTATCCGCAGGATTGTAGTTGAGATACCCAAGCATAAGTCCTGCGTTATCGCAGTATCTGATGCGGTTATTTTCGTTTCTCTCGCCGATAAATCCGTTCATATATCCCCAGCCTGAGATGTACGCATTCTCCGCCCAAGCTGCCATGTCCGTACAGTTTTTGGTTGTGCTGTCCGTAAACATATACTCATTGATTGTTGCGTTCATCGTCCAAGTGTACGAACGCATGAAATCATCGTAAGGGATTTCAATACCATAGGTTGCATTTATACTTTCAAGCAGTGCGATATCATCGTTTGCGTTAGCGAACAGACTTGCGTATTCTGTGAAGTCCGACAGCGGATTTTCATCAAAATATGAGTAATAAATCAGCTGTGCCTTTATGGTTTCCGAGGGCAAACCGACCGCAGACATAACAGCTGCGATGGCTTCACCTTGACTTTGAAATTCAGCAATTTGCGACTGCTGATCCTCATCAAGCGTTGCCATAAAAGCGGAATCGGTGAACATACTACGGTCGACTTCGGGAGTTTCAATCTCCAAACTGCCCATTGATGACAGCACAGCTACAGGCAGGCACATCAGTCCAAGAAAGCCTGCGGCGATGCTTCCGATCAGAACAAACAGCTTACCTCGTTTCTTTTCGTCGCCCAGAATATATATCGCTACCTTTTTCAGAGCAACCGCAACTGTTGCAGACATTACCGACCACCACCGTTTCCAAACAACACAGCCTTGTACTGCGGAGCGATGACCTGTAACAAATATCTCTCGTTTCCGCACCTGTAAAGACAAGTACCTCTTTCAGGGTACTTTATCAAGCCGTACTCCGATTCTTCAAGCTGCAAGGTGTCAATGAATGCAGTCGGAGAAATATTACCCGGATTGAACAGAAAATGATGGCTCGGAATTGAAAACAACGGCTTAGTAAACTCCTTGATTTCAGGCAAAAGAAAGTCCTCAATATTCTGACTTGCCAGAATAAACGAGGACTCCTTTTTACGAACACGTTTCATGCCGTTGCGGATATATTCGATCGCCGTCATATTTGTGAGGAACAAATACAGCTCGTCTACTGCGGCAACTGTATTTCCTCTGCCCAAAAGCTGATTGCTCATGTAGCTGAGAATGTTAAACAGCAGAGTATCCTTAAGCCTTTTGTTTGTGTCCATAAGACCTTTCACTCCGAAACAGATAAGCTCGCTGTCATTGATGTTGGTGTGACCGTTGAAATATTTTGACTCCGCACCCTTGCACATGGAGTGCAGTCCCAGACAGATATTCTGTAACATTTCTTCGGTGTATAGGTGCTTTTTCTCGTTATCAAACGCCATGAATTCCTTTTCAATAAGTTCGTAGAGGTCTGACATCACGGGATAGTCATCACTGTTAAGCGTATTGAAATCGGTAAAATCATCAATTCCGAATCTTGCGTACAGCTTCATAAGCATGATCTCTATGGTGTCAATTTCAGCGTCGGTGAAGTCCTTGTAGGCTCTGAAAAAATCCTTGAGGTAGGATATATGCTGCGATAATCTTGTGACTTTTCTGAATGTTTCCGGACTATCGTCTGTGGATTTTTCTCCGTCTGACCAAGCTTTCGGTTCTAAGGGATTTATCATAAACTCACCTGACATCATGTCAATGTAGGTTCCGCCGAGGTTGGAACAAAGGTCATGGTACTCGGCTTCGGGATCGAGGCAGAGGATAGATTTGCCTGCCTCACGCTGATTGCACAGCAAAAGTTTCATCAAGTAGGACTTGCCCTGACCGCTGTTGCCGAGGATAAGAATATTGCTGTTTGTCTTATCCTCGGTACGCTTATCAAAGTCCACAAGCACGTTGCTGCCGTACTTATCTCTGCCGATATAGAAGCCGTTTTCATCGGTCTTTCCTGAGTAATTTAGAGGATAAAGATTAGCAACACTTGAAGCAGGAAGAACACGTTCAAACTGGCTTGCGAACACATTATTGCCCGTCGGCAAAACCGATAAAAAGCCCTCTTTCTGACGGAGGAGCAGACGGTCTACGCTGATTTTTGAACGGGTAAGCTCCATTTGTATATCCGCCTGTAATTCTTTCAGCTTTTCCTCACTTGTTGCTTTCAGTTCAATAAATACAGCCGTATGCAGGAGCGGTTCTTTATTGCGGCGAAGTTCACTCAAAAGCTCCACCACATCATTTATGTTATCCTGAGCCTTTATGCTCTCGTTCACATCGTTTGTGGTAGTCATCATGTGGTTTTTACGCATCGCTTGCTGAACGATCTTCCGCTGCTCCATACTTGTCACAAGGCGGTTGTAAATTCTGAGAGTTACCCCGTTTCTGTCGGCAAGGTGAGCAAGGATAGCCGTTTCTTCCGTTGAAGTCGGATATTCCGTAACCGCCCAGCAGGACTTGTAGAAGTTTCCGCAGATATAGTGGTCGGTGTAAAACTTGATTATTCCCGGAACAGTTCGGTCAAAAAAGTCCTTTGTATCAATTATCTCAAGCTGCTCTGCGGACTGTTCTTTTTTCTTCTGCTTTTTATTCTTCATTTGTTTTCGCCTCCAAATCAAATTCGGTTTCTCCCTCGATATCGGGTATCTCATCGCCTGAAATACTCGTTCCGAAATACAGTGCAAGCATACGCTTGATCTCAGGCTTAGTCATTCTCCTAGCCGCAAAACCGTGCTCCGATATTGCCTTATCCACACGATTCAGCGTGCTGAATATCTGCTCGTCCTTTTCACGTCTGAAACGCACAGCAAACATAAACTGCCTTGCCGTGGACATCTCAACTTGTATCTCGTCAAGAAAATCATAGTCAGCTTGCAGCAGTTTTCTGACCTCCTCGTTCTGCTCTTTTTCTAGCCTTTTCCTGAGATGATTTTTATTGCTGTCAAAACACTCGCAGGAGTCAAGAGCAAGTATCTCAAGGTCGGGGATCGTGCTTAACAGCATCATCAGATGATGTATTTTTACATCGATATTGGCCGCCGACAAAACAGAAATATTAGTAGGTTCTACGCTGAAAAATGCTATCTCAGCTTTGTCGGTTTTTACTCCGTATTTAGTAAAGCGTTCAAGACCGATAAGGCCCTGAACGCTGTTTTTGATATTCTTCATTTAACTTTTCCTCCATAAAAACAACTGCTGCGAGGTCAGAAAAAACCTCACAGCATTGAAGATATAGTCCATAATTGCAGTTTCGTCGACCCGAAGCGAGAGAAACGCAAAACAGGCGGTCGCCGCAAACGGCAGGACGTTCCAGAAGTTCACCAGAATCACAACCGACAGAATTATTCCGCCGCAGATTATGATAAAATCCCGAACGCTCCAGAACCACAGCTTTACGTTTGCTCTCAGGTTTTCGGGGTAGATGTAGGTTTTCATTTTTTGTATCAACTCCTTATGCTTTTGTCTTAATCATATTAACAGCCTTAGCTCCCATGCTGACCGTATGGCTGACAGACATCATATTGACCCTGACGCTCGTATCCAATCCATACATCTGCGCAATCCTCGGAACTTCCGTTGCCGACAAGCAAATACCAACCGCAAGCAGAGCGTGTTGAGTGTAGGTCAGCAGTCCGAGATAGAGTATCGTTGTCTGCAAAAATGCCGTCAGACAAGTCGCAATGACCTGCTTGCACCAGCTGTAAAATCCGTCTGTGTAACCTCTCGGAACTCCAAAAAGATACAGACTTCCCACAGCAATCTGACACAGCATTATGCCGCCACGCTTAATGTTTGAAAACACAACTTTTACTGTACAATAGCCGAAAAGTATGATAAAAAACAGGCTGAACAGACTTACGTCCATCGCCAGTGCCATAATCACGGTCAGCCCCGAATCAGCTACTGTCGTTGTTGTTCCCGATATGAAATTTCCAAGCAAATCGCTTGAAAATGTACCCTGCAAATTAACGCAAAACGAGTAAAGTCTTTGCGGAACAACAGTAACCAAACTTGCCGCCATAAAGCCTTTCAGCACGTTCAGACAAGTGTTTTTGATGTTCGCCTGACCAGATTCATAGGCTATCGCCGTGTCAAATACCGCTACGATAAGTCCGCAGACAAACAGCATCCATGCGAGACTGTGGAACAATGCTATGAACGACTGCACCCACGACAGAGCGAAAATACTGCTTGTGCTTGCATTGATAAATTCAAAAAGATCGGCTACTGCGTCGTAAATGAGGTTGAAAAGCCACTCAAACATAATATTCCATATCTCGTCGGTAATTGCGTCTACCGCAGAACCTACCGTGTTATCCCAAAGGCTTGATATTCCGTCGCCTATCCAGTCAATGGCGTCGCCGATCCAATCAAACATCCGCACCACCTCCTGCCTTTGTTATCTCGCCCTTTACTCTGTACAGCGAGCTGCGGCGTCCTCCTTGGATATGATAGCGAGGTATCCGTTCTAACAATCCACGGTTTTCAAGTTCCGTAAATGCACGATACACCGTGCTTTTGTGTATACTCAAATCTTCTGCTATCCTGCGCACAGAGGGAAAACATTCTCCGTTTTTATCCGCACGGTTTGCAAGATAACAGTACACAGCCACAGCCTTGTGGCTCAGACCTAAATCGTAAATTCTTCTCGGTAATATCAATTCGCATCAACTCCTGTTCGTTTTTACATTGGTCTTTTTCTTTGGCGATTCATCTTCAAAATCTTCGTCATCGACAATTTCAAATTCCGCTGTAGAAGTCACTTTTTTCTTCTGCGGATATTTAATCTCAACATCACGGATAAGCTCATCACGCTCCTTGTAGGAAACGTATCTTGCGGTTTTATCCGGCAAACGGTACTCGTCCTCAAATTTTATGCCCCATTTGAAGAACAGTTTAAGCTTGCTTATCATCGGATGCGTTCCCGTTTTCATAACAACAAATTGACCTTTTGGCATGGACTTTAATTCATCTACAGTCATCAACGGTCTGCCAATCATCTGGAGCGATTGACTTTTATCTCTGCCGTTCGATACAGAACCGCTCAATACAGTCTGTTCGCCCAAAGCTTTTGAAAGCAACTCTGCACTCTGGCTGTTTGGTGCAAATCCGCCGAACACAGTAAGCTGAGTGTTGTCGGTTATTATCTCCATACCCTGTTTTCCGTAGTTCTGTTCAAGCTGTGCAAAGGACTGTATTATCGCCACAATGGATATTTTTCTTGAACGTCCTGCGGAGAACATAGATTCAGCACCCTCTATTTTAGGAAAAGTTCCAAACTCGTCACAGTAAAACATAACTCTGTTTTTTAGTTTTCCACCGTTTTCGTCTGCAATGACTAATATCTCACGATATAGCTGTTGGATAAGCAGGCTGACCATAAAGTACTTGCTTGTATCTTCTTCGGGAAGAACGATAAAGATAGCAGACTTTTCATTACAGAACTTCTCAGCGTCTATCGCCGTTCCAAAACACAGCATTTGTTCAAGTTCAGAATCAAGAAAACTGTTGAGCCTTGAAAGTGCAGTCGACATTACCGACAGCATAGACTGGTCAGACGCATTCAGAGCCGCACCCGCAAGCCATTTTGCCTTGTGTTCGCTTGGCAGCTTGTCCATAAGCTTTGTGAAATACATTTTCGGCTTGGCTTTCGGCGCAGGCTGATACTTTGCCAAAAGGTCTTGGATCAGCTTAAAAACTGAAACAATATGCCTTTCGTTTTTGTCGCCAAACTCCGCCAAAAGCAGGATAACAGAGGCAAGCAAGCCTTCCGCTGCGTCGTAGAAAAATGCGTTTTGACCGTAGTTTGAGCTGTCACCTCCGCCGATGTTGATTATGGTTTTTGCTGTTATCTTTGCATACTTTTCCGCCTTTGCCTTTGCCGAAAGGTCGTTTTTATCGGACAGATAAATATCCATATACTTGTTTACAAGATGCAGGATATTGTTTTCATCTGAACGTGTAGGGTTACGCAGATCAAGCACAGAAACATTGTAGCCGTAATACTTTTTGGCGATAGTTCCGTAGTTTCTTGCAACGTCGCCTTTTGTATCAGTTGAGATAAATGACATTCCGCTTGCGCAAGCAAGTTCAATGTTCGGGTACAGGAAATATGCGGTTTTGCCCACGCCTGCCGCACCTATCATCAGCGTATGAACATCGCCATCGTCTACCATAGCTATGGTCTTCTTTCCCGAACCTCTGCAACCAACAACCGTACCCTGAATGTCCGGCAGATTCTTTCCCTGCCGCCAGAGTTCAGGCTCGAATGGCAGAGGGATAAAAGTACGCTTTATCTCCGATTTAGTCGCCCACCTCGCAGTTCCATGCTGTCCGTCACCGATCTTTTTAGCCTTTATTCCGTTAAGTGACTTATTGTCAAGTAAATTTACCAATACTGCAAAAACAACAAAAATCACAACCAAAATTCCAATTAAAATCATTTGTTTTTCACTCAAAATTTCACTTCCAATCACCATAAAATACTCTTTCTTCTGTATTTAAATAACATAGTTAGTTTGTTATCTTCAAGGTATTGCGCTGTGAGGCGGAGGGTATCGCATTACCCGAACTCCATACACGGTTCGGGTTCAGAAATGATATCTATATCCTCGCACTGCTCCTGAATCGGTACACTTAAAGCTTCCTCAACCGACAATCTGACAGCATTATCCGCAAGCTGATACAGCATTTTCGCAGTCAGTACCGACTGTTCACGAGTACAGGCAGTCCGCTTAAGATCACGCAAAACCTCCTGCATACATTCCTGCAAAGCCCTTTGTTTCTGTGCCTTTTTGCCCTTGTCGGTGTAAGGCTTGTACTCATCTTTCAGCTTGAATTTTAACTTTTCAAACATCAGATTTTCGTCCTTTGGTGCAATAAAAAAAGCAGAGCTTGCAAGTGCATACTCAGCCAAATATTTGTATTGTCTGTTTTTAAACGTTGCATAGATCTGCGAGGTCAGCTTATCAGGACGGCATTTCAGATACCCAAGTTCACTCACTTCTTTCAGATATTCTTCCTTTCGCTTATGAGGAACAGCAGGCAAAAATTCCGCTCCGTTTTTTGCCTTTAAAATTTCGTTCCAATCTTTGAATTTAGGTGCAAGCCATTTAACGTTTGGATATCCGTTTTCTGTGAGTATATCCCGAAGTCTGTCAACAGCCTCGATTCCGCCCTCATCATTATCCACGCAAAGCACAATTTCATTGATGTTTGAGTGATTCTTTAACGCTGTTAAAACGGCATTTTCATAAACACCGTTCATTGCAATATATGAGTGCTGTTGCCAATTTTCGGGGTGCAAAGTAAGGTACGAAAGCATATCTATCGGGGCTTCAAAAACGAACAGCTTTTCCAACTTGCCAAAGTGAGAAAAGCTGTAGCGAGTATCTGAACCCTCGCAGGTAATGCGGAAAGTTTTCCCGAAAGAATTGGTTGAACGCTTGCTTGCCTGTCTTGGAACTCCGTTTTCATCAAGCCCTACAAACACTGCATTGTGGTGCTGTTTGTCCTCATAAAGTGTATGCTGTTTTGCAAAAAAACTGATAATTTCGGGATTAATAAACCGCTGTTTTATGAGGTATGCGAACACTCTGTGCATATTGCTGTTCGCTTCGGGAAGCTTGAACTCTTTTGTTTTTTCTTCATGCACAACAGCTTTTGAAGGAGCATAAGAGAGGGGAGTTATCGTCTGTCCTAACAGTTCGTGAACAGCCGTCTGAAAGTCCATATCATAGAATTCCTGCATGAATTTTATTGCTCCGCCGCCCACTTGATTTTTATGGTCGAACCAAGTCGAGCCACGGAGCGTTATGCTGTCGTGCCTGCCCGAACCGTCGTAGTAAATGAGTTTATGCTCTCTGCCGACACGTTCCAGCTTTTCACCCCGCATACGCAAAAACTGCTCCAAGTCTACCGAATTTGCAAGGACTTTTTGTTCGTCTGTAAATGGGATATATGGCATAACTACACCAACCTTTAATACTTGACATTTTCATCAAGCTTACCCAAAAGCTGCGAAAAACTCTGTCTTTCCATCATATCCGTACCGAGATATGCTCCTGATACTACTGTCAGCTTGTTTTCACTAAGCACAGCATAGGTTTCCGTGTACCCAAACTGCGTTACCATACCGTCAGACTTCTGAACAGAGCCGTACTGCTGATATTTTCCTTTTGAATATACATTTGTTGTCATACGATAATTTGACACAAAATCATCCTCAGTGATACCGCTCATCTGTGCGGAGGTCTGTCCGAAATAGTAATCCCCGAAGTTTTCAAGGATATATTCCATGTCGTAATCAAGCTGTGACTGAGACAGATCTATACACATCACATTCAACATACCGCCGCCGTTTTTACCTTTTAAAGTGACCTTATTCACTCCATTGAAATTATCGGTTTCGTTCTCAAAGGCACAGCCTTTCATCGACTCAGTAACCAATTCGCTTGTATCTTCAAAGCTGATATTTGAGTCAAAAAACTCAGCGATAAAGGTATCGGACTTTACCTGTTCATTGTTGACGGTACTTTCGACCTCCGAAGAGACAGCCGAATCCAATGACTCGGCTGTTATCGGAATTGTTGTAGTTTCCACCGTCTGTATTGGCGGACTGATCGTTCCGCAGGCGGTCATTGCCAGCATAAACACTGCTAAAAATGCGGTTATTACTTTTGTTTTCATATCCGTTCCTACTCCTTATCAAATAATACTCCAGATGTACAGCGGACAGGTCAGAGAAAAGATCAGACAGCCGAAAATTATAGCGATCGGCGTCCACTCCAACTGACCATGTTTGCGGTAATCCAAGTATGCCAGCGTTATCTTAACAAACAGCAAAACCGCCAATATTACGTCGATCACGGGGAATACAACGTTGTTTACAACCGACACCACCTGCGATCTTGCAGTGGTCCAAGTGCTTGTAACCGCTCCCGCAACATCGCCCGATGCGTAAGCAGTTAGCGACATCATCGCAGCAAAGCACACCGAACTTGCTGCTGCGATCAATTTCTTTTTAGATCTCATTTCACATCATCCTTTCTCTTTTCCTTATCGTTTCTCTTGCATATGACCATACCGAAAGCCACAACAACCGCTGCGGCTACGAGATAAAACTCAGCACTATTGTCTGCGGATACACCTGTATTAGGAGTATCTATTGTGACTGTAGGAGGAATTTCAAGCTCAGGCGTATGCTCATCGTACATAACGACCTCGGTTACACTTCCGTCAGTATTCACAGTAAACTTTATCTCGCTTGCAATCTCATAACCGTCTGGAGCGATCGTTTCACGGAGCGTGTATTCCTTGCCTGCGATCAGCTTGCCCTCGATAAAGTGAGCCTCGTCTGTTGATACCCATTCCGTGGCAACATTTCCGTCCTCGTCAATAATCTGAAGCGTTGCGCCGGGGAGCTCCTCGCCTGTAGTAATATCCTGCTTGGAAATTCTGACTTTTGTAGATTTATTCACAGCTTTAATTTCTATGACTTCGCCGTCCTCAGAAATTGTCACAGGGTAGCTTTCATCGCTGAGAATATATCCTGTGGGAGCTTCGATTTCCCTGACGATATACTCGCCGTATGGGATCTTGTCAAATTCAAAGTGTCCGTTTTCATCGGAAACAGCGGTCATATATGCGTTGTCAGCAGTAAACTCAGCAGTATCAACAGCAAACAGTCCGAACAAAGCATTTTCAAGAGATTTCTCGTTTTCATCAACCTTTTTACCGCTGATTTTTCCACGTTTTAAAGCATTCTTAAACTCGCCGCAATCAACAGTAACAGTAGTTACTTCCTGTCCCATATACTCGAAGTTTACAAGGTACTTTTTACCGTTCAGAACATAATGCTCATCGGTTGCAATTTCCTGAACGTAATACTTGCCGAAAGGCAGAGCAGTATCAAACTTTGCGGACATATTTTCAGCAAGACTTATTTCAGAAATCAGTCCGTCAGCAGGAATTACCGAGCCGTCAGCAGCGGTAATATTCTCGGCTGCGAACAGTCCGAAACGAACTCGGGTATATTCATCGGAGTTACCGATGTTAAATAACTCGTCCTTTTCCATGACCTTAGAAAGTGAAATTTCTACACCCTGATAATCGTTGACAAATGACGTATTTACGGTATCACGAACAGCAATTTCCTGTCCTGCATAGGTCAGTTCAACAAACTGAGATTCTGCGTTCAGAACATAGCCGTCAGGAGCAGTATTTTCTCTGACCTCATATTTTCCGAGATACAGCAAATCAGTTTCCGCATAACCGTTTTCATCGGTCGTGATCTCAGCTACAACATCGCCGGCATTTGCTCTGATCGTGCCGTCAAGCGTCACAATATCTTCTACTGCGATAATCTGAAATACTGCACCGGACAGATTTCCGCTTGCAAAAACGGGAGTGTAAGTTGTCGGATTTACAATAGTTTCGCAGTTTTCGTCCGTGTAAGCAGATGATGCTGTAGCGACCGTTGTAAAAATATCACCTGTTTTCTGAACAGAAATTCTGCCCTTCTGTGCGGTATTTGTTTTCTCCACAACTACGGTTTCCACTGAACCGTCAATTGTAAATGGAACAGGATTTTTATCAAGCACATAACCCTCCGCCGACTGCACTTCGTGAAGCTCGTAATCGCCGTAAGCAAGCTCCTGCGGCAGCATCAGCGAGCCGCTTTCATCGGTGTAAAATGTGTCGAGAATCATTTCTGACGGATAGTAAATTTTTTGAGAAATATATTCGGAATTTGCACAGTCCCAAACCTTGAAGCCGATGCCCGAAACGGGAATTACATTGCCTGTTTCAGCGTCCTTTTTCACGATTTTAACAAAGGATTTTTTCACTGCGTCATTGAGCAAATAGAAATATTCTTTTTCGTTTTCGCTGATTACAACCTCAAAATCCTCCATATATTCGGTGCTTTCCCAGCCCTTGGTCTGATGAACGACATAGATTCCGTAGGGGAGCTTTTTTGTCGCAGCATAGCCGTTTTCATCGCATACGAGATAGTCTTTTTCGCTGTCTTTTGCAGCTTCATAAGAGCCTGATGACTTGAGATAAACCTCAAACTCTGCACCGACTTCGGGAGTTTCGATCTGCGTTGAGCCGTCATCGGAATGCTTGATGATAGCAATATTCCCCTTGATCACGTCCTCGGTCACTGTCATAGAAATGGGGTTATGCTCAATGGAATAATTCTCAGCTTCTGCACCAACCGAGTACACAGTTTTGTCAAGCAGATAGCCCTCGCTTGGTGAAATTTCCTGAACCGTGTAGTTTCCACAGACATACTCTTTTGTCTTGAAATATCCGTTTTCATCTGTGGTGTATTCGTCTATCAAAACACTGTCTTTAAACACGCCGTAAACCGCTCCCGCAAGGCTTGCATCGCCTTGTTTTTCAGCCTTTTCCGAGTCTTTTTTTGTAACTTCCAAAGTGAATTTTTTAAGCACATTTTCAAACGTTACAGAGGTAGTTTCATCAGCTGTCAAAGTAACCGTCTGACTGGCAGGAACAACATACTTTATGGGAACGTTTTTTTCAGAAATCGTGTAAACAATTTTCTGATTGTTACTGTCGTATACGGGGATATCGGAAAGAATTGCAACACCGTCAGAACCGGTTTTTATGCTGTAAGTCTTGCCGTTACCTGTGACAGTAAATTCTCTGCCTCCGTTCTGATTATCCTCAGACTGCTTGTTGATCTTAATAGAACCTGTTTTGAGTTCGTTGTTGAACTTTACATTGACTGTCAGATCAACGTCGCCGTCGGTAAGCTTGACATTCTTCGCCTTGGGAGTTTCATATCTCGTATCTACGTTGATTTCGGATATGGTATATGAAATTGCTTTTTTACTTGTAAGATCGTATACGTTAAGACCTTTAAACTCCGCAATTCCGCTTGAATTTGTCTTTGCCGTCTTGGAGTGAGATTTTCCGTTCTGAGTCCATGTTACTCTAAATTCACGCTGACCGATTATACCATCCTCGGCAGTTTTATTGATTATGATGTTTCCTTTAAGATAATCCTCGGTAACATTTACGTTTTCATTTGCATTAAGTGCAAATACTTCAGTTGATAGGCTGTAGCCTGTAGGTGCTTTGATTTCTTTAACATAATACTGCTTATTCGGAAGTTCAATCGAGCCGCTTCCGTTTTTATCGATTTTGATTTCTCCTGCTTTGTTTTTGCAAGCTTTATCAGTGTATACGCCGTAAATAGCCTGTGAACCGTCAATAGGACTGATACCATTGATCTTTACGGTATTATCAGCTTTATAGACTTTTGTAATAGTAAATTTCACATCTTTGGATGTGATCCTGAACGCCGACATATTCATGACAGTCGCAGTTTTACCGTCGGTCTTGTTATTGATAACAACTCCCTCAGAGCCGTTAGCCTCGATTCTCCAATGCCTGCCGCCTGCACCTTTTCCGTCACCGACTGTTTTGGAATTGATAAGACTTTCTGAAACGCCGATAGACTTAAGATAGCTTACTACCTCGTTTCTTGAATTGAATTCACCCATGTAAATCCACGCATGATCTTCGCCATATGGATTCTGAGCCACCACTACCGAACCGGGAGTAATCGTCGAACCGTCGGAACACTCCCAATAAGGACGGTCTGTTGTCTTGATATTTTTCTTTTCAACATCGATCTTAGAAGTTTTACCGCCGTAGCTGATAGTGCAGTTGTCGTTTACCGACAGCCAGTGATCGGTATCAACGGGAACAGGATTATTCCATGAAAAACCCGATGTTTTGTATCCAAGCTGTGTCAGCGTATAGTACACAAGTCCCGAACAGTCGATACCGAGATTGTTTATCGTCTGTACCGACAGCGGAGTATACTGACCCTGATTGTATGCGTACCAATATCCCTTATTTCCGAAAGTATACGGAGAACCGAGAAGCGTTGCCGCCTTTGCGATCACCATATCTGCCGACGGAAACGCAGAGTTTTGAGTCGAGTTGCCTGCTGCATTTGCTGTAATAACTCCGCTCACAGATGAACCGAGCATAGAAAAAGCGCAGAGTCCTGCCATGAACCCTGCGCCAAGCTTTCTCAATATTTTTGATTTTGTTTTAAACATATATTGCATTTCTCCTTTTCATTTTTGCAAAGAAAAAGAGCCGAAATTTCTTCGGCTCTCTCACTTGCATATTTGTTACATATTATCAATAAGCCGATTCGCTTATCGAAATTTCAATTGTATTATCATTTTCATCAAATATTCGGGTTATTTCACCGTATTTATCTGATTTTAAAAATCTGCCGCCCTGTGTATCGAACACATACCATGTTCCTTCCACACATACTAAGTTTGCCATATGACCGTACCAGGCATCCGGTGAGAAAAACGCATACCGACATTCAAGTCCCACACCTTTACAAGCGTACATTGTTGCTGCTGAGAATACTTGACAATTTCCGCTGACGTTCCCTCTGATCCAATTGTAAACAGCTTCGGCTTTTCCATAATCAGAGCCGTTGTGCCCCAATCCTGCACCTATATTGTAATATTCATCGGTTGTTCTTCCGAGCGAATTTACATAATTCAAAACGCTTTGCAGGCTTGTTGTATCTTCAATTATATCTTCCGGCGGTTCAGTCTGCGGTTTTGGTGTAGTAGTCGGCGGATTTGTCACCGCAGGTTTTGCCGTTGTAACCGGAGGAGAAGGGTTGTTATTCTGAGGCTTATTGTCAGACGATTGGTTATTCTGCTGCGCACCGTTATTGCTCTGATTGTTATCGGACGGCGAATTATAGGTCTGCTGACTATTCTGCGCAGGCTGTACGTTATTTTCCTGACCGTTATTATTCTGCACGGAATTGTTTTGTCCCTGAATTGAGTTTCCCGAAGCACCTGACGAACCTGATTTCTTTGTAGTAGTTACAGTAATACCCGTCGGCTTTGAAGATGAGGATACCGTCTGCGAACTCTTTTTCGTAGTAGTTGTGGCTTCGCTTGTATCCTTTTCTTCTTTTGCCGATGAAGTTTCCGCAGTATCTTCGCCAGCCGTGCTTTCGGAAGCAATTGCAGTAGTAGTTTCCGATTTGGATTCTGTATCGTCTATCTGTCCGCAAGCCGTGAGCAGAAGACTGCATATAGCTAAGATCGTTATCGCTTTTTTCATAGTATCACCCCGATAAATTTGTTTCTTTCACTATATCACAGAGATACATCATAATCCAGTCTTTTCAAAGAAATTCTACCAAAGCAACAAAGTATACAGTATTCTTTTGTGAGATATTTCACATTGCTATCTCAGGTTCAGGTTCGTCCGCAGGCTCGTCGGACATTTCCTCGTCGGGAGTATTTTCAACCTCAATCTCTGTTGCCTGTATCTGCTGAAGTTTGACATCGTAAGCATTCAGAACAGCCTGATTAAGTGCATTTCTCGCTGCTTTTGTTATAGCGTGAAAAATGTCCGAATACTGCTTGTTGCCGTCACGGTCGGTATATGAAGTTGACGGCATATTTACAAATCTGCCTTTCTCGGTTTCCATTACTTTCAGTCCGTGAACAGCAAACATTCCGTCCATTGTAACACTGGCATACGCTTTTACCGATGAATCCTGTTTGTCAACAAATCTGTTGATTGTTGCTGTAATTTTCATTTGCATCACCTGATCCTTTCGTTTATGACATCGTAATTTCAGGTTCTTCCGTTTCCTCAAAGACCTCGCAAAGAGCCTCAATATCCGCCATCTCCATTTTCCCCAATGCAATAATAGGTTTCTTAAACGTCTTGGAATACTTTTCGATCTGCTCATCGGTAAGCGAACAGCTGTCCCATTCGCCGTATTCGTTCATATAATTGCCTGAAACAAAGAAAGTTCCATGTACAAGAACATTTCCCACAACACGATTAGGCTGTGAACCGTTAAGCAGAAATTCATCGTTGCACCAGACAAGAGCGTCCTGCTTTGGTTCGAAATATATCGGCTCGATACAGCCTTCGACCACAGACTGCATAGCATGGATATCGTGCCGAATTTCCGCTTTATATGGTGTTTTGCCGTTCTCCACTACAAGAATTTTCATCATATCATTATGGTCTGTCCGAGTAATATCAAAGTCAATAGGCTTAAATCCAACGCTGTTGCAGAAGTAAAAACCTTTATTTTTGCCCTCACAGACCTCTATAACATTAGAAACGGACATCGACTCGCCGTAATATCCGGGAGGTGTTTTGTCCGAATTGCAGAGGGCAAAAACGCTTTCAAGGCTTTTGCAGTTTACCGTACCGCCGTAGATCTGACGGTATATGGACGAATCCACGCCGCCGTGTGCCTGTGCGTAATCATAATTCATAAAAGCAAGCTTGTTACTGTCCTTGTCGTGATCGATCTGAAATATGCGTATTTTCATCTGCGGAGCTTCTATCTGCGCAAGCCGTTCAACTGCCCATTTTGGAATCTTATCATAGTCCGCAACTCCGCAGAAATCCTCACGGTAAAAATGCGCCTTCTCGCCGTCCGCAAGAAACTGCCCGAACACCTTTCTGCCCGATTTTTCGGGATCGCAGCCAAAACCTCCCGTTGCGTAGAAATACTGATTTATGGGGCTCTTGAACTGCTCATTAAGAATTTCCGGCTTAAGGATCAACAGCTTTCTTTCGTAGTCCTGCGGCTTATCGGAGTGAACGCACTGCTTTTCTCCCACAAGTCCGAGCTTGCTATATTCCTTTCTGACCTCATCGATAAAGCCGTTAAGCACGGCAGGATGAGAATCAACGCAATATTCCCGCATTTCTTTTTGGGAAATATATGGGGGGATAACAGACCTTGCCCACTCCTTATTTTCATGTGAGAAACGTCCGTCATCATTCTTATTCAGAATACTTACCGCCAGCACCCACATTGTGCGGTCATAACCGAAATCGGCAAGCGCTGTCCTGACCGCTGTATCGCTTAAATAATAGCCGTCAAAATTATCCGCAATAGCTTTTTCTATCGCATTTTTACATCGGATATTTTCTTTCTGACTTTCACGGTATGCCTCGATCTCTCCGCTTTGTTCAGCGTTTTCAAAAGAATGTCTATAAAGATAACTCATGATACAACCTCCTCATCTTCATTGCAATAATCCCACAGCGGACAATCACTGCAGTCATCATGCATAGCGCAAGTCCTCTCAATCTCTTCCTCTGAGATACCGCAGTCACGGCGTTCTCTTTCGGGAGCATTTCGCCATATCGTAAGCGTCACTCCGCTATCATCGCACTCCGTTTCTACGCTTACGGGATCGCCGTTTTCATCAAAAAGCCCCGAAAATACGCTTTTTCCGTTGTCTGCCATTACTTGTGCAAAAATTATTTTTTTCATAAAATTATACCTCCAAAATTGTCTGTTTCATCGTCAAACAGCGAAAGTTGGCGAACCGCCCGTAATCTCTCGCTTGTATCGTAATTTGAAATTAAAAGCTCCGCATACTGCGAACCTCCATCGTATCTTTGTGCAAGGTTGTTTATTCTTGAAATTTCCTCGATGTGAATATTCGGTTTGTCCCACAGCTCACGGATTTCGGGACAGTCATTGTAGGAAACAAGGAATTTACCCTTGATATCCATTAGCGAATCTCTGAGCCTAATATGATCCTTGGTTTTAAAACCCACGTCCTTGTAGTAGTTTTCGGTTGCAAAATACGGCGGATCGCAGTAAAAAAAGCTGACGGGGCGATCGTACTGCCTTATCAGCTTTTCAAAATCCTTGTTTTCAACTACTACCTTCTGCAATCTTCTTGCCGCCAAGTCTATCATCGGGAAATCCGACCAAATAGAATGCGGCTGACTTGCAAAGCTGTCAAGTCCACTTGCGTAGCTGTATCTAATAAGCTGATAAAACTTCGCCGCCCTGTCAACATCACGAAATCTGCTGAACAGACCTCGCTTGTGAAGACTAGCAATCCAGTCGAAATCTTCACGAGAATCGAGGACATAACGAAGCTTGTATTTCAGCTTATTCGGTTTATCTCTTACACAGCGGTACAGGTTTGCAAGGTTTCCGTTAAAATCGTTGTACACCTCAAAATCCATACCGGGCGGTTTGCGAAAAAGCACCCAGCCTGCGCCCCCGAAAACCTCGATATACCGTTCATAATATGGAGGAAAGCGAGCAAGCACGGCGTCACGCAACGCTTTCTTTCCGCCTACCCATGACATAAAACTGTTCATTTTTTTCCTTTCTGCTGTTTATACCAACAGCAGAAAAGTCGCTTTGCAAGCACCAGATTTTTATCTGCTGTTGGCAAAACAACCTTGTCCTAGCGCGGACGGCGCAATTTACGTTCAAATTTGATATGAACTATACTGCCTGCCCGCTGATTTTCATTTGTTGTATTTTCAACCCTTGATTATCGGGTCAACATAGCTGAATATGATGCGTTTCTGTTCAAGGTAGCCGTTGGCTTTATTGACCTCGTTACACAGCTCCTTGTACTGCCTTTCCGAAAGTACGGGCTTTGTGGCTCTCAGCATTGCTGGAATACTGCCGAGGCAGAACTTGAAGTCAACTTTAGCTTTAATTCTGTTTGTGTGCATCACTTACCTCCTTGTCCAGACGTGCGATCTCTTTTTCAGCTGCCTTAAAAGCCGCAGCAAGGCTGCCGACCGTCAGTCCGATAATCCCTCCGATTATCATTCCTGTGAATAAATACACCATTACATCATCTCCATTCCTAAATCTTCGGTTTCTTCCATAGGACTGCAATCTTCATTCTGTTTTTGTTCTTTTTCCGAAACAAAACCGCCAAGTCTGTTCGGAACATAATCGGAAAGCCATGTACCTCCGAACTGCTCGTGTGTATGCAATCTCCACATTGCAAGCTTACCGATATCAAGCTGAACGTCATCAAACGGAAACAGCAAACAGGTAAGATCCTCATTATGAAAGCTATACGCCTTTTCAAATCGACTTTCATTCTGCAATATTCCGATTTCGGTCAGCATATCGTTTATGCCGTCAACCCATTCTTTAAGGTCACCGCCGCAGCCTTGCAGGATAAGAGCCTCGCTGTTATTCATTTTTCTCAGATCGTGTAAAGAAACACTTATTATCTCCATTATTGCAAAACCTCCTTCCCATAATATTTTCTCAGCAGAGTGATCACAAATCTTTGCCCTTTTCCTGTCACAAACGTCTGCTGATAGGTCTTGGTCATAGTCGCAGTTTCAAACACCGACTCCTTTACGGAAAAATATCCGCGATCGATAAAAGTCTGATAGGGGAGATTATTCGCCATAAGAACTCCCTTTCTTTTCAGCCAGCCGTAAAGCTTGTTCCTGCCGACAGGGATATTTTCGGCTCTTGCAAGCTTTGCCATAACGTTCATGTCGATAAGATTATTGGTGTTTGACACCTGATTCGCAAACTCCACCAGCGGCTGATCGTGGCGGATACGTTCATTCAGCTTGTTGATAATGGTCATTTGAAGTCGGAACAGGTCACGGTATGGCTCGTCGAGAAAGGGGAGATAGTTTTTGATGAACATATCCTCGTTGGAAACGTAGCCGCCGGTGCGTCTGATGGTGGGGAGGACTTCGGCGGTCACCCAACGCCTGAACTCTTTGGCTCTCGGCATTTTGCTTGAGAGAACTAAGCTGTAAAAGCCGCTTTCATTGATAATAGTGGTCTTGCTCTTGTAATTTGAACCACTGTCGGAAATCACGACGGTGGTTTTATCCTCGGTATCCACATGACGTGAAAGAGCGTCCCTTGTGTTGGAATACCCTAAAATTTCCGCAACATCTTTTCCTACAAGCCACGGTTCGCCGTCCTTAATGACTGTTCTCACTTTTCCGAATTCGTCATTTTCAAATATTTTTATCATATTCTTCATTTGCGTTTTCCTCCTCGTCAAATTTCAGTAAATTTCTTGCAATAGCTTCAACCACATTTACCGTAATTGAATTTCCTGCCTGCTTGTAAAGCTGTGCGTCGGACATACCTGCTTCAGCGACTTTTTCAAACTGCTCTTTTGTAAATCCCTGCAATTTCCAGCACTTCACAGGCATAAGCCTGCGGATTCTGCCTTTGTGTACTATTCCGTGTCTGTCCGTAACCGTGAGCGTAAACATCGGTTCATTAGGTTCTTTTATTCTGCGACCGTTCTGTCGGGTAGTTTCCTTAAATGGGTTGATTATCGCCCTAGGAGCTTCTTCAAGCACTCCCGAACGTTCGCCTTTGTGAGTTTCGTTTGTTACTCCCAAATCCATTCTTGTATGCAGACATCGGGCATTTTCTGTAATCTGCGGATTTTCGTTCAAATCACAAAAAACAGCGGAATGTTCTCCTCTATGATGAGATACTCCGCTGTTCTGACGTGCGGTAACACATCTTGCAATGTCTGTCATCTGAGGATCGGGATTGCAGTCTATGAAATAAAGTCCCGTTTTACCGCCCATGCCGCCCGAACCGCTGCATTGCGTAACAGCCGTGCCGTCTGTGGAATAAACTCTCGAACCCTGACTGCCGCCTATCAGCTGTTCAGGTTTTCTTTTTTCGCAATTTTCCTCATCATTTCCTCCGAAAGCCAGTATTTCTGAGGGACATTTGTCTCCAAGATATCCGATAAGGAACAGCCTTCTTCTTGACTGCGGTATTCCGAATCCGGCAGAGTTAAGCACGCGCCAGCACATACTATACCCCAGTTCAGAAATCTTTTCAAGGATGATTCTGAAACATTCCCCCTGCGATATACCAAGCAGGTTGGGTACGTTTTTAGCGATAAAGTAACGGGGGCGCTTGGCTTCAAGGATTTGGATATAGTTAAAAAACAGGTTTCCTCTATCGTCCTCAAAAGCGAGTCTGCGCCCCGCGACACTGAACGATTGGCAGCACGGGCCTCCAACGAGCAGATCAAAATCCGGCATATTTCCGTAATCGATTTTTGTGATGTCCTCATAAAAAATTTCCCCCTTTGTGTCATACAGCGTTCTGTAGGCTTTCTGTGCGAATCTGTCAATTTCACACCATCCGACGCACTCAAACCCGCCTACTTTTTCAAAAGCCGAACGGAACGCTCCTATTCCTGCAAACGCTTCGAAATATTTTATCATTTATCACCGTTCCTTTCCTTTTTGTAATAAAAAAACGGCTAAGTCTTTTTCAAAACTTAACCGTTACATTGACATATTCATTTCTTCGTTTTCTTCAAGATCTTCCGTTTCTGTAATTTCCTCGCACTCAATATTTTCCTCTGTTTGCTTATCAATCTGACTCTGTTCCTGAGCGATTTTATGGAACTTATCCACATCGGGGATAACCCCAAGCGTTCTTCCGTTATCAAATTTACAGTGCAGAGTACCCGCATCGTCCACAAACCGCACTGTTCCGCAAGTACCGCTTTCTACGGGACACAAGTCCTCCATGTGGTCAAGGCAAATTCGTGTTCCTTCGGGATATCTCTGCCTGAGCATTTCTATCTTCTTTTCGTTGTAAATCATATTACACCTCACATCGTCATTCCCATATCGGGTTCTTCGGTCATGTCATCGGTCTGACTACTGTTCATTTCTTCCTCCGTCTGCAAAAACCATTCGTCGGAACTCCAGAAGCTGACACAAATTTCTCCGTCGGGAGTTTTTATCGGTCTTTGCTCCAGACTCTCTCCTGCGCCGTCGCTTAGCTGCCCGGTACAATATTCACGGAAATCCTCAAGTTCATCTTCCGTAAGCTGACCGTGAACGTTTGCTGTGACCACTCCTACAAGTTCTCCGTCATGTTCTTCGACCGACATAAATGCAGAAAACACCTTTTGGTCGACTGAATTGCCCTTGTCATACCAGTTCATGAGACCCCGTTCTTTCTCCTCGGGCATTTTAAAATCTTCAATAAATCGGTTTATCTCCGATTTGTAAGCAGAAGCTTCATAGGAGGAGATTTTTTCGTATTCCTCATCAGACCAACATTCAGGTACTCTATTGATTTCAAGGGGACAGTAAAATTTCATTTCCTGCAAATGCGTCTGAATATGATTTTCGTACAACAGCTTTGCGTTTGGAATATACTGAGCGTATCTAGCGTAGGATGAGCCTTCAGCTTCGATCAGCAGACCGTCACCCTGATCCTCATCGTAGATCAGCAGACAATGATAAATATCATTGCTGTCACAGTACATCAAATCTGCGTTCTCAGCAATCAGGTCATTGTCCTGCAAGGGATGCCTTTTCAGATTATCAAACTCAGCATGAGAAACTGCTATCGCTTTCTCCACCGCACAGGACTTTGTCTTAAATTCTAACTCCTTGCGAAGCAGATTGGTGTTGATTATAAGTTTGTTGTTCATTGTGTTTCCTCCATTCGTTTTATTTTTCCTTTTTAATAGTATATCTGCCACATGGCTATCACGTCCTTCCTTGAGGAATAAAAAAAGACCGCTTTGTCGTTTATCACATTTCGTGATATTTGACAAAACAGCCTTCTAAACTTTGTGAATGTTTTTTTATAAAAAATCGGCAAGCTCAGAGCGAAATCTGCTCAAAGCTTGCCGATTTATTTGACAATATTCATTTGTCGAGGGTTCAAATCCTTCCAGTCGGTGAAAATCATGAAAAAGCATCCATGGTTTTACACTAAAATTTTTCGACTGAAAAACATGAAAAAAGCCCGTAAATACGGGCTTTTTGAGGTGAGCATCCATTTAGTCTCACCAATATGGTGCGGCAAACGGGACTTGAACACTCAAAAGTGCGTTTAGCGGCTTTTTGTAAATCCTCGCAAACGTCGGTAAATAGGGCTTTTGCGTGAATTATCGTTTAGCATTGTCAAGTCTGATTTTGGGTGTTATTGCGGCTCATAACACCCAAATAACACCCAAAAATGAGTATAAATAATTGTACATTAGTTGCTTTTAGTTGCAAATTGATAAAAATTAGTAGTATCAATAGACTTTGTACTTGCTCATTTTTGAGCTGGTTGCTATCGCTCATATTTGAGCTAAAGCACACACGTTCAGTAAAACAAGCCCCTTAGAAGTGCAATCATCGCTAAATCTATCAGAAAGCCGTATAAGCCGTTGCAATTTCAAGAACATAACTTAACCACAAAACACGCAGAACGCCATACAGCACACGCTAGGGGCATTGTAGAGCGTTTTAACAGCATACATACAAAATAATAGCAGGCTTTGCACCTTTAAACTGTCGATAAAGTGTCGAGAGGGTGTAACGCCTGCTTGATTTATTCTCTTGATAATTGTTCTTCCCAATTATCGGGAAAGCCAATGCAGTTTATATCAATATAGC
>OQVI01000499.1_pt1 | contig 27483 bp, 18 predicted proteins | sample 1691651 | NCBI WGS metagenome assembly OQVI01 (sample SAMN03418287, study PRJEB22391) | human gut metagenome | biome: human-gut; feature: organic feature; material: feces | host: Homo sapiens | place: Italy | collected 2013-04
GGGAAATGGCAGAAGCAGATACTTCCGGGCGTTCAGAAGCAAAAAGCTTCGAAGCGTTGCCGTGTTGCTGCGTTATAAGCAAAGAGTGAAAGATAAGGTGGAACCGTGCGCTGGCACCCTTAGGTATGCAGATACCTGAGGGTGCTTTTTTATATTGCACAAGTTAAACTTTTATGTTCCTGTATCCTGCTCTGTCACCGATGGAAAATAAAATGTAAAAAAATAAGAGGAGATCAAAATGGTAAACTTTAAAGAAGACGAAGCATTAAACACATTGAATCATTCCTGTGCACATTTGATGGCACAGGCAATCCGTCATCTGTATCCGCAGGCAAAATTCTGGGTAGGACCAGTTGTTGCAGAGGGATTCTACTATGATGTTGATTTTGGTGATCACGTATTTAAGGAAGAGGACTTGGCTGCAATCGAGAAGGAAATGAAGAAGATCGCAAAGAGAGGTTTTAAGATTATCCGTAAGGAGATTTCCAAGGAAGAAGCACTGGAGATGTTTAAGGATGATGAGTATAAGCTTGATCTGATTTCCAATCTGGAAGATGGAAATATTACATGCTATGAGCAGGGAGATTTTACAGATCTTTGCCGCGGACCTCACGTTGACAATGTAAAGCTTTGCCGTTACTTTAAATTGTTAAAGCATTCTGGTGCTTATTGGAAGGGAGATAAGAACAATAAGGTTCTGCAGAGAATCTATGGTGTATGTTTCCCGACAGCTGAGGAATTAGAGGAGCACTTAAAGCTTCTTGAGGAGGCTAAGGAGAGAGATCACAGAAAGATCGGTAAAGATATGAATTTGTTCATGGTAGACGATCTGGTAGGCCGTGGTCTTCCAATGTTCCTTCCAAAGGGTTATGTAATCTGGCAGGAGCTTGAAAACTACATCAAGGATAAGGAAAGAAAGCTTGGCTATCAGCATGTTATGACACCGTGTGTTGGAACAGTTAATCTGTACAAGACATCTGGTCACTGGGATCACTACAAGGAGAACATGTTCCCGGCTATGGAAGTAGATGGAGAGGCATTTGTTCTTCGTCCGATGAACTGTCCGCATCATATGATGATTTATGCAAACCGTATGCATTCTTATAAGGATCTGCCAATCCGTATAGGTGAGATTGCTCATGATTTCCGTTATGAGTCAAGTGGAACCTTAAAGGGTATTGAGAGAGGCCGTCACTTCTGCCAGAATGATGCGCATCTTTTTGTAACACCAGAGCAGATCAAGGATGAGTTCTCAAATGTTGTTGATCTGATCTTTAGTACCTATAAGGATTTTGGTATCACAGATTATCGCTGTGTTTTGTCTTTGAGAGATCCGGCAAATAAGACAAAGTATCATGATGATGATGAGATGTGGAATAAGGCAGAAAATGCTCTTAGAGACGTTATGAATGACCTTGGAATAGAGTATACAGAGGAGATTGGTGAGGCTGCTTTCTATGGTCCGAAGCTTGATGTAAATGTAAAGCCAGCTGTTGGAAACGAGTATACACTGTCCACTTGCCAGCTTGATTTCTGCCTGCCAGCTAAGTTTGAACTGACTTACATTGATAAGGATGGAGAGAAGAAGACTCCTGTTGTTTTGCATAGAGCAATTTTGGGATCTCTTGACCGTTTCATGGCATATATTTTAGAGGAGACAAAAGGAAACCTGCCGTTATGGTTAGCTCCGGTTCAGGCTAAGATCCTTCCGGTAAAAAATGAGGATGAGGAACTTAACGCATACTCACATGACTTATACAAATATCTCGATGATAACGGAATCCGTGTTGAGATCGATGAGAGAAACGAGAAACTCGGCTACCGTATCCGTGAAGCACAGATGGAGAAAGTGCCGTATCTGTTAGTACTTGGTAAGAACGAAGCAGCTGACGGAACCGTAAGTTACAGACTGCATGGAGAGCAGAATTCCACCACAGTTTCCAGGGAAGATTTCCTTGCACTGTTAAAAGAGGATATCCGCACAAAGAAGATCAATCCTGCAGCATTAAAATAAACAGAAATATGAAAATGCGGTGTGTCCGGCAGGATATGCCGTATTTTTTTAAATTCATAGGAAATTACGTCCTATGAATTTAAAAATTCATGACTGGAATACACCAGACAGGAAACAAAAGCCTGATAAATTGTCAAAGATGTATATTGCAATCAAAATTAAATGATAGTAGAATGAAACCAATATAGGACCGTTTATGAGAATAAATCAGAAAGAACAAAGGAGGATATTGATGTGACCCTAAGTGGAAAAGTATCATTAAAGGTAAAAATGACGATTCTGATTATTGAGATTTTAATAATCGGATTATATGGAGTAGTTGTCGGAGCTAAAAATATGGGTGCTATCCGTAATGATGCGATCGCCAGCATGGAAGAATATGTAAGTGAGGAACATCCGGAATATTCCCAGGAAGAAATACAACAGGAACTGCAGCCGATATTGCAGAAAATGCAGCAGGAAAAGAAAGCAAAACAGGATCAATTTTTCTATTTTATGGTTATTATGTGTATACTCACGGATATATGGGTACTGTATCTTACATTCGACATTACATCGGGCGTCAAAAGATCTGCGCTGTTTGCCAAAAAAATGGGACAGGGCGATTTTACGCAGCGTGTGGAGGAAAAATACCTGAAACGTGAAGATGAGATCGGTATTCTTGCACGCAGCATCCGTGACATTCATCACAATATGAGACATCTGATCGGCTATGTACAGCGCGAAGCGGATACATTGGATGAAACGGTTGGAACAGCAGAGACGGCACTGGCAAAACTTGCGGACGAGATCGACAGTGTATCCGGTATCACGCAGGAACTTGCAGCCGGAAATCAGGAGACCGCAGCAGCTGCACAGGAAGTGAATACGATGTCCGGAGAGATTGAGGAAGCTGCAAAAGGAATTGCAGAGCATGCGCAGGAGGGAAACGGAAAAGTTGATGAGATCCATACCAGAGCGGCTGATACGAAACAAAAAATCAGTGCAGGCCGTGCAAATATCAGGAAAGTGCATGGGGAAATCAATGAGAGCTTATCGGAAGCACTGGAAAATGCAAAAGTCGTGGAGCAGATCGGTGTTCTTGCGGAGTCCATCATGGGAATCACTTCGCAGACAAATCTGCTGGCTTTGAATGCATCAATTGAAGCCGCAAGAGCCGGAGAGGCGGGAAAAGGATTTGCAGTTGTTGCAGATGAGATCCGTAATCTTGCGGAGCAGTCGGCGAGCACGGTCGGGAATATCCAGGAAGTGACAGAGCGTGTCCAGACAGCAGTTGCAAGACTGACCACAGATGCAAAACGTCTGTTAGAGTTTGTGGGAGGAGACGTCACGGAGAGTTTTGATGATTTTGAAAAAATGGCAGATAATTATAATGAAGATGCAAACTATGTTGAAGAACTTGTAACGGATTTCAGTGCGGCATCCGAACAGCTTTTAGCTTCAGTCAGCGGAGTGGTTGCAAATATACAGGAGGTAACGAAAGCTGCGAATGATGGTGCGGCAAGTACCGGAAGCATTGCAGAGCGTGTTACCAATGTTGACAGACAGGCAGAAGATATGCGTGTACTGATGAAACAGACGCAGGAAGCATCTTTGATGCTGCGGAAGGACACAAAGAAATTTACGGTTGCATAGACAGGATCAATCTATTGTAAAAAATATTTTGGATAAAGTGAAAATTAGGACTGCACCACCATTTACTAATTTTAAAAGATCAAGTAAAATATAAGTAAAATTATGCTTTGTAAAACAGGGAGACTTATATGTTACGGGAAAAGATTAAAAATTGGAAAATGGAACTGGCTGCAGTCCTTGTTTTTGTTCTGGTTTTGGGAATGACGGGGCTATCCGGCAGTGTGAAGGCGGCAGACCAGACGGACTTGAAAACAATAGATATCATGTTCGTGCATGACACACATTCTCATCTGAACAGCTTTTCAACGGTAGTAGATGAAAAACAGGAAATGATCGGCGGGTTTGCAAGGATTAAGACACTGATCGATGAACAGAAAGAAAAAGATCCGGATACACTGGTGGTGGATGGCGGAGATTTTTCCATGGGAACGCTGGTGCAGACCGTTTTTGAGACACAGGCGGCAGAGATTCGGATGTTAGGGGCACTGGGCTGTGAGGCGACAACACTTGGCAACCATGAATTTGATTATCGTTCAAAGGGACTTGCTAAGATGCTTGAAACCGCGGCGGAAAGCGGAGATACCGTGCCGGAGCTTCTTGTCTGTAATATCAACTGGGATGCCATGGAACAGCAGGGATTCTCAGAAGGACAGCAGCAGATCCGTGATGCATTTACGGAATACGGTGTGAAAGATTATGTGATGGTGCAAAAGGGCGATGTCCGGGTGGCACTGCTAGGCGTATTCGGAAAAGATGCACTGGCATGTGCACCGACCTGCGAACTGCAGTTTACGGATCCGGTGGAAGCAGTAAAAAAGACCGTAGCTGAAATTAAGAAAAACGAAGATGCGGATATTATCGTCTGTCTTTCCCATAGTGGAACTTCAGAGGATGAGTCAAAGTCAGAGGATGAAATTCTTGCAAAAAAAGTGCCGGATCTGGATGTGATCATCAGTGGACATACGCATACAAAATTAGAGGAGCCGATTGTACATGGGGATACCTATATCGTTTCCGCAGGGGAATATGGGAAGTATTTAGGAGCCTTATCTTTAGAACAAAAGGCGGATGGCCGCTGGGGCATGAAAGAGTACAGGCTTATTCCGATCGAAACGGATATTGCAGAAAATGCTGCCACACAGGAAGAGATCAATTCTTTTATGGCGACGGTGGATACCGATTATCTGGCACAGTTTGGTTTTACAAGGGAACAGGTACTTGCGGAAAATGATGTAGCATTTGACAGCCTTGAGGATCTACACAGCATCCATACAGAACATAACCTGGGGAACCTTATCGCAGATGCCTATGCTTATGCGGTCACAAACAGTACGGATTATAATGGCACTCCCGTGGATGTGGCAATCGCGCCGAGTGGAACGATCCGTGACACCTACACAAAGGGAAATATTACAGTAGAAGATGTTTTCAATTCATTTTCACTTGGAATCGGTGCAGACGGTGTGCCGGGTTATCCGCTGATCGAGGCATATCTGACAGGAAAAGAGTTAAAAACCGTGGCAGAGATCGACGCATCCGTGTCGGATCTGATGACATCCGCACGTTTGTATATGTACGGTCTGCAGTTTACTTATAATCCGCACCGTATGATCTTAAACCGTGTTACCGACGTGTATCTGCTGGATGCAGATGGCAATCGCAGGGAGTTAGAGGACGATAAATTGTATCGCGTGGTGGCAGATCTTTACAGTGGGCAGATGCTGTCTGCGGTGACGAAAACATCGTATGGACTGTTGTCTGTTGTGCCGAAAAAGGCAGACGGAACACCGATTGAAAATTTTGAAGATGTTATTTTGACAGATAATGGCGGGGAATTAAAGGCATGGACGGCGATCGCACATTATATGGAGTCGTTCCCGGATGAAAATGGAGATGGAATTGCGGATATTCCACAATATTATGCCGGATTGCATGAAAGAAAAGTGGTAGATGATTCGGCCAATCTCATAAAATTAATAAAAAATCCGAACAAATATGCCGTCATGATCGCAGGAGTCGTATTGATCGCTATTTTACTGGTTGTTTTGCTGATACGGTTAGTGTTAAAATTAGTAAAATACCAGACAGGAAAAAGACGCAGCGGAAGTAAAGCAGGAGAATAACCATGAGCGCGCAGGACAAAACGGAAGAAATTTTAAGACAAATGCATATATTGCTTGCAGGCAGTGAAGCTTATGACAGTATTGGCAGTAAAATTATCCTTGATAAAAAAAGAATGTTAGAGCTGCTTGCAGAGCTAAATAAGGCCATTTACGCTATGCTGGATGAGTATGAACTGACAACGCGGGGCAAGGAGCGTGCAAGACGTGAGGCGGCAAAAATCGGAGAAGATATCTTAAAAGATGCCAGCGGGAAAGCGGAGGATGTGTATGCTGCGTCTGTTATGTATACCAATGAGGCACTGCGGCATGTACAGGAAATCATGCAGAGGGCAACGGATGCCATGCAGGAGATTTATAAGGATGCCAATGAAAAACTTCAGAAAGAAAAAGATGTTGTAAGGAGAGACCAGTCAGACCTGAAAGGACATCTGCAGAATCTTGCTGATACGGACAAATATCTGAATCTGATCGAGGATCGTAACCGTGAGATTGAAAAGGAAAGAGCAAAGGAAAAGGGTGAGGTGAAGCCATCTCCTTATTCAGCGATCAAACCCGAGATTAAGATCAACCAGGAATATTTTGAAAAGGCAGGAATCGTGCCGGAAAATGAACTGCCCGAAGAAATTCCCGAAGATACGCCAGAGGAAGCTGCGCCAAAAGCAGAGGTAAATGTCAATGTCAATCTGGATGCGGAATATTTCCACTGGAAAGAGGGCGGGGAAGCTTCCGGCGAGAAGAAACCGGAGAAACATTCTTTCTTCTCCAGACATCATAAAGAGTAAAAGGAGAATGTGATGTTAGAGAAGCCGGAGGAAAAAGAGTTTCACAAAAAATGGGAAAGCCTGTATGTTTTTACGGGACGCAGAAGTGACCTGACAACGATGATTTCCATTGCGGTCATAAATCCAATGATCCTGTATGTCTTTATCGGGTATGTAGCAGGGAAACGGATCAGTCTGCCGGTGTTGTATCTTATCATCGATGGAGTATTGTTTTTACAATGGGGACTGCTGGTAAAAAGACGGAAAAGAAAGATAGAGCAGTCCATACAGGATGTGGCCGGACAAATGGACACCATCAGGGAAAAAATAAATGAACTGGGAAATTAACTGACAAAACAGGGAGACAGCCTTAATGGCCGTCTCCCTGTTTATATCCTGTATTAGAGATGATCTGCTGGCTGTTTGAAAGAACTGTTGCAGATGGGGTATAATTTTCATCATTAAATAAAAACTGATGTAATTGTGTAACGTTAGAAGCAAGATCGCACGGAATGACAACATCGCCGATCTTATCATATTTGTGCGTTGTTTTTTCATATGGAAAACCGGTTGTATCTCCAATGTCATAACTGAAAACTTTTGTGGCAAGGGCAAGGAGATCCGTGTTGGAAAAACTGGTCTGAATGTCCCCAAAAGCTGCGTTGATCAGTTTGTTGAGTGTCAGAATGTTGGATTTCTGCGCTTTCTGCATCATTGCGGTCAAAACAGTACGCTGGCGTTCGGTTCTGCGGTAGTCATCACCGCCGCCATAACGGATTCGTGCGTAGGCGCATGCTTGTACGCCGTCTAAGGTGTAAGTTCCGCCGGAGGCAGGTGGTGTGGAATTGTGTCCGGTCAGTTCATTTAATTCTTTCATATAACCGATCATCAGACTTGCCTCATCATCGGTGATCGTGATGTCGACACCGCCTAACAGGTCGACACATTCAATGATCGCATTGAAGTCGACGGTTACATAGTCGGTGATTGCAAGATCAAGATTGGTATTTAACATGGACAGTGCCTGTTCCGGTCCGCCCTTTGCGTAGGCTGCGTTGCATTTCTGGTAAGTGCCGCTTCCGGTATCTAAATAAGAATCACGGTAAACAGATACCAGATTGATGGTATGCTGTTTCGTATCGATGTTTGCCAACATGATAACGTCGCTGTTTCCTTTGGAGAGGCTGCCGTTGGAACGGTTGTCGAGTCCGAAGAGTGCGATCGTTTTGTAATGAGCCATCGCTTCTTTTGTCTCATCGGAGAGATCGTCATTGATGGAAACGTCGTTCATGTCCAGCTTATTCTTTTCAATTTTTGATAATTTGGTTGTGATAAAAAGGGCAATCGCAAGGAGCAGGATGATCAGCAGCTCCAGTAGAAGGAGCATGATTTTTTTCTGCTTTCTGCTTTTGCCTGCAGTGTGCACATTTTTTTTCATAAGAATCCTCCGTTTTGTGTAAAACTTATTTTATTTACGGGAAAACTGTGGAAAATCTACGGAATTCCTGTGTGTACCAGTACGGGTACGAAAGATATCATAAGGCGGGGATGAATAGGATGCAATAAAGTATTTCTTAAATTTAAGGCCAATTTCTTAAATTAAATTAAGAAATGTGGAAAATGTTGTATATGCAGTGGGAATTTAAAGGAATATTAAGAAATCCGCTCTATAACAATTTAAACTTTCCTGTTAAAATAAATGTAAGATCTGGTGTAATACTTGAAGTAAGACACAAAAAGAATGGAGGAACTTATGCAGACAATTTTAGTGTGTGATGATGATAAGGAAATCGTGGAAGCGATCGAAATATATTTACAGCAGGAAGGGTATCATATTTTAAAGGCATATGACGGCGAAGAAGCACTGGAGATCTTAAAAGAAAATGAGGTTCATCTTCTGATCATGGATGTGATGATGCCGCGTCTGGACGGAATCCGTGCGACCTTAAAAATCCGTGAGGAGAGCAGCATTCCGATCATTATTTTGTCTGCAAAGACGGAGGATGCGGATAAAATTTTAGGACTTAACATTGGGGCAGATGACTATGTGGAGAAACCGTTTAATCCGCTTGAACTGGTAGCGAGGGTCAAATCACAGTTAAGGCGTTATACCCAGCTTGGAAATGCGGCAGAGAGCAGCGCATCGGTGTATACAGTCGGTGGATTGTCGATCAATGATGATTTAAAAGAAGTGACCGTGGATGGAGAAGTGGTAAAGCTGACACCGATCGAGTACAACATCCTTTTATTACTGGTCAAAAATCAGGGAAAGGTATTTTCCATTAATCAGATCTATGAGAGCATCTGGAATGAGGATGCGATCGGAGCGGACAATACGGTGGCAGTACATATCCGCCACATCCGTGAAAAAATCGAGATCAATCCGAAGGAGCCGCGCTATTTAAAGGTTGTGTGGGGCGTTGGATACAAGATCGACAAGAACTGATTCTGGGAGGGATTCCGTACGCCGGCATACAGGATAATGTCCGGCACGGGGATGGAGACTTCATATGGAAAAGAAATCATACACATACGGCAGTAAGCTGGCAGGGATGATCCTGCACCTGTTTTTTACGGTAATACTTACCATCGCTGTCTATCTTTTGGCATCACTGATCAGCAAAAATATTCTGCAGGTAACGGATATCGGTACAGATGATTTTTTTAATTCGGGCTACTATACCAAATGCATGGAGCAGAAATGCAGTGAACTGACCGATTATCTGCATCTGTTACAAAAAGGCAATAAGCGGAGTGCGGAGGACGATAAGCGTTATCTGCAGTATACAAATGAGTTTAAGCGTGAAGACACCAATTTCTGTTACTGGTATAAACAGAATGGGGTGTGGTATACCAATCAGCCGGATTCGGTGGAAGGCCAGGAGTTTGATACACAGACTGTTCTCATGGAGGCAAAGACCATGGGGGATTATCTGATCTATGATATGGAGAAAAAGGAATTTGGAACGGATATCCGCGGCATGGAGAATTACTTTTTTGACAGTTATAATAACCAGATGTATCTGCCACTGGAAAATGTGGTGCTTGTGATCGGAGTGGATACGGATCTGACGGCAAAAGACGATCTGTATGATGCCGAGATGGAGTATGTAAGACTGCATCCGTGGATCAAAGTCAGTATTGTTGCTGCGCTGGTCAGTCTGATGGGATGGGTATTAAGTCTTGTATATCTGACACTTGCAACCGGACACAGAGATGGGGAAGAAGGAGTTCATCTTAATTTTGTGGACCGGATAAAAACAGAGATCGTGACCGCCGTATTTATTGCAGCAACCAGTGAGCTCATCATGCTTTTGTCCCATGTAAATAATAAAACGTGGAACGTGTCGGGACTGTTGGTCGCATCGGGAACGGTCAGTCTATTGATTGATGTACTGTTTCTCATTTTTTATCTGAGCATGGTGCGCCGGATGAAGGCGGAAGTGATGTGGGAAAACAGCCTTGTCTGCTGGTTTGTAAAAGGGATGGACAAGTTTTTTGAAAAACGGACGGTGACGGTGAGCGTGCTGGTTGTCTTTGCAGTCCACATGATCGTCTGTTTCGTGCTTGCGATGGGAGCTTTTTATTACCACCGGGTAATCTGTCTGGTACTGCTTTTAATCTTCAGCGGCATGGAGGCATATCTCCTGCTGCGTTCGGCAGTGGAACATTATCAGGTATATGAAGGCGTGGAAAAAATTACGGAAGGTGTGCTAAGCAACAAGATCGACACAGAAGGACTGCATGGTGAGGATAAAAAACTTGCCGAAGCGATCAATAATATTGGCAGCGGTCTTTTGCATGCGGTGGATGACAGTACGAAAAATGAGCGCATGAAGGCAGACCTGATCACGAATGTTTCACATGACATCAAAACACCGCTGACCTCGATCATTAATTATGTCAATCTGATCAAACTGGAACATATTGATAATGAACGGGTGAATGGTTATATCCGAATCCTGGATGCCAAGTCACAGCGGTTAAAGCAGCTGACGGAGGATCTGGTTGAGACATCGCGTATTACATCCGGAAATGTCAAACTGGATATGCAAAAGATTGACTTAGTGGAGCTGATCTATCAGACGGCAGGCGAGTTTAATGAAAAATTTGAGGCGAAAGAGCTTACAATCGTCACCAAACTCCCGAAAACGGAAGTGATGATCCTTGCGGACGGCAGACAGCTCTACCGTGTCATCGAAAACCTTTATAATAATGTTGCAAAATATGCGCTGGAAAAAACAAGAGTTTATGTGGATGTGCATGTACTGGAGGAAAAAGTGACATTTTCCATCAAAAATGTTTCGGAGCGTTCCCTTGCGTTGGAAAACAGTAATGCGGGAGATCTGACAGAGCGTTTTATCCGTGGGGATGCCTCAAGAACGACCGAGGGAAGCGGACTGGGGCTTTCCATTGCAAAGAGTCTGACACAGCTTATGGGCGGCATCTTTTTCATCGGGGTGGACGGAGATCTGTTTAAGGCTTCGATCACATTCCCGATGTACAGGGAAACAATAGACACGGATGAATAAGAGAGTAAATTTACGGCTGTTTTCAGCAGATAGGGCATGCGCTTTCCAATGCTTTCGGTTTAACGTGTAAAAGTACTTGATTTTTGCTGATGCTGTCTATATAATTTTAAACAATGGATCTAATAGAAAATGGGCAAAAGAATGGAGGAAACCATGAAATTATACGATAGCGGTGTATATCTCGTAAATGGAAATGAACTGGTACCGGACGGTGCAAATGCCATCGAAGAGGTCGTAAAAAAGACCGGGGCAGCAGTGACCAAAGAGCAGGCGGCAGAAAATACGATTGCTTATGGTATCTTAAAAAATCATAATACATCCGGCAATATGGACAAACTTCAGATCAAGTTTGACAAGCTGACATCCCACGATATCACATTCGTCGGAATCATCCAGACAGCAAGAGCATCAGGATTAGAGAAGTTCCCGATCCCATATGTGCTGACGAACTGCCACAACAGCCTCTGTGCAGTCGGAGGTACGATCAACGAGGATGATCACATGTTTGGTTTAACCTGTGCAAAGAAATACGGCGGGGTTTATGTACCGCCTCATCAGGCAGTCATTCATCAGTTTGCACGCGAGATGCTTGCGGCTGGCGGAGCGATGATCCTTGGTTCTGATTCCCACACACGTTATGGCGCACTTGGCACCATGGCAGTCGGTGAGGGTGGACCGGAGCTTGTAAAACAGCTTTTAAATAAAACTTATGATATCGATATGCCGGGCGTGATCGGCGTTTATCTGACAGGTACACCGATGAAAGGTGTTGGACCGCAGGATATTGCACTTGCCATTATCGGAGAAGTGTTTGATAAAGGTTATGTAAAGAATAAAGTCATGGAGTTTGTCGGACCAGGTGTTGCAAATTTAAGCGTTGATTTCAGAATCGGCGTGGACGTTATGACCACAGAGACGACATGTCTTTCTTCCATCTGGAAAACAGATGACAAAGTAAAAGAGTTTTATGCGATCCACGGCAGACCACAGGATTACAAAGAGTTGAATCCGGGCAGCGTGGCATATTATGACGGAATGATCGAGATCGACCTTTCAAAGATCAAACCGATGATCGCAATGCCATTCCATCCGAGCAACACTTACACGATCGAAGAGTTAAATGCAAACCTGATGGATATCTTAGACGACTGCGAAAAACGCGCAGAGGTAAGCTTTGACGGAGCAGTTAAGCTTGACTTAAAGAGCAAAGTAAGAGATGGAAAACTCTATGTAGATCAGGGTATCATCGCAGGCTGCGCAGGCGGTGGATTTGAGAATATCTGTGATGCAGCAGACATCTTAAAGGGTGCGAGCATCGGACCGGATGAGTTTACGTTAAGCGTATATCCGGCAAGTACGCCGATCTATATGGAGTTAGTAAAGAATGGTGCAGTTGCATCCCTGATGGAGACAGGGGCGATCGTTAAGACGGCATTCTGCGGACCGTGCTTTGGCGCTGGCGATACACCGGCAAACAACGCATTTTCCATCCGCCACTCCACCAGAAACTTCCCGAACCGTGAAGGCTCCAAGGTACAGAAGGGACAGGTTGCCTCCGTTGCGCTGATGGATGCACGTTCGATCGCAGCAACAGCCGCAAACAAGGGATTTTTGACAGCCGCAACCGATGTGGATGTGAACTTTAGCAAACCGAAGTACTTCTTCGATAAAAATATTTACGCAAACCGTGTCTTTGACAGCAAGGGTGTAGCAGATCCTTCCGTTGAAATCCAGTTTGGACCAAACATCAAAGACTGGCCGGCAATGAGTGCATTGCCGGAAAATATGGTATTAAAAGTGGTATCCGAGATCCACGATCCGGTCACGACCACAGACGAGCTGATCCCGTCCGGAGAGACATCCTCCTTCCGTTCCAACCCGCTTGGACTTGCAGAGTTTGCACTTTCCAGAAAAGATCCGCAGTACGTGGGCCGGGCAAAAGAGATCCAGAAAGCGCAGAAAGCGTTAGAAGCCGGAAACTGTCCGTTAGAGGCAGTAGAAGAGTTAAAACCGGTTATGGATGTCATCGATAAAGTATTCCCGGAAACAAAATTTGAGGATAACCATTCCAATGGTGAGATCGGTTTTGGAAGTACGATCTTTGCAGTAAAACCGGGCGATGGTTCCGCACGTGAGCAGGCTGCTTCCTGCCAGAAAGTACTTGGAGGCTGGGCAAACATTGCAAATGAGTATGCAACCAAGCGTTACCGCTCGAACCTCATCAACTGGGGTATGCTTCCGTTCATCATCCCGGAGGGCGAACTGCCGTTCAAGAATCTTGACTACTTATACATCCCGAATATCCGTAAAGCAGTCGAGGACAAACAGTCCGAGATTACAGCGTATGTGATCAAAGATGGAAAGGCAGAAGAGTTTAAACTTGGACTTGGTGCGATGACTGATGATGAGAGAGAGATCATCTTAAAGGGCTGTCTGATCAATTATTACAGAGGGTAAAACCGCAGACTGATATTTTGGGGCATCGGCGCATGAGCACCGGTGTCCCTTTTTGCAAAATCCAGTAATTAACAAAAATTTCAGCAAAATCTGATTGCGTTGCCTGTCTGCGAAGGTTATAATGAAAATATTAGATAAGACGGAGGATGGCAATTTGGACGAACAGGAAAAGATAAAAAAAACATCCCAGGAAACAGAATGGGAATTAAAACCACAGTATGTCATCATCGCACTGGTCGTATTTGTGACTTTCTGCTGCTGCATACTGTTTTTCTTTATGATCTACCGTTACAATGGATTCACAGACTTCTGGAAGAAGCTGTCTTTGATCTTACAGCCGATCATTATCGGTGTAGTGATCGCATATCTGTTAAATCCAATCATGAAATTTTTAGAGGGACACCTGCTTAAGTTTTTAGAGCCGCGGATGAAAAGCAAACGCAAAGCGAAAAAGACATCACGGGGAATAGCAATTACCGGATCACTGGTATTTTTAGTGGGAATCTGTGTGCTTTTAGTGGCGGCGATCGTTCCATCTATCTCTGCGAGTATCCAGAGCATGATCACATCGTTTCCACAGGAAGCAAAGGATCTGACGAAATGGGTAGACGAGGTGACAAACGGTGATACGGAACTTGCGTCCATGATACAGCAGGGCGTGGACAAAATAACGGATACGGTTGAGACCTTTTTTGAAGATGATATTTTTTCAAAGGTACAGACTTATCTTACATCGATCACAAGCGGTGTGATCTATGGTGTCAAATTCGTTTTAAATGTGATCGTCGGTCTGATCATTTCAGTCTATGTGATGGCAGACCAGGAACATTTTGCAGGACAGGCGAAAAAGATCGTATATGCGATGTTTAAACCGGTGCGGGCAAATGTTATCGTTGATACTGTCCGTAAGAGCAATGAGATTTTCAGTGGATTTATCAGTGGTAAAATATTAGATTCGGCGATCATTGGTGTGCTCGCCTATATCGTGCTTGCAATCATGAAGATGCCGGATACGGTGTTAGTCGCCGTGATCATCGGTGTCACCAATGTTATACCGTTTTTCGGCCCATTTATCGGCGCGGTGCCGTCCTTTATCATTATCGTGCTTCAGAATCCGATACAGGGATTATATTTCCTGATCTTTATCGTTGTGTTACAGCAGATCGACGGAAATATCATTGGACCGAAGATCCTTGGAAGTTCTACCGGATTATCGGCATTCTGGGTTGTATTTGCAATTCTGGTATTTGGCGGATTATGGGGATTCCCGGGAATGCTGCTCGGTGTGCCGCTTATGGCAGTGATCTATTATGTTGCACAGAAAACGGTATCTTATTTCTTAAAGAAGCGTGGACTTACAACAGATACACTGGCATATGTATATCTGACTAAAGTTGACAAGGAGAGTAATCAGCCTGTTTATGATAAAAATCCGTCAAAAAAAGAGTTGAAAAAACATCATGGAAAACATATCGAGGAATCCATAGAAGAGAGTAAAAAAGAAGAATAAGATCAATGACAGAAAAGAGGGTATGGCAGACTGCAAACCCTCTTTTTTTGCCTGTATCATGGCTTTTTTTTCTAAGATTAAATTTTGACATCTATATGTGCGTATGATAAACTAAGAACAAAAGAAGCAGCAAAAGAATAGCGCGTTCTGAGGTGGCATAATTTGGATAAATATGAATATAAATTAAAGCTGGATCAGATGAAATCTCTGACGGCCGAACATAATTATGAAAAGGCAGCAGAGATAGCTGATACGATTAACTGGAATAAAATAAAAAATGTAAATGCACTTGTAAAAGTTGGAGAGATTTATGAGAATACCGGTCGTTTAGAAGACAGCCGTGAGGTTTTGCTTATGGCATATGACCGGTCTCCAATTGGAAGAATGATCATTTATCGCCTGGCAAAAGTTGCCATTAAAATGAAAAATTTTGATGAGGCGAAAGATTATTATCAGGAATTTGTGGAGATCGCACCACATGATAATTTGAAATATGTGTTGAAATACGAGATCTGCAAAGCCCAGGGTGCAAATATAGAAACTCTGATCGGAATTTTAGAGGAGTTAAAAGAGCAGGAATATACCGAAGAATGGGCATTTGAACTTGCATGTCTGTATCATAAAGCAGGTATGGCAGATAAGTGTGTGGAGGCATGTGATGAACTGGTACTGTGGTTTGGTGACGGTCCATATGTAGAGCGTGCCTTAGAACTGAAGATGATCTATCAGCCGTTAAATAAACAGCAGGAAGAAAAGTATCGCAGATTTTGTCAGAAACGCGAAGGTGTTGTTGAGGTCAGACCGGAGGAGGAGCTTGACTCCGGTGAGATCGTGAATGAAACCGTACAGATACCGGATGTGAAGCTTTCACCGGAACGGTTTAATACACAGAATCTGCAGGAAGAGCTGCAAAAGAGCATGCAGCAGATCATGCAGGCGACGGAAAAAGAAACTGTTACAGACAGTATGGACAACATCAAAAAGCTTGTGGAGGAGATTCCATATTTGCAGCTTCCGAAAGAAGAATATGATCCATCTGAGGAAGAGGAAGATACGCTGGAACATATAGAGACGGATCACGAGATCGATGATTCGTTAAAGATCAATTTCAAAGAGCTGCTTGCAGAAGAACATGATGGACAGATTGGGATGTATATGCCGGAGAAAACGGCATTAGAGCACCAGATCACAGGTCAGATGAGCATTGAAGAAGTGCTTGCTGAGTGGGAAAAGACGAAATATGCCGCAGAAGTTGCATTAGAAGATGCAAAGCAGCGCAGACTTGAATCTGCAAAGGCGCGTGCGCTGCAGGAAGCAGAAGAAATTATGGGACGTCTTGCAGACATTATTCCAAAGCTTGATGCAGGTGTTGCTCCAAAAGATATACTGCAGGATCAGTACATAGAAGGCAAGCCGTTAGAAAATGACAGGGCAGCAGCTATGGTTGCAAACATGAATCAGATCTTACAGGAAGAGATTGACCGGATATCGACAGAGACGGCGGATATCGATAAACAGCTGGCAGAGGCAGCCGGAACAGCAGCGTCCGCAATGGAACCGGAGCCGGCAGCGTCAATGGGAGAGATATCTGGGCAAGGAGTGAATGCAGCGGAGCTTGCAGAAGAAGTATCCGGGATGATGCAGGAGACAGAAGATGTGGAAATATCCGGACAGGAGCAGATACCGGGATCTCAGCCGGATGAGGAAATCGCAGATCTCTCCGCAGAAGAAACGGATGAGGAAACTGTAGATCTCAGTACAGAGGAGAAGGCGGCAGAAGAAGTTTCAGATATTAGTGAAGAGAAAACATCTGAAGCAGATGATTTTGATATAGTTACCGCAGACACGATCGATCTTGGCAAAGTGGTAACGGAACAGGCATTAGCCGAAGCGGTAGAGCATATTACCGATACGGAAAGCGCGACGGATGATATCACACAGAAAGAGCTGGCTGACAACACGGCAGTTGAGGTAACGAAAGAGGTTCTTAAGAAAGAGGACCGGGTGGAAAGAGTCCTTCCGGAGATCACAGAGCCTGAGGATGAGACCGGTTTTGAGGCAGTTACATCACTGGGTGAAGAACTTCGGGGGATATTTACCTATTTTGTTTCGATCAAGGGAATGGAAGAACAGATTTGTCAGGCACTTACAGGTGCGGCAAGACATCTGATAACAGGAAAGGATGCTTCTACCGGAAATATGGTGATCCAGGGTGGCAGCGGAAGTGGCAAAACAGTCCTTGCAACGGCTATGGTGAAAGCACTTCAGAAAGAAACCGGAAAACCAAAAGGAAAGGTTGGAAAGATTGAAGCTTCCGCACTGAATAAAAAGGATGTAGCATCACTGTTAAAGAAAATTTCCGGGGGCTGTCTGATCATAGAGAAAGCCGGAGATATTTCCAAAGAAACGGCAGTCCGGCTGGCACTTCTTCTGAAAAGTGATACAAGCGGATTATTTGTCATTATGGAAGATACACACCGTGGAATTGAGAAGGCACTCGGCAGAGATGAAGGATTTGCTTCCCGTTTCTCTGAGAAGATCAATATTCCGATATTTACCAGTGATGAGCTTGTTTCATTTGCGAAAGCGTATGCAAACGAACTTGGCTATACAATAGATGAGATGGGTATTCTGGCACTTTACAACAGTATCAGCAATATTCAGAAATATGATAAGGCAACAACGCTTACAGAGGTAAAAGAGATTGTGGACGATGCGATTCATAAATCTGAGAAGGGCGGTTTACGAAAAGCATTTAGCATTATTACGTCCAGAAGATATGATGATGAAGATTATGTGATTCTTCGCGAAAAAGATTTTGGAATCTAAAATATACAGGCTATAATCATGACATAAAAATAAAGGGGTGTAAGGGTATGGCTAATTTTTCAGAGTTGGATCGCTATTTATTTGGACAGGCGACGCATTACGAGATTTACCGGAAACTGGGGGCTCATTTTACGGATCAATATGGAATTCGTGGAGTATGTTTTGATGTGTGGGCTCCGAATGCCGCAAGAATATGGGTGATTGGTTCTTTTAACGGATGGGATGAAACGGCAGATGAAATGACAAGGTTAGAGCCGGATACCATGGGAATATTCGAATTGTTTATTCCGGGGATCGAGGAAGGTGCACTGTATAAATACCTGATAGAGACGAAAGATGGAAAACGGCTCTATAAGGCGGATCCATATGCAAATTATGCAGAGCTTCGTCCGGGAACGGCATCTGCCGTCACGGATATAGAGCATTTTAAGTGGACCGATGAAAAATGGATGGAAGAGCGTGCAAAGACCAAAGATATCTATGCGAAACCTATGGCGATCTACGAGGTACATCCGGGATCCTGGATGCGCCATCCGGGCAGAGAGGATGACGGATTTTACAGTTATAGGGATCTTGTGAAGTATCTGATCCCGTATGTGAAGGAGATGGGATATACACATATTGAGCTGATGGGTATTTCTGAGTATCCGTTTGACGGTTCCTGGGGATATCAGGTAACCGGTTATTATGCACCGACTTCCCGTTATGGAACGCCGCAGGATTTTGCATATTTTATCAATGAATGTCACAAGCACAAGATCAGTGTGATCCTAGACTGGGTGCCGGCGCATTTCCCGAAAGATGCACATGGACTGGCTGAGTTTGATGGAACATGTCTGTATGAATATGCGGATCCAAGAAAAGGAGAACATCCGGACTGGGGTACAAAGATATTTGATTACGGCAAGAATGAAGTAAAGAATTTCCTGATCGGCAGTGCATTGATGTGGATCGAGCATTATCATATTGACGGGCTGCGTGTGGATGCAGTGGCATCTATGTTATATCTGGATTATGGAAAGCAGCCGGGACAGTGGGTTCCGAATAAATACGGTGATAATAAGAATCTTGAGGCAGTGGAGTTTTTTAAGCATGTCAATACACTGATCCTTGGAAGAAACCCGGGAGCAGTCATGATCGCTGAGGAATCTACGGCATGGCCGAAAGTCACCGGCCGTGTGGAAGATGACGGACTGAATTTCAGTTATAAATGGAATATGGGATGGATGCATGATTTCCTGGATTATATGAAACTTGATCCGTATTTCCGCAAGGATAATCACCACAAAATGACTTTTGCCATGAGTTATAACGAGAGTGAGAAATACATTCTTGTGCTTTCCCATGACGAAGTGGTACATCTGAAATGTTCCATGATCAATAAGATGCCGGGCGAGATGGAAGATAAATTTAAAAATCTGATGGTCGGCTATGCGTTTATGATGGGACATCCTGGCAAAAAACTTCTGTTTATGGGACAGGAATTTGCACAGCTTCAGGAGTGGAGTGAGGCGAGAGAATTAGACTGGTATCTGCTGGAAAACCCGGATCATAAGCATATGCAGAACTGGGTAAAGAAATTATTACATATTTATCAGAAAAATCCGGCACTCTATGAACTTGACAGCAGCTGGGGTGGATTTGAATGGATCAATGCAAATGATGCTGAGCGCAGTATTTTCAGCTTTATCAGAAAGAGCAAAGACGGAAAGAATAATCTGCTTTTTGTATGCAATTTTACACCGGTGGAACGCAGCGACTACCGCGTAGGCGTACCAAAACACAAGACTTATAAACTGATTTTAAACAGTGACGATGCAGAATTTGGCGGAAGCGGCAAAGAGCGTCCGGTAAATTATAAATCTGTGTCGAAGGAATGTGATGGAAGACCATACTCGTTTGCATATCCGCTTCCGGGCTTTGGTGTGGCAGTATTCCGCTATTAAGAACTGTATAAAATAGCAGAACAGCGTTTGGAATCGTATCGAAAAACTTAATAAATGTGCTGATGTATCCGATATATACATCAGCTATGGATGGCGCAGATATTTCAGGGAAGTGAAAGTATGCGCCATTCTTTTGTCCTGATATAACCGGATTGGTCAGATATAACTGAGTGAAAAGCAGAAATCAGGCAAGGAAAAACTGTACGGAAAGTATGTAAGAACAGAAATGACAAGGAGAGTCGGATCATGAGAATAGATAACCAACAGCAGCAGAATAAGGGCGTGATGGATTTAATGCCGCAGACAGGCGCCGTGGAAGAAAAAAACGGAATTCAGATGTTTGCGGATGCGGTAAAGACAGAGAGTAGTAAAAAATCTGCAGGAACTACGTCTTTTCAGGCAAAAGAGATTACTTATCTGAATCCGGCAAAAGAAGAGAAAAAGACGGTCATAGATGAAATAGAGCAGTCCGGTTCCATGGATGCAGGCGAGCGAAAAGCACAGATGGCTGTGCTTGCGGAAACTACTTCACCGGAAGATTATGAAAAAATGCAGGAGGATGGCTTTTCGCTGGATGATACCACGAGCAATAAGATCGTGACCGTGACGGATAAGATCAAAGCACAGCTGGCAAAGGCGGGGGTGGATATTTCTAAATTTGGAGATGATCTTGATCTCGAACAGCTTGCACAGATCACGGGCAGTCCGGAACTTGCAGTTCAGATCGCAAACAGTCTGCGGGAAGCGGATCTGCCGCTTGCGGATGATAATTTTAAACAGATCGCAGAGACAGTAAATATGGCGGATTCTTTATCCGCATTGGATGATGGCGCTGTAAAATATCTGATTGATAATCGGTTAGAGCCTACGGTGCGAAATATATATTTTGCTGAGCATTCTGCAAGTGCAGGCTATATTCCGGCAGAACAGCAGGATATTTCGTCCTTCCTTCCACAGGTGAAAAACGTGATCGCATCAGCAGGACTGGAAGTAAATGATGATACCATTGCAACCAGTAAGTGGATGTTAGAAAATGATATACCGCTGACGAAGGAGAATCTTACTTATGCACAGGCTCTGCGCCAGACGGGACTGACCACGGGGGCAGAAGATATTGCCGCACTTGCAGCAGAGGCGGTCAGCGAAGGGAAAAGCGCACAGGATGCGGTGATCCTGTCCGGCTATACATGGATGGAGCAGGCGAAAGACGCTGTGGATACCGTAGAAAATGCAACGGATGAAGATCTTGCTTATATCGTGGAAAAAGGATTGCCACTTACCCTGGACAGTTTAAGGGAAGCTGCGGCAAACCGGACATCGGGAACGGCGGCGTCAGAAAGCCAGACGGTGGGAACTGTGGCATCACCTGAAGCTCAGAGTGAGGATGCAGCGCAGAGCATTGCGAACGAGAGTTATACCCCAAAAGGGCAGCAGCTTCTGACGGCACGCAGACAGTTAGAAGAAATTCGTCTTGCAATGACGGTGGAAGCAAATTACCGGCTGTTAAAACAGGGCATTTCCATTGATACCGAGCCGTTGGTAAAACTGGTGGAACAGCTGAAGGATCAGGAAAATGCATATTATAAAAATCTCCTGATATCTGAAGGTGTGGATGTGAACGACGAGCAGGTGGAACTTTTTAGAGAGGTCGATAAAAAAGTTTCCGATATGCGTTATGTTCCGGCATATGTGCTTGGAATGAAAGATGCCGAGGTGTCGACGATCAATGGTGTCCATAAAGCCGGTATGGAACTGAAAAGTTCTTTTGAAAAGGCAAGTCAGCAGTATGAGACCCTGATGACAGCACCGAGAGCTGATCTGGGGGATTCCATCCAGAAGGCATTCCGTAACGTGGATGATATTTTAAACGACCTTGATATGGAACTGACGGATGAAAACCGTCGTGCGGTTCGGATTCTTGGATATAACAGTATCGAGATCACCCAGGATTCTGTGTTTCAGATGAAAGCAGCAGATGAAGAAGTGCAGCGTGTCTTTAAAAATATGACTCCGGCGGTTGTCACACAGATGATAAAACGCGGGATCAACCCACTGGAAATGGATTTTACATCGTTAAACCAGGAGGCAGAGAACATTAAGAGCGATGAGTCTGGTAGGGAGGATAACCGCAGATTCAGTGAATATCTCTGGAAAATGGAACAGAATCACGAAATCAGTGAGGAGGAGCGAAGCTCTTATATAGGAATCTATCGTCTGATCCGACAGGTAGAAAATACAGATGGTGCAGCAATCGGTGCACTGATACAGCAGGGATCGCCCCTTACGATGAAAAATCTTCTGACAGCTGTGCGGTCTGAAAAACGCAGCAATAAGATGGATTATTCTGTAGATTCTGATTTTAATGGCGTATCCGGGACATCCAATGGCAGCTCGATTACGGATCAGATTGAGGCAGCCTATCAGAATAACTGCTTAAAAGATGCTTCGGAATTACTGACACCGGAGCGTGCGAAAGTGTTGTTTGATCAGGATTCTGACTGGGAGAACATGACGCCGGAGGAATTTAAAGCAGCGCTGGAGCTGGCAAAAGAACAGGCAGATGAGAGTGGCATTGATGCAGATTATGCAAAAGAGCAGCTTGCGCAGTTAGAGCAGGCAGCAAATGCGGATGAGAGTATTTATCGTATTTTGGATAAATATGATATTCCAAATACAATATCAAATGTGCTGGCAATGGAATCCATGCTCAACCAGCGTAATCAGATGTTTCGTAAGATTTTTGGAAGCAGTATGGCAGACCACAATGGAGACAATCAGGTAGATGCGGATGATTTAGAAGCAATTAAGCAGGAATTGTTAGAGGAATTTGGAGAAGCTGTTTCAGAACCGGCAGATATGGCGGCTGCACAGGAGAAGTTAGGCGAACTTGCAGAAAATGTGATGAAGACGATGATAAACAGCGATCATGTGACGAGTCTTGATGTGCGTGAGATGAAAATGCTTTCCGCGCAGCTTTCCGTAAACAGTATTCTTGCAAAAGAAGAGCAGTATGCTGTTCCAGTAATGGTCAATGATGAACTTATGAATGTTTCTGTTAAAATCGTGCGCGGTGTGGACAAAAAAGGAATCGTCGATATAATGATGGAAAGTGAATTGCGCGGAAAGATCGCGGCGACATTCCAGGCAAAGGAAGATGGTATACATGGACTGGTCGCCACAGATTCAGAGGAGACGGCAGAACTCTTTGAAGAACAGGCACAGAATCTTATGGATTCGCTTGGCGGAGAGAATGATGATGTTACAGAATTACACTGTGCACACATAAAGGACCTTGATCTGAATCATTTCTCCATGGGAGCGTTTGGAGTCGATGCAAAGAATGAAACTCCGACCTCTGAGGATCAGGATACTTACCGTGTGCAGACCTCACGTTTGTATGGAATTGCAGAGCATTTTATCAAAGCAGTAAAAGGAACACTCGCACAGGAGGCATAAAAATTGATTTTCGGACTACATGGATTCCGATAGATAATTTTGTATACCGATATATATGGCATTTACGAGCTTATTTTGGTAGTCGTCTGTCAAAAGAAGATCTGCCTCTGTCGGATTACTTAGAAACCCACACTCTACAATAACGGTAGGTGTGGGTGTTTTTTTGAGCAGATAATAGCTTTCATTTGCTTTTGCAACGCGGTGATTATCAGGATCAACATTTGCGATCAGGCTGTCCTGGATCGTATCTGCCAGTTTTTTTCCATCCTGCGACTGACCAAAATAAAATACCTGTGCACCGCAGACTTCCGGAGACGGATAGCTGTTCTGGTGCAGGCTGACCGTAAAGATGGGGGCTGCCTCCGTGATGATTTTACAGCGGTTTTGCATATCTTCCGCTTTTTTGTTGGTGTTTCCCTCAGAATAAAGACCGATGTCCGAGTCGCGTGTTAGGATAATCCGGATGGAATCCTGCTTGAATTTATCCCGAAGTTTCAGTGCCAGTGCAAGATTGATGTCCTTTTCCAGTGCGTCATTGGTGCCGACTTTGCCGGGATCGATACCGCCGTGCCCAGCATCGATCACGATCGATAAATTACCAGAAGGTGAGCTGGTCTGTCCGGTGTCCCCGGTAAGCTCTGTATTATGTGCGGAATCTGTGTCCGGTGTGCCTTTTGTGTCTATGTGACTGTTTTGTACAAGTATGGCGCTTTGACTTCCAAGAAAAAATGCGGCGATCACCAGACAGACAGCCATGATAAGTTCTATCTTTTTTTTCATAAAAACCCCGGAGTATCGTTTTTATAAAATATTCACGATATCCGGGGTTTATGTCATAATAAAATGATTGAATATTTGAATGATTGTATTTAATTGATGTATTTAATGATAGTGTCCCAGATAGAAGGCAGCTCTAAACCAAGTTTCCAGAAGGAGCCGCCGGCAAGCTGGTTTTCCTGAAAGACTTTTAATTTCTCTTCCAGGGAAGCAGCATCCTCCACCCATATTTTGTAAGTGATACCATTGTTTTCGTATTGTACATAATATTGACCGTCAATGTCTGACCATACCGGTTCGGCAGCATTTGTACTGATCAGTTTTTGAATCTCTGACATGCTTGTTGCATAGGAATCCAGTGTAAAAAGCTGATAGCTGTCGGCTGAGTCACTGGTGCCAGCAGCTTCATCGGCAGCCTGGGCATCGGCAGCAGCATTGTCTGTTTCATCAGTGTCGTTATTATTGTTATCGGATGTCTGTGTTGTGCTGTTAGCACCTGTGGTGTCATCAACAGGTGTCTCGGACCATACACGGGCATAAAACGGCATGCCTAAGATCAGCTGATCTGCCGGAACTTCTTTTAAGGTATTGGCAACGCCTTCTTTTACAAAGCCGATCGAAGCTACAGATCCTGCTTCCTCAGAACCGGCATAATGTTCATCGTATGCCATGACAACAACATAGTCTGCAAAAGTTGCCTGTTCTGCGCGATTATAGAATGCAGTAAAACTACTGGGAACATAATCGTCCACGGAAAGAACAATGCCATTGTTTGCACATTTTAATGACAACTCCCGTATGAACTGAATATAAGAGTCACCGACTTCAGAACTTAATGCTTCAAAGTCAACATTGATACCGTCAAAATTATATTGAATAGCTGCGGAGATCAGGTTATTGATCAGGTTCTCACGTTTGGATGTATAAGTTAAAACGGATGTGGTGTCGACATCTTTGTTTTCCAGATTGCTTACAAGTGCCCAGACTTCAATACCTTTCTGGTGGCAGTAATTTACATAGTCGGAGCTTGCAAGTGAGGCAATGTTTCCGTTATTGTCATTCAGGTAAAACCATGTAGGGGAGATAACATTGATCCCCTTGGTGTTCTGAAGTACGGATGCAATGGTTGTATTGGCATCTGCGTTTGTGATCTGATGCCATGCCATATTGATCTTAAAATCTTTTTTTATATGTGTAAATTCTTCCGCGACATAATCGCTGGTCAGCGTTTTTGTGGATGTTGCGCCAAGTGCTTTTGATTTGATATATCCGATGATTCCTTCTGCAGTGGATACTTTTGTCCAGGTATCTCCTGTTTCTAAAACAGTAACTTCCGTGTTTTTGCCAATATCTGCGAGGATCGGACTCTTGATGCCGCCTTTTTGACGGAGCTGTGTTTTTTGCTTCGCCGGCGCAGTGGTGTAGTCACCCCAGGCAGTCGTAAGAATTACACGGTTTGGTGAGTCAAGTACTTCATAGGAGAAATCGGAGTACAGTTTTAAAAAGTCGATTGCGATATATGCAGTCTGGGCATCCGCCTTGACAATTGGGTGATCTAAGGAATGAGAATCCTTTGTCACATAATAGCTGGTACTGTCTGCATCCGCAGAAATCAAATCTGTTGCAGTTGTGTAAAGAAGTTTGTTTTCATTGTGATCCCAGTAAAAACGGTCATTCAGATAAGAACATACAGTTTCATAATCAAGATAGACAGTTCCGTTAAGGAGTTTTCCTTTTGCGTCGAGAATCTGGTTATCTAAGATCAGGGCTACGTCCTGTTCGCCGGACAGATTATAATAATCAGATAAATTCATATGTTCTTTGGAAGGTGTATATTTTTCTATGATGCTTCCGAGAAGCATAAAACAGATAATGACGACGATCAGAGCGCCGGCAGCCAAAATAGGGACAAATTTTTTCTTCATGTTAAGAACCCTCTTCTTCTTAAGAATTATCGTTTGTGTTCCTATTGTAGCATAATGATATGTAAATTCAAAGTTATTTACTCTTATTTTACGGCAGAGCTTATGTGCGGTAAAACTCTGCCGTTTCTTTTTGTCGGATTTGTATATCGTCTTAGATATTTTTTCTTATTCTGACCGGGTGGGCATTGAGGTACTCCATCCCTGTCAACTGTTATGATACCGGATCTGTCTGCAAAATGTACAGACCGTTATCAAAGGTTCGTTTTTTTGATCTTATCAAAATGTAATTCTGTTAACACCCCCTCGTTGAATATATAATCTCTCATGTAAGAATTTTCTTCTGTGACGGAAAGCTCTTCTGTGACCTCTTTTGAATTGCTTGGCACGCCTTCGAACCAGATGGTTGTCCCCATATGTTCTAAGGAAGAGAGCTCTAAATAAAGCTTTTTCATATGTTTAGAATCCAATTTAGTTATCCCCCGTTATTACTTACTGTATGACAAAGCGGATCAAAGTCCTTTGTTCCCAAAAGGAAATTCGCTGGTTACAATTATGTGATATATTAAAAAAATGTTTTGTGCAGAAACTTTTCAGCAGATAAATTCCTGCAGAATGGAAAAGTGTTCTTTCTTTATATAAAATGGATCCGGAATGGATGGAACACTGCTTATGGAAACCTGATAAAGACGGGAAAAATCACGAATCTGTTTTGGACTTTCCGTTCGTGTTAGACAGTAAAAACCTTCCCCAAGGTTTGTATAGTGACTGATCGATTCTAATAATTCCCGATATTGCCTGATATTCCATGGTGCGAGACTTCCGATGACAAGTTTTCTGTCACAGCGCAGAAATTCATTGATACAGCATTCATTAAAACTTCCAAAATCAAGGAGCAGGATATGGTATCCCTGATTATATAGCTCCGGCAGTTCGTCCGGTGTTATGTCCGGATAGTAATCTACTCCATGAATGTCAAAAACAGTCCGGTCACCCATAAACCCGCATCTGCATGGGAGCGTGGTTTCAGAGGGAATCGTTGAAAGGTTTTTTCTCTTATGCAGCTCTAACAGTGCAGTTTTTTTATGCAGTTTGGAATGGCACAGGTTTGAAAGTGTAATTGCAAGGTGTGTTACACCGGCACCGGCTGTGCAGCCTAAAATACCTATGGTAAGTCTCTTATTTAAGTCAGTTTTTCCGATGTTCCGGATGATGTATCAGCTCCTTTCGTTGTAGAATTTGCATAATAAGACGTTCCTTCTCTGGAGTCACATAAAAAGGATTGGTGTCTTCAGGAAAACAATAGACCGGATTTTTCAGATATCTGGCATATTTTTTGATAAAAGTTGTCTTTCCTGATCCCAGAAATCCCGTGATCAGATCTACCTTAACCATGTGAGTTCCTCCTGTATTTTCTGTGCAAATATATGGTGTCCTTTCTCCGAAAAATGGACGCCGTCATACACGACCGGGATCTCCCATTTACCTGCATCTGTAAAATCTGTCCCCATGCGTTCTGCG
>OQVI01000517.1_pt1 | contig 27211 bp, 27 predicted proteins | sample 1691651 | NCBI WGS metagenome assembly OQVI01 (sample SAMN03418287, study PRJEB22391) | human gut metagenome | biome: human-gut; feature: organic feature; material: feces | host: Homo sapiens | place: Italy | collected 2013-04
GCTGGTGGTTCATCACACCCGGAAGATGGAAGCCGAGGACAGCTTTGATATGATCTCCGGCACCAACGGTCTGTTGGGTGCAGCGGATGGCGCGTTCATCATGCAGAAGAAGCGGCGCACGGACAACACCGCACTACTGGACATCGTGGGGCGTGACCAGCCGGATCAGGAGCTGACATTGGAGTTTGACCGGGAACGCTGCGTGTGGGAGTTCCAAGGAGCCGAAACGGAACTTTGGAAGCTGCCGCCCGACCCGCTTCTGGAAGCGGTGGCAAAGATGCTCAGCCCGGAACAGCCAGAGTGGAGCGGTACGCCCACGGAGCTGCTGGAACGTCTGTCTGGTGTGAGCATACAGGCAAACATCTTGACCCGGAAGCTGAACGTGAGTGCCGACAGGCTCTACAACGATTATGGAATTCGGTACGAAAGCAGGCGCACCCATGAGGGCAGAGTGGTCAAATTAACGCTGGAAAATTCTGGGGCGTGACGATTCGTGACGGTTGTGACGGTATTTTTGCTACTATGTAAAATACCGTCACAATCGACACAACCGACACGGATGGTGATAATGATGAAAAATGTGCAGATTTCGCAGGAACTTTTCGTCGCCTTGCTGCATTATCATTTGAGCGGCGAAAATGAGTACGAAGAGGTCATTGAGCAGGGTCTGGAGCAAAAATTGGATGCGATGCTGCGGCATGAGCTGTATGCCCAGTACAAGACAGCACCCACCGAGGAACAGCGGGAGCAGGCTCGGCAGGAGTATCTGGACAGACGAGGCGTGCCAGAAAGCTTCCGCTGGTGAGTCCCTCTATTGGCAGAGGACAGGAGCGTGTCACGCTCCTGTGAATGCAATCACGCAGGAAGGTGGTGTTGGACCGGGCAGCGGCGAGGTACAGCGAAACCCCGTCCGCAGACGGAAGCCCCCGGCAGGGCGCAAAGGCATCTTTTGATGGACGGAACGTCTGTCAAAAGTGCTTTTGCGTTACTTTCGACGAAAGTAACAAAGCCTTTGCCATGTCCGGCACCAGTTACTTCCACAGAGAAAGGACGTGCGATTGAAAAGAACCATTTCCGCAATGCGGGGTCCCGGCTCCCTCAACCATAACCGGAGAAGTTTCACCGCTGAAAACGTAGACCCGAAGCGCAGCAGTCTGAATGTCGTGTACCGTGATGAGCCGATTCAGAAGGTGTACCACGAACTGTTTGACGAGGCAGTGAAGCGTTACAATGCCAAGCAGAAGCGCAAGGACCGCTGTATCACCGACTACTATGAGCACCTGCGGACAGGCAAGCAGGAAAAGCTTTTCCATGAACTGATCGTCCAGATCGGCAACAAAGATGATATGGGTGTCCTGACCGAGAATGGCGCACTGGCAAAGGAACTGCTGGACGAGTATATGCAGGGCTTCCAAGAGCGGAACCCGACACTGCGGGTGTTCGGGGCTTTCCTCCACATGGACGAAGCTACGCCCCATCTGCACATCGACTTCGTGCCGTATGTGTCCGGCTGGAAGGGCAAAGGACTGGACACCAAGGTGTCCCTGAAGCAGGCGCTGAAAGCCTTGGGCTTTGCAGGCGGTTCTAAACGGGAATCCGAGCTGAACCAGTGGATCAACGCCGAGAAAGAGCAGCTTGCTGCCGTGATGGAGAGGCATGGCATCGAGTGGGAACAGAAAGGCACCCACGAAGAGCACCTGTCTGTGCTGGACTTCAAAAAGCAGGAGCGTAGTAAAGAGGTAGCGGCTCTGGAAGCTGCCAAGCAGGAGTGCCAGACCGACCTGATCGAGATGCAGGAGCAGCTGGAAACAGCGCAGACAGCCGTAGACGCTGCCGAGCAGCGGATGCAGAAAGTGGAGCGGACCTACCAGAAGCAGAGCCAGAAGCTGAACAAGCTGGCTCCCATTATGGAAGGTTTGGAAAACCTGTCAGCGCAATACTCCCAGCGGCCAGAAGAATGGGTGCCAGAAGCAGCCACATTTGAGACCGCCAAGAGCTATCGGGAGAAGAAGGCCATGCCGCTGATCCAGAAGTTGGTGAAGGTACTCTTTGCCCTCCATCGGAAGTACTGGGAGGTCAAGGATGAGCGGGATAAGTATCTGCACTTCTATCAGGACGAGAAGAAAGCTACCCATCATCTAAGCCAGCGGCTGAAAGAGGTGGAGGCTGAAAACTCTCAGCTCTATGCGATGAAACGTGATTTCAGGCGAGTATGGAACTATTTCGGTGCCGAAAAGACGCAGCAGGTCATTGGGCTCATGAGGGAGCAGGAGCAGACCACAGATAGGAGCCAAAAGAAGAACAGGCAGAGCAGCGTAGAGCTGTAAGCATAGCAGCCCCCGCCAGCGAATGTTGGCGGGGGCTGTACATATAAGTGATATTTTACTCAAAAAGTTCCGGGGCAATATCCGTCAGAGCAAATCCGGGAATGTCTTTCTCGTCTTTGTAGGTGCCATCTTCAGCCAGAAACTCGACCTTTGCAAAGTCCGCAACTGGAATCTCAGATTCACAGACATACCAGTTCAGGTAGTCATTAGCGGTTTGTTTGAGGGTTGAGGCAACGCTGCGGTCAGCGTTGTACTTGTCGCAGAAAGTGCGCCAAGGCAGATACCGCCAGATTTTACCATTTGTCCTGATGGTAATGCGGCACATGATTTTATCGTTGGACAGGCCGGTATTTTTGGCACCAGCATGGTCATTGGCAGTCAGCCAGACGACAGGGTGATAGTTTTCATATTTGTCAACGGATTTATAACCAATTTTCTGCCCATTAAAAAAGAGTGGTTCGTCATGGAGTGTGGCGTTGTCATATTTCAGATTGGAAGGTGTCAGAAGCAATTTCCCAGTTGCAAGAATCATCCGATACTTGATGAGGCTGGTGTAATGATACAGATTTTCGGGCAGTTTGGTCTTTTTCGCTTTCATTGGCTTTCCTCTCAGTTCACAGGTGTTTGACGATACGAAACTCCGTCCGAGATACAGACAGTGGACGAGATGGGATGAGTGTGCACTATTTTGGCAAAAAATGCAAGATAATATCTTATTTCTTTTTAAGATATGAATGAGAATATAATTGAAATTTTACTATCAAGGGTGCGAATTTGGATCTGTTTTGCTAGACCTACAAGTGCTTGGCCAAAACGGAAACATGAGAAATGGACGATACAGAGAAAACGAACCGTCTTTTTTGCGCGTGTCGTTTTAAAAAAGTGTTGATAACTACGATTGAATAGTATATAATAAAGGTAGGAGAGGGGAATCGCAGGTGAAAAGACTATTTGTAATGACCGCCGGATTTGAAAAGTCATGGGAACATATGGGGCTTGGCGATGAAGAATTGCGGGAGCTTCAGAATGTTCTGCTCGAAAACCCGGATGCTGGAGATGTGATTCCTGACTTGGCAGGAGCACGTAAAATCCGGATTCCATTGACCGGACGAGGAAAGTCTGGCGGTGGGCGCGTGATTTATGTGGATGTTGTGGTGAAGGAGCAAATTTTCTTGCTCCTTGCTTATCCAAAAAATGTGCAGACGGACATGAACCCTGCACAGAAGAAAATTATTCGTAATTTGATTGAAACCATAAAGGAGGCTTGACTTATGGAAAACTTCGATTACTTTGACGCTTTGAAGGAAAGTCTTGAGCAGGCCGTTGACTACACAAAGGGCGATAAAAGCCGTTGCCGTACAGTGGTGCGGGAAACGCCGATTCCTGCATATAAGGCAGATGATGTGGCCCGGACACGCAAGGAACTAAAACTTTCCCAGAGAGGACTTGCAACGGCGCTTGGTGTTTCTCCGAGAACAGTTGAGTCGTGGGAGGCCGGAAAAAATGCACCGTCTGGTGCTGCACAACGGCTGCTCTATCTGTTTGAATGTGATCACACGTTGGTGGAGCGCTTGGTGGCTCGCTGAGATTGAGTTTTTATCGACAGGGTATGATATCGCTTTGACGGCAATTTCCTGCACACTCAAAGTCACACAATAAACGAAGTGTGCCATTGCACCAAACAGGCTCGTGCCAATCAGATGTCGGAACGGGCATGTCAGAGTAACATTGGGTAGAGTAGCACCTTGACACATTTAATTTTGATGTCATATTTTAATATTGCGAAATAATTTTTCTAAAAGCCTTGACAGGCATGGGATCGGTATGGTATTATACGAGCGGACAAGAAGAAAGCCCCCAGATGACAGTTCCAGCTGTATCTGAGGACTTCCCACGTACGATCATAATAGACGTATTGTTATGATACCAGATTTCTGGGCTTTTGTCAACGTGGGCTTGTACTATCTCAAAGAAGGAGGACGAGTGCATGTCCATGTATTTTTATGTGAACAGCAACGCTCAGCCGAACGGTGACCATGAGGTTCACCGCTCGGACTGTAGTTGGTTGCCGAGTGCGGAGAACAGGGTCTACTTAGGCTGTTTCAGTACCTCGCGGGAGGCTGTTAATGCTGCCCGGAAGTATTATCGTCAGGTAGACGGTTGTTGCTTCTGCTGCCCGGAAAGTCACCACTCTTGACGGCAGGAATGGCCCGCCCCGTATACGGGCGGGCCATTTTTTGCGAGGAGGGAAATGTTAAGTTATGATGATGCAGATCTCGGAACTTGTAAAAGCCCAGGGCGGTCTGGTACTGAGCAGGAAGGAAACTAAGGCTTCCGGAAACGGTGGCTGCCCGTACAAAAGGCTGACGCTCCGTGCATTGACAGAGGATGGAGAAATCGACAGCAGTGCTCTGGAGGACTTTTGCGCCAGTGAGACACTGAACCATGCTTGGTTTGCGTCCCCTGGAGATGTTGTGATACGACTCTTTTCACCGCTGTGCCCCGTAGTGATTGAAGAAGGGCAGGAAAAGCTGCTTGTTCCATCGCAGCTTGCCATCCTGAAGGTGAAGGACTGCACAATTCTGTTGCCAGAATTTTTGAAGATCTCACTTTCACAAAAAGAAATTCAGGAGAAAATTCGGAGAATCGAGAGCGGAACTACCCAACGAGTGGTAAAACTTGGTACCATTATGGAACTGCAGATTGAAGTTCCTGATAAGGAGACGCAGAGGCGGGTCGTTGAGATGGATACGCTTTGCCGCAAAAAGGAGCGAATGTACCTGAAACTGATGGAGCAGGAACGGCAGCTGACTGAAATTGCAATCAGGAAGATCATGGGAGGAACGTTGAGATGACGACGAAAAAAGACATTGAAAGCGCTTTGATGCGCGGCGCAGACACGCTGCGGGATACCATTGACGCCGCAAACTATAAGGATTACGTTCTGCCGGTGATGTTTGTCAAATACCTGAGCGATTCGTATACCGACGCAGTGGAAGAACTGAGCAAACAATACTCCGGTATCCGTCTGGAACGCCAGAAAAAATATCTGCCGTTCATGGTCGCAGAGGGGTGCTCATTCTATGATCTGTATCAGCAGCGCTTTGCTGACAATATCGGGCAGCTGATGAATGCGGCGATGCGGCAGATCGAGGCGGATAACAATCAGCAGCTTGCCGGTGTGCTGAGCGCAGTGGATTACAACAGTGAAAATGCGCTTGGTACCCGGGAACATAAAAATGCCATCCTCCGGGATCTGCTGGAGGATTTTGAACCTCTGGATCTTCGGCCGTCTGCGATCGAAGTCAAGGAAGGACAGGTGCCTGCAGATGTGATCGGCGATGCGTATGAGTATATGATTGGCCAGTTTGCAAGCATGGCGGGCAAGAAGGCAGGGTCTTTCTATACTCCTGCGGCTGTTTCTGAGATCATGGCACGCATCGTGGACGTGCAGCCCGGGGAACGTGTCTACGACCCTACCTGCGGATCTGGCTCCCTGCTGATCAAAGCCGCAAAAAAGCAGAACAGCAAGGAAGTATCTATCTATGGGCAGGAGGTCAACGGTTCTTCAGTCGCCATGGCAAAGATGAATATGTACATCCACGAAATTCGGGATGCGAAGATCGGCTGGGGCGACACCCTTGCTAATCCGGTGTTTCTGGATGCAGACGGAAATCTGCTGCTGTTCGACGCTATCGTTGCCAATATGCCGTTCTCTAAGGACAAATGGGCATCCGGCTTCAACCCCGGCGGCGAATCCTCTGGAAAGGGTAAAAAAGAGTTCAAGATGGAGGCATCACTGGACAAATTCCATCGGTTTGACTGGGGCGTGCCGCCTGCAAGTAAGGGCGACTGGGCATTCCTGCTCCACATGATCGCCAGCCTGTCCGTAAACGGCCGGATCGCGGCGGTCGCACCGCATGGCGTACTGTTCCGTGGCGCGGCAGAGGGCAGGATCCGCCAGCGGGTGGTAGAAGAAAATCTGCTGGATACTGTGATCGGCCTCCCGGAGAACTTGTTCTATGGTACGTCCATCCCGGCGTGCATCCTTGTGTTCAAAAAGAACCGTCCTACCACGGATGTCCTGTTCATTGATGCCAGCAAAACGGATGAGGCAGGCAACCCGCGTTATATCAAGGCAACGAACCAGAATGAACTGGGGCAGGAGCATATCGACGCTATTGTAGACGCTTATCACAGCCGTACAGAGCAGCCCGGATTTGTGCATGTGGCAACGCGGGAGGAAATTCAGGAAAACGAATACAACCTGAACATCCCGCGCTATGTGGACACCTTTGAAGAGGAAGAGGTCGTGGATATCGCTGCTGTACAGGCAAATATCGCCCGCCTGAAACAGGAGATTGCCGAAGCAGAAGCAAAGATGGATGTGTACCTGAAAGAGCTGGGGCTGTAACAACGCAAAGAATGAGGAGACCACACGATGACCCAAGAAAAAAAGCACTCCGAGACAGGACAGGACTGCCCGGAAGGGTATAAAAGCTGTGATGGATACAAGATACCGAAGGAGTGGCATATTGTCCGGTTTGATTCGCTGTTCAGCAGGGTGACAAGGAAAAACGACGAGAACAACCAGAATGTGCTTACAATCTCGGCGCAGCAGGGACTGATAAGCCAAATTGAGTATTACAACACCCTGTATGCAAGCGAAAACAAGACAGGATACACCCTCTTGCACAGGGGTGATTTTTCTTATAACAAGAGTTATTCGTCTGGGTATGCCTATGGTGCAATCAAGCGGTTGGATGCGTATGAGAAAGGCATCGTATCTCCGCTATATCTTTGTTTTACGCCCCGGCAGGGGGTAAATTCCGATTTCTATCTTCAGTACTTTGAAGCGGGCTGTTTTGATCGGGAAATTTATAAAATTGCTCAAGAGGGTGCCCGAAATCACGGCCTGCTGAATGTATCGACAGAGGATTTTTTTCATTCGATGCTTGTCTTTCCACCGTTGGAAGAACAGGAACGCATCACAGAAATCCTTACACAATGCGACCATGTGATCGAGCTGAAAGAGCAGAAACTCGATGAGCTGAAACAACTGAAAAAAGAATTCCTGCGGAAAATGTTCCCTGCAAAAGGCTGCGATACGCCGGAAATTCGCTTTCCGGGATTTACTGGCGCTTGGGAACAGCGGAAGTTGGGGGAGTTAGGAACAATTACGACTGGTAGTACCCCATCAACATCTATTCCTGACTACTACTCAGATGATGGAATCGTATGGGTTACTCCAACTGATATATGCGAAAACATCACATTTGAAAGTGCAAGGAAATTGAGTGACTTAGGGCAACAAGTCGGTCGTATTGTTCCGAAAAACACCATACTTGTAACCTGCATTGCGAGTATCGGAAAGAACACAATGCTTGGAAATACGGGCAGTTTCAATCAACAGATTAACGGATTAACCCCGAACGAGAACGAGTGTGACCCTTATTTTCTTTTAACAGAAAGTGCGTTGTGGTCTGCAAAAATGAAAAGCTCCGCAGCTGCCGGAACAATGCAAATCGTGAATCGAACAGAGTTTTCTGAATTAAAGACTTGGCTTCCAAGTCTGATTGAACAACAAGCCATTAGTGACTTCTTTCGCCAACTCGACAACCTTATCACCCTTCATCAACGTGAGCTGGAGGAGACGAAAACCTACAAAAAAACATTGGCAAAACTGCTGCTGACAGGGATTGTCCGGGTACAAGGATAACAACAAAAACAGCCAGCGGAGCTTTCTGCAGGCAGCAGGACAGAGGAAAATGATATGCCGGACCACACGATTTTTAACGAACGCCCCGAGTCACAGGATCGGGCACTGAAAGTAATTGAACGATTGGGCTATACCATTGTGCCCCGCAGCGAGGCAGAACGGAAGCGCGGCTCCCGGAAAGCAGTGCTGTTTACGGAAGAATTGCAGGCGTTTCTGAGCAAACAAACCTACCGGTTTGGCAGTGAGACAAGGTACTTTTCTGGGGGCGCTATTGCCAGAGCGATGCAGGCGGTGGATCAGAACAGTGCGGCAGGGCTTTATGCCTCAAATAAGGAGATCTACGAACTGATCTGCTCCGGCAAGAGCATGGAGGAAGAACTCCCGGATGGTACCCGGCAGTCGTTTGATATCCGCTATATCGACTTTGAACACCCGGAGAACAATACGTTTCAGGTGACCGACGAGTTCGAGGTGGAACGTCCGAACGGGAGATTTGCCCGTCCGGATCTTGTTGTGCTGGTAAACGGCATCCCGCTGGTCGTAATCGAATGTAAAAAATCTAGCGTGGATGTTATGGAAGGCGTGGCGCAGAATATTCGGAACTGGGGCGAGGACTATATCCCGCATCTGTTCCGCTATGCACAGCTGGTCATGGCGATGAATCCGGATAAGGTGTTGTATGGCACCTGCGGCACACCGGCAAAATATTTTGTGTCCTGGCATGAGGATGACAAGGACTGGCTGAACGACTGGTGCAGAAAATGCTCGCCGGATGGACAGATCCGGGAACAGGACCGTGCGCTGGTATCGTTGCTGCATCCGGAGCGGCTGCTGGACCTGATCCACAACTTTATCATCTACGATAACAATGTGAAAAAGATCTGTCGATATAAGCAATATTTTGCGGTTAAAAAGTGCATGGATCGCATTTTGCTGAGAGACAATGCGCACACCAGAAACGGTGTTGTCTGGCATACGCAGGGCAGCGGCAAAACGATCACGATGATTATGCTGACAAAGATGATCACCCGGGAGAGCATGAAACCAGAAAGCCAGATCCGGGAACCGCGGTTTATTATGGTCACGGATCGTGTCAATCTGGATAAACAGATTCGAGATAACTTTATCCATACCCAGATGAGTCCCCACCGAGCCAAAACCGGCAAGGGACTGATCGAACTTTTGCAGGACAACAGCAATACGGTCATTACAGCACTGGTGAACAAGTTTGAAGCAGCAGTCAAGCAGGAATACTGCAATGATAGCAAGAATCTGTTTCTGTTCATCGATGAGGGACACAGAACGCAGTATGGAAAACTCAATCTCTACATGAACAAGGTGCTCCCGAATGCTGTCAAGATTGCCTTTACTGGCACACCACTGATCCAGAAGCAGCCGAAGGATACGAGTCGGAAGATTGTCCCGGCAAAGGACACCTATGCCAAGTTTGGCCCCCTGATTGACAAATACACCCTGCAGGATGCTATCGATGATAAAGTTACAGTGCCCATCGTGTACGAAGGTCGTGTGATTCCGCAAGAGGTCACAAGCCAGCAGATCAATGAACATCTGAAGCACATCACGGTGGGGCTGACCGAAGATGCCCGGAAGGATCTGGAAGTCAAATACAGCCGTTTTGTTACGCTGGCACAGACAGAACAGCGCCTGAACATGATCGCGTTCGATCTGCACGAGCATTTTGTCCATTATGTGCGGCCCAAGGGATTCAAAGCGATGCTGACATGCTCATCTCGCGCAGAGGCGGTCCAGCTGTTCTACAAACTCCGGGGTCTTGGAGGAATCACGCCGGCGGTAGTTATTACACCCAATTCTGCAAAAGAAGGCGACGATGAAACTAATACGCCGCAGTCTTTGAAGACCATTGCAGAGTTCTTTCGCAAAGAGGTCGATCCACTTTTCAAAAATAATTATGATGCCTATGAAGATTCGGTGACAGGACGCTTCACAGACCCAGACGGTGACGTGGATCTGCTGATTGTAAAGGACAAACTCCTTACCGGATTTGATGCTCCCATTGCCGCTGTGCTGTATGTGGATAAAAAATTGCAGGACCATACCCTTTTGCAGGCCATTGCACGTGTCAATCGCGTTTATACGGACAAGGATTTTGGTCTGGTCGTGGATTACATCGGCATTTTCAAAAAACTGAACTCAGCACTGGATCTTTATAGTGACGAGCAGTCCGGCATGAATCTGTTCGACCGCACAGAGATCCAATCGGCCATTGCAACGATTAACGACGAAAAGACGAAACTTGAAGCACTGTATCAGGAACTGTGGGACATCTTTGACGGGATTGACCGGAACGAAACCAGTGCGAATGTCTGGCAGGAACGGCTACGGGAGTATGATCTTCGTAGAGATTTTTACGAAAAGCTGTCTGCTTTTGCCAAGATGGTGGACTTTTTGTATTCCAGCTATGAGCTGTTTGAACAGGTCGGTTTTGAGCGAGCTGAAATGTATCGCAAAGATTACCTGTTCTTCAAAAAACTGAAAGACAGCGTGACGCTCCGTTTCAATGACAGTGTGGATTTTTCAAGATATGAAGACGGCATTCGTCAACTGCTCAACACCTATGTCCATGCGGAAGATGCAAAAATCCTGATTGAGCCGCTGGATATTACCAATAAGGAAAAAATGCAGGAACAGCTGGCCAGACTTGGATCTGACGAAGCAAAAGCCGAAGCCATCCAGACCCGTCAGGTCGAAGTCCTGGAGAGCCAGAGATATGTGGACCCCATTCGTTATATGACCTTTATGGAGCGGATTAACAAGACGCTTCGGGATTATCAGGAGGAAAGGAACGGTGAAAAATACCTATCAGCGATGGAAAAAATGGCTGAGGATTACCGGACTGGCCGCAGTTCGGTAGAATACCCGGAAAACATCGTGGATGATGGTGATGCAAAATCGTTTTACGGTGCAGTGTGTGCCGGAATCAAAAAATCTCTGGACGGGCAGGAGACAGAGCCCTCCGAATCGTTGGGTAAGCTTGCGCTGGACATCAAAGCAATCATTGTGAGCCATGCGAAACGGGACTGGCGGGACAATGTGATCGTCCACAGGAACATGAAAAAGGCATTGGACGATTTGCTGTTTGACTACATGGAAGATCAAAAGCTGGACTGGCCCTTGGATACAATCGACATCATCATTGACGAGATCATGATGATTGCAAAGAAAGGCTATTGACAATGGAAACCATCTGCATAACACTGCCAACATTCGGAAGTGCAGTGACGGTCAACCTTGATCGAAAAAAAATGAAGACCTGCCGCCTGAAGGTCTATCCGAATCAGAAAATTGTGCTATCGCTGCCGCAATCCGCCCCCGACGCATGGGCGGAATCGTTCCTTATAGAAAAGAGCGGCTGGATCGAGTCGAAATTGCGATCTTTCCAAAAAACTGTCGGCTATGCCGCAACCAAAGAGATTCGGAACGGATACTCTATCCGGATGCTGGGCGAAGATATGATCTTTGCATTGTCACAGTGCGAAAAGGAATGTGTATATGCAGAGGGAAAGAAGATTCGTATCTGCTGTAAGTTACCCGAGGATCAGGCGCATGTAAAGCAGTTGTTTGAGGCATGGTGGCGCAGGCAGGCGAAAGAGATCCTGCAGGAACGTGTGCATGTTTGGTATCCCATCGTAGAAAAATATGGTGTTGCAATGCCTGAATTATCGATCCGGAAGATGAAGACACTGTGGGGAAGTTGCAGCGTTGCACGACATGTGATAACCTTTAACTTCTATCTGATCAAGGCCAGAACGCCCTATATTGATTATGTGGTCCTGCATGAACTGGTGCATTTTCTATATCCGAACCACAGCAAGCAGTTCTATGCCTTTCTCTCCAACTATATGCCCGACTGGAAAGAACGCAAGCTCGTTCTAGATCAGGAGGTCGTACACGAATTGTAATATTGCTAAACTTGAAAAATCCTTCCTTTAAAGAAAATTCAGCTCTCGAAGGTGAACCTTTGCATTTGCGCAGAATATTGCAAAGTTTGAGACGAATGTTCAGGTAAAGTGGGACGCATAATAGGTAGTTGCATCAAGAGCTGAAACACGCTATAATGCAGTCAGAGGTTATTGCTCCGTGTGATACTATCCTGATACTAAAAAATCAGCAAGCCGCATCTACCACGGCAATCTCATGGAAAAGTGAACATCCAAGAACAGATACGCCAAACAAATTTGCTTAGTAAAGAAATAAACTTACCGAGCTCGAGTAATTGAAAAATTGTTAAGAATCCCAGGAAAGAAACGAAAAAACGTAGCTTTCCTGGGATTTTGACATTCTTTTTGGCACGGAATGGTAAAATTCGGTGTGGGGCTTATCCACGAAGGAAGAAAACTATAACATGAAAGCAGCTGAAATAAGTTTCAGAGATGTTTATCACCGGGTCTGCTTTGTTAAAGCGGGCAAGAACTATGAAGCGATGACACAGCATCTTCCCAATCATGAGCAGGGAAATGGAACACTGGTTTATGGATATATTGATCACCAGTGTGGGCTTACTTACGAGATCCTTGCCTGTGCGAAACAGAATGAAAGCGGGAGCATTGAGGTGTTCCAGGGAAACGATACGGTTTCGCTCAAATTCCGTGCGGGAAGCATTGCGGAAGATGAGCTCTTTGTGATCACAGAGGATGAACAGCTACGAAAGACGTATCAGAACAAAATTGATGCGATCGAGCGACACTACAGGAATTGTGATGAGATCGAAGCCACAAGAAAGGTAGAGGCAATCGACACCAGCAGGAGCCCGGAGTTTCCGGATGATGTCCTTGTAATTTTGATCCACGGGAATAATGCGCCGGAAGGTTGTTGGGTCCGCTGCGAAAAAATCGCAGATGGGATGATGGCAGGCACGCTCTTGAATGAACCGGATTCTGATTTTGGTGTTCATCGGGGAGACTTGATCTCGTTTGGAATCTCACAGCAGGGCGATCGGCTTCTGTGTGTGGCGGTACTGTAACGATTCATAAAACAGTTGCCTGCCTGCCCCCACAAACCGGCATCCTTTGCGTGGTCTTTGCATATACTGGAAATCAGAACAATGCAAAGACGCACAAAGAGGAGGATGCTGCCTATGCTGGAACAACTTCGACCGATGCAAAACGACCACACCCTGCTGTCGCCGCGCATCCCGCGGGATACGGAACACGAGCGCTACCACCCGGAACTGGAAGAGGAGCTGAAGGAATGCCTGTTCTGCCTCAAACGCAACGAAATGATGTTTGATCTGGAGGTGGACACCGACCTGATCGAGCAGCGCATTTATGAGCGGCAGGCACTGCTGTGCCGCTACCGGTACTTACTGGCCCGTGCACGGGAGCTGGGGCTGCACACCGTGCTGACGAAATATCAGCCGCAGATATGACGGGGCGATTTATCGGAACAAAAATCTTGACAGAAGGCGTCGGATGTGTTATCCTAGTTCAAGATAAATGCATGGTGGGGCAGTCCCCCGGCATGAGGAAATTTTGAGAGTTAGAGAGGTTTCTACTATGGAACGTATTAAGACGATTGCTACTCGTGACCTGACCAAGAGCGTGAAGACCGGCGGCTGCGGCGAGTGCCAGACTTCCTGCCAGTCCGCTTGCAAGACCTCCTGCGGCGTGGCTAACCAGCAGTGCGAGAACAGCAACAAGTGATTTCTGCAAACCCTATGCCGCCTTTGCCGGGCGGCATTTTTTTGTGTATCAAACTGGAATGGAGTAAAACATGGTACATCAGTATCAATTGAACGGTTATAACATCGTGCTGGACACCTGCAGCGGTTCGGTGCATGTGGTGGATGACGTAGCCTATGACGTCATTGCCATGTATCAGGATCACACTGCCGACCAGATCGTCTCGGCTATGATGGACAAATACGGCAGCCGCCCGGACGTCACCGAAAAGGACCTGCGCCAGTGCATCGACGACGTGACCAGCCTGAAGGAAGCCGGCAAGCTGTGGAGCCCGGATGTCTACGAAAACATGGCGTTCGACTTCAAGAACCGCAGCACCGTGGTCAAGGCGCTGTGCCTGCATGTGGCGCACACCTGCAACCTGAGCTGCTCCTACTGCTTTGCCTCCCAGGGCCGCTACCACGGCGACCGTGCGCTCATGAGCTTTGAGGTGGGCAAGCGCGCCATGGATTTCCTGATCGAGAACAGCGGCACCCGCCGCAATCTGGAAGTGGACTTCTTTGGCGGCGAACCCCTGATGAACTTTGACATGGTCAAAAAACTGGTGGCCTACTGCCGTGAGCAGGAGAAAATCCACAACAAGAACTTCCGCTTTACCATGACCACCAACGGTGTGCTGATCGACGACGATGTCATCGACTTCTGCAACAAGGAGTGCCACAACGTGGTGCTGAGCCTGGATGGCCGCAAGGAAGTGAACGACCGCTTCCGCAAGGACTATGCCGGCCGCGGCAGTTACGACACCATCGTGCCCAAGTTCCAGGAGTTCGTGAAGAAGCGCGGCGACAAGAACTACTACATGCGCGGCACCTACACTCACTACAACACCGACTTTACCAACGACATCTTCCACATGGCGGACCTCGGCTTTACCGAGCTGAGCATGGAGCCGGTGGTGTCCAAGCCCGGTGACCCCAGCGCCCTGACCGCAGAAGATCTGCCCATCCTGAAGGAGCAGTACGAGATCCTGGCCAAGGAGATGATCAAGCGCGACCGCGAGGGCCGTGGCTTCACCTTCTACCACTACATGATCGACCTGACCGGCGGCCCCTGCATCTACAAGCGCATTTCGGGCTGCGGTTCTGGCACCGAGTACATGGCCGTGACCCCCTGGGGCGACCTGTACCCCTGCCACCAGTTCGTGGGCGACCCCAAGTACCTGATGGGCGACATCTGGAAGGGCGTCACCAACACGGCCGTGCGGGATGAGTTCAAGCACTGCAACGCCTATGCCCGCAAGGAGTGCAAGGACTGCTGGGCCAAGCTGTATTGCTCCGGCGGCTGCGCTGCCAACTCTTATCATGCCACCGGCAGCATTACCGGTGTGTACGAGTACGGCTGTGAGCTGTTCAAGAAGCGCATGGAGTGCGCCATCATGATCAAGGTGGCGGAGAATCAGGAACTGGCTGCCCAGGGCATCGAGGTGCCCATTGAGCTGGGTTCCACCTGCAACGCCTGCGCAGACGGCGAAGCCTGCGAATAAGCATGGACACACCCATCGTGGATTTTGTGCGCGGCTATGCACAGTCCGGAACCTCCCGCCTGCACATGCCCGGACACAAGGGCCAGAGCCTGTTAGGCTTTGAGCCGCTGGACCTGACCGAGATCCGGGGCGCCGACGAGCTGTACGAGCCGGAGGGCATCATTGCCCAAAGCGAAGCAAACGCTACCCGGCTGTTCGGCACACAGCACACCTATTACAGCACCGAGGGCTCGTCCCAGTGCATCCGGGCCATGCTGTGTCTGGCACTGCAGGCCGCACCCCGGACCGGAAAACGTCCGGTACTGCTGGCGGCCCGCAACGCGCACAAAGCCCTGCTGTACGCTGCCGCACTGCTGGACTTCGACATCCGGTGGCTCTGGCCTGCGGCAGAGAATGCTGGGGCGCTGTGCAGCTGCCCCATCTCCGCACAGATGCTGACAACAGCGCTGCAGGAGCTGACCGGGCAGGGGAGTACCCCCTTTGGGGTCTACGTCACCAGCCCGGATTATCTGGGCGGAATGCAGGACATCCGGGCCTTGTCGGCTGTGTGCGACACCTTTGGGGTGCCGCTGCTGGTGGACAACGCCCATGGAGCCTACCTGCGCTTTCTGCCCGGAGAGCCGCTGCACCCCATTGCACTGGGGGCTGCCATGTGCTGCGATTCGGCCCACAAGACCCTGCCGGTGGTCACCGGCGGAGCATATCTGCATCTGGGGGAGAACGCCCCGGTGCAGGAGGAGGCTGCAGTGCGCGGTGCACTGGCCCTGTTCGGCTCCACCAGCCCGTCTTACCTGATTCTGCAGTCGCTGGATGCCTGCAACCGGGTGCTGGCAAAAACCTACCCTGTGGGGCTGCAGCGGTGCTGTTCTCGGCTTTCTGCTCTGCGCGGGGAGCTGAACACAGCGGCGCAGGCGGCGGGCTGCCCGGTGCTGCTGGCATTGGACGGTCCGGGTCGGGAACCGCTGAAGCTGACGCTGGACGCTGCGGCCCTTGGCATGACCGGCATCGCGCTGGCGGATGCCTTGCGCGGCGGGCAGCTCGAGTGTGAATATGCCGACCCGCGTTATGTGGTGCTGATGTTCACCCCCTGCAACCCACCGCAGGACTACGCGCGCCTGCGCACGGTGCTCCGGCAGTGTCTGCACGGCCTGCCCGCAGCGGGCAGGCTCCCACAGCCGGAAGAGCTGGCTGGGGAGTTCGTGGCACTGGCACAGCAGGCGCGGGCCCATTGTACCATCCGGCAGGCAGTGTTTGCCCCGCAGGAGCGCATCCCGGTGCAGCAGGCGCTGGGCCGCATTTGTGCGATGCCCACGGTGTCCTGCCCGCCGGCTATCCCCATCGCGGTAAGCGGGGAAGAAATCACCCCGGCGGCACTGGAATTGATGCAGCGCTATGGCGTGACGGAAGTCTCAGTTCTGCGCAGATAAACAAAAAACAAACGGCACGATGCAGCGATGCACCGTGCCGTTTTTCTATGAAAAGAGCTTTATTCGTTCTCGTCGGATGCGGCTTCCATGGCGTTGAACCGCTCCAGGAAGCTGTGCTCCACGCCCTCGGATTTATAGCCGGGCATGGTGTCCAGTGCTACCGCATGGATGCTGCGGAAGATGCTGTTCTCGATGTTGGGGTTGTCGCGCTTGAGGCGGCGCAGCAGGGTCTTGACCTCCTGCCGCTTGGAACCACCGCCGCCGTTGTCGCACATGGTGCAGTTCTCAGTAAAGCGGCAGGCACACTGGATGAGCTCCAGCTCATTGTAGCGCTTCCAGGCCAGAATATCCTCTTCATGGATGCAGTACATGGGCCGGATGAGGGTCATGCCGGGGAAGCTGGTGCTGTGCAGCTTGGGCGGCATGGCCTGCAGCTGAGAACCGTAGAACATGCTCATGACGGTGGTCTCGATCACATCGTTGAAGTGATGCCCCAGCGCGATCTTGTTGCAGCCCAGCTCCTTGGCCTTGCTGTACAGGTGGCCGCGGCGCATCCGGGCGCAGAGGTAGCAGGGGTTCTTGTCGGTGTTGTTGGCCACGGCAAAGATGTTGCTCTCGAAAATGGTCACCGGGATGTGCAGCAGCTCGGCGTTGGATTCGATCTTCTGGCGATTGATCTCGTTGTAGCCGGGGTCCATGACCAGAAATACCAGCTCAAAGGGCACGTCGCTGTGGCGCTGCAGCTCCTGCATGAGCTTGGCCATCAGCATGGAGTCCTTGCCGCCGGAAATGCACACGGCAATGCGGTCACCGGCCTGCACCAACTCGTAGCGCTTGACCGCCACGATGAAGGGGGTCCACAGTTCTTTGCGGTATTTTTTGATGATGCTGCGTTCGATCAGCTGATAGGGTTCCAGAGTTTTTTTCATGGGTTACCTCGTTTTACGGTTGGGTCAGAGTGCGGTAGCAGGCATCGAAAGCCTGTAAAAATCCGGTGATCTCCTCATCGGTGGTCCGGTGGCTCAGGCTGATGCGCCAAGAGGAAAGAGCGTTGCGGCGGTCGCGGCTCACGGCGAACACGGCCCGGGAGGGCAGCCCGTCGGACGAGCAGGCCGACTTGACCGAGACGCACACGCCATGCGCATCCAGCGCCCGCTGGAACACGGTGCCCTTTACGTCCTTCACGCTCAGGTTCAAAATCTGCGGCACGGCGGCTTCTGGGCTGTTGATGCGCACTTTGGGGTAGTTTGCCAGTTCGGTGCGCAGGCGGGCGTTCAGGCTGCGCACCCGCTCCACCCGCTCCGGCAGCTCGGTCATGGCCTTGTCCAGTGCAAGTGCCAGCGAGCAGGCCAGCGCCACGGTGGGGGTGCCGCTGCGGTAGATGGTGGTGCTCTCGCCGCCGTGGATGAGCGGTTCCAGCGCGAGGCCCCGCCGCTTGACCAGCACACCGATGCCGTTCAGCCCGTAGAATTTGTGGGCGGTCAGGCTCAGGGTGTCGATGCCCTCAAAAGAGGGAAGCGGCAGTTTGCCCACGGCTTGGGTGGCGTCTACATGCAGGTGGCAGTGGGGATAGTCCTTTAAAAGTGCGGCGATCTCGGTCACCGGCTGCACCACGCCCAGTTCGCTGTCCACGGCGGTGACGGCCACCAGAATGGTGTCCGGCCGCAGCAGCTCCCGCAGGTGGGCAAGGTCCACCGTGCCGTCCTGTTTGATGTCCACAAGGTCGATCTCGTACCCCTGCTCCTGCAGGGCAGTCAGCGTGCCGCTGACCGAGGAGTGCTCCAGCGGGGTGGAAATGATATGTTTGCCGTGGTGACGCTCCAGCCGGGCGATGCTCTTCAGCGCAAAATTGTTGGCCTCGCTGGCACCGGATGTATAAATGATCTCCGCCGGCTGCACATTAAGGCTGCGGGCAATGCTCTGCGTGGCCTCGTCGATGGCGGCTTTGGCGGCGGCACCGGCCTGATGGCGGGAGTTCGCGTTGCCGGGGCAGCTGCGCTCCACCGCACAGAAGCGTTCCAGCACGGCCTCGTCCACCGGCGTGTTGGCAGAATAGTCCAGATAGATCATAGATCCTCCTGATCTTGTTCGGTATACAGATTATAATAGTAGGTAATATTATAGTGCGCTTTGGACCGGAATGCAAGAAAATTGGCAAAAAAGGTTGCGGGGCAGGCAAAAGTCTGCTATACTATCCAGTAAAGCCTGCCCGGCGGCCCGGTTTGGGGTGCGGGCGGACAGGCTTCTGGCCGGAACGGTTCCGGCGGTTTGGAAGACCCGGACGAAAGGAGAGAGCGGTATGCCGAATATGCATCGACTGCGCTGTTCTGTTTTTATTTTTCCGGGCGTCATTATTGTTCCCAATTCAGAAGGCACTGCCGTTCACCGCGGCAATGCCTCTTTTTTTGGGTCGATGCAGGAGGTATACAAAATCCATGAGTAAACAGATCGATTACTCCAAGGGCATTTACGACGCGCGCCAGCTGGGTGCGGGCCGGATGTTCATCCTGGGCGTGCAGCACATGTTCGCCATGTTCGGAGCCACCGTGCTGGTGCCGCTGCTCACCGGCCTGAGCGTTTCCACCACGCTGCTGTGCGCTGGTCTGGGCACGTTGCTGTTCCATCTGATCACCAAAAAGAAGGTCCCGGCCTTCCTGGGCTCCTCCTTTGCTTACCTGGGCGGCTTTTCCATCGTGGCCCCCATGCTGGCAGACGCTGACGGCAACCTGACCGTGGTCAACACCAAGATGCTGCCCTACGCCTGCGCCGCCGTTGCCTTCTCCGGCCTGGTGTACCTGGTGGCCAGCCTGCTGATCTCCACCTTCGGCATCCGCCGCATCATGCGGTTCTTCCCCCCGGTGGTCACCGGCCCCATCATCATCTCCATCGGTCTGATCCTGGCTCCCTCTGCCATCAAAAACTGCCAGACCAACTGGCTGCTGGCCTTTGTGGCGCTGGGCGTGGTCGTTATCTGCAACATCTGGGGTAAGGGCATGGTCAAGATCCTGCCCATCCTGATCGGTGTGCTGGTGTCCTACGCGGTGGCTCTGGTCACCGGTGCCGTGGACTTCCAGAAGATCGCCGACGCGGCCTGGTTCGGCATCCCCCTGCACAAGGAGGCCATGGGTCTGTTCGCCATCGACGGCAGCCCGGAGTTCATCAGCGCTCTGTTCACCATCATCCCCATCGCCCTGGCTACCATGATGGAGCATGTGGGCGATATCGCCGCCATCAGCGCTACCGTCGGCCACAACTATATCAATGACCCCGGCCTGAACCGCACCCTGCTGGGCGACGGTCTGGCCACCACCATGGCCGGCCTGCTGGGCGGCCCGGCCAACACCACCTACGGCGAGAACACCGGCGTGCTGGCCCTCAGCAAGATCTACGATCCTCTGGTCATCCGCATTGCCGCTGTGCTGGCCATCATCCTGAGCTTCAGCCCCAAGTTTGAGGCCGTCATCAACACCATCCCCACCGGCATTATCGGCGGCATCAGCTTTGTGCTGTACGGCATGATCTCCGCCATCGGTGTCCGCAATGTGGTGGAGAACCGGGTGGACTTTACCAACAGCCGCAACCTGATCGTGGCCGCTGTCATTCTGGTGTGCGCCCTGGGCTTCAACTCGGTGGGCGGCGTCAGCTTTGCCATCGCAGGCGTTAACATCAACCTGTCCGGTCTGGCCATCGCTGCCATTGCCGGCATTCTGCTCAACGCCATCCTGCCCGGCAACGACTACGAGTTTGACGCTGCCGACGGCTCCGAGGCTGCTTCCAGCAGCAACCTGCAGGTCTGATCTCCCTACAATAAAATAGATGCGTCCGAGGAAACCCGGCAAAGCGCATAGTTTTCTGGCAAGGTTTTTAGTGACCTTGCCAGTTTTTTATAATTGAGAATAATTCTTAAAATTATGCTTGACTAACTAGGAATTATTCGCTATAATAGAGCCATGAGAAGGGCTGGTGAGTACCAACACCTGCACTTTGATTTCAAAATGAATCAATCAGAGAATGATGGAGGTCTGTTTTTATGAAGAAATATGTTTGCACCGTTTGTGGTTACATTGCTGAAGGTGAGATCCCGGCTCAGTGCCCCGTTTGCAAGGCTCCTGCCTCCGCTTTTGTTGAGAAGAAGGGCAACACCTATGTCACCGAGCACGTTGTAGGCATCGGCAAGGCAGAGGGCGTGCCCCAGGAGATCGTGGACGGTCTGCGCGCCAACTTTGAGGGTGAGTGCAGCGAGGTCGGCATGTATCTGGCCATGGCCCGTGTGGCAGAGCGTGAGGGTTACCCCGAGATCGCCGAGGCTTACAAGCGCTACGCTTATGAGGAAGCTGACCATGCATCCCGCTTTGCCGAGCTGCTGGGCGAGGTCGTGACCGACAGCACCAAGAAGAACCTGATGATGCGTGCCGAGGCCGAGTGCGGTGCCTGCTCCGGCAAGATGGACCTGGCCAAGAAGGCAAAGGCCCTGAACCTGGATGCCATCCACGATACCGTCCATGAGATGGCAAAGGATGAAGCTCGCCACGGTCGTGGCTTCGAGGGCCTGCTGAAGCGCTACTTCAACACTGAAGTCTGATCAGGGTTCCCCCAGTCATCCATTCTGCCCGCTGCACAGTGCATCCCGCTGTGCAGCGGGCTTTTTGTATTGACAGGCTCCCGCCCGGCGGCTTATACTAAAACAAACTGCACGAAAAGAGGGGACGGGAATGGACATACCTTCCAAAAACAAACCGGCAGCGGGCCGCTATGCGCTGCTGGATGAGCTGCGCGGGCTGGACCTGCTCAGCATGATCGGCTATCATGCCTGTTGGGATCTGATTTTTTTGTTTGGCATGTCTGCCGCATGGTATACGGGCTGGCAGGGGCACCTGTGGCAGCAGAGCATCTGCTGGGTGTTCATTCTGCTGTCTGGCTTCTGCCTGCCGCTGGGGCATCGCCCACTGCGGCGCGGGCTGATCGTTTCCGGGGCGGGGGTGCTGGTCACGGTGGTCACGCTGTTGTTCATGCCGGAGGACCGGGTCGTGTTCGGGGTGCTCACCCTGCTGGGGGCGGCCATGCTCATCACCGGCCTTCTGCAGCCGCTGCTGCAAAAGATCCCGGCATGGGCCGGGCTGGTGGTGTCGCTGCTGCTCTTCGCGGCAACCTACCACACGCAGGATGGTTTCTGGCAGCTGGGCCCGTGGCAGATATTGCTGCCGGGTGCCTGGTATGCCAACCTCTTTACGGCGTTCTTCGGCTTTTTCCCGCGGGGCTTTTTCTCCACGGATTACTTTCCGCTGCTGCCCTGGCTGTTTTTGTTCTGGGCAGGGTACTTCCTGCATTTCTGCATGGGGCGGGCCCGCATGGAGCCGCTGCGCCGGTCGGTCTGTGCGCCGCTGGGGTGGCTGGGCCGACATTCGCTGGGGATCTATCTGCTGCATCAGCCGGTGATTTATGGGGTGTTGCTGCTTCTGTTCCATGTTTTTGAGCAGTAAACCTTGACAAGCCTGCCAACCTGTGGTATTCTGTTGGTGGTTAGAACAAACTAACCACGAAAAATGCGTCGGCATCGTCCGGCCGCATTTTTCTGGAGCTGAAAGTTAGCGTAAACTAACGAAAGATTGATTGAGAGAGGTCGATTCAAATGAGCAAAGTAGCAATCGTATTCTGGAGCCAGACCGGCAACACCGAGACCATGGCAAACTGCATCGCAGAGGGCGCAGGTGCCAACGCCACCATCATCCCCTGCAGCGAGATGAACGCCGCCAAGCTGGGCGAGTATGATGTGGTCGCCTTTGGCTGCCCTGCAATGGGTGCCGAGCAGCTGGAGGAGAGCGAGTTTGAGCCGATGTTCTCGGATCTGGAGGGCTCGCTGAACGGCAAGAAGGTGGCTATGTTCGGCTCCTACGGCTGGGGCGACGGCCAGTGGATGCGCGACTGGGTGGAGCGTGCCCAGGGCGACGGTGCACAGGTGTTCGGCGGCGAGGGCCTGATCTGCAACGAGGCTCCGGACGATGACGTACAGGCCGCCTGCCGCAAGCTGGGCGCTGACCTGGCTGCATGGTAAGCAGCGCGTCTCTTGACAAACAGGGTTTGTTTGTGTAAACTAATGAAACCGGTTCCGGCAGTTCCACGGCGGACAGCCCTGTACAGAAGAACGTAAATACATGCGGCAGGGGACAGGCGGACACAGCAGCGTGTCTGCAGCCCCTGCCGTTTGGTTTTGGAAGGACGGTGTGTATGGCAGTGGTGGTGGCAGTTGGAGTGACAGCCTGCTTTGCGGTGCTGCGTCATGCAGTGCGCCGTGCAGCGGTGCGCTCAGGCCGGAGGCGGGAGTAAAAACAGCAGGAGGAATGGATCTCATGCAGGAGACCCCGAAAAGCTTAGACAAAAAACGTGCCGACGAAAAATTGCTGGTGAGCGAGATGATCGCGCTTTACTGCCGCAAACAGCACAAAACACCCAAAGGGCAGCTGTGCCCGGCCTGTCAGGAACTGCAGGACTACGCACTGGCCCGTATTGACAAATGCCCGTTCATGGAGACCAAGACCTTCTGTTCGGCCTGCAAAGTGCACTGCTACAAGCCCGCCATGCGGGAGCAGATCCGCGCGGTGATGCGTTGGGCCGGTCCCCGGATGCTGCCGGTGCACCCGGTGCTGTCCGTGAAACATGTGGCGGTGACCCTCAAGGCAAAACGGGAAGCGCAAAAAACAGATGCATAATCGCCCGGCAGACGGGGCATCCTGTCTGTAGAGAGGTGATCAATATGGAAAACATCGGTGTTACCTGTGATGTCTGCGCATGCTGCCACAATGTGGCCGGCTGCAAATGTGACCTGCCGCAGATCAAAGTGACCGAGCAGTGCACCTGCAATACGCAGCAGGAAGGCACCCCGCACTACTGCCAGAACTACGAGGAAAAGTAATTCTGCACACAAGGAACAGCCCCCGCCGGGACGAGAATGCCCGGCGGGGGCTGTTTGTCTGTAGAAAGGTTACCGCAGCATCACGTTGCAGGTGGCAAGGCTGCGCACCAGGGTGCCGACGCTGTCCTTCATCTGGATGCCGGCAAAGCCCAGCGCAAAGGCGGCCTGCACATTCTCCAGCCGGTCGTCGATGAACACGCACTCCGCGGCCTTGAGAGAATACTTGTCCAGCAGGGCCTTGTAGATCTTCGGGTCGGGCTTGTTGATGTGTACCTCGCAGGAAGCCACACCACCGTCAAAGCCGTTCAGCACGCCCCGGTCCCGGAGCAGGTCCAGCACATCCTGCGGGATGTTGCTCAGGTAGTACACGCAGTAGCCGTGGCTCTTCAGGCGGCGCACCAGCTCTTCCATCCGGTGCCGGGGCCGCAGGATGTGCAGCCAGTCGTCCAGCACGCCCTGCACCTCAAAGGCACGGCCCGCAGCCCGGGCCTTTTCCAGCATCCGGTGGTTGCCGTCAAAGCGGGAGATGAGCCCGGCATCCAGCAGCTTCCATTCCTCGCTGCCAAAGGTCAGGTCGTAGACCTCTTCCTCGGTCTCGGCGTTGCACAGGCGGTCCACCAGATAGCCCCTGGGGTCAAAGTCGATCATCACGCCGCCCAGGTCAAACACGATACTTTTATACATACAAGCTGCCTCGCTTTATTCAGAGTTGTTGGGGAACAGCTCCAGTATACCACAACCCGGCGGTGCTTTTCCACCGCTTTTTGCATGGACGCGGCCCGGGCCGCATAGGCTGGTGGCAGAGAGGGGAGAGGTGCTGTGACCATCCGGGAACTTTGTGAAAAGGAAGTTGTGCAGCTGGAGCAGGGGGTGTGCCTGGGCCGGGCCGATGATCTGGCCTTTGATCCCGCCACCGCCCGTCTGCAGAGCCTGATCCTGCTGGGGCGGCCCCGGCTGTTCGGCCTGCTGGGCAGGGAAGAGAACCTGACCATTCCGTGGCAGGAGATCGAGACCATCGGCACCGACGCAGTGCTGGTGCATACCCAGCTGCCCTCGGCTGCGCCCTCGAAGCCCGGGCTGTGGCAGAGCCTGCGCGCAAGGCTGGGGCTTTGAGCAGGTTTTACAAAAAACGGGTAATTTTTTGTAAAACAGGGGTGGACATTTTCGGAGGAATGACTATAATAATCGCAGAAGGCTTGTGCAAAAGCACGAACCGAGGAGATTCTGCTGGTAGATGTGGAAAGGATCGGACCCATGAATTCGTTGAAAACTCCCAAGCCGCTTCTGGCGGCCCGCATGGCGTTCCCGCTGGCGGCATCGCTGATCACGGTGCTGCTGGGCGAGTGGATCGCCCGCGGTGCGCTGACGGCGGACACCGTTACAAGCTTTATTTTCCCCCATGCCGAGGCCTATCTGCTGGCATGGCTGTTCCTGTTTCTGGTCTGGCTGCTGCTGGACTGGATCTTCCAGCTGCCGCCGCTGTCTACGCTGGGCATGGCGGTACTGGGCTGCGTACCCTGCGCGGTGAATTTCTATACCCTGCAGCTGCGCGGTGAACCCTTCCTGCCCTGGGACCTGGCACAGGTGTCGGAGGCCGCCGGTGTGGCGTCCGCTGCCGGCATCAAGATCCAGACCAGCATGATCGTCACGGTCGTGGTGGAACTGGCGCTGATGGCGGGCAGCTTTTTCCTGTACCGTGGGCGGCATAAACAGCGCTGGCTGCCCCGTGTGGCGGGCAGTGCGGCTACCGCAGCGGCCCTGTGCCTGCTGATTTTTGGCGTGTATTTGCAGCCGGCCGTCTGCCAGGCGGTGGGCATCGTGGCAGACCCCTGGATGCAGGACCGCTATTACCGCTACTATGGTGTTGTCACCGGCTTTATGACCAACCTGTCCAATCTGGAGATCGACAAGCCGGACAACTACTCAGAAGAGGCGGTGGATGCCATTCTGGACAATGTGGATGAGAGCCAGAAGTTCTCCACCAGCCCGCTGTACCCCACCAGCTACGCGGCCACCACCGCCAAGGACGAGCAGGTAAAAAAGCCTACCATTATTTATGTGATGAACGAGTCCTACTGGGATGTGTCGGAGCTGGAACAGTACGGCATCAAGTTCGACACGGATGTGTCGGCCAACTTGCACGCCCTGCAGCAGACCAGCGCCTATGGCCGGGCCTACAGCCCCAGCTTTGGCGGTGGCACCTGTGATGTGGAGTTCGAGGCTCTGACCGGCTATTCGGCGTCCTTCCTGCCCAGCGGCTCCAAGCCCTATCAGCAGCACGTCACCAAGCCCATGTTCGCCCTGCCCAGCTACCTCAAGACGCAGGGCTACCAGACGGCCGCCGTGCACTGCTTCTGGGCCAAGTACTGGAGCCGCGACACGGCTTACCCCAACCTGGGCCTGGATGATTTTATCAGTCTGGAAGACATGCATGGTGTGACCAAGGTGCGCAAACACTATTGGACGAACGGCCTGGTCACGGATGATTCCATGGCAGACCAGATCATCGGCCAGTATGAGAAGATGAAGGCATCCTCCGACGAGCCGGTGTTCCTGCATGCAGTCACCATGCAGAATCATACCAATTATAATAAGGACAACTACCCCGACGACCAGCGCGTAAAGGTGCTGGAACACCCGGCGGGCATGAAGGCCAGCACGGTGGGCGCGCTGGAGGACTTTGCCACCGGCATCCGGGACGCCGACGCCATGCTGGGCAAGCTGACGGCGTACTTCTCGCAGGTGGATGAGCCGGTCGTTCTGGTGTTCTGGGGCGACCACTACAACCCCATCGACTCCAACTACGACGTGTACACCACCACCGGCTATGCCAGCGATTCCAGCGCGGACCCCCGCCTGCACCAGACCACGCTGCTCATGTGGTCCAACTACAGTGACGCACAGGTGGACCTGGGCACCATTGCCGCCTACGACATCTCGCCGGTGATGATGAACCTCTACGGCCTGCAGCAGCCGCTGTACTTCCAGTTCCTGAACCGGCAGCTCCGGGTGGCCAGCCGCGCCTGCACCCGCGGTGTGACCATGAACCTGGACGGCACCACCACGCTGGAACCCACCGAGTTCCAGCAGCGCTGGACCCAGGAACACTGGATGCTGCAATATGACCTGATGTTTGGCAAGGGCTATGCCCTCACCCGCATGGGGCTGGAAAGCGTGGCAGAGCCCGCCAAAGGCAAATAAGCAAAAAACCGGAAACTTTTTTGGACAAAACAGAGAAAAACTCTTGCAACCGTGCACTTTTTGTGCTATGATAACAAGGCATTACACACGCATCACTATGCCCTTTTGTGCCCTTTTGGGTGGAGGGCAGTCCGGAGCCGTCCGATACGGTGCCGGATCACGGTGTGCGGAGGCAAAACAAATATCTGGAGGTATTTTACTATGGCAGTCGTTTCTATGAAGCAGCTTCTCGAGGCAGGTGTGCACTTCGGTCACCAGACCCGCCGCTGGAACCCCAAGATGAAGAAGTACATCTTCACCGAGCGCAACGGCATCTACATCATCGATCTGCAGAAGACCGTGAAGAAGCTGGACGAGGCTTACAACTATGTGAAGGAAGTTGCAGCTGAGGGCGGCGACATCCTGTTCGTCGGCACCAAGAAGC
>OQVI01000554.1_pt1 | contig 26480 bp, 27 predicted proteins | sample 1691651 | NCBI WGS metagenome assembly OQVI01 (sample SAMN03418287, study PRJEB22391) | human gut metagenome | biome: human-gut; feature: organic feature; material: feces | host: Homo sapiens | place: Italy | collected 2013-04
GCATCACCCGGCACGGCGTGCTGGTGGAGGTGTACGGCGAGGGCATCCTGATCCTGGGCGACAGCGGCATCGGCAAGAGCGAGCTGGCCATTGAGCTGGTCAAGCGCGGGCACCGTCTGGTGGCCGACGATGCGGTAGAGCTGCGCAAGGTTTCCAACCGGCAGATCATGGGCACCGCTCCGGAGAATATCCGCCACTTCATTGAGCTGCGCGGCATTGGCATCGTCAATGTGGCCCGGGTGTTCGGTGTGGGTGCAGTCAAGCTGAGCGAGAGCCTGGACCTGGTGGTCCAGCTGGAAGCCTGGGACCCCACCAAGAATTACCAGCGTACGGGTCTGGAAAACGAATATTACGACATTCTGGGCGTCAGCATTCCCAGCACCAGCATTCCGGTCTCGCCCGGACGCAACCTTGCTGTGGTGCTGGAAACCGCGGCCATCAACAACCGCCAGAAAAAGATGGGTTACAATGCGGCCAAGGAGCTGCTGATCCGTCTGGGTCTGGACGATAAACTGGACTAAAGGAGCACGCACCATGGAACAACTCAAGCAGCAGCTGCAGGCGGCTGGAATCCTTTATAAAGAAAACGAGCCGCTCTCGGCACACTGCACTTTCCGCATTGGCGGCCCGGCCGACCTGTTTGTGATGCCGCGGGATGAAGATCAGCTTTGTCAGACCGTTCAGTTCTGCAAACAGGCGGAGATCCGCTATTACCTGCTGGGCAATGGCAGCAACATCCTGTTTGCGGATGAGGGCTTTCGAGGAGCAGTCATTGATGTTTCTGCCGAAGCAGCGGGAATGGGACTGTCGATTTATCAAAATGCCGACGGCGATTATATTTCGGCACCGGCAGGTCTGAAACTTTCCGAGCTGTGCAAATTTGCCCTCCAGCACGGCTACACCGGGCTGGAATTTGCCTATGGCATCCCCGGCACGGTGGGCGGTGCCGTCTACATGAACGCCGGTGCTTACGGCGGCGAAATGAAGGATGTGCTGGAAGCCGTCAGCTATCTCACCGCCGACGGCCGCTGGGTGGACAGTGAAGCGTCCGAGCTGGACTTTTCCTACCGGCACAGCGCGTTTGAAGAGAATGGTGCCTGCATCCTTGGCGCAGTGCTCCACCTGGAAAAAGGCGACCCGGATGCCATCAAGGCCCGGATGAACGAGCTGATGCAGAAGCGCATCGACAAACAGCCACTGGACAAGCCCAGCGCCGGCAGCACCTTTAAGCGCCCGGCGGGCGCTTTTGCAGCGGCCCTCATCGACCAGTGCGGCCTGCGGGGTTACCGCCATGGCGGTGCCGCCGTAAGCGACAAGCACTGCGGTTTTGTGGTGAACCTGGGCGGTGCCACCTGTGCCGATGTGCTGGCACTGTGTGACGAGGTGCGCGCCATTGTAAAGGAAAAGACCGGCTACGATCTGGAAAAAGAGATCCGGGTCGTGAAATAAGATAGATTCAAAAAGGAGCGGGATCGGATCCATGGAACTGTTGATCGTCAGCGGACTTTCCGGTGCAGGAAAGTCGGTTGCTATGAATGCGCTGGAAGATATCGGTTATTTCTGCATTGACAACATCCCGGCGGCACTTCTGCCCAGCATCACGGCCTTTTCCAAGGCGGGCGATAACCAGCTGGACCGGGTGGCGCTGTGTATGGATGTGCGCGGCTGCCGCACGCGGGAAGAGATCGAACAGGCGCTGCAGCAGCTGGATGAGCAGAAAAAACCCTACAAGATCCTGTTCCTGGATGCGCCGGACGAGGTGCTCATGCGCCGCTACAGCGAGACCCGCCGCCGTCACCCCATCAGCATCGCAGAGGGACTGTCCACCCGGGATGCCTTCCTGAAGGAACGTCAGATCCTGGAGCCGCTGCGGTCGCGGGCCAATTACACCATCAACACGGCATTGCTCTCGACTGCACAGAACAAGGAACGCATCTGCGACCTTTTCCTGAAAAATGGCGGTGCAAAAAGCGCCATGCGGCTTACCATCATGTCCTTCGGGTTCAAGTTTGGTCTGCCGCCGGAGGCGGATCTGGTACTGGATGTACGCTGCCTGCCGAACCCCTTCTATGTGCCGGAGCTCAAACACAAGACCGGCCTGGATCAGGAAGTGGTGGACTTCGTCATGAACCACCCGGAGGCAAAGCAGCTGCTGGACCGGTATGAGCAGTTTTTGCAGGTGGCACTGCCGCTCTATGTCAAAGAAGGCAAGAGTCAGCTGACCATCGCGGTGGGCTGCACCGGCGGCAAGCACCGCTCCATTACTTTTGCGCGCAAGATCGCGGAGTACTGCACATCCCTCGGCTACGAGCCGGGTGTCCAGCACCGCGATGCCATGCGCTGACCAGAATTGAGGAACCACTATGAGCTTTGCATCCCGTGCACGGGAGGAGATCGCACAACGCAGCCTGCAGAAGGACTGCTGCGTGCGTGCGGCAGCGTATGGCTTTGCCTGCTTTGCCAAATATTTTGATAAAGGGGGGCTGGTGCTCCAGACCGAGCAGCCCCACACAGTGCAGCTGGCCCGGGAACTTTTTGCCCGCTGCGGGGTGCAGGGGGACGTTCTGGAAAAGCAGCGCCCCAGCGGCGTACTGTATGAGTTCAACATCCGGGAGCCGGAACAGGTGGCGCGGATGCATGAACTGTTCGGCACCACCGGCAGCGAGACGAGCCTGCAGATCGACCCCGCCCTGATCCGCTGTCAGACCTGCGTCAGTGCATACATTGGCGCAGCTTTTTTGTGCAGCGGCACCGTCACAGACCCGCAGAAGGAGTACAATCTGGAGTTCCTGACCGCGCGCACCAATCTGGCCCGGGATTTTGAAGCCCTGCTGGCTGAACATGAATTTGCCCCGCACCGCACCCGCCGCAACGGCGTGAACCTGGTCTACGTCAAGAACAGCGCCAATCTGGAACGACTGCTCCGCTTTATGGGGGCGGCCGGTGCGGCAGAGGAGATCCATGCACAGAAAGCCTTCAAGCAGGTGCGCAACCAGACCAACCGACAGACCAACTGCGACACGGCCAACCTTGGCAAAACGGCCCGGGCCAACGCCCAGACCCTCAGGGCCATCCGGTATCTGCAGGAAAACGATGCATTGGAAACACTGCCGGAGGTGCTGCAGCAGGCGGCAGCAGTACGGCTGCAATACCCCGACTTATCGCTTACCGCGTTGTGTGGCTGCTTTGACCCGGCGGTGAGCAAATCCGGCCTTTCGCACCGGATGAAAAAACTGGAAGCGTTGGCAGACGCCCTGCGGCAGCGCATGGAAAAAGGACAGGAGGCAGAGCCTTGAGCGAAATCAGCGAAAACAACCACTTGGGCAGAGACTTTGTCCACCTGCACATCCATACGGAATACAGTCTGCTGGACGGTGCCTGCCGCATCGACCAGCTGATGGACCGCGTCAAGGAATGCGGCCAGACCGCCATTGCCTGCACCGACCACGGCGTCATGTACGGCTGTGTGCAGTTCTATAAGGCAGCCAAAAAGGCGGGCATCAAGCCCATCATCGGCTGTGAAGTCTATGTGGCTACCCGCACCCGTTTTGACAAGGTGAACAAGATCGACGGCAACAACCATCTGATCCTGCTGTGCAAGAATGAGACCGGCTACAAAAACCTGATCAAGATGGTCTCGGCAGCGTTCGTGGAGGGCTTTTATTCCAAGCCCCGCGTGGACAAGCAGCTGTTGGAACAGTATCACGAGGGCCTTATCTGCCTGTCGGCCTGTCTGGCCGGTGAGGTGCCGCAGGCCATTCTGGCCGGGGACTACGAGCGGGCCAAGGCCACGGCCTTGTGGTATCGGGATTTGTTCGGAGAAGGCAATTATTACATCGAATTGCAGGACCATGGGCTGGAAGAGGACAACATCGTTCTGCCGCAGCTCATCAAGCTGGCGCGGGAAACCGGCATCCCCATGGCGGCCACCAATGACTCCCACTATCTGCGCAAGGAAGATGCCAAGATGCAGGCCATCCTGCTGTGCATCCAGACCGGCAAGACCATTCAGGATGCCGACCGCATGGAGTTCCAGACCGACGAATTTTACGTCAAGACTACAGATGAAATGTATGACCTGTTCTCCATGGTGCCGGAAGCCTGCGAAAACACGGCGAAAATTGCAGAACAGTGCAACTTTGACTTTGAGTTTGGCCACACCAAGATTCCTTATTATAAAGCCCCGGACGGTATGGATAATCAGGCATTCTTTGAAAAGCTCTGCTGGGAGGGCCTTGAACGCCGCTATGGGCCCAATGTCCCGCAGGCCAACAAGGACCGCCTGAGCTATGAGATCGGCGTGGTCAAAACCATGGGCTACACCAACTACTACCTTATCGTCTGGGACTACATCAATTACGCCAAAAGTCAGGGCATCCCGGTGGGCCCGGGCCGTGGTTCCGGTGCAGGCAGCATTGCGGCCTACAGCGTAGGCATCACGGATATCGACCCCATCCGGTACAATTTGATCTTCGAGCGCTTCCTGAACCCGGAGCGCGTCAGCATGCCCGATTTTGACGTGGACTTCTGCTACGAGCGTCGGCAGGAGGTCATTGATTACGTCAATCGGAAATACGGGGCCGATCATGTGGCGCAGATTGTCACCTTCGGTACCATGGCCGCCCGCAACGCCATCCGCGATGTGGGCCGTGTGATGGGTATCCCGTATCAGCAGGTGGATGTGGTGGCAAAACTGGTGCCCATGGAGCTCAAGATGACCCTGAAACGGGCACTGGAAGTTTCCACCGAGCTGAAAAAGCTCTATGACACCGACCCGCAGGTCACCGAGCTCATCGACACCGCCCTGAAGGTGGAGGGCATGCCGCGGCATGCGTCCACCCATGCGGCGGGCGTGGTCATCACGCCGGAACCTACCGACTACTATCTGCCGCTGGCCACCAACGACGGCCTGCCGGTGACCCAGTTCAACATGACCGAGATCGAGGAACTGGGCCTGCTGAAGATGGACTTTCTGGGTCTGCGCACCCTGACCGTTATCCGCGATGCGGAAACGGCGGTGCAGAAGCATCACCCGGAGTTCTCCATCCAGAAGCTGGATTACGACGACCCGGAGACCTATAAAATGCTGGGACAGGGCGACACTGAGGGTGTGTTCCAGCTGGAATCTTCCGGCATGAAGCAGGTGCTTGTAGGCCTGCAGCCGCAGAACCTGGAAGATGTCATCGCTCTGATCAGCCTGTACCGTCCCGGCCCCATGGACTCCATCCCAACCTATCTGCGCAACCGCCACGAGCCGGACAAGATCCGTTACAAGACCCCGCAGCTCGCCCATATCCTGGATGTGACCAACGGCTGCATCGTCTATCAGGAACAGGTCATGCAGATCTTCCGGGAGCTGGCGGGCTTCTCCTTCGGGCAGGCCGACAACGTCCGCCGTGCCATGAGCAAAAAGAAGCACGCTGTGATGGAGGCTGAGCGGGAGCACTTCGTGCACGGCTGCACCGAGCCGGGCCACGAGTGCCCCGGCTGTGTGGCCAACGGCATTTCGGAAAAGGTCGCCAACGAGATCTACGATGAGATGTCCAGTTTTGCTTCTTACGCATTCAACAAGAGCCATGCGGCCTGCTACGCCTATGTGGCATTCCAGACCGCTTACCTCAAGTGCCATTACCCCAGCGAATTCATGGCCGCTCTGCTGACCAGTGTGCTGGACAACACGGACAAGGTCATTGAGTATTCCGGCGAGTGTGCCCGCCTTGGCATCAGGGTGCTGCCGCCGGATGTGAATGTTTCGGGCGGCGGCTTTACGGCGGACGAGAACGGCCAGATCCGCTTCGGCCTGAACGCGGTCAAGAACGTGGGTCGTAACCTGATCGAGAATGTGGTGCGGGAGCGCCGGAACAAGCCCTATACCAGCCTGTATGACTTCTGCAAGCGGATGCACGGCAACGAATTGAACCGCCGGGCGGTGGAGTGCCTGATCAAGGCTGGTGCCTTTGACCGGTTGGGCAACAACCGTCACAGCCATGTGGAAGCCGTGGAGGGCATCCTGAAGAGCATCGAGACCGACACCCGCCGCAATCTGGACGGCCAGCTGGACCTGTTTTCGGTGATGAGCGGGGGAGAGCAGGATGCCGCACAGGAGGACCGCTATGAGATCCGCCAGCTGCCGGAGTACAGTCACACCGAGCTGCTCCAGCAGGAAAAAGAGGTCAGCGGCCTGTATCTGTCCGGTCATCCGCTGGATGCCTACCGGGAAAAATCGGCCCGCATCGGTTCCCACACCATCAAGGACCTCACCGGCGAGGACGCCCATGTGACGGACGGCGAGCGGGTGCGTGTGGTCTGTGCGGTGGTCAAGAACCGCATGATGACCACCAAGTCCAACAGTATGATGGCCTTTACCAGCGTGGAAGATCTGACTGGCACCATGGAAGTGATCGTGTTCCCCAAAGTGCTGGACACCTTCCGCGATGCCATCCGCGAAAATGCGGTCGTGGTCATCGACGGACGCCTGTCGGTGCGGGAGGACGAAGCCTCCAAGCTGCTGGCAGACAGCATCGTGCCCATTGACAGCTACGACCCTACCCGCCCGCAGAACGGCCGCCCGGACCCGGTCAAGGCGGCGGCAAAGCGGCTGTATATCCGTCTGCCGTCCCGCAACTGCCCGCAGTATGCCAAGGTGATCAATCTGCTGGGCATCTTTGACGGCAATATGCCGGTGATCCTGTATCTGGAAGACACAAAACAAAAGCTGGCGGCCCCCCGGCATCTGTACACTTCCGGGCATCCGCTCTTCTTTGAAGAACTGGAAAGACTGGTGGGCGCAGAGAACATTGCAACAAAATGACATTTCTGTGCACGAATCTCGATAGGTCGGAAGGGCTCAAAATGGGCCCAAAATATTTTCAAATGGCTGAGAATGTGTTATAATGTTGAAAGGCAAGTCTTAACAATTCTTTACGATGCAAACACTGGGCGGCGTAATGAAGAAGGGCGCTGGCTCATGGGTGAATGAAGAAACAAATTGGAGGGAATCTCTCGTATGGAAAAGCAAATCAAAACGATTGGCGTGCTCACAAGCGGCGGCGATGCTCCTGGCATGAATGCTGCCGTGCGCGCTGTGGTCCGTACCGGCTTGCACAAAGGTTACCGCATGATCGGCATTCAGCGTGGTTACAACGGCCTGCTGAACGGCGAATGCTTTGAAATGAACCTGCGCAGCGTCTCGAACATCATTTCGGCCGGCGGTACCATTCTGTACACTGCCCGCTGCCTGGAGTTCAAGACCAAGGAAGGCCAGGATCGCGGTGCTGCCAAGTGTCGTGAGCTGGGCATTGACGCACTGGTCGTCATTGGCGGCGATGGTTCTTACCGCGGCGCACGCGAGCTGGCACACCGCGGCATCCCGATGATCGGTCTGCCCGGCACCATCGACAACGACATTGCCTGCACCGAGTACACCATCGGCTATGATACAGCCATGAACACCGCTCTGGAAATGATCGACAAGCTGCGCGACACCACCCAGAGCCACGACCGCTGCAGTGTGGTCGAGGTCATGGGCCGCAACGCCGGTTACATTGCCCTGAACGTTGCCATCGCCTCCGGTGCTATGGCTGTCCTGCTGCCGGAGAAGGAATTCGATATGCAGCACGACATTCTGGACAAGATCGCTGAGACTCAGAAGACCGGCAAGCGTCACTTCATCATCATCGTCGCCGAGGGCGTGGGCCACGCACAGGAGATCGCAAACGAGATCCAGGCCCGCACCGGCATCGACTCCCGTGCTACCATTCTGGGCCATGTCCAGCGCGGCGGCTCTCCCACGCTGCGTGATCGCGTGAACGCATCCGCCATGGGCTACCAGGCCGTGTGCCTGCTGGAGCAGGGCAAGTACAACCGTATCGTCGGCATGAAGGGCGAGAAGCTGGTGGACTACCCGGTGGATGAGGCACTCGAAATGACCAAGACCCTCGACCCCGTCCTGATCGACGTCTGCAACACCATTTCTATCTAATTTCCTGCATTGCATTTCTGGAGCTGTTCTCTTGGCTAGGCTGAGAGGGCAGCTCCTTTTTTGTTGAGTTATAATGGTGTTGCACACGTCGTTTCGATGGCTGCAAAGACCATTGGCATCTGATAGTCTAGGAACTAGACAATGTCCGTGACCTGGACGCGAAAAATTCGTTTTCCATTATGAAGGAGGTGAGCAGAATGGCTCATGAACTGCTGGCAAAATCGGATCATCAACTCGGGATGTGCCTGCGGATGCTGTATGCAGAAGGCATCCGCGGTCCGCTTCCTGTTCACAGCGCGAAAAACGAGAAGGGAAAGATGGAGTTTCGCGTGACTGTGCCTGTGGACGATGCACAGTTTGAGGTGCTGGAACGGCGCTATCAGACCCTGATCGGCTAAAGGAAAAGCCGAGCGCAGAACAGCCGGACCGGCATAGAGAGAAGAGCTTGCACACGGAAAGTGCAGGCTCTTTTTCTTTTGGCTTTGCCGGGAGGACCGTAGCGTCTGCATTGGAATTTCTTTGAATGCAGCAAGAATCAATCTGAATATTAACGTCAAGTCGATAAAATTTTAATGACATAAACAGAGAGTATCTTTCGGAATTGATTTAAAATCAACTCGCAAATACGATATGGTACCGATTTCATGCATAAAAAATACGATTTGTATTTTTCCCTTTGCTTTGCAGAGTGCTGCTTGGTGTGGTATACTAGAACCGTACAAAAACGGTGTCCTGTGGGAGCAGTCTCCCGACACAGGTCACCCGGCAGGAGAGTGATTTGTTTGGAACTGGAACAGGCCCAGAAGCGTGTGGAGGAGCTGCGCGCTGTCATTGAAAAGAACAACCGGCTCTATTATGACCAGGATGCCCCGGAGCTGGAGGATTTTGAATACGATGCATTGACCCGGGAACTGAAAGCGTTGGAAGCGCAGTTCCCGCAGCTGATCACGCCGACTTCGCCGACCCAGAAAGTGGGCGGGACTCCCAGCGGGCGCTTTACCAAGGTGACCCATGCGGTCAAGATGGAAAGTTTGTTGGATGCATTTTCGTATGATGAGCTGCGCGACTTTGACCGCCGCGTACGGGATGCAGGCATCGAACCGGAATATGTGGTCGAGATCAAGATCGACGGCCTTTCCTGCAGTCTGGAGTATGAGAACGGAGAACTCGTCCGGGCGTCCACCCGCGGCGACGGCGTGGTAGGCGAGGATGTGACCCAGAACGTCCGGGCGATCAAACGCATCCCCAAGACGCTGAAAAATGCGCCGGAGTTTCTGGAGGTGCGCGGCGAGGTCTATATGCCGCACGAGGCTTTCCAGAAGCTGTGCGCGGAGCAGGAACTGCAGGGGGCCGCTCCCTTCAAGAACCCGCGCAATGCGGCGGCAGGTTCCCTGCGGCAAAAGGATGCAAAGATCACCGGAAGCCGCGGCCTGTCCATTTTTGTGTTCAACGTCCAGCAGATCCGCGGTAAGGAACTGACCCGCCATTCGGACAGTCTGGACTACCTCAAGAGCCTTGGTCTGCCGGTCTCGCCGCGCTACCATGTGGTACACGACATTGAGCAGGCCATTGCAGAGATCGAGCAGATCGGACAGAACCGTTCCAAGCTGGATTTTGATATGGACGGTGCGGTCATCAAGGTAAACGATTTTGCCCAGCGGGAACAGATGGGTTCCACCAACAAATTCCCGCGCTGGGCCATCGCCTTCAAGTACCCGCCGGAGGTCAAGGAAACCATCCTGCGCAGCATCGAGGTGGCCGTGGGCCGCACCGGTGTCCTGACCCCCACGGCCTGCTTTGATCCGGTCTTTCTGGCCGGCACGACCGTGGCGCGCGCCACCCTCCATAATGAGGACTTTATCCGGCAATTTGGTTTGTGCATCGGTGACACTATTCAGGTGCGCAAGGCCGGCGATATCATCCCGGAAGTGATCGGGGTCACCCGCCGCGCCGAGGACGCTCAGCCCTACGAGATGCCGACGGTCTGCCCGTCCTGCGGCGCACCGGTGGTGCATCTGGAGGACGAGGCGGCGCTGCGCTGCGTGAACCCGGAATGCCCGGCACAGGCTCTGCGCAATATCATCCATTTTGCCTCCCGCGACGCCATGGACATCGACGGCCTGGGCACGGCTGTGGCAACACAGCTGGTGGAAAAAGGCATGGTGCACTCGGCGGCGGATATCTACACCCTCACCCGTGAACAGCTGCTGACGCTGGACAAATTCAAGGAGAAAAGCGCGGACAATCTGCTGAACGCCATCCAGCGCTCAAAAGAGAACAATCTGGACAAGCTGCTGTTTGGCTTTGGCATTCGCAACATCGGCGACAAGGCGGCGGCATTGCTGGCAGAACATTTCGGTTCGTTGCAGGCCATCCGGGAAGCAGATGCCGCTGCCATCAGCGAGATCGACGGCTTTGGCGGTGTGATGGCCCAGAGCGTAGTGGAATTCTTTGCGAAGGAAGGCACCACAGACCTTGTGCACCGTCTGGCAGATGCCGGGGTCAACATGCAGTGGAAGGGCGAGCCAAAGGGCGACAAGCTGGCCGGTAAAACGCTGGTGGTTACCGGTACGCTGGAAACACTCTCCCGCAACGAGGCAGAAGCCCTCATCGTCAAAAACGGCGGCAAGGCCAGCGGATCGGTCTCCAAAAAGACTTCCTATGTGGTCGCCGGTACAGCAGCCGGTTCTAAGCTGACCAAAGCGCAGGCGTTGGGCGTTCCGGTGCTGACCGAAGCCGAATTCCTTGATCTGCTCAAAGAAGAATAATTACAATTTTGCATAGCCTCTGCGGCGTTTCGGGCCGCAGGGGCTTTTTGTTTGTGTGCGGTTCTAAGCGGGTAGGAGCTGCATACACTGATAACACAAGTTTCGTTGAAAGGAAGTGCCCATTGTGGACGAGTATTACCGCGCGATCCGTCTGTTGCCTGCATGGCTGGCGCAGCCGCTGGCCCGGCTGCCGCAGAATACCGCCGAAAAAGTGCACGAACTGCGGCTGCGGACAGGCTGTGGAATTTGCCTGTCCATTGCCGGGCAGCAGACGACGTTGAACGAGCTGCCGGAATGTCCGCAGACCCTGCGCGGCAGGACGCTGGATGCCCTGCAGATGGACGAGATCCTTTATGTGCTCTGCGGCGGTTCAGTACATACCCATCAGGCCGAACTGGCGCAGGGCTACCTGACCACGGCATCCGGCTGCCGTGTGGGGGTGGGCGGTCGGTTCGTATTGCGCGGCCCGGAGGATGTTGTGCTGCAGCGTCTTTTGTCGCTGAATTTCCGCATTGCGCGTCCAATTTGTACGGAACTTCCGGCGGAGCTGTGCACCCTTTTGCAGGGACATTTCATCGGGGCACTGCTGGTGGGAGAACCGGACAGCGGCAAGACCACCCTTCTGCGGCAGATCGCCCGGGAACTGGCTGCACAGAAACGGGCCGTGGCTGTGATCGACGAGCGAGGGGAACTTTTTCCGCCGGAGCGGCAGAATGGCGATGCCCTTGACTGCATCAGCGGCCTGCCCAAAGGCCGTGCGGTCCAGATGGCGCTGCGGACGCTGGCCCCGCAGGTGATCCTGCTGGACGAGCTGGGGGACCTGACCGAGGTCGCCGCACTGGAACAGGGCTTTTTCAGTGGGGTGGAGTTTGTGGCCAGCGTCCATGCCGCCACGCTGGAGGACGCTCTGCAAAGGCCGCAGGTGAGGGTTTTACAGCAGCAGGGAGCACTGCGGTTTCTTGTCCTGCTGGAAGGACGCTGTGCACCGGGCCGGATCCGGGAGATCCGGCAGCTTCCGCTGCTATGATGCTGCACATTCTGGGTGCTCTGCTGTTTCCGTTGTGCGGCTGGCTGGCCGGGGATGCCATACAGGCCCGTACGGTACAGCACCTTGCTGCATTGCAGAAATGCCTTGCGCTTCTGGAACGCATCCGGCAGGAGGTCGCGTTCCGCCGGGCAGACCTGCAGCAGCTTTACGCAGAGCTCTGCCGGGAAGGCATACTGGAATCCGGCGCCCGCTGCTTACAGGAGGCCCCACCGCCGGAGGGCCTGACGCGGGAAGAACAGCAGTGCTTCCGGACGTGCATGTCCGGCCTTGGCCGTGCGGAAGCGCGGCAGGAGTGCGAACAGCTGGACTACTACCGGGCCCGCCTGCAGGCTTTGCAGCAAACGGCAGAACACGCTGCCCGGCGGCAGGCCGGTCTGCCCCGCAAACTGGGCCTTGCAGCCGGGATGGCAATGGCACTGCTGCTCATCTGAATTCGGAAATCTTGGAGGAAACAACGCAGATGGAAATTGATCTGGTGTTCAAAATTGCAGCCATCGGCATCATTGTGGCGGTGCTCAATCAGCTCTTGATCCGCTCCGGGCGGGAGGATCAGGCCATGATGACGACCCTTGCCGGCCTTGTGGTGGTCCTGTCCATTCTGGTCAAGCAGATCAGCACCCTGTTTGTTACCATCAAGGCGCTGTTTTCGCTGTGAGTTCCGCCTGGGTCACGCTGGGGCTGGTGGCAGTGCTGGCAGCGATGCATGCACTTTTGCAAAAGGAGCTTCCGGCCTATGCGCTCCTGCTTTCACTGGGAGCGATCGTCCTTCTGCTGGTGCGGCTGGGCGGCACCTTCCGCAGTGTTCTGGAGGGTGTCGCGCTGCTGGGACAGCAAACGGACAAGCAGGCGTTCCAATGCCTGCTGCGCAGCACGGGCATCCTGTTGCTTGCCGACTATACCCGTACCCTCTGCAAAGAGAGCGGAGCCGAGGCACTTGGCTGGTGTGCAGGGCTTGCGGGCCGCTGTCTGGTGCTGGCGGCAGTGTTCCCACTGCTGGAAGAAGTGTGTCAACGGATCTGGGGGCTGGCAGGATGAGCGGCAAAAAATACCGGGGGCTTCTGGCAGGGTTGGTGTTTCTGGCCGCAATGCCTTTTGGAACGGTGCGGGCTTTCGCACTGGAAAGCCTGCCCGGCCGGGAATTGTGGCAGCCCTACCTGACCCAAAGTGCACAGGGTGCAGCGGATTTTGCCCGGGACCCGGTGTCGGCATTGCTGAGCCTGCTGCCGGGTTCACCCGTGCAGCTTCTGGTCGATACCCTGCACAGCTACGCAGATCTTTTGCTGTTTCTGCTGCTGCTCACAGCTTTGTCATTTCTCGTTGGCGATGCAGCGGACGGTACCTTGCTGGACCTTGCGGCAGCCGGTGGCTGCGGGGTGCTCATCTGGGGTGATCTGCTGACACTGGCACAGTCTATCGGTGAACGCATGGACAGCTGGCGGCTGTTCCTCACGGGATTTCTGCCGGTGTGCGGCGCAGTCCTGACGGCAGGTGGAGAGGGAAACGCCGGAGCTGTGGCCAGCGGATTTCTGCTGAGCGTGCTGGCTCTGCTGGCACAGGGGATCGCGCTGTGCATCCGGCCGCTGCTGCAAAGCTATCTGGCCATCAGCATGGCCTGCTGCATCCACACGCAGACGGGTCTCCCGGAAGCCTGCAGGATGAGCGGGCAGCTGCTGCGAAAAAGCATTTCGGCGGGCGGAAAACTGTTTGCGCTTCTGCTTGGCGTACAGCGAGTGATCACACTGCAATTGGACCACACGACATGCCGTCTGGGCCAGATGCTGACGGGCAGTGTCCCGGTGATCGGGCAGGCATTGAGCGGTGCGGCCGATACCGTATTGGCCGGGCTGCAGCTGCTCAAAAGCTCTCTTGGAATCGCGGCACTGGTGATCCTTGGCGCGGAATTTGTTCCGCTGTATCTGGGACTGTTGTTCCACCTGGCAGTTCTGTCCGGGTGCAGGCTTCTGTGCAGCTTTGCCGGCATCGACCGGTGCCAGGCGCTGTTTGCCTGTCTGACGGAGGCGGTCCGGTGCATGGCGGCGGTCACAGCACTGTTCTTTTCGCTGACAATGGTCGGTGTCGCGTTGATGACAATGATGAACGGAGGGTGAAATGCGGGTCGTAACGGCATTCTGCCTTGCATGTGTCTGCACGGAGCTGCTAGTGCAACTGGTGGAAGCGGGCTGGGCGCGCCGATGCATAAAAGTGGTTGCGGGGCTATATATTCTAACAGTTCTGCTCCGTGCAACTTCTGCACTGCCTGCACGGACCGCACAGTGGCTTCAGCCGGTGCAGGCATCTGCCTCCATCGAGGGCGTGGAAACCACGATCCTCACGGAGGCGGCGAAGCGCTTGAATGAGATGTTGGCAGCGGAATGCGAGGCACAGACAGGCATCCCGGTCCGGGTGGAAACGGAATTGGAACAGACGCCGGACGGCATCCGCGCAGCTCGCGCGATCCTGTGGATGCCGCCGGACAGCCCGGCACAGGTGCAGACACAGCTTGTGCAGTTTCTGCAAAAAGAACTTAGCACCGACGCTGTCACCGCAGCGGAAGAGGCGGAACCATGAAAAAAGCAACGATCACAACGGTTCTTCAGGGATGCAAAGGCCCGCAGGGACGCACAAGACTTGCGGTGCTCATTGGCGGGGTGGCCATGCTGCTGTTGCTGCTGTCGGAGTTGATGCCGACCGGGACGAAGTCTGCTGCCGCCAGCACAGCCCCACAGGAAATCGCCGCGTATCAGACCCAGCTGGAAAACCGGCTTGAAACACTGATCGCTCAGATGGACGGAGCGGGAAAGACGACGGTGATGCTCACACTGGAAACGGGGGAGGAAACGATCTATGCACTGGATACGCAGTCCGGGCAGATGCAGGAACAGCAGACGCATGTTCTGCTGGAAGATGGCTCCGCCCTGGCAGAGACGATCTATCAGCCGCAGATCCGCGGCGTGGCCGTGCTGTGCGACGGCGGGGGAGATGTCCGCGTGGCAGCACGCATCACGGAGATGGTGGGAGCACTGCTGGATCTGCCATCCAACCGGATCTGTGTGGAACAGCGCAAGCCATGATCTGACCCAGAACAAGGAGGATTCAAGATGAGAGCACTTTCCAGAAATACCCGGCGGGTGACCGCGCTTACGCTGGCCGCTGCCCTTGTCATTGCCGTATATCTGAACTGGCAGTATGCCCGCACCGATACCGGCATTGCAGCGGACGAGGAAGCCCAGGTCGTTTCGGCCGAGCCTGTGCAGTCGGACACGGTCCTGGACGGCCTGCCCACGGAAGCCGAAACAGTGTCGGCCGCGAACAAAAACTATGGGGAAGCACAGCTGGTCAGCGTGGCAAGCGACAGCGGCGCAAAGTTCTTTGAAGAGGCACGCCTGAAACGGGAAAAGGCGCACGATGAAGCCATGGACACCCTGCAAAAAACCATGAAGTCCTCTTCGCTCTCTGCGGAGGAAAAGAAGGACTGCACCGCCCAGCTGACAGCCGGGTTGGAAGATCTGCACGCCGAAAATGAGATCGAGACCCTCATCAAAGCCAAGGGCTTTGCGGACTGCCTGTGCTTTCTGCAGTCCGGCCGCGCCGATCTGACCGTCATGACATCCGGTGACCCGCTGACGGCGGCGCAGGTGGCGCAGATCCGGGACGTCGTGCTCAGCAAGAGCAGTGTGACGGCCCAGAACATCACGGTGGTGGAAGTAAAATAAAAAGTGTTTCCCTCCGACCGGAAGGAATCGGGCTGGAAAAAGAACCCGTTGTGTGGTCCGACAGAGTTTTCCAAACAAGTATTGAAATCAACCCCGCATTGATGGTATAATAACACCATCAGAAAACAGGAACGGTGTGCTGCCCGGCCATTCGGCGGCGGCAGCTGCAAAGCCGTTTTGAACCGAAAAAAAGCGGCAGTTCTGCTGCTTTTCAATGGAGGACAGCACAATGGATTTACAGAATATGGATCTTCAGGGCGGCAGCCTTCAGATTTCGACCGAAGTCATTGCAAAGATCGCACGGTGCGCTGCGCTGGAAGTGGAAGGCGTGGCAGAAGTTTCCTGCGGGACCCAGAACAAAAAGCTGAAGGATCTGCTGGAAGCCAGCATCCAGCCGCCGGTGGCCGTGGAAATGCGCGACGGCACGGCAGAGCTTACGCTGCATCTGATCATGGCGTCCGGCGCACGCATCCCTGCAGTGGCGGAAAAGGTGCAGGAAAATGTCAAGTCGGCCGTGCAGAACATGACCAGTGTCACGGTGAGCCGTGTGAATCTGGTGATCGCAGGTCTTGCTGCGGAGCAGTAAGAGCACTTGCAGCCGTACAAAAGAATGGATAGAACGCGTTCTCTCTGCCGGGGTTTCCCGGCGGGGAGAGCTCCTGTTATGAAAGGAATATTATGGAAAACATTTTGCCCCGTAGAGAAGCTCGCGAGAATGCATTTTTGCTGGCATTTTCGCAGACCTTTGGCGACGTCCCGCTGGCAGAGGCTCTGACCAACCATGCGGAAAATGACGAAGAGCACCCGGTGGATGGCTTCAGCAAGCTGCTGCTGAATGCTTATTACGACCATTCCGCAGAGGTGGATGACGAGATCCGCGCTCATCTGCGCAACTGGACCATGGAGCGTCTGCCGCGCGTCAGCCTGACCGTGCTGCGTCTGGCCATTGCAGAGATGCTGTTCGGCGGCGAGAACAAGCCCGGCGTTGCCATCAACGAGGCAGTGGAGCTGACCAAAAAGTATGGTGCCGATGAGGACTATCAGTTTGTGAACGGCCTGCTCGGCGCAGTGGCACGGGATCACGGCCTGAATGAAGAAGCCGCTGTGGAGCCGGCTGAACAGTGAGCCGTTATACGCTCGGGGTCGATACAAGCAACTATGCAACCTCTCTGGCAGTTTTTGATACAGCCGGAGAGGTTGTTTGTGCAAAAAAGCGGTTTCTTCCGGTCAAACCCGGGCAGCTGGGCCTGCGGCAGAGCGATGCACTGTTCCACCACACCACGGCACTGCCGGAAATGCTGCACGAGCTTGCGCAGGAGTTTGATCTGACCCGCATCGACGCCGTGGGTGTCTCCCAGAAGCCGCGCCCGGCAGAGGGCAGTTATATGCCGTGCTTTCTGGCCGGTGTGAACGCGGCGACGGCATTTGCAGCGGCGCGGAGCATCCCGCTGATTTATACGACCCACCAGCAGGGCCATGCCGCTGCGGCGCTGTTTGCAGCCCGCGGCGCAGACCTTTTTACGCAGAAAGTCCTGCTGTTTCATATTTCCGGCGGCACGACGGATCTGCTGCTGTGTGATGAGGTACGCACGATCACCCAACTTGGCACTAGCACGGACCTTTACGCCGGACAGGCTGTGGACCGCGTGGGCGTCAAGCTCGGGTTTGCCTTCCCGGCGGGTGCAGAGGTGTCTCGCCATGCTGCAGCGTGCCCGGAAGAGATCCGGCCGAAATCTAGCGTGAGGGGCATGCAGTGCAGCCTTTCCGGCCTGGAAAACCAGTGCAATGCCCTGCTTGCTGCGGGCAAAAGCCCGGAATATGTGTGCAAGTACTGCCTGCTCTGTGTGGCCGATACGGTGGTCAAAATGACAAAGGCTGCGCAGAAGGAATACCCGGGTCTGCCGGTGGTATGCGCCGGCGGCGTGATGAGCAGCGATGTGATCCGCCAATGGGTGCAGAAACGCCTGCCTCAGGTGTATTTTGTGCCGGGACAGTATTCCAGTGACAATGCCATTGGCGTGTCCATCCTTGCGGCACGGGAGGCCGGTTTATGGCTGAAGTGATCACGGTTTCGGCGCTGAACCGCTATGTCAAATCTCTTTTTGATGCAAACGACCGATTGTTTGATCTGGCATTGCGCGGCGAGGTGGCAAATTTTGTGCAGAACGCGCGCAGTGGGCATTGCTATTTCACCCTGCGGGATGAGCAGGCCAGCGTAAAAGCGGTGATGTTCCGCTCGGATGCGCGGCGGCTTGCGTTCCGTCCGGAAGAGGGGATGCGTGTGGTCGTGCGCTGCCGTGCAACGCTCTATGAGCGGGATGGCGCATTCCAGTTGTATGTCAATGAGATGTTCCCGGACGGAATCGGTGCAGCACAGCTGGCGTTGGAGCAGCTCAAGGCCCGGCTGGAACAGGAGGGCCTGTTTGATGCGGCACACAAAAAGCCGCTGCCGCAATATCCCCGGTGCATTGGGCTGGTGACCAGCAAGACCGGCGCGGCTTTACAGGACATCCGAAATGTGATCAGCCGCCGCTGGCCGGGTATCCGGCTGCTGCTCTGCCCGGTCATGGTGCAGGGGTTTGAAGCGGCTCCGCAGATTGCGGCGGCCATCCGGACGCTGGACCGCAGCGGCAGGGCAGATGTGATCATCGTGGCCCGCGGCGGCGGCAGCCGGGAGGATCTGTGGGTGTTCAACGCTGAGGTGATCGCGCGGGCAGCCTTTGCCTGCAAAACACCGCTGATCAGCGCCATTGGACACGAGATCGACTACACGATCCTGGACTTCGTGGCAGACCAGAGAGCCCCGACGCCCTCGGCAGCGGCAGAGCTTGCGGTGCCGGACCGGGAAGAACAATGGAATATTTTGCAAAATTTACAACAAAATATTTCTGAAAATATGCAAAAACGGCTCAAGTTGTGCTATAATGAGCTGGAGCAATACAACTTAGCGTTGGAACTCAAGCCTGCACATCACATCTGGAAGAGGGATTTTGACCAGCTGGAACAGGCTGGGCAGACGCTTCAGATCCAGATACAGCGCCGGATGCAGGCTGCAAATATGCAGTTGGAACATGCCGCAGCACTGACAGCCTCTCTGAGCCCGTACCGGGTCCTTGCCCGAGGCTATGCGATGATCACCACGGGCAGAGGACAGATCCTTCCGGCAGACCAACTGGAGCCGGACAAGACCATCTACATTCGCAGCGCTTCCCGCCGGGCAAAGTGCCGGGTGGAGGCCGTGGAGGAAATTGATGAAAGCACCCAAAAGCTATGAAGAGGGCATGGAGCGCCTGAATGCCATTCTGGCCAAAATGCAGGACGAGCAGACGACTCTTGCAGAAGCCGTCAAGTTGTATGCGGAGGCAGCATCTCTGATGGAATACTGCCATACTGCGCTGGAAAAAACATCGCTCCAGATCGAGGAGATCGACGCGAAGATCACGCAGACCATGCAGGAACAGCGGGAGGAAAACTGATGGATTACAAAACACAATATCAGATGTATCTGTCGCAGGCTTCTGCCGCGCTGGAAGACGCCTGTGCAAAGTTTCTTCCGGAGGAATCGGAGGTATGCCGTGCGGCGCGGTACAGCCTGCTGGGCGGCGGAAAACGCATCCGGGCCGTGCTGGTGCTCAGTGTCTGTGATATGCTGGGCGGTGATCCGCAGACGGCCAGAACTTTCAGCGCTGCGGTGGAAATGCTGCACTGCTATTCGCTGATCCACGATGATCTGCCCTGCATGGACAACGATGACCTGCGGCGCGGTCGCCCCTCCTGCCACAAGGCATTCGGGGAGGCAACGGCCATGCTGGCAGGAGATGTGCTCCTGACCGAAGCCTTTGAAGCAATCGCCAATGCACCGGCTTGCCCGCAGGCCTGTGTGCAGGCCGCAAAGGCGCTGGGCCTTGGTGCCGGCAGCCGCGGCATGGTGTATGGGCAGGAGCTGGACCTGAAATACGAAGCACTGGCAGCGACCGAGGAACAGCTGCGGCTGATCCACCGCAATAAGACCGGTGCTCTGATCAACGCAGCCGTCCAGATGGGGGCAGCTGCCGCCGGTGCCGACGCCGACCAGTGCCGAGCACTGGAAGCATACGCCTACGGCATTGGTCTGGTGTTCCAGATCGTGGACGATGTGCTGGATGTAACCAGCACGCCGGAACAGCTGGGCAAGCCCATTGGCAGCGACAGTGAAAACGGAAAAACAACGTTTGCAACGCTGTATGGCGTGGAGGGCGCAATGGCTCTTGCACAGCGCGTAAACGAAAAGACCTGCAGCGCTCTGCGCGAAACATTCGGCGAAAAATCGGCCTTTCTGGAGCAGCTTGCGCAGCAGCTCCTGACACGCAAACACTAAAACGGATCATCGTCCGGGAAAGCAAAAGGAAACGCTATGCAGTTCATTTATGAGATCCTTTCATTCAACCGCATCCTGACCGTGTCGCTCCTGGCATGGTTCGTGGCGCAGGTGCTCAAGACCCTGATCAACTTCATCCTGCTGGGCAAATTCCAGCTGGAGCGCATGTGGGGCGACGGCGGTATGCCCAGCGCCCACAGCGCCACCGTCTGCGCAATGGTCATTGCCACGGCACGGTGTGAGGGCATTGACTCTGCCATTTTTGCAGTGGCCTGTGTGGTGGCCATCATCACCATGCACGACGCCATGGGCGTGCGCCATGAGACCGGCGAGCAGGCAAAGGTGCTGAACCAGATGATCGACCAATGGATCGAGGTCAGCGAAAAGAACGCCCCGTTCCTGCAGAACATGCATCTGAAGGAAATGGTCGGCCATACTCCGCTGCAGGTGGTCGCAGGCTTTCTGGTGGGCCTTGTGGTCGGCCTGCTGTACCCGCTGGGCCTGTGAGACGTGCCAGCAGGGTAGGAAACATTGCATGAAGGACGTGTGATTTGGTTATGGAATCGTTGCTGCTGGACAACATTGATCAACCCAGCGATCTGAAAAATCTGGACAAAGAACAGGTAAACAAGCTCTGTGCGGAGATCCGTCAGTTTTTGCTGCGGAATATCTCCCGCACAGGCGGTCATTTGGCGTCCAACCTCGGCGCAGTGGAGCTGACGGTAGCTCTGCACCGGGTGATGACGACGCCAATGGACAAAATCGTTTTTGACGTGGGGCATCAGTGCTATACGCACAAACTGCTCACCGGCCGACGCAGCGGCTTTGCAAAACTGCGCCAGCTGGATGGCATTTCCGGTTTTCCGAACCCCAATGAGAGCGAGCATGATGCCTTTATTGCGGGGCACGGCAACACAGCGCTTTCGCTGTCCATCGGCATGGCCTGGGCCAAGAAGATCCGGCATGAGCCGGGCTGGGTGGTTGCGGTCATCGGCGATGGTGCCTTTACAGGCGGCATGGTCTATGAGGGCATGAACAACATCGGCTCCTTGGACAACTTGCTTGTGATCCTGAATGACAACAAGATGTCCATTTCCCACAATGTGGGCGCGCTGGCGCGGTATCTGACCCACCTGCGCACGACGACGGCATATTTTGACGCCAAGGACAATGTGCGGAGCTTCCTCGACAGTGTCCCGGTGGTGGGCACCCCGCTGAAAAAAGCCCTGACCGAGGGTAAAACATTGCTCCGACGGGCAATGTACCACTCGACCATGTTTGAGGACATGGGGTTCCAGTACATTGGGCCGGTGGATGGTCACAATGAGGAAGAACTGGAGCGGACCCTGCGCACCATCAGCCAGCGGCCCGGCCCGCACTTTCTGCATGTTGTGACCAAAAAGGGCAAAGGATATCAGCCGGCCGAGATGAACCCGGGCAACTACCACGGGGTATCGGCCTTTGACCCGGACGGAATGCCCGACCCGGAGGTGGCTCCCAAGGAATCGTTTTCGACGACCTTCGGGCAGGCGCTTGCGCGGGAAGCTGCACAGAACAGCCGCATCTGCGCCATTACCGCGGCCATGAAATATGGCACCGGGCTGCAGTTCTTTTCGCACAGTGCGCCGGAGCGGTTCTTTGACGTGGGCATGGCAGAGCAGCACGCCGTGACCTTTGCGGCAGGTCTGGCCAGTCAGGGCATGCTGCCGGTGGTGTGCATTTACTCCACCTTTCTGCAGCGCTCTTACGATCAGATCCTGCACGATGTGAACCTGCTGCAGGAGAACGTCGTGTTCGCCATTGACCGCGCGGGTTTTGTTCCGGCAGACGGAGAAACGCATCAGGGCGTTTACGACCCGGCTTTCCTGAGCCAGATCGGTATGCCGCTCTATGCACCTTCCAATTATGCGGAGCTGACCTATTGGCTGCACGAGCTGCTGAAGGACGGCTGCAGAGGCCCCCGTGCGATCCGTTATCCGCGGGGTGGGGAAAATGCCCGTCTGGCGCAGTATGGCTGCAGCGGACAGGACTATGATTTCCTGCACAGAACCGAGGGCGCCCAGGCGGTGTTGATCAGCTATGCGGACGAAATGGATGATATTCTGACTGCATGTGAAAAACTTACGAAGCATCGTATCAATTGCGACGCACTTAAACTTGTAAAGCTGTTCCCCTTTACAGAAAAAATGATCGAAGCTGTGAAAGATTATAAAATCGTGCTATTTGCAGAAGAATGTGTGGAATGGGGCAGCATCGGGGAGCATCTGGCCTATTGTCTGCAGCAGGCGGGCTGGAATGGAACCTTCCTGCACGCCGCTGTGCATACGGCCAACCTGCCCCATGCAACCGTCCCGCAGATCAAGCAGGTCACCGGGCTGGATGCCGACACCCTTGCACAGCAGGTGATGGATGCCTGGATGAAAGGAGAAAACATATCGTGAAAATTCGGTTGGATCAATATCTGGTTCAGCATGGTCTGATCCAGAGCCGTGAACGCGCCAAGGCCATGATCATGTCCGGTGTGGTGTTTGTCAACGAACAGAAGGTGGACAAGGCCGGTGAGATGATCAAGGAAGATGCCAAGGTGGAGGTGCGCGGGCACGACATCGGTTATGTCAGCCGCGGCGGCCTGAAGCTGGAAAAAGCCATGCAGTGTTTTCCGCTGACGCCCAAGGGCAAGGTGTGCATGGACATTGGTGCATCGACCGGCGGGTTTACCGACTGCATGCTGCAGAACGGTGCGGTCAAGGTCTACGCAGTGGATGTGGGCTACGGCCAGCTGGCCTGGAAGCTGCGCACCGATGAGCGCGTGATCAACATGGAGCGCACCAACATCCGCAACGTTACGCCGGAGGCTCTGGATGAACCGATCGAGTTCTTCAGCGTGGACGTTTCCTTTATCTCGCTGCATCATATTTTTCCGGTGGCACAGGCCATCACCACGCCGGACGCCATGGGCGTCTGTTTGGTCAAGCCGCAGTTTGAAGCCGGGCGCGAAAAAGTGGGCAAGAACGGCGTGGTGCGTGACCCCGCCACCCACCGCGAAGTGCTGCACAATGCCATGGGCTATGCGGCTGCCAACGGATTTGCTGTGCGCGGGCTGGATTTCAGCCCGGTGAAAGGTCCGGAAGGCAACATCGAATATCTGATGTTCGTGCAGAAGAGCGAGGAGCCCTGCGTGCTGGACGATGCGGCCGCCGAACAGGTCGTGGCTGCAAGCCATTCCACGCTGGACCGCTGAACGATGCGGATACAGAACCAAAACAGGAGGCTTCGGCATGACGGTTTACATTTCTCCGAACCCTGGAAAGATCTCGGCCAGTGAGATCGCTCTGCGTGCAGCGCAGATCCTGCAGAATCATGGTGCATCGGTGCTGATGTGCGAGGATCTGCGCACGGTCTGCAATGCGGCCGGCGTTGTATATCTGCCGCTGGAACAGTGTCTGGAACGTGCGGACGTAATCCTGACCATCGGCGGAGACGGAACGATCCTGCATGAGGCGAATCTTTCGCTCAAGCATGCAAAGCCGATCCTGGGCATCAACCTGGGCCGCTGCGGTTTTCTGGCTACCTGCGAGGTCAGCGAGATGGAAAGCAAGCTGCCTGCCGTGGCGCGGGGCGAGTTCCAGCTGGACAACCGGATGCTGCTCTACGCCCATGTTCTGGGCCATGACGGCTGGGAAGGCCATGCACTGAACGACGTTGTCGTGACAAAAGGCCGCCTGCAGCAGGCCATTGACTTCAGCATTTACTGCGATGACATTCTGGTGGAGCATTACCGGGGCGATGGTGTGATCGTTGCGACGCCGACCGGCTCTACTGCGTATTCGATGGCCGCAGGCGGGCCCATTCTGGATTCGCAGACCAAAGGCGTGGTCGTCACGCCAATCTGTCCCCACAGTCTTGCCAGTCCGGCCATGGTGTTTGCGCAGGAACGCAAGCTGAACATCTGCGTCGGTCAAGTGGCCGACGGCGAGGTGTTCATCAGCTGTGACGGTGCAGCAGGATTCCCGCTTAAGGCGGGCGCAACGGCAGAAGTCCGGCTTTCGGATCAGGTGGTGCAGCTGATCACCTTCAGCAAGGCGGATCAGTTCCAGGCCATCGACCAGAAATTGCGCAGCAGACGATAAAAGGAGATACGACGAGCTATGGCACATGTCCGCAAAGAAGAAGCAAAAAGCAAGGGAGACCGTCTGCAGACCATTCTCCGTCTTGTGCAGGAGCATCCGATCAGTCGGCAGGAAGTGCTGCTGGACTATCTGCGCAAGGAAGGGTTTGATGTGACTCAGGCCACGATCTCGCGGGATATCCGGGAGCTGTGCCTGGTCAAGGCTGCCACTGCAGAGGGCTACCGCTATGTTTCCAGCCGGAACGAGAGCTTTAACCCCAAGACCCAGGGCCGGTTTGAGACGATCTTTCATGAGTCGGTGCTGGGGGTGGACTATGCAGGCCATGTGGTGCTGGTCAAGTGCTATTCCGGCATGGCCAATGCAGCCTGTGAGGTATTTGACGCATTGCAGTGGAAAAACGTGGTCGGCACCCTTTCGGGTGATGACACTTTTCTGATCGTTGCCCGCTCCGAGCGGGACGCCAAGACCATCTGCACGGAACTGACCCGGCACATCGGGTAAAACAAACGCGGGAGAGACGATAAACCATGTTAAGCTGCCTGCAAATTAAAAATGTCGCGGTCATCCAGAAGGCAGAAGTTCATTTTCAGCCGGGGCTGAACGTCCTCACCGGTGAGACTGGTGCGGGCAAGTCCATTCTGATCGACTCCATCAATGCGATCCTGGGCAATCGGACTTCCAAGGATCTTGTGCGCACGGGTGCGTCCAAAGCGGTGATCCGTGCATCTTTTGCGCAGATCCCGGATGTGGTACTGGACAAACTGGAAGCGGCCGGTTATGAGCGCTCGGCAGAGCTGCTTCTGAGCCGTGAGATCACCGCCGAAGGAAAGAGCAGCTGCCGGATCAACGGCATGCCCACCACGGCGGCTGTGCTGCGGGAGCTGTGCGGAGGTCTGATCAACATCAACGGCCAGCACGACTCGGTGGGACTGCTGAATCCAGCACACCATCTGAGCATTCTGGACGATTATGCGCAGAACGCCAAACTCTATCAGGAGTATTATGTGCTGTACCGGAGCCTGGTCAAGGTCAAGAAGGAACTGGACGCCATGATCACCGACGAAGCGGAAAAGCAGCGACGGATCGACCTGCTGAGCTATCAGGTACAGGAGATCGAAGAAGCCGGACTGACCGCCGGCGAGGAGCAGACCCTGGAAGCACGCCGCAAGGTGCTGGCCAACGCGTCCACCATCCGGGACCGGGTGGCAAAGGCCCATGCGCTGCTGTCCGGGGACGATGACACCCCCGGCGCAGTGGATCTGCTGGGTGAAGCATCCAACGCCATGGATACGGCCGCCCAGCTGGACGAGTCACTTTCCGGGGTGTCCGGCACGCTGATGGACCTGTACTATTCGGCCAAGGACGCAGCGGCAGAGCTGATTGACCGGCTGGATGCCTACGACACGAACGACGCCGAGCTGGATGAGATCGAACAGCGGCTGGATCTGTTGTACCGTCTCAAACGCAAGTACGGTGATACGGTGGAGGACATCATTGCCTTTGGACAGAAAGCACGGGAGGAACTGGAACAGATCCAGTTCTCGGAGCAGCGGCACGATCAGCTGCAGGCGGAAAAGCTGCGCCTGTATGGTCTGGCGCGCGAAAAGGCGGAGGCCTTGACCCAGACCCGTCTGAAAGCCTTTGACGAGCTGAATGCACGCATTACCGATACCTTGCAGTTCCTGAATATGCCGGGTGTGCGCATGACGCTGCACCACGCCCGTGGGCCGCTGGCAAGCCACGGACAGGACAGCGTGGAATTCTACATCTCCACGAACGCCGGTGAAGCCCCAAAACCGCTGGCCCGCATTGCCTCCGGCGGTGAGCTGAGCCGCATCACCCTTGCCATCAAAAATGCGCTGGCAGACCGGGATGCAGTGCCCACGGTGATCTACGATGAGATCGACAGCGGTGTTTCCGGCAAGGCCGCCGGACGGATCGGTGAGGTGCTGCGGCAGAGCGCACAGGGACATCAGATCCTGTGCATCACCCATACGGCACAGATCGCCGCACTGGCTGACTGCCACCTGCTGATCCAGAAAAATGTGACGAACGATCGCACTTATACCGAGATCCACCCGCTGGATACGGAGGGCCGCGTGGAAGCACTGGCCCGGTTGATCTCCGGCGATCATGTGACCGAGCTTTCACGGGCAAATGCGCGGGAAATGCTGGGTACCGGCCGCCAGTAACAGGGGAACGTTCCCGTCGGAATCCGGGGCTTGACAAGCCCGTGTTCTTGTGATAAAGTAAGTTTTGTTAATGGCGATGAAGGGAATAAGTACCCTGAAGTGTTCTGTCCAGAGAAACCCCGGTTGGTGCAAGGGGCCGCAGAACAGCAGGCGAATACCTCCCGGAGCTGCAGGCTGAATGCTGTCTGAGCTAGTAGGCTGTGCCGCGTGCGAGCGTTACAAACGCAGGAGTGTCACTCTACTCTGGGGTGTGCACTCGTGAGGTCGTTTCTGTGAGGAAGCGGCAAACAG
>OQVI01000572.1_pt1 | contig 26184 bp, 26 predicted proteins | sample 1691651 | NCBI WGS metagenome assembly OQVI01 (sample SAMN03418287, study PRJEB22391) | human gut metagenome | biome: human-gut; feature: organic feature; material: feces | host: Homo sapiens | place: Italy | collected 2013-04
CGCACACCTTTACCCTGAACGCGAAGACGATGCGGTAAATGACCTGCAAAACGAATGGAAAAAAGAAAGCTGCCAATAATGGCAGCTTTTTCGCTTTATGAATATAATATCGAATAAAGTGACGTTACTTTTTGTGTTATTATTTCCTCGCAAGCCGTATAAATACTGGCTTTTATGACCTCTCCATTTATCATATATCAATGGCTTCGCCATTTTATTTTTGATTTAATTCGCACTTTATTTTTGCTTTCGCACGCTAAAGGATTATCTTGTTTTACTAAAATTGGCAATTTGATGGCAAAAATTTTTGACCCAAAAGAAAAGAACGGCTGTACAAGCCGTTCTCCACATTTTCAACAATTATTCAAACTCTATCGTTGCGGGCGGTTTGGTTGTGTAGTCAAACAGCACGCGGTTGATATGTTTTACTTCGTTTACTATTCTGTTGGCTGCGGTAGTAATTGTTGCAGGGGGCAGCATGGTAACTTCTGCCGTCATAAAGTCGGTGGTGGTTACGGCACGCAGGGCAATGGCGTAATCGTAAGTGCGTTCGTCACCCATAACGCCTACGCTGCGCATGTTTGTCAGCGCCGCAAAATACTGGCTGGGGCGCTCTGCCAGCGGCAGTTTGTCCACTTCTTCGCGGTAAATGTAATCGGCATCCTGCACAATGGCAACTTTTTCTGCCGTTACTTCGCCGATAATACGGATTGCAAGTCCCGGTCCCGGGAACGGCTGGCGGGTTACCAGATATTCCGGAAGGCCAAGTTCTCTGCCGGACTGTCGCACTTCGTCCTTAAACAAATCGCGCAGAGGTTCAACAATTTCTTTAAAGTCTACAAAGTCGGGCAGGCCGCCTACATTGTGGTGGCTCTTAATTGTTGCCGATTCGCCGCCGAGGCCGCTTTCAACAACGTCCGGGTAAATGGTGCCCTGTGCCAGATAATCGACTGCGCCGATTTTTTTTGCTTCTTCTTCAAACACGCGGATAAATTCTTCGCCGATAATTTTGCGTTTGGCTTCCGGCGCGGTTACGCCTGCCAGTTTGCTGTAAAAACGTTCGCGTGCGTCTACGCATACAAAGTTAATGTCAAACAGGCCGCCTTCGCCGAATACGGAGCATACTTCTTCACGTTCGTTTTTGCGCAGCAGGCCGTGGTCTACAAATACGCAGGTAAGCTGTTTGCCGATGGCTTTGGCCAGCATTGCCGCACAGACGCTGCTGTCTACGCCGCCGCTTAATGCGCACAGCACTTTGCCGCTGCCGATGCGTTCTTTCAGCTCTTTAACGGTTTCTTCAACAAAGCTGTCCATTTTCCAGGTTCCGGCACAGCCGCATACATTATATACAAAGTTGCTCAGCATTTTGGTGCCGTTGTCGGTGTGCAGCACTTCGGGGTGGAACTGCACGCAGTACAGCCCGCGGCTTGCGTCCTCTGCCGCCGCTACCGGGCAGTTGGGGGTATGCGCGGTAATTTTAAAGCCGGGCGCTGCCGTTTCAATGTAGTCGTTGTGGCTCATCCAGCACACGTTTTGGGCCGGTATATCTTTAAAAAGAAGGCTTTCCGTATCAAAGTCAACCAGTGTTTTGCCGTATTCGCGTTCCGGCGCTTTGCAAACATGCCCGCCCAGCATGTGCATCATAAGCTGGCTGCCGTAGCAGATGCCTAAAACAGGCACGCCCCAGCTGTAAATTTCCGCATCAATCGTGGGCGAATCCTCTAAATAAGCGCTGTTGGGGCCGCCGGTAAAAATAATGCCTTTCGGGTTTTTGGCTTTAATTTTTTCAAGGCTCTGCCTGTAAGACACAATTTCGCAGTAAACGCCGCTTTCCCTTACGCGGCGGGCGATAAGCTGGTTGTACTGGCCGCCGAAGTCAATTACTAAAATCATTTCCTGGTTGTCGGTTTTCATAACGGCTTCATCCTCCTGTAAAGTTTTTTACGTTTTTCTTTATCTTTTAATTTTACAATATTAAGTGTAAAAAAGCAAACAAAATGCCCGCTTTTGCAAGGGTTTACAGGCTGTTTACCCTTCTTTGGCAATAACGCGGAAATCGCCGTCAATATCGCCCGTAAGCAGCTTGCGCAAAATGCTGTAACCGCCGCCAACAACTTCAATCGTGCCGTCAAGCACATCTACCAGCGGCTTCAGTTCGTCAACAACAGCCTGCGTATTGTAAGTGCCGGTATCCACAACGTAAAAATGCTCAAAGCCCTTAAACATTTTGCGCAGGTAAGCCTTACCTTCTTCCTCGCCCTTTTCGGCAATCTGCGTTTCAAGGTTCAGGCTGCCGCTGCGCATAAAATCAAGCCAGCTTTCCGTCATAAAAATGCCTTTGGGCGCGCGGTTAATGCTTTTAATATCCGTTTTGGAAAGCAAAATATCCACGCAGTCGCGTGTTTTGGGTATTACAAGCTCCGCCGTAGTTGCCCTTAACTTTGCCGTTCCGCCGCCGCAGCCGCTTACGCAGATTAAAATGCGGTCTACGTTGGCAAAACTGTCGATAGTGTTCTGCAAATACTCTACCAGCTCTTGCGGATTGCTGTGCAGGCGCTTCGGCAGAAAATACACCGGCGTATCGAGATTCAGTTCATCAATTAAATGCAGTATTTCTTTTTTTAGTGTTGGGCATGATAAAATTACCTGTTTCATGCTGATGCTCCTTTTATAACCTTCTGTAATAAGTATAGCACAGAGCAATGCGGCGTTAAACGCAGTTTTGTAAAATATCGCGGCGGAGATTGACCGCGCCCTTTGGGCAATAATATAATAAAATTGTAAATTTGTAAATTTTAAACCGTTACCATACTTTAAGCGAGGTTTTTATGAACACCAGATTTTTATTTACGCATATGCCGCCGGGCAGGCTGTTTTTAATTACGGCCGGGCTGGGAGCGGTAGGCATGCTGGCTTCGGTGCTGTTTTACATGGTAGACGGCATTTTTATAGGCCGCTATCTTGGTGAAACGGCGTTTGCCGCGCTGAACCTTGCTTTGCCGTTTGTAATCATTAATTTTTCGCTGTCCGATTTAATCGGCGTCGGTTCTTCCGTGCCTATCGCCATTAAACTTGGCGAAAAAAAGAACCACACCGCCAACAATATTTTTACCTGCGCCTGCGTGCTTACTTTTTTAACAAGTATCGGCGTAGGCGCGCTGCTGTATTTTGGCGGGCCATACCTGCTTTCGCTGTTGGGCGCAAAGGGCGAGCTGCATGCGCTGGCGTTAAGCTACCTGCGCGTTTATGCATTAACGGCGCCTGTTACCACCATTGTTTTCGGCGCAGACAGCTATCTGCGCATCTGCGGGCAAATACGCACCAGTATGTTCCTTAATATAGGCATGGCGGTTATCAGCTTTGTGCTGGAATTTTTATTCCTTGCCGTTTTCGGCTGGGGCATTTGGGCAGCGGCGTTTGCTTCCAGCCTTGCCATGATGGCAGGCGCGGCTGTATCGCTGTACCCGTTTTGTCGGGGATATTTACAGCTTAAATTCTGCCGCCCCAGTTTTTCACTTGCAATGATTGCCAATATTTTTGTATGCGGCTGCCCGATATTTTTAAACAATGTTTCCGGGCGCTTAACTTCGATAATGATGAACTTTTTGCTGCTGCGCTTTGGCGGCACCACGGCAGTTTCGGTATACGGCGTTTTAATGTACGCCGACAGCTTTATTACAGAGTTTTTGTACGGCATGTGCGACGCCTTGCAGCCTGCGGTTGGCTACAACTGGGGCGCAGGCAATTCGCGGCGCATCAGCCAGATAGAGCGCTACTGCTACGGAACGGCGGCCGGCGTATCGCTTATATCGGCAGCGGTGATGATACTGTTTCCGCTTAAAATTACGCAGTTTTTTGTGCCCGATGGCGACAGCGGGCTTTTAACCCTTGCCGCTGCTGCCGTGCCCATATTTGCAGTGGCGTATCTGGCGCGCTGGGTTTCACTGGCAACCGAAAGCTACATGACGGCGGTAGGCAAATATTTGCAGGCTTCGGTTATTTCCGTTGTTACGGCTTTTGCCGCGCCCGCGCTGATACTTATTGTGCTTTTCCCGCTCGGTTTGGACGGCTTATGGCTTAACTACCCGCTGACGGCAATAGTCTGCGCTGTGCTTTCCGTTATAATCATCAAACGCTTCAGCAAGGATTTGCTTGCAAAAGCGAAACAGAAACATTCCTAATATAATTTTCATAAACATAAAGACTTTCTCAATACATTCTATTAAAATCTAAAATATGTTATAATTTTAATAGTAGGATTTTTTAAAATTCATTCCTTGTGGGGAGGTATTTTTATGAAAGGTTGGTTAAAAAATATATTAATATTTCTTGCCGGTATGGCAGTTATGTTTATCTTAATGTTATTTCTTGCCCCTAAACCAACTGACGAATTACCAGGTTTGAATTTATTTGAAAATAGTGTACAAGAGAAAGTAATAACTGCAAAACAAATAGAGATATTTCAAGTAATCGAACCTAATAAAGCTTTAGCCCATACAACAAATCATCCAGATAAAATTTTTGACCCTGACGAACTTCTGGTTCTCATTATAGGTGACGAAAACACCTCTTATTATGATGATGAAAAAATTAATATAAACGAAAATCAATATCTTAAACAAATCGGAACATATCAGTACATAACTAAATCAGAAACACAAAAAACTGTTCCTGTTGTTTCCATAGTAACAAAATAAAAAGATCCCGCAAACAAGCGGGATTTTTTATTTGAATAATATTATCAAAAAATTAAATCAATTATATATTAAATTGTTTATTGCAAATGCTTGTGATATAATTTTACTATTAATAAAAATACAGCAGCATGTTTTTAAAATGCACCTGTAACAAGCAGGAGGAAATAAAATTGATTACCTTAAAAAACGGTGACGGCATCAAATGGCCGCACGGCAAGCGCATTGCCGTTTTGCTGACCTTTGATTTTGACGCCGAATACCTGCGTTATTCCGTAACCGGGCAGAGCGCGCTCGGCTTTTCGGATATTTCGCGCGGGCAGTACGGGCCGCACGAAGGCTTAAAGCGCTGCCTTGACATGCTGGCGCGCCAGAACATTAAAACCACGTTTTTTGTGCCCGGCATTGTTGCCGAAAAATACACGGACGAAGTAAAACAAATTGCCGCCGCAGGGCACGAACTTGCCTACCACGGCTATGCGCACGACGCGCGCCCCGGCATACCGGAAGCGGAAGAAGAAGCCAATATGGCAAAAGCGGAAGCCATTCTTGAAGCCATCAGCGGCAAAAAAGTAATTGGCCACCGCGCCCCGCTTGATACCTTGCAGACTTACGGCGTTAAGCTGATGCAAAAACGCGGTTATTTATACAGCAGCACCTTAAAGGACTGCGACTGGGCCTACATCCACGAAGGTGAGCACCCCGTTGTGGAACTGCCTACCGAACCCGGGTTTGACGATTTTTCATTCTTTTATTTTTCGTATGCCGATGCGCACACCATTACCTGCAGCTACCCGGCAGAATATGTTTACAATATGTGGAAGGACGCCTTTGACGAACTGGCAAACGAGGGCGACAAAATTATGTGCCTTAAGCTGCACCCGCAGCTGATTGGGCGCTCAAGCCGCATCCGCATGCTGGAACGCCTGGTGCTTTACATGCGCCAAAACGGTGCGTGGATTGCCGGCTGCGAAAAAGTTGCGCGCTATGTGCTGGCGCAAAACGGAAAGGAGGCTGACGCCGATGCTGTGGCCAAATAACAAACGCCTTGCGCTGATGCTTTCTTTCGATATCGACGCCGAAACGCTGTGGCTTACGCGCAACGAAATCAATAAAAACCACCCCGCCAACCTAAGCCGCGGGCTGTATTCCGTAAAGCAGGGCATTCCCCGCATTTTGCGGATGCTGGAAGAAGAAAACCAGCACGCCACCTTTTTTACCACGGCCTACACGGCAGAGCTTCACCCCGAAGTTATTAAATGCATTGCCGCCTGCGGGCACGAAATTGCCTACCACGGCTACCTGCACGAAGTTTACGATACTTACGAAAAAGAAAACGCGCTGATGGCAAAGGCCGAAAACATCATTAAAGGCCTTACCGGCAGGCAGATGGTGGGCCAGCGCTCCCCGGACGGCTTTATATACGATTTTCACCTTCAGCTGTGGCTGGACAGGGGATATATTTATTCCTCCAACTGGCGCGATAACGACGGTCCGTTCCTGCACAAAATAAACGGCAAAACCGTGCCCATTGTGGAACTGCCCAAAGACGGCATAGTGGATGACACCAGCTACGATATGTACACCATACAGGCGCCGGAACACCACTACCTGCGCAGCGGGCGCGAAATGACCGGCATTTGGATGGAAGAATTTGACGGGCTTGCCGATGAAGGCCGCATGATGAATTTTGTAATGCACCCGCAGTTTATTGGCCGCCCCGGCTATGTGCGCGCCCTGCGCGATTTTATACGCTACGCCAGGGACAACGGCGCCTGGATTTGCACCGACGAACAGGCCGCACGCTGGGTACTGGCACAGAACGGCTTTACCGAATTTGCCTGATTTGGGCGCTTGCGCCTGCAATAAATAAAAAGATGAGAGGGGTTTAAAAAATGTTCAGCAAAAAACTTACCAAAAAATTATTAGCTTTAGGTGCGGCAGCAATGCTTGCACTTGCAGCAGCCGGCTGCGGCGGCAGCGATAAGGCCGACGCTCCGAAAGAAGCGGCAAACGGCAAACTTACCATTGCCATTAACGCCACCTTCCCGCCGTTTGAAAGCGTTAAGGAAGGCACGCACGATTATGTAGGCGTCGATATTGATATTGCCCGTTATATCGGACAAAAGCTCGGCAAAGAAGTTACCTTCACCGACATGAAGTTCGCTTCCCTTGTGCCCACCCTGCAAAGCGGCCGCGCCGATATGATTGTATCGGCCATCAGCCCCACGGACGAGCGCAAAGAAGTGCTTGACTTTACCGAACCTTACTACTACCCGATGAAAGCCATTATCTGCCAGAAAGGCGCAGGCTACGACAGCTTTGAAAAACTTAAAGGCCAGAAAGCAGGCGCTTCCATGGGCACAACCTATGTACAGGAACTGAAAGACGCAGGCGGCATTGAAGTTGTGGAACTTGACAACACGCCGCTGGTTGTGCAGGACATTTTAAACGGACGCCTTGCCGCAGGTTTGTTTGACGCAGCACAGGCCGCCGTATTCATCAGCCAGAACGATAAACTGGAAATGCACACCTTAAACCTGCCGATTGTTTACGCCGATACTTTTGCCATTGCACTGCCGAAGGGCTCTAAAGATGTTGCCACGGTAGACGGCATTTTAAAAGAAATGCAGAAAAACGGCGAAATGCACAAAATTCTGGTTAAGCACCTTGGCGAAACGGCTACCAAACAATATGAAGAAGCCATTGCCAAACTCGAGATTGCAAAATAAAACCAACCCGGCAGTGCGCTGTACTGCCGGGCTTTAACTTAAAGGAGCAACATTATGCTTGATTTTTCCGTACTTGACCCATACCTGCCGCTTTTAGCCTCAGCCGTATGGATTACCATTAAATTTACGTTCTTTTCCACCCTTATCGGCTTTTTGGGGGGCTTTATTTTAGCGCTTATCACGCTTTCGCACAACAAGGTATTTTCCTTCCTTGCAAAAGCGTACATCTCCGTTTTCCGCGGTACGCCGCTTCTGGTTCAGCTTATGCTTATCTACTTTGCCACGCCGCAGCTTACAGGCTACACCATCAGCGCGCTGGAAGCAGGCGTGCTTTCCTTCGGGCTGAACTCCGCCGCCTATATCTCCGAAGCACTGCGCGGCGGCATCCTTTCCGTAGACCGCGGCCAGTGGGAAGCCTCCATGTCGCTTGGCGTGCCTACACACCGCTTCATTCTTGACGTTATTCTGCCGCAGGCAATTAAAAACGCTCTGCCCTCGCTCGTTAACGAAAGCATTATGCTTTTGAAGGATTCCAGCCTTGTTTCCGTTATCGGCGTAGCCGACACCCTGCGCTGGGCGGATTTGATTCAGGCCAAAACCTTCCGCGCGTTTGAAGCCTTTATTGTGGCCGCCGCAGTTTATTATGTGCTGGTAATGCTGCTCAACCTTTTGGGCGCATACCTTGAAAGGAAGGTGCGCGTAAGTGATTAAAGTTGAACATCTTGCCAAAAGCTTCGGCACGCTGCAAGTTTTAAAGGATATTTCGCTCAGCATTAATAAAGGCGAAGTTGTAACAATTATAGGCCCTTCGGGCAGCGGCAAATCGACACTTCTGCGCTGCTTAAACCTGCTTGAACGCCCCGACAGCGGCAAAATTATTTTTGACGGCACCGATATTTTAAGCGGCAAAGTAAAAATTGAAAGCATCCGCAAAAATGCGTGCATGGTTTTTCAGCATTTTAATTTGTTTGCCAATATGACGGCGCTGCAAAACGTGGCTTATGCGCCGCGCGTTGTTAACGGGCTGAGCCGTGCCGACGCCGAAGCCAAAGCGCAGAAGCTGCTGGAAAAAGTAGGCCTTGGAGACAAATCGGGTCAGTACCCCAGCCGTCTTTCCGGCGGGCAGAAACAGCGCGTTGCCATTGCCCGCGCCATGGCCATGGAACCGGAAGTGCTGCTTTTGGACGAACCTACCTCCGCGCTCGACCCGGAAATGGTAAAAGAAGTGCTTGACGTTATTAAAGGGCTTGCCAACACCGGCATTACCATGGTGCTGGTAACGCACGAAATGGGCTTTGCCCGCGACGTTTCGGACGTTATTCATTTTATGGACGAAGGTTATTTAATTGAAAGCGCGCCGCCGCAGGAATTTTTTGCGAACCCCAAAACGGAACGCGCGCGTAAATTTTTATCCACCATTTTATCGTGAGGCAGCTTATGAAAATTTTAATTATCAACCCCGATTACGGCATGACGCAGGAAGAATTGGCTTTGCGCTGCCGCATTCTGGAAGAATACACGGCGCCTGATACGCAGCTTGCCATGGTGTGCCCGCAAAACTCCGGGGTGGAGCTTAACTCTGCCCTTGATGTTGTGCTTGCCGGGCCGGAAATTGTGCAGCTTGCTGCCGAAGGGCAGAACGCCGGTTTTGACGCCGTTGTTTTGTACTGCTTCAGCGACCCAGTTATCGACGCCTGCCGCGAAGCATTGCGCATTCCCGTTATCGGCGGTGCGCAGGCCTCCTGCCTGGCAGCGCTTAACGTGTGCCGCAGCTTTGGCGTAATACTGGCAGACGAAGCACGCCTGCCGGAGAAAAAACTGTTCCTGCGCACGCTCGGCGTAAGCCCGGAACACATCGGGCAAATTGCCGCCGTTAATTTAAACGGCATCTCGCCCTGGGCGGACAGAGAAACAACCTTTAAAAAGCTGCTGGCCTGCGGACAAAAAATGATGCGCGAAACGCACACCGAAGCCATCGTTTTAGGCTGCCTTTCCTTTTTAGGGCTGGCAGAGCCTTTAAGCCGCGTGCTTGGCATACCAGTTATCGACCCGGCCGTAGCTGCCGTAACAACCGCCGAAAGCATTGTGCGCCAGCGCCTTTTTACCAGCAAAGTAAGCTACCCGCTGCTGTGCAGCAAAGCACGGGAGATTATAAGGGAAATTTAAAGTAAAAAAAGTCCGGCCTATACCGGACTTTTTTTATATTTTGCTTTTTAATAAAAACTGTTTATGATAAAATTTAGTAAAATTAATCAGGACGGATATATTATGGAAAACTTAACCAATTACTATCTTTTGGCACGCCGGGCTATAAAAAACGAAGAATATACTGATGCAATCAGCTTTTATAAAACAGTTCTTGCATATAACCCCAATGACTGGGAAGCCAATTTTTATACCAACTATGCTAAAATTCAGCTCACTGATTTTAATGTCTTAGATGAAAAACTATGGGATTTCGGTGATGTACTTTATACAATCTTTTCAGTACTTGCCAAAACGCCTATGCCGGAAGAATGGAAAACTGACAATATTTTACAATGCTCACGATATATAAGCGTGCTTCTGCCGGAAACAAAAGATAAATACATCGACGCACAGCAAGAAGCATTTTTGAATATGAATTATGCACAATCACAATATTGTACAAGCCAGCATTGTTTTAATCTGCTTGCCTGTTACCGATTGTGCTACTGTTATTGTGATGCAATCGAATTTTATTTTACGGATAATACAGTTATTTTAAAAGACATTCTGGAACTGCGCAAATTTTTATCAGACCAGCACCGGCAGGACCACAAAAATTATTTTAAACCCAACAATACAGAATACAGCAAAGAGTATTTAGATGAGAATATAATCAAACTGCAAAAGTTAAGCCTTAAACTTAACGGATGATAAAAAATAAAGCGTATATAATTCTTATTATAATCAATTTTTCTCATTAACTATTGCCTTATGGTATTAATCGCATAATATTTTTTATCCATGCCACAATGTAACAAATCAATTATATCAAGTCAATTTCAATTTAATCATTTACGGCCAAAATGATTAAATTGAAAGCGTTGATGATTAAATTAAAACCACATAAACAGCAAAAACCCCGCGGTAAAAACCATGGGGTTTTGTTGTAAGGGGAAGTTCTATGAAAAGTTTGAAAGGATGTATTTTAGCTGAAGTTCAGCTAAATGTCATTACATCATGCCGGGCATGCCGCCGCCCATAGGCATTGCCGGTGCAGCTGCTTCTTTGGCAGGTTTGTCGGCAACAATGGATTCGGTAGTAAGAATCATAGCGGCAATGCTTGCTGCATTTTGCAGTGCGCTTCTGGTAACTTTGGTCGGGTCAACGATACCGGCTTCAATCATGTCAACATATTCTTCGGTAAGAGCGTTGAAGCCAAAGCCTTTGCGGCTGCGTTTAATGGTATCTACAATAACTGCGCCTTCAAGGCCTGCGTTGTAAGCAATTTGACGGACAGGTTCTTCGATAGCGCGTTTAACAATTTCCACGCCGGTTTTTTCGTCGCCGGTTGCTTTAATGCGGTTCAGTGCGGGCTGTACTTGCAGAAGTGCGGTGCCGCCGCCTGCAACAATACCTTCGGCAACTGCTGCGCGGGTTGCGTTAAGAGCATCTTCAATGCGCAGTTTTTTATCTTTCAGTTCAACTTCGGTTGCAGCGCCAACTTTAATTACTGCTACGCCGCCGGCAAGTTTGGCAAGGCGTTCCTGAAGTTTTTCTCTGTCGAATTCGGAAGTGGTTTCCGGAATCTGGGCACGGATTTGTGCAACACGTGCTGCGATTTCTTCTTTGCTGCCTCCGCCGTCAACGATGGTGGTGAGTTCTTTGGTTACGCGAACCTGGCCTGCGCTGCCGAGGTCTTCCAGGGTTGCGCTGTCGAGTTTGCGGCCAACTTCTTCACTGATAACGGTTGCGCCGGTAAGAATTGCGATATCCTGCAGCATAGCTTTGCGGCGGTCGCCGAAGCCAGGAGCTTTAACGGCAACTGCTTTGAAGGTGCCGCGCAGTTTGTTTACAACGAGAGTTGCCAGTGCTTCGCCTTCAACATCTTCAGCGATGATGAGGAGTTCACGGCCGCCTTGTACAACTTTTTCAAGTACAGGCATAATATCCTGAATTACGTTGATTTTGCGGTCGGTAATAAATACCAGCGGGTTGCTGAGAACTGCTTCCATTTTATCGGTATCGGTTACCATGTACGGGCTGATGTAGCCGCGGTCAAACTGCATGCCTTCAACGGTTTCAAGGCAGGTTTCCATGGTTTTGGATTCTTCAACGGTAATAACGCCGTCGTCGCCAACTTTTTCCATAGCGTCAGCAATCAGATTGCCGATTTCTTCATCAGCTGCAGAAATGGAAGCTACCTGAGCTTTTGCTTCTTTGGTTTCTACTTTTTTGCTGATTGCTTTCAGTTCGTCAACCAGAACGTTTACTGCATTCTGAATGCCTTTTTTAAGAATCATCGGGTTTGCACCGGCTGCTACGTTGCGCAGGCCTTCATGTACCATAGCCTGTGCCAGAACGGTTGCGGTGGTGGTGCCGTCGCCTGCTACGTCGTTGGTTTTGGTTGCAACTTCTTTAACAAGCTGTGCGCCCATGTTTTCAAACGGGTCTTCCAGTTCAATATCGCGGGCAATGGTTACACCGTCGTTGGTAATGGTCGGTGCGCCGAATTTTTTCTCCAGCACAACGTTGCGGCCTTTAGGCCCAAGGGTTACTTTTACGGCATTAGCCAGTGCGTCAACGCCGCGTTCAAGGCTGCGGCGAGCTTCTTCGTTAAATTTTATTTCTTTAGCCATTTAAAATGCACTCCTTTAAATTCTTTATCAATTACAGTACGGCAAGTACATCGCGTTCGCTCAAAATCAAATATTCTTTGCCGTCAAGTTTAAATTCGGTTCCGGAATATTTTGCAAAAACAACTTCTTCGCCAACTTTAACTTCCGGAGCAACGCGGGTGCCGTTATCAAGCACGCGGCCTGCGCCGACAGCAATTACTTTGCCGGTCTGCGGGCGTTCTTTGGAAGCAGTATCGGGAAGGTAAATACCGCTGGCAGTTTTTTCTTCTTTAGTAGTAATTTCTACAACAATGTGGTCTGCTAATGGTTTCAACATTTGTAATTCCCCTTTCAATATAGTTACATTGGTATTAATTTCGTTTTATCTTGTTAGCACTCACTTTCTTCGAGTGCTAACTACAATTATTATTATATCCGTTATTTGTAAAAATGCAAGTACCTTTTTTGACAAAATAGTGAAAAAAAGAGGTAAAAAGTTTTTTAACCGCCTTTATAAACCAAAACGGAGCATAACTTTTGATTATGCCCCGTTAATTGCTTTATTTTATTTTCACATCAATAAAGTATGTGCTTTTTGCTGCCAGTCCTCCGTACTGCTGCCGCTGCCCTGCGCAAAATCGGGCTTGCCGCCGCCGCGACCGTTAAAAATTTCATTTGCTTTTTTGCAGTATTCGCGGCAGTCGGCGTTAACGCCGTCCGAATGGCCGAACATGTAGTTTACCCTGCCGCCGGCTTCGTAAACTATGCCTACCAGCAGGTTTTCCATGGCAGTTACCTTTTGCAGCAGCAGTTTGGCTTCCGCCGCGCCGGTATCTTCAGGCGTTACCACAACAAAACGGCTGCCGTCCGGCAATACGCGCGCCGTGCTTAAAAACTGCGGCAGCTGCGCGTCATAAAGCGCCATTGTTTTTTCTTTAAGGCGTGCGTTCAGGTCGGCAATTTCGCCTTTTAAACGCTGCACCGCGTCAGGAACCTGCTCCGTTTTAACCGAAAGCATCTGCCCTGTTTTGCGCAGCGCGGCATTTTTACGGCGTGCATCCTCCAGTGCCCAGCGCCCGCACAAAAAGCTTATGCGCTGCCCCTGTTTATGTTTTTCCGCGCTTATAATGCGTATGCTGCCCACCGCGCCCGTTCTGTTTGGGTGCGTGCCGCAGCAGGTGCAGATATCGCCGCCTTCCACGCTCACCAAACGCAGCGTACCCGTCAGCCTGGTGTTCTTTTTGCGCATGGTGTAGTTATCTAAAGCGGTGTGCGGCACATAGCTTACGCTGATGGGCTTATCCAGCCAGATTTCACGGTTGGCAAAATCCTCCGTCTGCGCCAGCTCATCCGGCGTCAGTTCCTTGTCGAGGTCAATCGTTACCAGCCCTTCGCTCATATGAAAGCCAATATTGTTTGCGCCAAACAGCTTCCACGCCGCGTAAGACAAAATATGTTCGCCGCAGTGCTGCTGCATATGGTCAAGGCGCACCACGCCGTCAACCACGGCTTTAACGGTGCTGCCAACGGCAAGCGGCTTATCGCAAAAGTGCAGAATACGCCCGCCTTCTTCCGCCACGTGCGTAACGGCAGCCTCGCCCAGCTTGCCGCGGTCGCTGAGTTGCCCGCCCCCTTCCGGGAAGAACACCGTTTTGTCAAGCTCAACGGCAAAACCGTTTTTGCAGGGTTCGCAGGCGGTAACCACAGCCTCACATTCCCATAAATAAGCGTCGTTTTCAAATAATTTTTCTGTCATTTTAAACCCCCCACTTGTAAAACAATCTATGCTTATATTATAATTACTCTTGTAAAAATAGCAAAGGAGTAATTTCATGTTTAAATATATTTTCTTCGATTTGGACGGTACTCTCACCGATTCTGCCGAAGGCATAACCAAATGCGTGCAGTACGCCCTTGAATCGCGCGGCATTAAGGTGCCGGATTTAAACACCCTGCGCCCCTTTATTGGCCCGCCCTTAATTGAAAGTTTTATGAAATTTTACGGCATGACGGAAGAAGAAGCCCGTTTATGCACCGCCAAATACCGCGAGCGTTTTAAAGACACCGGCATTTATGAAAACAAAGTGTACCCCGGTGTGCCGGAAATGCTTGCCCAGCTTAAAGCAAACGGCTTTACGCTGGCCGTTGCCACCAGCAAGCCCGTGGAATTTGCCCGCCGCGTAACGGATTATTTTAATTTAACCCAATACTTTACTTATATTACCGGGCCGGATTTTAACGGCTCGCTGCCCACCAAGGCCGATGTTATTGCCGATGCCCTGAAACACTTTGAGCTGCCAGGCGCTGCCAAAGCGCAGGCGCTGATGATAGGCGACCGCAGCCAGGATATTACCGGCGCTAAAAAATGCGGCCTTAAAACCATTGGCGTGCGTTACGGCTATGCCGCACCCGGCGAACTTGAAGAAGCAGGCGCCGATTTTATCTGCGCTGCGCCGCAGGATATTGTAAAACTTATCTGCGGGCAAAACAAACTTGCATAACGCAGCTTAACGTTGTATAATAAAAGCACGAAAGTACCTATGCTTGGCGGTGTCGGTCTTTCCCTATCTAAATTTTGAATTCGAGAGAAAGCCGTTTAACCGCGCGTTAAGCGGTTTTTTTCGTTACATTATTTATGACGAAAAATGGATACTATTAACATAGCAAACATTATCATCAAAGACAATGCTTCGTATGTGGTCATAGCACCACCCCCACCCATTCAAGAGTGGAAAAACCGACTGCATAGGTACTTTATCGTGCTTGTATATTTTAACAGGCAAATATCAAAAAAGCAATATTAACGCACAAAACCCGTCCATAAAAATGGACGGGTTTTATTTTTCGCTCTAACTTAATTATTTAATTAAATCCATGCCAATTTGCAGAGCCTTGCGGTTTTTGTCCTCGGTGCCTTTCGGTACGCGGTTCAAAACTGCTTTTTCAAGGCTTTCTGCGCTTACAACGCCGGTTAATTTAACCAGTGCGCCAAGGGCAACAATGTTGGCAAATAAAATTTTGCCAAGCCCTTCGCGTGCGCTGTGGGTAATCGGCAGCTCGTAAACTTTGCCGCCAAAATCGGGCACTTCGCTTACAAACAGGCTGTCGGTAATCATTACGCTGTCTTTGGTAAGGTCATGAGAATATTTATTGGCAGCTTCCTGGCTCATGGCAAGCAGCAAATCGGGTTTGGTAACCTTCGGGAAGTGAATGGCGTCCTCGGAAATAATAACTTCCGATTTAGATGAGCCGCCGCGTGCTTCCGGGCCGTAGGACTGCGACTGGATAGCAAGCTTGCCGTCCAAAAGTGCTGCTTCGGCTAAGATAATGCCGGCAAGGATAAGGCCCTGGCCGCCGGTGCCGGATAAACGTAATTCATGTTTCATATTATTTACCTCCCTGCGCCATGGCAATAAGTTCATCATAGGCTTCGGTGTATTCTTTTCTGCCTTCTACCTGATACAAAACGCCAATCGGGAATTTGCCCTCGCGTTTTTCTTCCGGCAGTTTATCCCAGGCTGCAACCGGAACGGCATGGTCGCGCTGCCACATCATCATTTCGGCAGGGCCGCCCATTTTGTTCTGGCGTCCGAAGGAAATCGGGCAGGCAGATACTGCTTCAATAAGGCTGAAGCCTTTATGCTGAATGCCTTTAACGATAAGGTCGCTCAGCATCTGCGCATGGAAGGTTGTGCAGCGTGCAACAAAGGTTGCGCCTGCTGCTTTGGCAAGCTCGGCAAGGTTAAAATCAGGTTCAATCATGCCGTAAGGCGCGGTGGTTGCCTTGCTGTGATACGGAGTCATCGGCGAATACTGGCCGCCGGTCATGCCGTAAATGCTGTTGTTGTAAACAACAACTGTAAGGTCGATATTGCGGCGGCATGCATGAATGAAGTGGTTGCCGCCGATAGCGGTAGCGTCGCCGTCACCGGTAAGAACAATAACATTCAGTTTGGGCTCTGCCAGTTTAACGCCGGTTGCAACCGGTATAGCGCGGCCGTGAGCGGAATGAACGGTATTAAAATCAAGATAGCCGGAAGCACGGCTGGAGCAGCCGATACCGGAAATTACAGCCACATCGTCTTTGGAAAGATCGAGTTTGGCAATAGCTTTAACAACGCTGCCGGTAACAACGCCATTGCCGCAGCCGGGGCACCAGATATGCGGCAAACGGCCCGGACGGAAATATTTATTGATCATTTCTTCCATATTCATAAATATAGTCTCCTTTCCTTACAGGGCCGCCATAGCTTTTTTAACTTCTTCCAAAAGCTGGGCCGGAGTTGCAGGTTCGTTATCATATTTTGCGTACAGGCTTACAGGCACTTTGCCGTTAACGGCACGTTCAACTTCGTGAACATACTGGCCGCAGTTCAGCTCATGCACCAAAATGCCTTTTACCCTGCCGGCCAGTTCTTTCATCTGTGCTTCGGCAAACGGCCAGATGGTAACCGGGCGTACAAGGCCAACCTTAAGGCCTTCCGCACGGGCCATGTCAACCGTTTCGTAAGCGGTACGGGCTGCGCCGCCAAAGGCTACAACGGCAAAATCGGCATCTTCCATACGGTAGTTTTCAACTTGTACGATATCGTCAAGGTTGTTTTCAAGTTTAGCGCGCTGACGGTTGGCAGCAGCAAGAGTAGCTGCCGGGGTGCCTTTCGGGAAACCGGTTTCGTCATGAACAAGGCCGGTTACATGCCAGCGGTAGCCGCTGCCGAAAGCAGGCATTGCCGGAACAAGGCTTTCGTCCGTGGCATAAGCCTTAAAGTCCTCCGGTGCGCAGTCCGGCTGTTTGCGTTCTGCCTGCGGAAAATCGCTGTAATCATCAGGCAGTTCAATTTTTTCGCGCATATGGCCGATAACTTCATCCATCAAAAGAATTACCGGCACACGGTATTTTTCGCTCAGCGCATAAGCGCGCAGAGTAAGTTCAAAGCATTCGGGAACGCTTGCAGGAGTGAGGGCAATCAGCCAGTGGTCGCCGTGGGTGCCCCAGCGTGCCTGCATAACATCACCCTGGGAAGGGCTGGTAGGCTGGCCGGTAGACGGGCCTACACGCTGCACGTTAACAATTACCAGAGGAATTTCCGCAGCGCAGGCATAACCGATAAGTTCCTGCTTTAAAGAAAAGCCCGGGCCGCTGGTAGCCGTCATAACCTTTTTGCCGGTTAAGGACGCACCGATAACAGCGCCCATGGAAGCAATTTCGTCTTCCATCTGAATAAATTTGCCGCCGTTTTTCGGCAGCTTTTCAGCCAGGGATTCCGCCACTTCCGTGGAAGGAGTAATGGGGTAACCCGCAAAGAATTTTACACCGGCTGCAATTGCGCCTTCAACAACAGCCTGGTTGCCTTGCAATAATAAAACCTTGGACATTACTTCTCATCTCCTTCTTTATGTACAAAAATGGCAAAATCCGGGCAGCGCAGTTCGCACTGGCCGCACTGAATGCAGTTTTCGGGCGCAACAGCTTCAATCTTTTCAAGTTCGCTTACCGCCAGAACCTTTTTGGGGCAGAACGCAGCGCAAATGCCGCAGCCTTTGCAGCGCTCGGTATAAATTTTTAAGCTCATTATTAAACCTCCTTTAACCTGCCTCTTTAAAAATATTTCTCATGCTCAAATAAGCACATACTACCTCTATAATAATTATAATTGATACAGTTCATTAGTCAAATTTATTTTTTGGATGATACCCGCAAAATATTTGGATAAACCGTGCAAATTGCACATAATGCCCAAAAATGATATAATGGTATAAATTTATAAATATATTTTAATGATGAAATTGTTTTACGGAGGCCGCCATGACTGCCATAGATGCTTCACTGCCAAAAAAAGAACGTATCCTCATTGCCGCGGAAGATGTTTTTTCGCGCCGCGGCTACACCAAAGCCACGCTTGATGAAATAATTGCCCTGGCCGATACCGGCAAAGGCACGCTTTATAAATACTTCGGCAATAAAGATAACCTTTTTTACACGCTGATAGAAGAAAAACACAGCCATTTAATGGATGAGCTGCATTCCTTAACGGCACAGCAGCCCGATATCCGCGGCAAGCTGCAGGCCTACCTTAACTGCATGTTAAAATTTCTGCGCACCAATAAAGGCCTGTGGCTGATTGTATGGTACGAGCTTAACGCAGCACACCAGGGCATACACCCCGATTTTGACGAAAACGGCAACTGGATATTAACCTCCCTTTACGGCGACCCGCTGCCCAGGCCGGAGGAAGAACGCCTTTTGCGCTACTACAAAATTTTGTGGGAGGAAGTTTACGTACTGGCAGCAATTTTGCAGGACGGGCAGGAAAGCGGCTATTTAAAATACACCCCTTCGCAGCAGATATTTACCGTGCCCGACCCGACGCGCAAATTAACATCCGAAGCAATTTTTGGCGCCTACCACCTATTTGCAGGCATTGCCAACGGCGTGTTCCACGTAATAAACAGCACCATGGATAACACAGAGCTGACCTCGATAATAGTAGATTACTTTTTAAACGGCCACGCCGCCAAAGCAGAATAAATTTAAGCGCAACAGCAAAACTCCGCAGCAAAAGCCGCGGAGTTTTTATTATGCCATATTAACTTAACCTTCACGTTCTGCCCTTACAATCACAAGCACAGGAAAAGCCTTATCCGGCAAGGAGGAAGGGCCTTTGCTGATTTTTTCTTCGTAAGCCGTGCGGTCGAAAGAATCGAAAGCCACCAGTTCATCATCACTGTAAAAATCATCAGTAGGGCAAATAGCCGTTACGCCAAAACCGGCCCACGCTTCCGCCGGGTTTGCCAGTTTATAAACCTCAATCTTCTCACATTTGGCATGGTGAATCTGTAAAGCGTCCTCAAAAGTAAACAGCATAAATTCCGCCCCCTTCTTTACAAACACAATATCTGTTACTGCCTGTTTTAATTATATCATAAAACAGCATCTTAATCAAAATTATTATTTGTTGGTAACTAATTTGCATTTTGTACTGTAAATAATATTACAAACCTTTTTAAAATAAAACGCACCGGCCGTTACCTGCGGCATTAATATATACATTTTAGCTGTAAAATGATACAATAATCTTACAAAGACAGGCATATGTTTACGCACGGGGGGGGACTTCATTACCCCAAAATTGCGGCGCCGTCCTCCTCCGTAAAAAAAATTACGGAGGAGGTTTTATTATGCGCAAAAACTTGCACCATAAAATAATGCTCAGCATACTGGCAGGCAGCCTTGCCCTTGGTTTTGTTTATGCCCCGCCCGCTTTTGCGGAAGATGCGGTAGATGTTGAAATTGCAGACGGCGAAGAATATAACCTTAATGCCAACTACACAATATCCGGCACAGACTATAATGATGCATCCATTACTTTACCGACAGGCCCTATTGGCACCTTTACCGTTACCGCAGGCAACGGCGGCGAAACTATAGTTAATGGATCAACCGACGGCAAGGGCGGCAGTATTTCGCTTTCCGCTATTGGCAACATTATTAACAACGGCATTAGTGTTACCGCAGGAAATGGTGGTAAAAGTTACTACCATAATATAGACGGAAATGTTACAGGCGGCGCAGGCGGCGATGTTACTTTAACTTTTACTAATGTTGTTAACGGAAATATTACTGCTTCCGCAGGAAATGGTGGTGATATTGAACCCTATATTAACGGCAATCTTACAAGCGGCGATGCGGCGATGGCGGTGATGTTACTTTAACTTTTAATGATATTGTTGTTACTGACAACATATCTTTAACAAGCGGAACGAATGGCACTGGAAATGGTGCAAACAGCACGCCCGGCAATGGCGGCAGCGTTAATTTTACGGCAGAGAATATCAAAGCATCATCATCAAACAGCCAGCTTTTGATTAGATTTAATAAAAATGACGGCGATATAAAATTCACTGCCAATACACTTGAAGTGCAAAACGGTACTGTAATAATAGCCGGAAGCTACACACCTGCTGATGGCAGCAATAACCACATCAATACCCTGCTTTTAACAGGCAGCGGTAACATTGATGTTAGTGATAATATTAAAATTGGCAGCCTTACTATTGACGGCGGCACGATTGTAAGTGATGCAAGGACAACAAATGTGTGGAAAAATATTATTGGGCGTGATTATACTACTAAAACTATTACCATAGGCACAAAAGGCGCAACTTTTAATATTGTAGATAGTGATAGAACTAATATACTAACTAAATCAGTTACAGGCGCTGGCAATTTAACCAAAACCGGCGAAGGTAAGTTAGCGCTTACAGGCAGCATTTACGATTACAGCGGCTTAACCGTTGTTGAAGAAGGCACGCTTGACGCTTCTGCTTCTGCACTTGCAAGTTCAGCAGGCTTAACTTTATACGGCGGCACAACCTTTGTTGCCAATACCACGCAAGATTGGAATGAAAAACAAATTGCCGTTTACGATAACGGTTCTGACAAATCCGCAGTTTATCAAGGCAACTTAACTGCAACAAGCAGTAATCTCTACTTTATCGCCAGTGGCGATAATACCAATCCTTTATTAAAAGTTATAAGTAATGGCACAGACAATAACGGCAATGTAAACATTGCAGGCAGCAATTACAACCTTGGCTTAACCGGCGATAAATTTTTGGATATAGGCTCAAAACTTACGCTTATTGAAGCTGACGGCACTATTGATGCAAGCGGCTTACAAAAGGGTGATGGCATTGACGACATTAAAATCGGTTCTACCATTACGCAAAGCATTACGGACGTTACAACCGTATCGGAGGTTGCATCGAATGGCAGTAAACTAATTGCCACTTTAGGCAGCACGCTGGCAACGGATGAAGCAAGCGTACTTAACGCCAGTATGCTGGGCGGTTTGGCGTTTAATTTGCAGGGTGCCGATTTAATCGCCCCCGAGGGCATGGAAGCAGCCGTCCGCAGTGCGCAGCTTGACAACAACCACGCTGTTTTTGCCGCCCTTACCCGCAGCAGCCTTGATTACGGCACCGTTGATGTTGACGGCACCAACATGCTGGCAGGTTTAGCGTGGCGCAGCACTACCGGCGCAGGCAGCCTTACTTACGGCGTTTTTGCCGAACACGGCGACGGCAGCTACGACACTTATGCCAATATTAACGGCACAAACCTGCACGGCGAAGGCGATACGGACTACTCCGGCGGCGGCATTTTGGCGCGTATGGATTTTAACGGCAGCGAAAACAGGCACGGCTACCTTGAAGCCAGCGGGCGTGTTGGCAATGCCGATACGGATTACACTAACAGCGGCTTGCGCGACGCTTACGGGCGTGCGGCAAGCTACAGCACGGACGCCACTTATTACGGAGCGCATATCGGTGCTGGCTATGTGCAAAAGCTTGATGAAAAAAGCAGTATTGACTGGTACGGCAAACTTTTGTGGGCCCGCCTTGAAGGCAGCAGTGCCTATTTAAGCACCGGCGAGCATTTAACCTTTGATGACGCCGATTCGCTGCGTTTGCGCATTGGCGGGCGCTGGAACTACACCGCAAGCGATTTTGTAAGTTATTACGCAGGCCTTGGCTATGAATACGAGTTTGACGGCGAAGCAAACGGCTTTACCAACGGCCTTGCACTTGGCGATGAGGATTTAACCGGCGGCAGCGGCGTTGCAGAGCTCGGCATCAACTTTAAGCCTTCTAAAAATTCGCCGTTTAGTCTGGAGCTGAACCTGGCAGGCTTTACCGGCGAACGTGAAGGCTTCCGCGGCGGCGTTGAGGCAGTTTATACGTTTTAAATAAAGTTTTTAAACCACGCAAATCCCAAGCATAAACCCCAGCAAAAAATTTCAGCCGGCGAAAATTCACCGGCTGTTTGCTTTTATTAAATATGTTTTTGTGTTATAATTTTGCCTATGAGATTGCCTGACGGAGTCGGCCGCTCCACTCTGCAAAGAGCGGGGGTGATACTATGACAGTGTTTGAAGCGTTATCGTTTGCGGTAATGTTTGCAACCTTAGTAGTACTCATTCTTTCATTCCGCAAATAACGGCATGAGAAAAGCCGCATAACCTTGCGGTTACACGGCCTTCCGTCGAATTTTTAATTCATCAGGGGAGAGCCGGTGTACCCATTACCAGCTATCTCTTTCTTATATTATATCAAAGTTAATTTTCTTGTCAAATTACATACGGCAATAAATAACCCCCTGCTAAAAACCAGCAAGGGGTTATTACATTTTTACTGCCCGCCGTATTTTAAATGGCGGTCTGCATATTCATGAATAATATAGTTAGTAAGCGCGTCGCAGTAACGGTCCTGCTCCGGCTCGTCCATTTTGTCCTCAAACGAAAAATCTTCGTTGTAATAATACGCTTTGCCGCCAAAATAACCCAGCGCATACGGCAAGGGTGCATACTGCAAAAAGTTGCGTCCCATAAATTCTTCCGGCACCGCAATGCCGCCCAAGGCCAAAAGCGTCGGCGCGAGGTCAATCTGCGAAGCGTACTGTTCTTCGTCTAAAAGTGCAAACGGCGCTAAATTTTTGCCTATAAAAATCAAGGGTATCGGCGCAATGCTGCGGCGCGAGCGTTCATCCGTCACCAGTTCCATATATTCGCCGCCGCTGTGCGGATTATGGTCACTGGTTATTACAAACAGCGTGCGGTCATCCATCAGCCCGCGGCGCGACGCTTCTTTAAAGAAGTTTTGAATGGTGAGGTTTACCCAGTAAATGCCGCGCACGGTAACGTATTTGCTGTCGCGTACGCCTTCCGGCATATCGCCGTAGGCAGTGCCGTAGTACGGATACGGCTGGTGCATATCCAGCGTTTTAACAACCAGCAGCATTTTATCGTTATTTTTCTGCCCTTTTTCAAGCAGGTCCAGCGCTTCGGCGTACATAACATCGTTATGGTAGCCCCAGCCGCTGGCGCCGGTGTAGCCTGCGTCCTCAAGGTATTCCTTGGCGTAGTATTCCGCCATGCCAAACTGCGTGGGGTATTCGTGCAGCTCGTTGTTGTAATACTGGCTGCTGGCGTTCATAAATATGCCGCGCCAGCCAGCCTGCTGCACGCTGCGGAAGATGGAAGGCTGCGCTTCGCCCGGCAGGTCGGGGTCATAAATTAAGTGCGAGCGGAAGGTTGCGTTAAGCCCCTGCGTTGTAGGCACTGCCGAAGAATAGTAGTGGTCAAGATGCGGGTATTTTTCAAGCAGGCTGTCAAGGTAGGGCGTTGCCTCCGCCGGTATGTTTTCGTTGTAATAGTGCATGTAATCGCGGTGTACCGATTCCAGCACCAGCATTACAATACGGTCGTAGCTTGCTTTAAGCTCCGCCTTTTCTTCATTGGGGCGCATAATGCCCAGCTCCTGCAAAACCTGCTCGTCCTTCACCGTCAGCGGGCGCTGCTCAATATGGCTGCGGCTGACGATTTTATCGGTATTAAACAGCATTTTGCCAAAAAAGTTTACGTTTACGGGCACGGTAAGCATATCGCGGTAGGCTTCGCGCGTTTTTTCGCTTTCAACCTCCGTCCACATGCCCATGTATTCCTTCATTACATAACCGTTCAAGCTGCCCATCATCATGTAGCCAATGTTCAGCGCCAGCGAAAACGCCGCTACGCACATCAGCGACCATACAAAGTTCGGTTTCTTTTTGGTGGGCTTGTTTACGCGGAACAAAAGCACAAGCGCCAGAAGCCCCGCGGCAATAAGCGCAAGTTTAAGCGCGCCCATGCTGGCAAGCACGCCCTTAACGGCATATATATTAAGGTTGGCAAAAAGCACGCTCTGCACGTGCATGCTGGTTTGCCAAAAATAAAAAGCGTCAAAAATTACAATAACTGCCGACAAAAAATAAACGGCAAAATACACCGTTTTCATGGTGCGCCCTGCCCATTTGTGGTAGCACATGGCAGTTACAAGCACCGCAAAAATATTGTTGTTAAGCCCGGCAAGTATTGCCAGCGCCGTTACAACGCCGCCGTCCAGCCGCAGCTGATGCACCATAAAAGCCGTTACGCCAAGGTACAAAACGCCGGTTACAACTACCGGAAAATAACGCTTCACCCTGTCGCGGATACGCGTGCGGCGCAGATACAAAAGCCCTGCCACGCCCAAAAGCAGCACGTCGCGCAAAAAGCTGCTTACCGCGGTATACCAGAACTCCATTTCCGGAAAAGGCACTATGCTTCTGTAAAATTTCCACGACAAAAAATATTCGGCCGCAAAGGCAATAACCATAAACACAAGCAGCCAGTAACGTTTTCTCATCTTCGCCCCGCCTTACGCCAGAAAGTTAACCGTTTGGGAATACATCTCTATTAAAAGCGGCGTTGCCGTAACCACGTCGCCGTCCAGCTCCGCCGGGAAGCCGTCCACATTGCACTCAATGGTAAGCGTATGCGCCTTTTTAACAATAACGCCCTGCTCGCCCTCCAGCGATTCCATTAAAATCATGGCAGCATATTTTAAAAAGTCCGCACGCTTGCAGCCGGTAAACAGCGCCACGTCAAAATAATCGTTGGTAATGGCAGCGCCCTTAAACAGGCTGTAACGCCCCGCATAATAGCGGCTTTTGCCGATGATAACGGAAGAAGCCTCGTACCATTCGGGGTCGCCGTCAAACTTAACGCGGAACCTGTAACGCCAGTTGCTTAACAAAAGTTCCTTGCGCACCAGCTCGCCGCTTTGCACAACATAAGCAAAAGAGGACAGGAAACGCTTTTCGAGGCTTGATACGCTGTCCACAACTTTGGAATCGAACCCGATACCGGCAACGGTTAAAAAGATATGCCCGTTGGCCTTGCCGATACGCACCGGTTTAATGCGCCCTTTGCGCACACGCTGAATCCAGCGCACCGGGTCGGCAGGCATGTCAAACTCCTTGGCAACAAGGTTTACCGTGCCTGCGGGGAACACGCTGATGTACGGCACATAGCCGTTGCGGTCAAGCTGGGCAATCATGGCGCGCAAAGTACCGTCGCCGCCGGCTACAATTACCCAGTCGTACTTTTCTTCCTTAATTTTATCGGCCCAGTCCGTCAGCTTTTTAAACTCGCGCAGCTCCGTAAGCTCCACCCTGTTCGGGCCAATAATCGCCGTCAGGCGGCGCTTTAAATCGAGCACTCTCGAGAGCATGCTCACAAAAATCTGCTTGCCGGAATTGGGGTTGTAAATAATAACAACCTTTTTAAAATTTTTAATTTCAACGCCGTTGGTTTCCACTTTTATCACACCTTAAAAAATCCACTTTTTGCGCGCCAAATAGTTCCATACCACCACAATGCAGGTGGAGGCAATTTTTGAAAGCAGCCCCGGCAATGCAAAAAGCCCAACAAAAACATACATTAATATAAGATTAAATAAAAGCCCCATGCCGCTTACCAAAAACACAAGGCTTATTTCTTTGGCTTTACCATAGCGCACGCCGCTTGTAAACACCAGAATGTTGCACATAAAATAATGGTACAAAGTTGATAAAAAATAAGCGCACGCCGTCGACGCCAGATAATTTATGCCCGCCGCTTCCGAGAAAACGTAAAAAAACGCCCACTCAATCAGCGCGGCGCTGCCGCCGACAAACAAATATAAAATTATTTTTACAAATTCGTTGTTTGTATAATCAAAACCAAACAAAACCTTTTTAGACATTTTACAAACTCCTTGACGTATAATTATAGCATTTTTTATATTTTAGTTAAAGCGGGATTTTAAGATTTTTATATTATGAAGTTTTATTATTTTTAATTTTACGTTTGGTTTTTGAAATTATGTTTAAATTTACTTATATTTTGTTTTTGATTTTGGGTTAGGTTTTGATTTTACGTTGTTATATTTTTATTTACGTTTCGTCTTTGATGACACTTTAATTATTTTTCATTTATTTTATCATTCATGTTCATTCTTTGTAACCAAAGAACGAACCAAGAAAGTTTCGCGACTGCGGATTTTTTAACGCAACACTTTAGCATAAAAACGGCAAAAATTGCGGAACTCGCTCCG
>OQVI01000608.1_pt1 | contig 25535 bp, 16 predicted proteins | sample 1691651 | NCBI WGS metagenome assembly OQVI01 (sample SAMN03418287, study PRJEB22391) | human gut metagenome | biome: human-gut; feature: organic feature; material: feces | host: Homo sapiens | place: Italy | collected 2013-04
TAATGTTTTTACACGATTATAGCAAGGATTGCAACCGGCTTTTCGGACTGCCCCCCAAAAACATTTGTGAAATGGATGCGAACAAGGGGAATGACAGTGCTGTCCGAACAGTATGAGATGTGGATGCGAACCCGCAAGAAGCTATGCAGTAACTCGCCATTGGAATCGCCAACTGCCGGACGCATCACCACAGCAAGCTGCCTGCCAACAGATTCCATTGTGCCCACCACTGTCCAACGGACCGAAATAAAAGCCAACAGTCGACAATGCCCGTGCCCTGGCCTACATGGCGGGCGGCATCGTCAGCGCCACAATCATACCACTTCTGCAACGTGGCAAGAGCCGTCTGCTCGCCAAGCCTGGGCTGCCTGTCGGTGGCATTAAACCAGCAGCGGCCACAAACCTACATATCCAACCACCCTAACAAGGCAACAGGCACCACCAGACGGCGCACGCCTTAACCTAAGTAGCCCATTGCCGTCAAGCTATTTTCACCTTGTCTCCGTGCGGACAGCCCCTCCCTCCTTGACAAAGACATTGCCTGGCAATGGCGGCCATGGGCACTCGACACACATGCCGCAACACCGCTGCAAGCCCCACGCCATCATGATGGCAACACAAATCAAACATTGCGCCTACGCTCAATCTCACGGTTAATCTCGTCGATACGCTCGTCGGTGAGTTCGTAACGCGATATTATCATCAGGGCGACAACGAGCAAAGCCGCCGATATGACAGCCACAAGCCACAGGATGCCCTGTTCAGCCAGCGGCGACTGTACGCTCTCGCTGCCCTTGTCGAAGCCCACAAAGGCCAGCACCATGCCTGGTATCACTCCCCCCAGGGCCATTCCGGCTTTGTAGAATATGCCCGTCAGAGCGTTCACTATGCCAGATATCCGCTTGCCGTTTACATATTCGCCATACGAGATAACCTCAGGAACCAACGCCCACATGTAGCCCGTGGCCACAATCACGCCAGTTGACTTCACGAACTGAGCGGCATAAACCATCCATATATTGGCCCGCAGCGCCGGTACTACCGAGATGACATACAGCAGCACCATGCCCACAATGGTAACGGAAAGGAAGATGCTGAACATGGCCCGCTTGCCAACCTTCCGCTTGATGGCCGGAACCATTGGCATGAATATGAATGCAGGCACAGACCCCAGAGCCATGAAGTTGGCCACCTGCCCGGCGTCGGCATGTATGTTATATATCATGTAGTAAGAGCCTGCCGAGTTGCCCACGGCCATCATGGCAAACGCCGTCACGAAGAAGAAGGCCAGTATGCGCAGCGGCCTGTTGCGGAAGAACTCCGTCCAGAGGTCACTGAACCTCACGTCGGCAGTCTCGTCGTCGCCCATCACCACACGCTCCCGCGTCTGGCTGAAACAGAAGAGCATAAGCGCCAGACCTGCCACAGCGTAAATTGTCATTGTCGTCAGCCATGCGTCCGACGAGGCCGCGGTGTTCATCTTCCCGTCGGGCGACAGCTTGGCCAAGAGCACCGGGATGCCATAGGCCACGGCCAGTCCGCCGGTGTTTGCCAGCAACATCCTAACCGATGTGAGTATGGTTATCTCGTTGGTGTCACGAGTGAGCGAGGCATTCAGGGCTCCGTAAGGCACGTTTATCAGAGTGTATAGCATCGACAGCCCCACGTAAGTTACATAGGCATACAGCAGCGAACCGCTGTATCCGTTCCAGAAGCACATGATGGCGAAGCCCGACAGCGGCACTCCGGCAAAGAGCAGGTATGAGCGGTACTTGCCGAAGCGCGGCGAGTGCTTGTCGGCAAATGTTCCCACTAAAGGGTCCCACACGAGGTCGACCACCCTCACTACGAGAAACATGAACGCCGCTGCCGACGGGTCAAGGCCGTAGACATTGGTGTAGTATATCAGCAAATACATGGAAATGGTCTGGTACACCAGGTTCTGTGCCAGGTCTCCTGCGCCAAACCCTATCCTCGTAAGCCAGCCCAGGCGGCAGAAGCCCTTGGCTTCATTCAATGAAACAGCAACGCTCATGGCTCGGCCTTTGTTTGTTCGTCAATGATAAACTGCGCCGCCATCCGCCCTATGGCCTCATACCCTTCGGCGTTTGGGTGCAGCCAGTCGCTTTGCCACTGCCTCCTGAGCTTTGCGGGGCATTCGCTGTCGCGCATCAGCATGTCGAAGTCGATAACCCCGTCAAAGGCTCCGCCAGTCCTTATCCACCTGTTGACGGTCTGCCTGGCGGCCTCCCTGAAGAAGCCCGAGTCGTAGAAACTGTTGCCAAACGGCGTTATTGTAGCCCCATACACCCTTATTCCGCGTTTGTGCGCCTTGTCCACAAACAGCTTGTAGGCCTTTATCAGCTCTCCGGCCCTGCGTTCACAGTTGCCTTGTGCTCCGCCTATGTCGTTGATGCCCTCAAATACGACTACCGCCTCAAGCCCGTTTTGCCCCAGTATGTCGGTGTCAAAGCGGTTCAGTGCCGTTGGGCCGAGCCCCCCGGCCACCACACAGTTGCCGCCAATGCCAAGGTTAAGCACCCCGATCCCGGAGGTCAGCGCGTTGCCGGCCAGTGCCTCGGCCATCCGGTCGGGCCACCTGTTCTGCCTGTCGGTGTCGCTGCCTCGCCCGTCGGTTATCGAGTTGCCCAGTATGGCAATGCTTTTCTTGCCGTCGGCCCTCACCTCCACAGCTGCGATGTTGAGCCACCGCTCCAAGCGCAATGCCCCGTTGAAAGAGCGCCGGGGCCTGCCTTCACCCTTAACGACATACGACGTGGTACGCGAGCCCCTGTGCCCCGTGGCCTTGGCCGGCACCGCCCCATAGCTGATGGTTATGGCCAGCAGCTGCAACGGCTTGAGGCCGTAGGCCAGGGCGTCGCTCGTCACGGTCTTGCCCGGTTCTATAGTTACGGCCTTCTTCCCGCCGAAATACAGGCTGCGGGCCGTCTTCCTGTCAACGTCCGACGAGTCGCGCGCGTCGGCCACCCATACCGAGCGAATCTCTATTGGTTTCTCACTGAACTCGTTCTACAGCCTCAACCTTATCTCCCGGCCCCCCGTCGACACCTTAACCACTTGCCTTATGGAGCTGTTGGCCAAGTCCAGATTGTCCGGCAGGTCGTTTTTCCCCACCGGCTCTATGGCTGTGGCCCACGTTCCTGCCCACTTGCCGTCGGCGGCATGCGCCATCATGGCAAGAAGCAACAGCATGACAGATACATAATGTCTCATTCTTGTTTTTTTGTTTGGTTTACATCGCGAAGTTAATCGCTAATTCCGCATGAGGCTTGCAAGCGTGTTCCGTATTGTTTGCTATTTGTTTCATGCCGCAAAATAAAAGCCGTTTCATGGCCTCACTGTCCTTAAGTATTGCTAATTTCGCGGAGAAACGAATAACATACCTAAAATTAGAAATGAGAAAAAGACAATCTTTCATCAGGCAAATGGCCGTGTCGGCCCTGCTATTCGTGGTGTCGGCCATGGCCGGCGCCCCCCGGTTCGTGAGTTTCACGGGCGGCGGCCTGCTGCTTAACGACGGCCGCGTAACCATCGACCTTGACCCTGCCGACCTCAAGGGCGTGTCGATAGCCGCCCGCAACCTGGCCACCGACATCGGCAAGGTGTGCGGCGCCGAGGCCACGGTGGGCCGGCATGCCGACGCCAAGATCGTTGTCGGCACCATAGGCCACTCTGCAGGCATCGACCGCCTGACCAGCCTCGGTGTGATAAACGCCAAAGACCTGAAGGGCAAGTGCGAGAAATACATCATAACCACCACCGGCAACCAGGTGGTCATTGCCGGCTCCGACCGCCGCGGCACCATCTACGGCATATACGAGCTGTCGAGGCAGATTGGCGTCTCGCCGTGGTATTGGTGGGCCGACGTGCCTGTCGAGCACCACGAGCGCATTTATATAAAAGGTGGCACATACACCGACGGTGAGCCGGCCGTGCGTTACCGCGGCATATTCCTCAACGACGAGGCCCCCTGCCTCACCTCGTGGGTGAAGAACACCTACGGCACCGACTATGGCGGCCACGACTTCTACGCCCGCGTGTTCGAGCTGCTGCTGCGCCTCAAGGCCAACTTCATGTGGCCGGCGATGTGGGGATGGAGCTTCTATGCCGACGACCCGCTCAACAGCAAGACTGCCAACGAGATGGGCATCATCATGGGCACGTCGCACCACGAGCCCATGGCGCGCAACCACCAGGAATGGGCACGCCACCGCAAGCAGTACGGGGCGTGGAACTATGAGACCAACCAGAAGGTCATCGACGACTTCTTCCGCCTCGGTGTTGAGCGCGCCAAAGACGCCGAAGACCTGATAACCATCGGCATGCGTGGCGACGGCGACGAGCCCATGGGCGGCGAAGACCGCAACGACAGCGAGTACAAGACCAAAGACGAGCGCAACATAGCCCTGCTGCGCAAGATTTTCAAGAACCAAAGGGCCATCATTGCCGAAGCCACCGGCCGCCCTGCCAAGGAGAGGCCACAGGTCTGGGCCGTCTACAAGGAGGTGCAGAGATACATGGCGAAGGGACTGAAGGCGCCCGACGACGCCATAGTGCTGCTGTGCGACGACAACTGGGGCGACGTGACCCGCCTGCCCAACGCCAGCGAGCGCAAGCGCAAAGGCGGATGGGGCATGTATTACCATGTAGACTATGTGGGAGCGCCCCGCAACTCAAAGTTCCTCAACGCCACGCCAATACAGAACATGTGGGAGCAGCTGCACCTCACCTACGAATATGGTGTCGACAAGCTGTGGGTACTGAACGTGGGCGACCTCAAGCCAATGGAGTATCCCATCGACATGTTCCTGAGCATGGCATGGAACCCGCGCCGCTTCAACGCCGGCAACCAGCTCGACCACACGCGCGAGTTCTGCGCCCAGCAGTTTGGCGAGGCCCATGCCGGCGAGGCAGCGCGGCTGCTCAACCTGTGCTGCAAGCTCAACGGCCGCTCTACGGCAGAGATGCTCGATGCCGGCACCTACAACCTCGACAAGGGCGAGTGGGACGAAGTGGTGGCCGAATACACCGAGCTTGAGGCCGAGGCACTGGAGCTGTACACCAGGCTCCGCCCCGACCAGCACGACGCTTACCGCGAACTGATTCTCTTTCCCATCCAGGCCATGGCCAACCTCCACCGCATGTATCGCGCCCAGGCCATGAACAACAGGCTCTACGAGGCCGGCAACCCCGACGCCAACGTATGGGCCGACCGCTGCGAGCGCTTCTTCAGGCGCGACTCGGCTCTCTGCGCACAATACAACAACGAGCTGGCCGGAGGCAAATGGCGTGGCATGATGATACAGAAGCACATAGGTTACACATCGTGGAACGACGATTTCCCCCACGACATCATGCCACGGGTATACCGTATGGCTGCCGGCGGGCAGGGCGGCTACGTGTTCGAGGGCTCCGATGGCGTGGTGAGCATCGAGGCCGAGCACTATTTCTGCAAGCGCGACGCAAAAGAGGCATGCTGGACAAACATACCCCACATGGGCCGCACCCTGGGCGCCATGGCCCTCATGCCCTACACCAAGCCTACCGACGGGGCCGAATTGACATATAAGTTCAGCGGCATTGGCGGCGTGAAGACAGTGAAGGTGCACGTCGTTGTCAAGTCAACGCTCGACTTCCAGGTCAAGGGCGGCATGACATACGAGGTGAGCCTCGACGGCGGCGATGCCGTAAGCGTCAACTTCAACAGCCGGCTCAACGAGAACCCCGAAAACGTCCACTCGGTTTATTACCCCACCGTGGCGCGCAGGGTGGTCGAGAGCACCGTCACGCTGCCCGTGGGCCCCGACAGCCTCCACACCCTCACACTGAGGCCAAAAGACCCGGGCATCGTGTTTGAAAAGGTGGTGGTCGACGCCGGCGGCTACGTTCCGCAGTTCCTCTTCGGCAAGGAGTCGGGCAAGAGGGTGGCCGCAGGCCGCCGATAAACAAGCCACAATCGGATTGCAGGCACATTTAAATAGTTGATTATACTTTGTTTCTTCGGTATGGGCGCATCGCAATTAACGCGCCCATACCATTTCAACCAACCGTCGGCATGCCTGCATCTGTAACGAATATTCGTGGCACTACAACACCTCGCCCACCATCGTCACGCCCGTTAGCGGCCACCCTCAGCGGCCGGCCCTGAGCCACAGACTTGCAATACGGCCCTTTCGGCCGGCCCGAACGGCCCGTATCGACGGCCGGAACGGCTCGTTTCACGTCATCATACGGCCCGTTTCATGCAGCGCCACCTTGCCCACTGACTACCATAACAGTTTCAACCTTGGCGAAGAGGTAATATGGGAGCCCGACGTCAACTACCCGCTGTCTTACCTTATAGACCGTGGCGACTATTGGGCGTGGAACAATACCTACACCTCATGGCTACGCAACGGCGGCAGCAGCAGCGGCACGGCCAGAGGCGACAAAGGATTCCTGTGGGGACTGGCATGGGACGGCATAAACAAGGCAAACCTTGGCTTGGCCAACCTTGACAAGATGGTCAACGCCACGCAGGAGGAGCGCAACCTCATTGCCGGACAGCTGTATTTCTTCCGTGGATGATTCCATTTCATGATCATGCAATACTGGGGCGGTCTGCCTTACATAGACAAGGTGCTCACGACCAACGACCGACTGCCACGCCTGTCGTACCAGGCTACGGCCGAGAAAGCAGCCGAAGACTTCCGACGGGCGGCCGACTTGCTGCCTGTCGACTGGGATGCAACCAAGGCCGGGCAGGCCACGATGGGCAACAACAACATACGCATAAACAAGGTGATGGCCTTGGGATACCTTGGCAAAGACCTGCTGTGGGCTGGCAGTCCGCTGATGAACTACGAGTCGACGGGAAGCAAGTCGTACAACAGAGACCTGTGCAAACGTGCTGCCTACGGCATGGCCAACGGAATGCCCATCAATGACATAACCAAGAAAGACGCTGAGTCGGGCTATGACCCAGAATACCCATGGAAAGGACGCGACCCACGATTCTACAAAGACATAATATTTGATGGGGTTAAGTGCTGCACCAATGGCAAGGGCGACATGAAAGAGACCAAGCAATATGCCAGCCTATACACCGGGGGCAGCTACCGCGTTGACACAAAGGGATGCCTGACAGGATATATGAACACCAAGCTCTGCCCACAACTGACCAACGACTACGACGGGTATCGCGAAAACAACTGCATGGTGCTGTCGTTCATGCGCCTGGCTGATGTATACCTGATGTATGCAGAGGCTACGGCACAGGGCTATGGCTCGCCCACATCGAAAGTAAACGGATACGGGCTCAGCGCCGCTGATGCAGTGAACAAGGTGCGCGACAGGGCCGGCGTGGGGCACGTGGCAGACAAGTTCCTGGCCTCACTTGACGGTTTCATGAGCGAGTTGCGCCGTGAGCGAGCCGTAGAGCTGGCTTTCGAGGGTCACCGTTTCGTTGACCTGCGACGGTGGATGCTGCTAACCGAACGGCCGTACACGCTGAAAAAGGCCGTCTTCTTCGACCGCGTCCCCAAGGGCGTAGACTATGACAACCCGCAAGACGCTCATGTATTGAACATCAGGGAGGAAATTCTTTTCGAGCGCAAGTACCAAGACAGGCACTACTGGCTACCGTTCTTACGCGACGACGTGATGATGTACGAGAGCTTTGGCCAGAACCCCGGCTGGAACTGACGGCGGGCCAATACTAATTAAAGCACAGCTTTACGATACGCAAACGATAGGTTTATGTAACAAGGGTGCCGCAGAAGCGGCATCCTGAACCAGAAAACAGTAACAATGAAACGAAAAGACTTATATATCAGAGCCATGATTTCGATTATGACGGCGGGCTGCCTTACCGAGGCCATGGCGAGGGAAGTGACAGACAGCGTGGATGTCAGCAATGGCGAAACGGTGAACGTGGCGTTCGGGCAGGCCGACAAGCGTGACCTGATGGGAGCCGTGTCGACAGTGAACGTGGCCGAACTGTTGGAGAAAGACTACCACACCGGCGCGACCGACGACCTCAACGCCATCATAGGCGGTTACTCCGGCACCATATGGGGACAATGGCCCCTTATCATCATTGACGGCATTCCACGCAACGTGGCCGATGTCAATGCCACCATGGTCGAGACGGTGACCGTGCTAAAGGGCGCAAGCGCGGTGGCCCTCTACGGCAGCCGTGGGGCCAAGGGCGCGATTATCATCACAACAAAGCGTGGAAAGGTGTAGCGAATGCACATCGATGTACGTGCCAACGTTGGCCTGAAAGTGCCCAAGGCATTCCCCAAGTACCTTGACGCTGCCAGCTACATGGCCCTATACAACGAGGCGTGCCGCAACGACGGAATAAACGAGCGGTATGATGCCACCACCATCTACCAGACCGCACGCCACTCAAACCCTTACCGTTATCCAGACCTCGACCTATACAGCTCTGACTACCTGCGCAAGTTCACCACCACGGCCGACGCCACAGGCGAGGTTTACGGAGGTTCGAAGAGCACCCAGTATTACGTCAACTTCGGCATGAACTATGCCAACGAACTTGTAAAGCTGGGCGAGGCCGACAAGAACAACACAAAGAACTTCTATGTGCGCACCAACGTTGACATGCGCATAACCGACTGGCTCAAAGCGCAAGTCAATGCCGCCGTGAACGTGCAAGACCGCTACTGGGGCCGAGACGACTTCTGGAACACAGCCTCTACGCTGCGGCCCAACTGGTTCGCGCCACTGCTGCCCATCGACCAGATGGATCAGAACAACTCTGCCATACGCGACATCATCAGCACGAGCAGCCACATAATTGACGGCAAGTATCTTTTGGGAGGCACCTCCACCGACCTGAGCAACAACCTGGCCACAACCATGGCTGCGGGCTACGTGAAGTACCGCACACGCAACTTCATGTTCGACGTCAACATCGGGGCCGACCTGAGCATGCTTCTCAAGGGCCTGTCGTTCAAGACGGTGTTCGGAGTTGACTACGAGAACTATTATTCCGAGGCATACAAGGTGGACTATGCCGTGTACGAACCCACGTGGTCTAACGTCAACGGCCGTGACATGATAACATCACTTAAGAAGTATAACGAAGACACGGCATCGTCAAACGAGTACCTTGGTGACAGCAAATACAGGCAGACCATCACCTTCAGTGCCCAATTCGACTACAACCGAACGTTCAACGACTCGCACAACGTGTCGGCCACCCTGCTTGGTTGGGGCTACCAGACACAACAGTCAACCGACGCCAACCACGGCAGTTCCGACTACCACCGCACAAGCAATGTAAACCTGGGCCTGCGTGCAGCATATAACTATCAGCACCGTTACTACTTCGACTTCACCGGTGCCATGGTACACTCGGCAAAGTTGCCCGAGGGCAACCGCAATGCGCTGTCTCCCACGGTGGCGCTGGGATGGCGCGTAAGCCAGGAGAAATGGTTTGCCGAAAACGTGGCGTTTGTCGACGACCTGAAGCTAACGGCCTCATTCGCCAACCTGCACGAAGACTTAGACATAAACAACTACTACCTCTACCAGGGATACTACGACACCAAAGGAGGGTGGTATCAATGGCACGACAGCTCGGCAGGCGGCTACACGGCCAGCCAGAAACTTGGCAGCAACCCCAACCTCACATTCGTCACACGCAAGGAAATGCGCTTCGGACTGGAGGCTTCACTCTTCGACAGGCTGCTGACCATTGACGCCAACTATTTCCGCTACGTGATGGACGGCGGCCTGGCCACCGGCAACAATACGGTTTATCCCTCATGGTTCAGTTACAGCAACGTCAACTTCCTGCCCAATATCAATTTCAACAAAGACAGATACTCGGGCTTCGACTTCACTGTCAACCTTCACAAAAAAGTGGGCCAGGTGGATGCCAGCCTGGGGTTGGCAGGCATGTACTGCACAGCCGAGGCTACAAAACGTGACGAGGTTTACAGCGACAAGTACCAGTACCGTGTTGGCAACCCGCTCAACTCTCAGTGGGGATATGTCTGCGAGGGCTTTTTCGACAGCCAGGCCGACATAGCAGCCCACGCACAGCAGACCTTCGGCTCTGTCAAGCCTGGCGACCTGAAATACAAGGACGTCAATGGCGACAACGTGGTCGACTCCCGCGATCAGGTGAACCTCGGCCGTGGCACGAGCCCTTTCACGTATGGCATCAACCTCACCTTGAAGTGGAAAGACTTCACGCTGTTTGTTGCCGGTACAGGCCAGACAGGAGCAAAAGGCTTCAAGAACTCCGACTATTACTGGGTTAGAGGGTCACGCAAATACTCTGAGGTGGTGATGGGCCGGTGGACAGAAGACACCAAGGCCACTGCCACATTCCCGCGCCTGAGCACCACCGACAACAGCAACAACTTCCGCAACTCCACGTTCTGGCTGTACTCAACAGACCGCTTCGACCTCAACAAGGTTCAGATCACCTACGACCTGGGCAAGAGCATGTTCAAGCCGGGCATGCTTGTCAAGGGGCTCATCGTATATGTCAGCGGCGAGAGCCTGCTCACCATTGCCAAAGAGCGCAAGCACATGGAGCGCAACATTGGTGGCGCACCCTACACCCGCAACTTCAACATCGGCTTAAAAGCACAATTCTAACAACCGGAAACTATGAAGAAAAATATCATCATGCTGGTAACGGGCATCGTTATGCTGTCGGGATGCGACGACCTGTTCTCACCAGCCATAGACAATTTCAAAGACCAAGAACAGGTAAACTCCAGCTCTGAGTATGCCCAGGGCATGCTGCTCAACTGCTATAGAATAATACCGGGCTACTATAGCGACACCGACTACGCCACCGACGATGCCGTGACCAACCAGAAGGGCAACCCATACCTAAACATGGCAACAGGCAATTGGACGGCCGCCGACAACCCTGTGAACTTCTGGAACCAGGGCTACAACACCATAAACGTGCTCAACAGGTTTATTGCCAACATAGACAACGTAAAGTGGGCCGACGACGAAGAGCCGGCCCGGTTGTTCAGAATGCGCGTAACGGGTGAGGCTTATGGTCTCAGGGCCCTGTTCTACTACTATCTGCTGAGAAACCACGCCGGCATCACTGACGACGGACAGCTCATGGGCGTGCCTTTGTTTACCACGTTCCTAAGCTCTGACGCCAACTTCAACATGCCTCGCGCCACATTCTCGGAGTGCGTAAGGCAGATTATCTCCGACCTCGACTCAGCCGAGGCCAAACTGCCCGAGGAGTATGAGAACATAAACAGCGACAGCGACATACCCGCCAAATACTTGGGAATAACCAAGCGGAAGGAAGTATACAACAGGGTGATGGGGCAATACGCCCGCCAGTTGTTCAACGGCATCATTGCCAAGGCCATACGCTCCAGGGTTACGCTGCTGGCCGCAAGCCCAGCCTTCAAGGGCGACCAGCAAGCCTGGGGAACTGCCGCCGACGCTGCAGCTGCAGTCATCGACCATGTCGGCGGGGTTGACGGCTTGGCCGCAAATGGCGTAACTTACTATTGCAACACCACCGAAATCGACGCCCTGAAGGAGGGTGTCAACCCCAAGGAGATACTTTGGCGCGAGAATATACAGACCGCCGACGACTCGCAGGAGCAGAACAACTATCCGCCGTCATGGTTTGGCAAGGGCATGATGAACCCCACGCAAAACCTTGTCGACGCTTTCCCAATGGCCAACGGCTATCCCATCAGCAACCCGAAGAGCGGATACAACGCCGAAGACCCATTCTCAGGCCGCGACCCGAGGCTGTCTAAGTACATCTTCTACAACGGCAGCAAGGGCACAGCCGACGATGGCACAGGCACGTCGCACGACGTTGCCATCCTCACCGGCTCGCTCTCCGGCACCGACGACGGCATCAACGTGAAAGAAACGTCAACCCGGACGGGCTACTACATGAAGAAACGCCTGCGCATGGACGTCAACTGCAACCCTTCGTCAAACATGAAAAAGCCTCATTACATACCACGTGTGAGATACACCGAGATGTTCCTCAACTACGCCGAGGCAGCCAACGAGGCCTACGGGCCCACCGGCCGAGGCGGGCATGAATACTCGGCATACGACGTGATAAAGGCCATACGCAAGCGAGCTGGCTTGGCCAAAGGTCAAGAAGACGCCTATCTCGAGGAGTGTAAGGACGACAAAGACAAGATGCGCCAGCTCATACGCAACGAGAGGCGACTGGAACTGTGCTTCGAGAGCTTCCGTTTCTGGGATCTCAGGCGTTGGAACTCCACGCTGACCGAGACTGCCCGGGGCATGGATGCCAACGCCGGGGCATACCATCCGTTTGATGTCGAGCAACGTGCGTTTGCCGACTACATGACGTTCTGCCCCATACCATATTCCGAGATACTGAAATATGACGCACTGAAGCAAAACAAAGGCTGGAAATAACACTTAACACAACAATCAATGATACACTACAGACATACACTATTGGCGGCATTGGCCGCGATGGCACTGACGGCCTGCGACAACGGCAACCCTGTGTTCGACGACTTCGATTACCAGACAGCATACTTCGCCCACCAGGTTGTGGGTCGCACTGTGACCTTAGGCAACAACGACGAGGTCGACGTGACTCTCGACAACCAGCACAAGGTGCAGATACAAGCCACCATGGGCGGGGCCTACAGAAACCCAAACAATATTATAATAAAGGTGAGCGTCGACGACAGACTCTGCGATGGACTCTTCTTTGACGCCTCGACTGGCGGCAACAAGGTGCTACCTATGCCAAGAGAATACTATACCCTGGCTTCCGACAAGATAAGCATACCTGCCGGGAAGCCGCGAGGTGGGGTCGACGTGCAGCTCACCGACGCCTTCTTCAACGACCCCAAAGCCCTGGAATTCAACTATGTCATACCTCTGGTCATGACCGATGCGATGGGAGTGGACTCTATACTGAGAGGCAAGCCTCTGGTCGACAATCCCGACCGCATGGTTGGCGGCAACTGGAGCGTGCAGCCCCGCGACTACGTGCTCTACGCCATCAGGTATGTAAACCCATACCAAGGCTCGTACCTGCGCCGTGGCACAGACGCCATAACCAAAGCCGACGGCACCAAAGCCACCGCCGTGCGCCACGCGCAATACGTTGAAAACGACGAGGTTGTGTTCACCTCGACCATGGGCCTGAACAAGACCATGCTACCCATAACCGTAAAGAAAGACGACGGCAACGCCGTTACGTTCAACCTCACGCTTACGTTCAGCGCCGACGGCACATGCTCAGTGACATCTGACAATGCCGATTACGAAATATCGGGCAACGGAAAGTTCGTAAGCAAAGGCGAGAAACACAGTATGGGAGGAAAAGACAGAGACGGACTGTACCTCGACTACAAAGTGAGACTGAAAAACCACGGCAACCTGGAGTATGCCACCAAAGACACCCTTGTGCTTAGAAGCAGAGAGGTGAAGATGCTATACCCCACCGTGACAAAGAAGTAGAATAAAATTTATTTGACATGAACTCTTTAGGCAAACTTGCGATATTGGCCTTGGCTATAGACTTGACGTCGTGCGCCGACGACGGGCCTTTCAACTCGGGCATGGCGTTCAACCGCCCCGACGAGGTCGCCATGGCCGACTACCTCAACAGCTATGGCATGCTGAAAAGCTACGTCGACCGCTCGCGACACCCCGCCTTAAAGCTCGGGATAGGCCTGCCGGCAAATGACCTGACCGAAGGCACTGGCCTCAACAGTCTCGTTATCACCAACGCCGACGAGGCTGTGACAACAAGCGGCTTGAGCCATAAGGACATCATCGGCAACGACGGCACAGTCGGCGCGTATGCCGTGACCGATCTCGTGGCCGCGGCCAAGGATGCCGGCACAGGCATATTCGGCCATGCCCTGTGCGGCCACGACATCAACAACACGGCGTACCTCTATTCGGCCATAGCACCGATACCTGGCACTGAGCACCCTGGCACAGCCATGTTCTTCGACTTCGAGGCACAACCGCTTGGGTCGGCCTTCCGACTGTCAGGCAACTCGGGCACGGCAACGGTGGTCGACGACCCTGTGGGCAAGAACGGACATGTGCTCCATATCAAGGATGCGGCCTACGACTCTTACCCTGTGTTTGACATCAGCCTGCCCGAGGGGGTGACATTGGGCGACTGCAAGACTCTCGTGCTCGACATGAAAGCTCCCGGCTCAGGAGGACTTTACGGACAGGGAATGAGAATGCGAGTGGGTGTAGGCGGAGATTACACGCCATACAACTCGCCCTACGGCTTCGGATGCCAAGGCGACGCATGGGGCAAGGAACTGATTCGCCTCGACTTCGCAGCCCTCAACCTTTCGGCCGAACAGAAGAAGCTCTCATCTTTCGAACTGGCTGTAGGGTCGAAGACGGGCAAGGCCGACTACTACATTGACAACATCTACATCGACTGGTCGGTGGGCGAGCCTCCCTATTACTATACGGCCGAGGAGAAACGCGACACTCTGACCAAGGCGCTCGACGCCTATCTTGAAGGAGTGATGAAGGCCGCCGGTGGCTACATCAGGTCATGGGACGTTTTGGATGAACCCATGTCTGACGACGGGCGTTACATGCTTAGGTCGGCCAACAATGACAACAAGGCCGACAAAGACACCTGACCAACTTCTACTGGGCCGACTACCTGGGGGATAACTATGCCCGCATGGTGGTGGCCAGCGCCCGCAAGTACTACAAAGACAACGGCGGCGAGGGCGAGCTGACTCTATTCGTGAGCGAAAGCAACCTTGAGAAGAACGGGACTGAGAAGCTCGACCGCCTTGTCAGGATGATAGCCAAGTGGGAGGCCGACGGCGTAACAAAAGTCGACGGCATCGGGGCCAAGCTCCACCTTGCCTGCTCGCTGTCGGCCGAGAAGCAGAAGCAGAATGAGGCCGACATATCGGCACTACTGACAAAGCTGAAAGACACGGGCCGGATGATACGCATCGCCGAACTCGACATCTGCCTTGAAGACGAGCACGGACAGCAGATAGAAGCCGGGGCCATCACTTTCGAGCAAAGGCTTAAGGTGGCCGACTACTACAACTATGTGGTCAGGAAATACCTTGAGACAATTCCCGGGCCGCAACAGTATGGCATAGCTCTGTCAAATGTCACCGACAACGCCAGAGGACTGTGGAATGGGCTTCACATGCGCAACGCCTCATACATGGGCGTGGCCGACGCCTTGGCCGGAAAAGGTGTTACCGACAACTCTATACAATGACTTTTACAATGAAAACGAATAAGAGAAAACACTTAATGGAAGGTATGGCGGTGCTTGCCGTAAGCATCGTTACGGCCTTCGGCATGTGGTCGTGCTCCGACGACGACACCATCAGTGCGGCACTCACAGTGCCTCTGTCGTTTGTCAGCGACAGCATTGCTGTCGACTATACGGCGGGCTCGGCCACGGCTGTGGTCGAGAGTGACGGCAGTCATTACCGCATAGAACATTCGGACAACGGTGTCATCACCGCAGTGAGAGCCGTGAGCGGAGGCAGCCGGGAGGGCGGAAGGCGGTTTGACAAAGTGAGGATTGAGTATGCCGAGAATGCCTCTGACGAGGCGAGGCAGGCCACACTGGCACTCATAGGGGCCGACGGCAAAGCCAAAAGTTCCCTCACCCTAACCCAGAAACCTAAGTATGAGACTGTAGATGTGACCACCGACATAAGCATCACCCACCAACACGTGACCGGATTCGGAGGCATGTACAACCCGTCGATATGGGTAGCTCCCGCCGACCGCATTTCGGCCGGCGAGCTGGAGCGCATGTACTCGCCGTCGGGCTTGGGCTACAACATCCTCAGGCTAATGATTTACCCCGACGAGAACAGATGGGCCGACGATGTCGACGGCGCAAGGCGGGCACAGGCCCTCGGCGCCATCATTTTCGCCTGCCCGTGGAACTGCGGCGACGAGCGGGCCGACAAGGTGACCGTCAACGGCAAGTCGCTCAAGCACCTGCGAGCCGACAAGTATGCCGACTATGCTGACCACCTGGTACGCTACGTCGACTTCATGCGGCAAAACGGGGTCGCCATATACGCCATTTCGGTGCAAAACGAGCCCGACATGGACTTCACCTATTGGTCGCCTGCCGAGATTGTCGACTTCACAAAGCGCTTCGGCCAGAAGATAAGGGCCGCAGGCACAAGACTGATGGGCCCGGAGTCGTGCGGATACAACCCCGACTATACCGATGCCGTGCTGACCGACGCCGAAGCCATGGCACAGACCGACATCTTGGCCGGCCATTTATACCAGGGATTCTTAGACACCACGCAGCCCTACACTGCCCAACGGCGCAAATATGTGTGCGGACTGTACGACAATCACCTCAAGGCAGCTGGAAAGACGTGGTGGATGACGGAGCACCTTTTCAACGACGGGCAGAACAAGGACAACGCCGACAACTACCTCGAGTTCCAGAAGTGGACATACAGCCTCAACCATCTGGCTCTGGAGATGCACCATTGTATGGAAGGCAACTGCTCGGCTTATGTATATTGGTACCTGAAACGGTTCTACGGCATGATTGGCGACAACGACCCGGAGCGCAACACCACGCCAGAGGGCGAGCCCACCAAAAACGGCTACATCATGGCTCACTACGCCAAATATGCCAAGGGTATGGACCGCATTGAGGCCTCTGCGGCGGCCCCCGACCTTCTGGTCACGGCCTACGCCAACGCCTCGCGCACTGAAATGACACTCGTGGCCATCAATATGGGCGATGGTTTCAGGTGCCTGAGCATACAACTGCCATCGGCCGAAGCCACGGCCGAGGCTGTTGAGACCAACGATACTGTCGACATGGCCAATGCCCACGCGCAAGTGAAAGGTGGCAAGGCTCTGGTGCGCATGTCGGACAAGGGCATTGTGTCTGTACGGATAAAAATGTAATTTCTACAGGGCATCGCTACACCACAGGTGGCGTTTGCCTGATATATTGCCGCCCTCCCGCCTGCCTCACTGGCAGGCGGGAGGATGGCTTTTGCCAAAAGATGGCAGCCCGCCACTGCGCCACCGCGCCATGTGCCCACACCGGTGCACCGACAGGAGGCATGCAGAAGTTTGTTGGCAAAGCTGCGGTTTCTCAAGTATTTAGGTTATATTTGCATGTCATAAGCTGCCTGCGGGCCGTTGCGGGAACCACTACCAGCCACTCGCCCGCCGCCAAAGAGACACCCTGACAGGCAATACAAATAAAGACGCTAAACATGAAAAAAAACTTACTGGCATTCATCGCCATGACCTTATGCGCCTGCACATGGGCTGGCGAGCTCAGGCTATGGTACTCGCAGCCTGCCCGGGCATGGACTGAGGCCCTGCCCATTGGCAACTCTCGCCTCGGCGCCATGGTATTCGGCGGCACCGAGAAGGAGGAACTGCAACTAAACGAAGAGACGTTCTGGGCCGGCTCGCCTTACAACAACGACAACCCCAACGCACTCTACGTGCTGCCGGCTATAAGGAAACTTGTGTTCTCCGGCAAGAACAACGAGGCCCAGAGACTTGTCGACGCCAACTTCCAGACTGGGAAGAACGGCATGAGCTACCTCACCATGGGCAGCGTCTTCATGACATTTCCCGGCCACGGCAACACCTCACGCTACCGAAGGGACCTCGACATAGGCAGGGCCGTGTCAACCACCACCTACGAGGTGGCAGGAGTGAGCTACACTCGCACAGCCTTTGCTTCGTTGGCCGACAATGTGATAATAATGAACATCAGGGCCGGAAAGGACAAGGCGCTGAACTTCACCATCGGATACGACGCCCCGCTGCGCCATGAAGTGCGGGCCGAAGGCGAAAAGCTGCACATAGCATGCCACGGGCGCGACCAGGAGGGCGTGAAGGGATGCCTGAGGGCTGCCTGCCTTATAGGCGTAAAGACCGACGGTCAGACCGATGGCTGCGACGAGACGCTGAGCGTGAGCCACGCCACTACGGCCACGATATACATTTCGGCCGCCACCAACTATGTGAGCTATCGAGACACGAGCGCCGACGAGCGTGCCAAGGCAGCCATATACCTCGACAAGGCCATGCAAACGGGATATGACGAGGCCGTTAGGCGACACGTGGAGCGATACAGGTCGATGTTCGACAGGGTGAGCCTCGACCTGCCAGGCTCTGCGGCCTCGCTCGCCGAGACACCGAAGCGGCTTGCCAACTACGCCGATGGGAATGACGAAGACTTGGCCGCGCTGCTCTTCCAATACGGGCGTTACCTGCTCATATCATCGTCGCTGCCTGGCGGCCAGCCCGCCACGCTTCAGGGTATATGGAACAACAGCGTGGCAGCGCATTGGGACAGCAAGTACACTATAAACATTAACACCGAGATGAACTACTGGCCCGCAGAGGTGACCAACCTCAGCGAGTGCCACGAGCCTTTGTTCGACATGCTCAAAGACCTGTCTGTCACCGGGGCGCAGACCGCCCGCACCATGTATGGCTGCCGCGGGTGGACGGCCCATCACAACACCGACCTGTGGCGCATAGCGGGCTTGGTAGACTTCGCCGCGGCAGGCATGTGGCCAAGCGGTGGGGCCTGGCTGGCACAGCACCTGTGGCAGCACTATCTGTTCACGGCCGACACTGGTTTCCTGCGCAAATATTATCCCGTGCTGAGGGGCACGGCACTGTTTTTCCTCGACTTCCTCACAGAGCACCCCTACGGTCGGCATCTTGTGGTGGCACCGTCTATATCGCCTGAGCACGGCCCCGTGACTGCCGGATGTACAATGGACAACCAGATTGTATTCGACGCACTCGGCAACACCCTGCTTGCGGCTGGCATAGTGGGCGAACGGCAGTCGCTGAAAGACTCGCTCAGGCTGGCCATGGACAAGTTGCCGCCAATGCGCATCGGACGGAACAACCAGTTGCAAGAGTGGTTGGACGACATTGACGACCCGGACGACAAGCACCGGCATATATCCCATCTCTACGGGCTCTACCCCAGCAACCAGATTTCGCCACGGCTCAACCCCCTGCTGTTCGAGGCGGCAAAGACGACACTCGGGCAACGCGGCGACCAAGCCACGGGATGGAGCATTGGCTGGAAGATAAACTTCTGGGCGCGCATGCTCGACGGGGAGCATGCCTACCGCATAATAAGCAACATGCTCCGGCTGCTGCCATCCGACAAAGAGGCTGCCGACCATCCCGACGGACGCACATACCCCAACCTTTTCGACGCTCATCCGCCATTCCAAATCGACGGCAACTTCGGATTCACAGCAGGGGTGGCCGAGATGCTTGTGCAGAGCCACGACGGGGCGGTGCAACTGTTGCCGGCCCTGCCTCGGGCATGGGACAAGGGCAACGTCAGGGGGCTAAAGGCCCGGGGCGGTTTCGAGGTGAGCATGGCGTGGTACGGAGGCAAGCTGGCATCGGCAAAAATAACATCGGCCAGGGGTGGAACGCTGCGCCTGCGCTCATACGTGCCACTGAAAGGCAAGGGCCTGAGGCCCGCCAATGGGCCCTGCCCCAACCCTTTCCTCGCCCCGGCTGCCATCGCCACGCCTGAGGTCTCAGCCATGGCAACACCGAGCATGCCTTCGCTGACAAAAGTCTACGAGTATGACATTGACACCGCGGCAGGCCGTTCTTACGTTGTTAGACGCAAGGCAGAGGCCAGCCAATGACGACATTACATGCAACAACACGCAACATCAACAGACATATACCAATATGAAAAGAACAAGAATGCTTATTATCGCTGCCTTGATGTCGCTCGCGGCAAGCGCGCAAGGAGTAAATGAAAGCCGTATCGTGACCGACACCATACAGAGCAAAGTGCTCGGCGTGAAGCGTGCGTATACCGTATTGCTGCCCAAAGGCTTCGACTCCGGGGACACAAGGCGCTACCCCGTGCTCTACCTCCTTCACGGGATGTGGGGCAAAAACGATGACTGGGTGTCGCAGGGGCGGCTGAAGGATGTGGTCGACAGGCTCGTGGCCAGCGGCGAGGCCAGGCCGATGGTCATAGTTACACCCGACGCCGGTGGCGGCGACCCTAACGTCTACCAGAACGGATACTTCGACATGGATGGCTGGAAGTACGAGACGTTCTTCTTCACCGAGCTCGTGCCATTCATCGAAAAGCAATTCCGCACAGGCGGAAGCAAGGCCAACCGCGCCATTGCCGGTCTGTCAATGGGTGGCGGCGGCGCCACGGCATATGGGCTCAGGCACCCCGACATGTTCTGCGCCGTATATGCCATGAGCGCCTTGATGGACATACCCGATGGCCGGGAGGCCGATGCAGAAAAGCCCGACGGAAAGCTGGCCAAGCTCACGAGGTCGGTCATCGACCATAGCTGCGTGCAGTTCGTGGCAGAGGCCGACAGCCAGTCCAGAGAAAGGCTTCGCTCCGTGCAGTGGTTTGTCGACTGCGGCGACGACGATTTTCTGCTCGACCGCAACATCGACTTCACCCGGGCCATGCGCCATGCCGCCATCCCTTGCCAGTTCAGGGTTAGGGACGGCGTGCACGACTGGGAGTATTGGCACACCGCCCTTTACCTCTGCCTGCCTTTTGTAAGCCGCAATTTCTCTGCCCAATAAACACCAAACCCTAACCATACAGAAAAAATGAGACACATATTTTCGCTTTCCGTGGCGGCACTGTCGGCCGCCACGGCATTGGGCCAAAGCCCTATCATACAGACAAAGTATACGGCCGACCCCGCCCCACTGGTAGCCAACGACACCATCTACCTTTACACCACCCACGACGAGGACGACGCCGAGGGGTTCAAGATGAAAGACTGGCTGCTGTACACGTCGACCGACATGGTGAACTGGACAGACCACGGGGCCGTGGCATCGCTCAACGACTTCGCCTGGGCTAAGCACGACAATGGGGCGTGGGCCGAACAGGTGGTGCACAGAAACGGCAAATACTACATGTACTGCCCCATCCACGGAAACGGCATTGGCGTTCTCGTGGCCGATTCGCCATACGGGCCATTCAAAGACCCGCTGGGCAAGCCTCTCGTATGGCAGCGTGAGCACTGGAACGACATAGACCCCACGGTGATGATCGACGACGACGGGCAGGCTTACATGTACTGGGGAAACCCCAACGTCTACTACGTGAAACTGAACAAAGACATGATTTCTTACTCTGGAAACATTGTCAAGCTCGACAAGAGGCCCGAACACTACCAGGAAGGGCCGTGGGTGTACAAACGGCAAGGGCACTACTACATGGCCTTCGCCTCTACATGCTGCCCCGAGGGCATCGGCTACGCCATGAGCGACAGCCCCACCGGGCCGTGGCAGACACGAGGCTACATAATGCGGCCCACCGACAAGTCGAGGGGAAACCATCCGGGCATTATCGACTACAAGGGTTCGTCGTATGTCTTCGGGCTTAACTACGAGCTGCTGCATCTGGAGACCATGGAGCACAAAGAGCGCCGCTCGGTGGCTGTGGCCAAGATGCACTACAACGCCGACGGCACCATCGAGGAGGTGCCTTACTGGCTTGACACAAGGCTTGAGCAGGTGGGAACATTTAATCCTTACCGCCGTGTGGAGGCCGAGACCATGGCCTGGGGATACGGACTGAAGACCAAGCCCTGCGTAACGGGCGGAATTGTTGTCACCGACATTGACGACGGTGAGACGCTGTGCCTGCGTGGCGTTGACTTCGGGCCAAAGGGGGCAAGAAAACTCACAGCCACGGTGATGGGCAAAGACCAAACGGCAAAGGTGGAAATACGTCTCGACAGTGCCGAAGGGCCGCTGGCCGGCACGTTAAACGTAGGTGAGGCCGGCACAAGGCCCGGTTTCACCCGCGTGTCTTGCAAGGTTAAAGGCGCCAAGGGGGTGCATGACCTGTATTTCCGCTTCAAGGGCGACAAGGTGAAAGACCTGTTTGACTGGGATTTCTGGATCCTGAAATAACGGTTTACGTGCACCTGGCCGTGGTGAATTGTGGGCTTTGCCACGGTCGGGCCTCAGGGTGCAGCTGGTCAAAGCAAAGGCCACTCGGGCATACAGCGCCATGGCTAACAACAATAGGCTCCCGGTTTAAGCGTGAAACCGGGAGTCTTTGTTTTTCTGGATGGGCCACTATAGAGGGCCTTGCGGCAATGCCCACTGCCAACAGACACGTGGGTTATGCATCTGCAAGGCAATGCCCGCTGCCTGCTGGCACGAGGTCGAAGACGCCACAAGGCGCCGCCACAGCAGTCACGGGCCGCCGGCCCGACCGCCGCTCACACCGGCATGCCACCGCCCAGCCGCGAGTCGGTGTCGAAATCCTTGGCCAGGCCGCCCTCACTGGTCTCTTTGTAAAGCGAGGGTATGTCGTGGCCTGTTTGCTTCATCACGTTGATTACCTTGTCAAACGAAACCCTGTGCGTGCCATCTGAAAACGAAGCATACAGGTTTGCGTCAAGGGCGCGGGTGGCAGCAAACGCATTGCGCTCTATGCACGGTATCTGCACAAGCCCGCAAACAGGGTCGCACGTCATGCCAAGGTGGTGCTCAAGCCCCATCTCGGCGGCATATTCAATTTGCGAAGGGCTGCCCCCGAACAGCTGGCAGGCAGCAGCCGAAGCCATGGCACAGGCAACCCCCACCTCACCTTGGCATCCCACGTCGGCGCCAGAGATCGAAGCGTTGTGCTTGACGATGTTACCTATAAGCCCGGCCGTGGCTATTGCGTGCAATATGCGGCGGTCTGAGAAGGCGTGACCCTTGTAGACATGGTACAGCACGGCAGGCAACACCCCGCAGGCCCCGCATGTCGGTGCCGTGACTATGGTGCCTCCCGAGGCGTTCTCCTCGCTGACGGCCAACGCGTACGAATAAACCAGCCCTCGGGTCTGCAGCGACTGCTTGTAGCCGGAGGCCTTCACATAGTATATGGGGGCCTTGCGCATGAGGTTGAGCGGGCCCGGCAGCCGGCCTTCATTGTTGATGCCTCGCTCCACGGCGGCCTGCATAGTCTCCCAAACCTGCTGCAGGTAGTCCCAGATGGAACTGTCTTCGCACATGTCAACATACTCCCAGTAGCTGCGCCCTGTGCTGTTGCACCACTCCATTATCTCGGTCATGGTGTTCATGCCATACACCTCCGGGGTGTCGAATATGCCACCCTGCGCGGTGCCTTCCGACAGAGCCCCGCCCCCAATGCTGTAAACAGTCCACTCATCGAGCGTGTGCCCCTCGGCGTCGCGGGCCTCAAACTTCATGCCGTTAGGGTGGTATGGCAGGAACACCGACGGTTCCCACAGTATGTCGACAGGGGCCAACGGCTCCAGCACATCGCGTATGGCCACGTCGGTCATGTGCCCCCTTCCTGTTGCGGCGAGGCTGCCATATAGCGTTACTACAAACAACGACACGCCGTTGTTGCGTGATGCAAATATCTGAGCGGCCTTCTGCGGCCCCATTGTGTGGCTGCTCGACGGCCCTTTGCCTATTCTGTATATTTCCTTAAGCGATTTCATACCAAATAAGAGTTACATTGCCATTGCCTCGTGCATGGCATTACATCGTGACAAAGTTAATCAAAATATGTGAGATAACGGCATTGGCAGACCATAATTGCGCCTTATCGACCGATAACAATGGGGGCGGCGGGCCTCACGGGCAAGCCGCGCCCGGGGTCAACGCAATCCGGTCGGCATTGTTTCGCCGCAGGCACACCACCCCACCCCAGGCACAGGCAACAGCCCGGCAGGCTTCAGCGACCGCGCTTCCGGCCCACACAGGCACCCGGGAACAACGGAATAGGCCAGGCTGCCAACGCCCTATTCGGCATAAATACCAATCTTATGGCAATAATATTATGGCGTTCGCCATTCTTTTTGTATTTTTGCACCGGGCCACCGGGGGCGCCAAGCACAGGCCGCACAGCCTATTACGCCCCAACGGTGGCTGAAGCAACAAAACGACAGAGCGCTTATGAACAACAAAACCATCCACAGATGCGCCACGCTGCTGCTGTCGCTGCTTACAGCAGTGGCATGCACATCGCCGCCGTCGGCCCACAGGGAGAACGGCTGGTACGGTATATACGACAGCCGGAAAGACAGCATTGCCCTCAGGCCGGTGGCCACCGTGAAAGAGTTTGTTGGCCTGCGGCTTTACCGCGACCACTTAGGCAGAAGCGTGATAGCAGGCCGCGTCGGTGGCAACAGGCTGCAGGCATGGGCCGACTCTACCAGCGCGCTCTCGGGCAGGCGCATGGGGTTTGTGTTCAACGACACCGTCGTAGCCGCCCCTCGCATCTACATGGGGCTCGAAAGCGGCCAGTTCTTGATATCTGGGCCCGACGGCTACGACATGAGCCGATTGTACAAGAGCATGCTAAAAGAAAAGAAAGACTCGCTCGACGCATTGTTTTCTGCCAACGGCTGGCTCATCGACACGCTGCGCTTCAGCCGGCTAACGCCCGGCGAGCAAGACTCGCTGGCAAACATGCTCGACTATTCTGACGCCTGCCGCTTGGTGGAAGGCTTTTGACAACGACAACAAACAGACATCAATATGAAACCGAAACTATTGGCATTGGCCCTGTTGATGCTTGCAGCCCTATCGCTGCGGGCCCAGGACAACGGGCGATACATCGAGGTGACAGGCACGTCGGAAATAGAGGTTGTGCCCGACAAGATTCACTATCTGATAGAAATACGCGAATACTTCGAAGAGGAGTTCGACGGCAAGTCGAAGCCCGAAGAATACAGCACCAAGGTTGCCCTGTCCACAATAGAGCAGGGGCTGCGCAAGGCACTGGCCGAAGCCGGTGTCGGCCCCAATGCCATAAGGACGCAAGAGATAGGCGACTACTGGCGGCAGCAGGGGCTCGACTTCCTGGTGTCAAAGAAGTTTGACGTCACCCTGACCGACTTCAACCAGATAAACGACATCGTGAAGCGCATAGACACCAAGGGCATACAGTCGATGCGCATAGGCGAGCTGGAAAACAACGACATGGCTGCCTACCACCGCAAGGGAAAGACAGAGGCCCTGAAGGCCGCGCAGCGCAAGGCCGCCTACCTGGTTGAGGCCATGGGCAAGAAACTTGGCGGCGTGATACGCATAGTGGAAGAAGACAACCCGGGCGCCATGCCGTTTGCGCAAAGCAACGTGTTGTCGTCGAACGCGGCCTCGTTCGACTTCTTCCGCACCATAAAGAACAGGTATTCAATAGTTGCCCGCTTTGAGATAACCGACTGAAGGCCGTGACAGGTGGCTGCGGCCAGAGTGGGTTACGCCAACTCCATTGTTGGCAACGCCCGGCAGCATGGCGGGCATCGCTGTGTCTGACACCCTCGCCACCGTAAGGCAGCAGGCGTGAAGAGCAACGGGAATATGCCACAACAGCCGCCTGAAGTATGCCGCCGTATAGTCTGAAACCTGCAAATTAAGTAGGTGTTCAAAATCAATTGTCATCAAATTGTGCGCTATTTCGGAGATGCATGCCAAAGTCCGAAGAGGGAGCGTAGCGGGCT
>OQVI01000624.1_pt1 | contig 25221 bp, 23 predicted proteins | sample 1691651 | NCBI WGS metagenome assembly OQVI01 (sample SAMN03418287, study PRJEB22391) | human gut metagenome | biome: human-gut; feature: organic feature; material: feces | host: Homo sapiens | place: Italy | collected 2013-04
AAAGTGACGTGATTGCCTATCAGATCCGGCAGTCGTTCAAACCCGGCGAGATCACTGCCGAGGAAGCCAACAAGGTCGGTTATGAGCTTGCCATGCGGTTTACCAAGGGTAAGTATGCGTTTATCGTTGCCACCCACACGGACCGGGAGCACATCCACAACCACATTATTTATAACTCCACTGCGCTGGACAGCACCCGGAAATTCCGGGATTTTTTGTTGTCCGGGCTGGCGGTGCAGCGGTTGAGCGATTTGATTTGTCTGGAACATCAGCTGTCCGTCATTGAAATCAAGCCGTATCGGGAGCGGCAAAAGCGCACACTTTATCCACCCAAAGAAAGCAATCGTGACAAGCTGTGTTCTGTAATTGACGGCATCCTGCTGAACGAGAAGCCTGTGGACTTTGAAATCTTTCTTCAAAAGCTGGAACAACAAGGTTATGAGGTCAAACGAGGAAAGCACACCTCGGTCAAAGGTGCACGCCAGAAACGCTTTATCCGTTTTCGCACATTGGGCACCGGCTATGGCGAGGACGAGATCAAGGCGGTCATCGCCGGAGAAGCAGAACACCGCCCACATCAGAAGCAGCCGCCAAAAGAACAGCCGTTCCACCTGTTGGTGGACATTCAGGCAAAACTCTCCGAGGGCAAAGGCGAAGGCTACGCACGGTGGGCAAAACGCTATAATCTGAAAGAGATGTCCAAGACCCTGATTTTCTTACAGGAAAATAAAATCGGTAGCATCGAAGAAATGCAGGAGCGAGTAAATGCAGCGACTGCACGATACCATGAGCTAGGCGATTCCATCAAGGCCGCAGAGCAGCGCATGGCGGAGATTGCTGTCCTGCGGGCGCACATCGTCAACTATGCCAAAACCCGACCTGTGTATGATGCTTACCGTAAGGCTGGGTACAGCAAAAAGTTTTTGGAAGAACACCGGGAACAAATCACGCTGCACAAGGCGGCAAAAGCCGCTTTTGACGAAGCGAGTTTGAAAAAGTTGCCAAAGGTAAAAGAACTGGATGCCGAATACTCCGCACTGCTTTCTCAAAAGAAAGCTGCTTATCCAGCCTACCGTAAGGCACGGGATGAAATGCAGGAATTGAAAAAAGCACAGAAGAATGTGGAGCTGTTCTTCGCCGAGGAAAAAGACCCCAAGGAAAAATCGCAGACCCGCTAAACAGAAAACACCGAGGATTCTTCCCATTTGGGGGAGAGTCCTCGGTGTTCTTTTTCGTTATAGGAGCATTTGGCACAAATGCGTAGCCTGCATCCGGCGAATGCAGTACACAAAGGGTTTGGGACTATCCCAACAAGCATTTTGCAACGCAAAAATGGCGTTTGTATATACGAACGCCCTGCTTGCGTAAGCTGTGTTCCTGTCAACCTCTGCGTCAGAAATTTTCAGATCACTTCAGCTTTGCGAGGATCTCGTCTGCGCTCACACCGCTTGCCAGCAGCTTTTTCAGTACGTCCTCTGCTTCGGCTTTCTTTGCCGATTCCGCTGCTTTGGTTTCAGCTTTGACCTTCTTGGCTTCGATTCTGGCGATTTCCTTGTCGATAGATTTCAGCGCTACTTTCTTGGTTTTCAGGTCAGCTTTCAGCGCATCGATATTAGCGGTGATGGATGCAATTTCGGCGGCAGCGGCTTCCTTTGCGGACTGCTTTTCGGCAATCTGTGCGGCGAAGTCAACACTTGCTTTTACGGTCTTGGGCTTGTTCTTGCTTCCTTTGGGACGGGGCATAGGGGACACCTCCAATGTTTTTTGATGGCTTCAGTATAACACTCGTCTTTTATGTTCGCAAGAGGTGTATTTTGTAGAATGAAAATATATCTTTATTTAAACAATAGATCGATTCAAATTGTGCAACCATGTAGGAATTGCGCTGTAATCTCTTACCCACAGAATATTAATTCCGATACGATAAAAATGATTTTCAATTTGAAGTCGATCTTTTGTTGTGAACTGTTTTGGCACCACAGCACCAGATGCATCGGTACTTTTGTACATCATAGGTAAAATAGCATAATGCTTCGGTGGATTATACGCTGTGATTTCCAAAAGCCTTCGGATATTGGGATCACTTAAACTGCATCCAATAAACAAACATATATTTTCTCTGAAGAAAGAAAGCTGACTTGCAATCGGCCAACTATAAGGCTGATTATAAAGCATATTATAGTCAGCTTCTGTCAGGCAGATTGATCTTATATGGAGTGTATCCAATTGACTTTTTGTTGCAACTTTTGGTAAAAATCCGTGCACATGATAGAGCCGTAAACTTTGATTTGGTTGTCCATTCACGCCATAAAAATCCGCACTCGCCTGACCATTTGAGTATCTAACCTTCGTTGTGAACATGGAGCAGCACTTTACTCCACACCACTCTAAGTACCGTTCAAGAAAATCATCGTAATTATAGGTTAAAATCCTGAAATTTTGATCTTTCCGGCATTTTTGAGCCAGCTGCGCAATCTCCCCTAACTCGGTATTCACATCCAACTCTCTCGCTTTATCATATAAGCTTTGATGGATTTGCCAAGCAAAGGTTTTCTCATCTGCCCAGACATCTTTGCATAACTGAGCTGTTGTAAGACTCGTCCCGCCAACTTCCTGAAAAACCGCCTCGGAATCATCCAAAAGATGTTGCCTTTCAATTTCCGTCTGAAACTCTCTCAGCAATTCATCCCAAGTTTTTGCTCCCTGTTCCTTCGAAACACCCGCACCCAGCACAATTGCAACGCCCTTTTTCTCTTCGATGCAGGTACGTATTGCATTTGTATAAATATCATTGTTTTTTTGATATAAGTCATCTCTGTACAGATTTTCGGAAATTTGAAACTTTTCTTTGTCTTGTATAGTTCTTTTACGATCAATATTCCATGAACACGCATGACCATATTCAGCTGGATACTCTTTAATCCATTTGTTTATCTCATTGAGATCCCATGCTGTAAGGTCTAATTCTTCAACAGCTATTCTGGCATTTACTATGAAGATAGTTGCCGCATCATAATTCTTTCTATAATCATCCGCCACTGCTCTGATTCGTTTTTCCAGCTGTTTTGATTTGCTATCTATAAATTCGAAAATCACAGGCTCTTGATATCTGAAAAATCCATCTGGCGCAAACGCATCAAATCTTCTTGCAGATTCTGCAAGCTTGCTATTTCCAGATACTCTGTACTCAAAATAAAGTGGCTTGTTTTCTTCCAATGATTTTTTCTTCAGCACTGCTTTAACAAATGATATGAATTCATCCCTTGATAATTTTCCATTCTGCTCTTTCATGAAATCCACCAGTTTTTTCGCTTATATAGACCGTTAGACGCCACTGCCTATCCTTACGATTGAATTAAGCAATCTATCATCAGGCTTGCACTGCTGTAATTAATTCCTGTACAGAATTTCAAACTCCGTAGCCCTTGTTCTTGATGACCTCCACGACCTGAGAGACGTACTTCTGGCAGGTATCATGGTCAGGGGCTTCTACCATCACACGGACAACAGGCTCAGTGCCGGACTCACGCACAAGAATGCGACCGGTATCGCCCAGTGCTTCTGCCACAGCCTTGACTGCCTCCTGCACCGCCGGGTCGTTCTGCGCAGCCTTCTTGTCGGTCACACGGACATTTTCCAGAACCTGCGGGTAGATCTTCAGCGGCTCAGCCAGCTTGCTCATGGGAACCTTCTTTGCCAGCATGACTTCCATCATCTTCAGGCTGGTCAGGATGCCATCACCAGTGCTGGCGTACTTGCTGAAGATAATATGGCCGCTCTGCTCACCGCCAATACGGCATCCGTTCTTCGCCATGTACTCGTAGACGTACTTGTCACCCACGGCAGTCTTGACGTAGCCGATGCCCTGCTTATCGAAAGCCTTATACAGGCCAAAGTTGGACATAACGGTCGTGACCACAGTGTTGGTCAGCAGTTTGCCACGCTCCTTCATGTAGCAGCCGTAGATGTACAGGATGTGGTCGCCGGTGATCACATTACCCTTCTCATCCACACACAGGCAACGATCAGCATCGCCGTCATAGGCAAATCCGATATCCAGACCCTTCTCTACCACGAACTTCTGCAAGCCCTCGATGTGGGTGGAGCCGGCATTGTTGTTGATGTTGGTGCCGTTGGGCTTGTTATTGATAACATAGGTGTCTGCGCCCAGAGCATCGAAAACGCTTTTAGCAATATTCCAGCTTGCACCGTTGGCGCAGTCCAGACCGACCTTAATGCCCTTGAAGGAGTAGATGCCCAGCGAGATCAGATAACCCATGTAGCGGTTGCGGCCCGCCACATAGTCCACCGTGCAGCCGATGTGCTCCCGGTGTGCAAAGGGCAGCTCCGGCCAATCCTTATCAAAGACGTGAAGTTTGCCATCGATGTAGTCCTCCACCAGTAGCAGAGTCTCCTCAGGCATTTTCTCGCCGTAGCAGTCGATCAGCTTGATGCCATTGTCGTAGTAGGGGTTGTGGCTGGCGGAAATCATGATACCGCAATCAAAGTCATCCACACGGGCGATGTAGGCCACAGAAGGCGTAGTGGTGACGTGCAGCAGGTAAGCATCTGCGCCGGAGGCAGTCAGACCCGCCACCAGACTATACTCGAACATATAGGAGCTGCGGCGGGTGTCCTTGCCGATGACGATACGGGCAGGCTCGTTGTTGCCGTTGCGCTCGCGCAGGGCGTTGTAATACCAGCCCAGAAAACGACCAACCTTATAAGCGTGGTCGGCGGTCAAAGTGATGCCAGCTTCACCGCGGAAGCCATCAGTCCCAAAATATTTTCCCATTATATATCTTCCTCTTTTAATTTACTCTTTTTTAAACCCACTAACATTTCATGACAAACAATATATGGCTTAAAAAGCAAGTTATCAATAAGCGTTCCTTTTATAAAATATTGTATTATTATCGGGACAACTACGCAAATAAAAAGCAAGCAATATTTATTTGTCAACAAAGAATTCAGAATTTTTAACACTGCGTAATGCAAAACATAAATATATAAGGTGTTCTTCCCGACTAAACATAAGAATCCGCAAAATTGCGTCTTTGCTAGACACTTTGATAAAAGAAGAATCGTGCAAGCGCCTAAAAATGATAATCCAAACACAAAAATCAACTTATAACCGGGAGTCAGATTATCCGCTGAAGTAAAATAATTTTTTCTTCCGGCTACAAAAATGAATAAAATATAAAGTACTGCACTGATTGAGTCAAACATTACTCTAGTTTTTTCTGTGTATTTTTGTGTACAGTAACCTAAAACAACCAGTCCAAAAAAGAATAATCTTCTGGCAATTGAAGCCTGTTTTACAGCAACAAAGCATGCCGTTAAAAGCAATATTAATCCCAAACCAGTCACGTACTTCTTTTTCTTAAAAATTTCAATGAAAAGTATCAAGACAGCTTCAAACATAAATAACGTTGGAAAGAACCACAGTTCTTTAGCTGCAATAATCAAATTTCCAATTATGTGACTATGATCAAAAAATGTTGAAATGCTACCCAAAATACAAACCCATACTACATACGGTATCAAAAGAGATTCCGCTTTTTTTAACAGTACTCCCCCCCCGATTTTTATTTGTTAATGATCCTACCAACAAGCATCCACTCACTAGAAAAAATGTCGGATTATGCGTTGTTGCAAATAAAATATATCTTATATCAGTAAAGGCCCAGATGTGTGATGCAACAACCAAAATCATTGCAATTCCACGTGCACAATCAAAGTATTGAATACGTTGATTATTACATGCATTTTCCATGAAAACTTCCTCCTTTGCCAGAGTTTTGTATTCTATTTATCCCATAATACATTTTTCTTTAAGACTCTGTTATTTCCACCTAGAAGAATATTTTCTTCATCAAAAGGTTTCGTTAAAATGCTTCCAGCTGCTACAATAGAACTTTCAGAAACATCTGCTCCGCCTAGAATAGTTGATCTGCAACCAATCCAAACATGGTCGCGTAAATATATTGCTTTGCTATTATTAACTGATTTTCCTTGATATATTACTTTAGAAAATCGGTGTCCATTAAAAGGCAGTCCCACGATATCAAAGGATCTTTTCCTATTGTTATCCTGTTATCGCTTACAACAGCTGTCCGACCTGTTATATTAACTCCATCCTCAAATATAATGTTACCCTTTTCGTTGCAGCATATCCTACAAGCTGAGCCGATTTTTACTTTTCCATTAAAACATACTGTCCCCCCCAACAGACCATATTCCTTTTTCAGTTTTATCGTCAATAATTCCTACCATTTGCCGACCCAAGCATACTGAGCCGAAGCTCCAGTCCCGAAGTTTGACCTTTCCGCACAGCTTATTCAACCTGAAATTCTTGAAAATCAGGACTGGAAATTTAAGACCACGCAAGCCAAAATAGTGCAGGTTAAACTGCAATGTTTTTAAAATTGAAATTCTCAAAATGTTACTTTCCGCCATTCTCTGTATTCCTCGCTTCACTTAAAGAATTTAGATTTTGCAATGCTATTTTTCATCACTTTTAATAAATCCATACAAGTCTTATTGCGCATGAGCAAAAGGATAAAGATATATATAAGCGGGCAACAGATCACCATAATAAAAACACGAGCCATTCCCGCCGCTCCCGCAATGACACATATGCTATACACTCCGCCGAAGGGCAAAACCGCAAGGATGCACTGAACTATATTCTTTACAATCGCTCTAAACGGGACTAAATCGTAGCACGAAGCAACGTTGACAACGCAAACACATACTTCTGCTATCAGTGTGGCGTATGCTGCACCTGCCACCCCATTCAAAGGAATCAGGAATGCATTTAATACTGCATCTGTTATCATTCCAAGAATTGTCGCGGCCAGAAGGTTCTTCTCCCTATTCAAGGGCACGAGTATCTGCCACGCAAGAAAACCATCTAGTGCGGAAAAGAACAAATTGAGTGTAAGGATTCTCATCGGCACAACAGCTGCCTCAAATCCATTTCCTGAAAAAAAGGCAATGGCCTCCTCTGCCAAAATGAACATTCCTACTGCACACGGAACTGTAACCGCAAGAAGTGCGTTGATAACCTTACTTGAAAGGGCATGGAATTCCTTTCTGTCTTTTCCCGCATAGTAAGACAGTCTTGGAAGAAACACGACGCAGGATGCATTTATAAGTGATAAAACCGATTTTGTAAGTCTACTTGCCACAGTATAGATTCCAACTGCTTTTGAATCAAGGATATACCCAAGCATCGTCGAATCCAAAGAAGTATAAATCGTTGAAGCAACGCCCACGCCAAATATATAAACAATCGGTTTAATGTGTTTTTTGATTGAAAACGTTTGGACATTATATTTCCAACGTATCTTTTTTATCCCATATATCCAATTGAGGAGGCAAGTCGCAACTGTCGGCATTGTCAGAACAACCGCATATGCAGCCATATCACCGCTTTTTTTTACCAAAACAAACAATAGACCAACGGAAAGCAGTTGAAAAGCTATCGACCTTTTTGAGATATAATCATAGTCTTCAAATACTGTACATATCCATTCCGTATTCAGTCCTGTTGCTCCAATAAGTAAGCTGAATACTAAAAAAAGACTAGGTTGTGCACCTGTAGCCTTAAAGAAGCACAAAAATAATGCAAAAGAGAGATACGCCACGGTTGTCGACAAGAAACTGATTGTGACAATTTCAACACTGAACTCACCCAGTTTTTGAGGTTCATCGCGCCTTTTGGCACCTTCTCTTACAGCATAAGATGATATTCCAAGACCTGCGATCAACGAAAAATAGGAAACCCATGACTGAGTATACTGAACGTCCCCTAGCCCAGAAGGGCCAAGAACTCTGGATACGTAGGGAATCGTTATAAGCGGTACTATGATTGAAACCATATTCTTCAGCATATAAACGCTAAAGTTTCTTGTCAACGATTTCTTCACGTTTTTCCCTCTTTTTCTGCCATTTCAAAAATACAAAAAACCACGAACTGCGCCCCGCCCCAGAAAAAGCCATGGATAACGGCCATAGAAACTGCCATTGAGGCAACCATTCCGATACACAGACGCTTTTCATATCTTGAGATATCAAGCTTCATATAATGATGTACCATCGTCAAGTAATAGCCAATAGTCAAAGCCATCCCACAAATACCGCCCTTGATTAATGTGGTATAATAGCCATTATGCAAATAGGGCAGGGCTGTCTCCGAAGTCACAAGGTATGCATAGTGCCCGACATCAACAGCTGCTCCGAATCCCTTCCCGAATACCTGAGCAAAAATAGAGTATTGCGAAAACGCTTTTTTTGCGCTGTATACTTCAAATCCACGCCAGTTGTTCACAATGTTATAATTTGACCATGTATTCGATGCTGAAATCTCGGTTGCTGAGTTCATGATTTTATCCATAAACGATGTCCACACATTCGGCAGAAGATAGGAAACAGCGATCAATCCAACAACACTCAGTAATATACATTTAATAATTGCTGACATCCGGTCATACTGGCTCGTGATGACAAGGCAAAGAAAAATCATTACAGTCGTTCTTGAAAAAGACAGCGCAAAAGTTCCCAGCAGAACAATATCTGCTAACAAATCAAAAAACCTGCTAAAATAATATTTTTCTATGACCGGCGGCTTGAAAAGACTCAAATAAAGTCCAATTGCAAGCGTAAATTGGGATACGCCACCGGATGCAACAAAAGAGCTGAAATCCTCAGATGCTCCCTGATATCCGGAAACACGCTGCAACAATCCCCCTGCAGAAAGTATGACGGAATACAGAACTATTATTTTATAAACCGTTTTCGTATCATACTGGTTTGTTCGGATAATTTCTGACGCAGCAAACCAGTACAAAAAGAGGCTTGTAAAATCTATGATATCCCGCAGGTAGGGCCAATAACCTCTTTCTGCTGGATTAAAGTAACCGGCTCCGACCGCAACAAGTATTAAAAAAAGTGCCCAATAACAAATTCCGCCCGGCATTTTAGGAAGCGAAAAGCATCGTAGATTACACAATACGTAGAGAATAAACGCTCCTGTCAAGCATACCCAAGCAATATAGCTTGGCAGTGCCGAAATAAGCAGCAGTGCTAGCAGGAGTCCGTAGCCCTTTCTTTGAGCATATTTGCCGTTTTCCACGGTTGTTTTCACCTCCTAAAAAAGCGTTTGATTGCTTTTATTACAGTCAGCTCCAATGTGCCAAATTTATATAGTACGCTTGCCATATGAATTTCAAATTTTGATGCATCACAATATTTTTTTAGATATGTCAATGTACTCTTCAAAAGCTGTTCTCGCTGGCCTTTCACATTGTAGCTTTTGGAAATCGTAACACTGTGGTTATGAAGATAGCTTTCTGAAACATAGAGTGCCGTTTTCTTTTCCAACGTCATCATTTTTCTCCCCAGAGTAGATTCCTCGCAATAGAGGAACATTTCCGGGTCGTATCCACCTGCTGCAAGGAACACGTCTGCATCGACCATCAGCAGAGAACCCGCAACACAATCCACAAATTTCCACCCACTTTGGGGCGTTGCTCCAAGCTTCCGCCCACCGATCTTATCAAGGAGTATCGCACACAGCACTTCTCCATGAAGTATGGTCTCAGCCTTTCCGGGAAGAAACCAGCCGGACTTTTTCAGCTGACCATCAACACCTCTTTGATTGGCAGATACCACTGCTATACTCCGGTCTTGCTGCATTTTATTTTGTAGCACCGAAACCAGCGATTCTTCAAATTCAACATCTGGGTTGGCAATCAAAACGTACTTTGTCCCATATTGCTCTTTTGCATACTGTACACCAATGTTGTTTCCAAAGCCGTATCCACCATTTCGGGGCGATCGGCAAACTACGACCTTTTCGTCCGTTATTTTTTCTAATTTCTCCAAAGAATGATCGGTGGAGCAGTTATCAACCACTATGATATGCTCAATATTTTTATAATCTCCGATTTTTCTCACCAGAGAAATCGTCGTGTCGGCGTCGTTATAGTTTAAAATAACACAAGCCGTGCTTTCAATGTTTTTCATACGATACTATCAATCACTGTTTGTATATAATTTTTTACACCGGCTGCCGAATGCACTGTCTCCAGCCTTTTTCGTGCCGCCAGCCCCATCCTGTCCTTTTCTGTCCGGCTCATGCAGAGTAGTTTTTGCATTCCCACCAAAAATGCGTCCTTGGCTTCAGAAGGGGTTTTGCCATCAATATTGACAAGGATTGCACCTTCCGGCGACAGTGTATCGTGCATTCCATTCAAATCGTATGCGACGATTGGCTTTTCAAAGGCCATTGCCTCTAGCAGTGACCACGGTGCACCTTCTCTTAATGACGGAAATACAAAGGCGTCACATTCCTGTACAGCTTTCAGCAGACTCGCTCTTGGAACATTGCCATAGAACACCACATTGTTCTGAATTCCATACTTTTTTACCAGATCTTCAGACTCTGCACGTTCGTCACCATCGCCCAGAATATGCAGTCTGCAATCAGGGTAGTCTTTTTTTATATCCTTCATAATAGAAACCAGCATCGGTATGTTTTTTATATCGATGATCCTTCCAGTGTAAAGGAGATTTATCCCATTGCTCTTTTTTAATTGCGCCGCCTGAGCTAGGTCAAAACAAAAATCTCTCTCCATATCAACACAGGCTTCCAGATGGACCTGCACTTTATCCTGCATATCCTGTGGGAACAGTTCTTTTGTCGCCTGTGTTCTCGCAATGATGAGCGCAGCCTCCTTTGCAGGCTTCCATATCCACGGGAGAAGTTTTATGTGCTGTCCCATCCAATATTTCAGCATATGAACACACCGTTTCTTGAACGGGAACTCTTTCCAATATTGTTTTGGGACCTGTTCGGCACCACCGACCGGCCCCCAGATGAACGGAAGGCCAAGCTTATACATATATGTAGGAAGGAACATATTTCCGAATGTAATGCTCCAAACGTAGTCGAACTGCATTTCTCGGCAATACTTTTTTGCATACCGGAATGCGGTGTGCTGCCACGCAAGATATTCAAGATAAATCGTGAGTTTTCTTAACTTTTTTGATGACGGAGCATAAAGAAAGTGCAGAGAATCTTTCAGTTCTTCTGGAATGGCAGGCTCTACATACTTTTTCATTTTGCTTCTTGTCAAGACCCACACGTCCTGAGTCTTTGCTGCCTGTACAGCCCAATTCCATCCGACACCGGGTTCGCTGCCTTTGCCGGGCTGGCAGGAAAAGGCGACCAATAATATTTTTTTCATATTCTGTAAATATCCTCTGCTATTGCCTTGCTGTGCTTCTTCATCGAGACAGCGTCCTCACATATTTTTACATTGTAGTTATAATTCTGGATCGCGTTGGCCAACGCTTCTGCATCATTGTGTCTGAAAATGTTTTCCGGCGGTAGGTACAGCTGTGCGCCTACCAGATCAGAGCAAACCACGGATGCACCATTCGCCAGTCCTTCCAGTACGACAAAAGAAAATGTTTCCATGCATTTACTGGGAACAACAAGCAGATGGTTGGGATGCTTCCAGACCTCTGCTTCATTTTCTTTTGTAAATCGTCCCATGTTATGGTATCTTTTGTCCCTGCACAGCCCGGTAAAATCCGCGCCGTACAGCCACAGGTTCCAATCTGAAAATCCCCGTGCGTCAAGGATCTCCAGCGCATGAAAAAGCACATCCACTCCCTTGAAGGCATCCATACCTCCAAGAAAACTGATGTCCAACGGTTTTTCCCTGTCGTTCTTTAGCGCTTTGCATTTCAGTCCCGCATGGGTGATGGGAACCATCTTATACCTGAATTCCGGATAGACCTTTTTGTATGTAGTAAGCGATATCTCACTATTGGCATGGATCAGATTGATGCATCGCATCATTTCAGCGTAATAATCAAGCAGTTGTTGATAGGCATCTGCCGTTGCCTGCGGAGCCGGAGTGCACTGCGCCCTTTTAGCATTATGCTTTCTCTGGCTTGACCGGAGACGCTTAAAAAAAGTAGAATATTTTAGCCTTGCATAAACAGCGGACTGCATCAGATACTCCTGCTTTTGGGTCAGTCCTCGTCCCGCGTTACAGACGACACATTTTTCAGGGCAGTTTCCCGTACACTGCTCGCCGTTGCTATCAAGCAGGATGCACAGCGGGCAGAACGGATAATAGTCATGTGTCGTATAAACCATCCGTAGGTTCAGCTCTTTTGCGGCTTCAAACAATTCCTTATGAAAGCCCTGAAGGGTGTGGACATGGATAACATCTGGTTTTACATCTTTAAGAAAAGATCTGTAAACCTCCTTGTCGCACGGTTTCATGTACCGTTCCGGTGCAGAAATGCCATTTGTAAGCGGTAGTGGAAGGGGATTGATAATTTTGTATAGCGAAAAACGGGCGTCCTTCTGCCTGACGATTCTGACCTGCGTAAAAAACGAGAATTCCCCCGGATATAATAACAAAACATCCTGTCCATCCTCGACTTGCTGCTGCATCAGATCTGCACAGTAGCGATTCAGTCCCCCTGTGCGAAACGGCGGAAGTCCCAAAGAAAGGTGCAAAATACGCATAAAGTCAGACTCGCTCCTTACTCAATATTGCCTGTTCTCCCAAAAAGGTCTGCTCATACGCTTTTATGATTTTCTCCCAGCTATAGGCATTCTGCACCCGTGCAGTGCTCTTTTCATCCAATTGCTCAATTGTCTCCGCATTCAAAGCATCCGCTTTCTCCAGTAAAGCAGCCAGATTTCCCGGCTCTTTGCTCCAATACAGAGCACTGTCTTCGCCGACTTCTTTGTTAAAGCCAACGCCCAAAAGCAAATTCAACCGGGTACTGGCAAGTGCCTCCAGCAGACTGGGATTAGTGCCACCGACTTCGTGACCGTGCAGATAACCGTAAGCTTCTTCACGGATTTTTTTCAGCAGGTCCTGATCATAAACCGTGCCAACAAATTTGATACGCTTATCTTTCTCAAAACCGGTTTTCTCACGAAGCTGCTCATAGAACTTGTTATGCTCTACGTTTGTGATAATAACGAGGTCTTTTTCAGTCTTGCTACGCATAAACTCTGTGATCATAGTCTCATAGTTGTTCTCCGGAACAAAACGGCCAACAATCAAATAATAATCGCCGCGGTTGACATTGAACTGCGCATACCACTCGTTCAGCTTTTCCTCATCGCACTGAGAGCGGTCGGTATATGCGCCGTACGCAATAAACGTGGTATCCTTCACCCGACTACCATAAGTATCTTTGATGTATTTCTCGATATTGACAGAATCGCAGATTGCCAAATCGCTGTTCTCTACAAGACACTTTTCGCAATACCGCAGAAAAGCTTTGGCCGGAGCGCTCCACTTACTGCGCTTCCACTCCAACCCATCTGGGTTGCAGTAAACCTTTGCACCAAGTTTGTGCAACTTTTTGGCGTGCGGAATCAGCAAAGGTCCAATTCTGCATCCCAGAATACAGACGATTACTTTCTCCTGCGGATGCTGTTTTGCCCATTCTTCCACCTGATTCAGAACCAGACCCACATGGAAAATGCGTCCGGGAGCGCCGGGTAGCGGAACGCGAACATTAAAGCAGTCTGCATCATTGTGCTCGAAATGTTTTTCATCATTATTCATGCAGGAGACATGATACTTTAGCTCCTTAGACTGTTTACCTGCTGTCAAATTCTCGACAAAGGTTTCAAATCCGCCATACTGTGCCGGAATACCTTTGCTACCTACAATAAAAACATGTGTCATAAAAATCCTGTTACTCCCTTAAAATTAGATACATTGCCACGATTCTTGTGCAGTCTGGGTTTAATGCAAGTACTGCTACCTTTACTTTCATCGGAAATTTCGCAAGATCGATAGCTGGTTGTGTTATATTTTCGCCACGTTTCGGTGCATAGCAATGAACTGGCACATACTCTTCCACATTTGCAATATAATATGGAGACACACTGCTTTCGGTACTCTTATGAGCTTTTTCGCCAACATCGGCTTTAAATAGCAGACTGCCCTCATGATAGGAAAGCGTGCCGTTCAAATAAACTCCGTCCTGCGGCATCTTTTCAAATCCTTGGTTGCTGAAAACTACATCCTGATGCTTTTCCGACAATGCAACGCCTTTTCTCGCAGCAATGTTATCAACCAGATAGATTCCTTCGTGATATACGCGGTCATCAACGACTTCCCATTCTTTATGGATGCCATTTTCAAACACACCGTAGTAATACACGCCATCTTCACACCTGAAATTTCCGGTCACGACTTTGTAGGAGTTGGCTGTCGGCCTTATGCTCCACTGGCTTTCGTTCTCGCCAACTTTCTCCTTCATACTCTTGAAAATTTTAGGCACATCCATTGTTTCTTGATTGCTGTTTCCGCCGATTCGCGAATCATTTTTGCTTTCTTTTGCGCCCAAATCAACAACGCCAAATACAAATCCTGATAGATCAAGAAAGAATGCAAGAACCAGTGCAAATAGAGCCAAACCTCTATACGGACTAGTAAGATAAATCGTTCCCTGCTCCAATGCATTGTGGTCATTGATATATCTGCGCGTTGCGTTATCCAGATTTGCACAGGATTCAGTGCGATCAAACCCTGACAAAATCCTCTGCTGCGATTCTGTGATCTCACTCACATCCGCAGATGATGTCACAAATATCGGAAGTGTGCTGATTTGCGCTTTTAGATTTTCGATTCTCATCTGCCAAACCGGTTTCCATTCTTCGTCATTTATAGATGCCGTTCTTGTGTTTCGCAGTTTATTCATCAAATCGTACAATACTGTTTCGATACTCTTTACATTAGCGTAATCGTTGAGATTCAAAACCAGCGTATTCATCTGCGTCAGCAGATTACTGTAAGAAAGGCTGCTTTCTCCTTCCGAATCGGTAGAGAGGCTTTCAGCATTTCTTAAATTTGCAAACGTTTCTGTTGCAAGATTTCTTAAACTATCAACATCCGGATCATCCCTAAAAAGTTCCGTCTGCATTTCCAGCAGATTTTGTTTAATCGATATACTGCTTGTGGAATTTGAGAGTCCCAGATTTACAGCATAAACATTTAGCCGTCCCTGTGCATTTTGCAGAGCAGAAATCTCCTGTTGACTCGTTTGTTGTTGAGCTGCTTCCGTTGATTGCATTTCCTGATATCTGCTAAGGGTCTCTCGGAGTATGGCAATCTCCGCTTGCGTTGTCGCATTTGTAATTTGCTGATTCAAGGTATTGATTTGGTTACTGTATGTATTTAAATTCTTTTCAGCATCCTCAAGCTTTGTCTGCTCATTTTCCAAAGCCGATTCAATATTTGTCTGAGCTTCTGTAACGGCCTGCGCTGCGAGGTCACGGTTTTCCTGTGAAGGAGCAGTGACAAAAGCAGTCTCCAGCTGATTTATAACGGTAGCCATATAACTGCTTGCAACGGTATTGTCGCTTGCATATTGCTGTCGCTCGCTCTCCCAGTCCATATTAAAGTCTGATGCCTGTGTTGGAAGCTGATTTGCAAGTGACTGAAGATTCAGAACTTCCTGCCCCAGCTCTGCTTCAAGATAGGTGCGGTATGCCTTTGAATAGTCGCTGGCATCATACAGCTCATTTCGATATATCTGCTGCACCAGAAGTTCGCTATCCATAGCCCATGACCCTTTATGGACCGTCTCCGCAATATACACATAGCTGAACCACGATGAGCAAAACAGAGAGATTCCCGTTAAAATCAGCAGAACGATCTCAATGATGGCTTTTGTAAAAACATTGCTTTTTTCTTCATTCCAAATTCGCCGCATAAATCGAGGCAGATTCATGCTTAATGCCAGAAGGATTCCTTGAATCGCGCCGGAGGTCACATATGCAATTGTCGGCTCTCCATTAAAAATATAACTGCGCATACCTTGTGCAGTCGTAAAGAAGGATGCGATTGCCAAACAAATCACTGCAAATTGCAGCAGTTGTGAACCGCTTTTTTCTCCTGCTCCAACATTTTTTGCGGCATTTTCGATATCCCTTTTGTCCATCTTCATTTCTCTCACTTCCTCGTAATCTTACTGTTAAAGAAACGAAACGTTGCCTTATCGGTATATTTATATCTATTCCTTAGACGTTCCACTTTTTGGTCTACTGCATCACACATTCCATCAAGAATATCTTCATAAATTTTTTCTATCCTTGCAGTTGTTCCATCGCTGGTCACAAACAGACTGCTTACGGCAAGATATAACGAGTGCAACACATTAGCGAGAAGTGCCGACCCCAAAAGAACCAGATATATAAAAATCAATCCACTTTCTTCTCGAAGCAGTGTATCTCGCATATCCATCAACAAGTTGATAATTTCAAGCACCATGACAACTACTGCAAATAGCAGGATAACTACTGCCATAGATTTCAACGCATTACCAACAAGTTTTAGAAGATCTGAATTCGAATCCGTTTTACCAAGAAACACCGAGGAGAGCATCGCAATGCCGATAGCCAACAAGCCAATAGAATTTGAATATTCCCGCAAAAAGCCTCTGCCGGATGCTTTTGTGAGAAAATCATCAAATATGATATAGACAATATTTGCCGCACCAAAAAATGTTCCGCAGATAACAACGTAAAGGACAATATATACAGCAACCGAAACGGAAAGGGACGTTGCAGGATTGCTTGGCACGCTTTCTCCTTTGAGGATAAGATCGCCTATGTAACATACCCCTGTTTTCCAGCATTCGACCATTCCCTTTCCTTCGCTGCCGCAAAAAAGAGGAATCACAATAAATGCGGCAAAAACGCTTATGGTCAGAACAATCTTAACCATAGGCTCTCTAATTGCTTCCTGCAACAGGGATTGGCTTTCCCGTCTTGTTTCATCAAATTTATCTTTGTTATTAAATGCCGCGTACCAAATAGTCCTTGCCCCACAAAATGCCATGCCAAGAAACATTATCAGTACAATTGCTATAATTGACATTCCTGCTACTGTTGCAAGGAGCTTTACCAGAAGTCTTGAGCCATAAATAAATCCAGGTGTAGTTGATTCATTTATTTTTTGAAAGAGTTCCGGATTTTTTATCGACGTGATGATATATGCCCCAAGTATTAAGGTTGCAATCGACAAAAATCCAAAAACAAATCGTCGATGTTTTCTGTATCTTTTTGTCTGGTCATTATTTTCCCCTTTGGGGTTCAAATAGTGCAAAATAGATTTTATTGCAATTAGTACGAGCAGAATGACTGTCATTACCGCCCCAAAAGTACCCATTTCTCTCAGCATTTATAATTTTCCCCCCTTACCAATTAAAAATGTCCAGCTCATTTGTTGCGACTTCTATACCAGTTTTGAAAAGCAGAAGAATGTCATTGAGATTTGTTATCTCGATCCTATTGTCCTGATGCACAGCTCCAAGGCAAACAAAGAAGACTACCGTTAGTAAAAAGGCCAAAATAATCAGCAATAAATCGCATAGTTCTGGCTTATGGCTCTTCCAAATTGCACGAAAAGAATCTGCTGTCTCTCGTATTATTTTCAACATCACACGGTTTCCCTTCCCCAAGTGACCAGAAATCAAAGACAACTCAAAAATACCGCATATTATCCATGTCAAATTCCAACCAGATTCAATAAAATCCGACCATTTTTGAATGCTGTTGGAAAACACATCAATGTTAATGATGTAAGCCTCACACGCAATTAAGCAAATTTGCAAAAGCGCGGTATGGCGCACATCTGAATCAATTCTGTAATTCCATACAGAGAGAACCTCTAAGAAACTAAGTATTAGGAATAAAACATTTAAACCTTTTTGAGAACCTATCAGAGGAATCTCAACGTGGCCCGTTTCCTGTATGACCTCTAACAATAAAACCAAGCAACCGCCAATAAGTGCCGACCAATGTCCTTTAATGAATTGCCGCAAATTCATACTTCATCACACTTTCGTAGTCGGATTTACATCATTCTGCGTTCACTCCACAGGGATTCTCGTTTCTCTCTACAATTTTGCTTTCTTTTAATAAAACAATACTCTCTCGCCGGAACTCCGGGTCGATTTTTCCATCTACCACGCCTTTGCGTCCCAGCACGACCTGAATGCTCTTCCAAATGACCTTCAAATCAAATTTCAGGCTAACATTCTGGACGTATTCCCGGTCATAGTAGACTTTGTCGTACACATCCACCGTGTCACGGCCGTTGATCTGTGCCCAGCCAGTAATGCCCGGTGTTACCTGATACACCCCGTACCAGCGGCGCAGAAAACGAATCTCACGTTCTGTATACACCAGCGGACGAGGGCCAATCAGACTCATTTCGCCACGAACTACATTCGCCAGCTGCGGCAGCTCATCAATGCTGGTGTCTCGTAAAAAACGGCCCACTTTGGAAATGTACATCTGTGGATTTTCCAAGTCTCCGGTTGCTACATTTTTAGGTGCAGAACTCTTCATCGTTCGGAACTTGATAATGTTGAAGCAATGAGCCCCCTTGCCCACGCGCTTCTGTAAAAAGAAGATAGGCTCATCCGGTGCACTGACTTTTTGTGCAATACTTACCGCCAAAAACAAGGGTGAAAGTAAAACTAACGCCAGCGCTGCCAAAATCCGATCAATTACAGATCTTGCCGCAAGATATCTTTTCTGTTTCCGGGTCAAGTGGACATAGTACGGTCCAAAATCAACGTGGTAGCTTAATTCTTCCATTTTTTTCATGTTTTCCTCACACTTTTAACTTACTTGTGCGTATTTTTTCGTATTTCTGTCTGTAAGTCCAATTGTTCCTAACAGCACACAAAGCAGTTGCTTTTGTCTTTCGTTCAACTTTCTTCAACCTGCTTTCGCCGTAACGGTTTCGGCTTGTGCTGCCTGCTTAGACGGGTGCTTAGGGTTACTTTTCCCCCACCGCATCCCGATTTCATCCAGCTTTGCAATCCGCTCCTCTGTCAAAACAGCGCCGCTTTTTTCAGGATTCTGGCGGGTATACCGCTGCCGTTTGACCCAATTTCCGAGGTTGTAACCGCCCGGTGACACATATTCTGCTGGGACGTTCAGGTCGCCGTGGGCATCAAAATAGCGCTTTGCCTCCTGATACCCCTCGTTCCACTTGCGGTCATTGCGATTGCCCCAGTACATCCCGATCCGGCTGAGCCGCTCGACCTGTTCCTCCGTCAGTTTTCCTTTCGGGTACGCCCATTGCTGGCTTTCGACCCATTGTCCCAGCCGTTCGCCAGCCGCTGTCACATAGGAACGTGGGATATTCAGGTTGCCGTTTTCCTCATAATAAGCCGCAGCCAGCGCATAAGCCTTTTCCCACTTGGCATCGAAAATGTTCCACACCATGCCGATCTCATCCAGCTGTGCGATGCGTTCTTCTTTTAAGCGGCCATTCAGCTTCTGCTGCCGGGTCTTGATGATCCACTGTCCCAGTGGGTAGCCGTCCGGGTCTACATATTTTCCGGGCACCATCAGGTTCCCGTAGGTGTCGTGGTATTTCTTGGCGACCTCAAATCCATGCTGCCACGCAATTTCCTTCCGGTTTCCCCAGACCATCCCGATGCTGTCCAGCCGCGCGATCTGCTGCTCGGTCAGATTGCCTTGGATCTGTCCCTCGCGCACACGGCGCTGGGTGATCAGCCACACACCAAGGCTCAGACCACCGGGCGTCGTATACAGTTTCGGGACGTTCAAATTGCCGTGCTCCGCATAGTAGATACTTGCCTCAGAGAAATAGTGCTCCCAACCGGAAGAGAGACTTGCCTGTAGCTGCTCGAACAGCACCCGGCAGTCGTGCACTTGCTCGATGACCTCGAACCGCTCGGTGACGATCTTATCACCCTCACCGTTGGCATAGAGCCGGTGAACTGCCTCCTGCATCTCGCTTTGCAGGCCGGAAATACTGGTCAGACCCTCGAAATTGTTGACCACATCCAAGATCAGCGGGGCTGCGGTGTCCCCGGCGGTCAGGGCACGTCCGATCTGCTGCTTGTAGATGATGGGTGAAATCGTTGGTCGGAACAGAATGACGCCGGAAATGCCCTCCACATGGACGCCCTCATTGAGCATATCAATGCAGAACAGCAGCTTCAGCCGGTCACTGGTGTCCGTTTTGAAGTCTGCAAACGCCTTGTCAGTGTTCGGATCATCCGAGTAGGCTTCGTAAACCACAACATCCGGGTTGACCCCTGCAAACCATTCGGGCACATGGGAAACCATTTCGTCCATATGCTCTTTGTTTGCGCAGAATACGATGTATTTTCCACTTGTCTGCGTGATATGATGTTGAAAGACAAGATCAAGTCCGTCTGCCTGTTCCAGTGCCCGGCGCAGAGCGTCCAGATATTTCTGATTCACATCCTGAATGCCCGGTGCCCGCAGGTTGTCCACTCGTGCCTGATACTTTGCAAGCGTTTTCTGGTATTGATAAACAGTGGTCACATATTTCGGGGCAGGCAAAATGCCCCTGACGACTGCTTCGCCAAGGGTCATGTCGCTCGCCGTATGCCCATCAAAGAGTTCTTCGGCCATGTCACGGTTATTATCCAGATACCGGATGTTTGTTGCCGTCAGCCCCAGAAGCTTTGCTTCCGGGCATAACTTTAATAAAGCCACCGTGCTTTCGCCCCAGCATTCCGCACCGGCACGGTGGAATTCATCGAATATAATATAGGCAGGCTTCTGCGCTGCTATTTCGTCCAGCTGTGCCTGCGTGCAACACATCAGTTTGGCGTAGGTATAAAAGTGAATGTTTGCCAACGGAAAATCCGGGTCGTTCCTTTTCAGGCTTTCCAGCTGGGTCTTGAAGATATATTTACTGGGAGAAAGCCAGATTACAACCTTCTCCGGGTTGTCCTCGATCAGCTTGAACGCAATGTAGCTCTTTCCGGTGCCGGTGGGATGGACAATGGCAGCCTTGCCATACTGTTCCATCATCCGGACTGCCGCACGATACGCTTTCTCATTGTGCTCAAACAGGCGCAATGCCACCTTGTTCACCCCTTTCCGCAATAAAGGGGTATCTCTCATACGGTCAATGGAAGATACCATGTGTTGGACGATCTTGTCATTCTCACTGTTCTATTCTAACATTGAATCGCATGATAGGCAATAGACTTTGGCACTCTTTACCAGAGAAATTTCGGCGATATACTTAATCTTTTTTTGATTTGTTGTCCAATTTGTTCAAAAAATCGGCCACGAATTCGATTTTTAGGAAATTAGTGGTCCATAAGGTGTCAGCAGGAGGATTTGTATGGCAAGACGTGGTGAAAACATTCGGAAACGCAGCGATGGACGATGGGAGGGCCGATATATCAAAGGTCGTTCTGCGGACGGCAAGCCTTGCTGGGGGTATGTATATGGGACAACTTATACCGAAGTACGAGCAATTTCTGCTCGCAAAAAGGCAGAGTGTGGCATTTATAACCTGAATAGTACCGATATTACTTTTTCGGAATTTTCAGAGCAATGGTTATATTCTGTCCGGCAGGGTGTAAAAGAGTCAACTTTCTCGCACTACCAGTATACTCTGCGGCACTATCTCCAGCCTGTTTTCGGGGATTTCAAAGTGAGTGCTTTAAGCGAAAAAATTCTGGAGCAGGGACTTTTGGCAGTGATAACACCAGCCAACGGAAAGCAAAAGACTTTAGGGGCAACCATGGCACAGGAGTGCTTGTCGATGCTGCGGCGCATCTGCAAGTATGCAGCGCACTTTCATCTCATTCGTCCTTTTGAAATTATGGTAAAACTGCCGCAAAAATCCCACAAAGTACCGCTGCCGTTTACTACAGAAGAACAAAAGAAATTGCAGACGTTTGTAATGGAATCGCCTACGCCCCGGAAAATCGGTCTGCTGCTTGGGTTTCAGTTGGGGCTGCGTATCGGCGAAATTTGTGGGTTAAAATGGGGAGATTTTGATTTATCAGAAGGAGTGGTGACGATCCAGCGGACAGTAACTCGGATCTCTTGTGGAAATGGTCACACAAAAGTTGTTGTTCAATCTCCCAAAACCAAAAGCTCTCGTTGTGAGATCCCCCTTCCTAAATCGCTGCTCCGTACTCTAAAGTCGCTGTCGAAAAATCTCAGTAGCGAGACTTGGTTTCTTTCTGGCAATGAGGAAAAGCCAGTTGAACCTCGATGCTACCGTAAGAGCATTCACGGCTATCTGAAAAAGGCCAGCGTCCATCAGGCGCACCCTCATGCGCTTCGTCATACCTTTGCAACCACCTGCTTGCAAGCGCATTGCGACATTAAAACCTTGAGCGAACTGTTAGGTCATTCAGATGCAGCAGTCACGTTAAAAAAATATGTTCACTCGGATATGACACGCAAACGACGAGAAATAAATCGTGTTTTCGAAAACTTTTAAGGGGTGATTGGTGGTCACATATCCAAAAAGATTTCGATAAAACGTAGTTTATTGAGTGTTTTCTTCCATTGACCGTATGGAGGATACCTTTTCTTATCTTTCTGTCGGTTGATTTTCGTGTCAAATCTTCGGAATTATCATTTCTGAGTATACGGCGCGCCGTACACAAAAACAACCTATTTCCGCTAATATCTACAAAAAAGGAGAACAAACATATGATATTAGCGACCGATGAAGATACAAAAGTAAAAGATGCCGTTGCATTACGTTTCAAAGAGCTTTGCGAGGAACGCAACATAAGTCCCAATGCCCTTGCTGTCCGTTCCGGTGTCACTCCGTCCACTGTTTACAGTATGCTTGATTCCTCCCAGCAGAGTGTCACCGTTCCAACCGTCAAAAAACTGTGTGATGGCCTTGGAATTACGCTTGTAGATTTTTTTAACGCCTCGATTTTCACTGCAATCGATCAGGAAATCCGATAAATAACACATTGACATCGGTTTATGTACCCTATTGGAAATGCACCAGCATTGTACGAAGCCGCTGCTATTTATCAATGCCTGCATTATAGCCCTGACGTTTTTCTTCTTGCCCTATAACATAGAGATTTTTCTCTGTTATTAAAGATGCACCGCGCTTTTTTGCGCTCTGCCCGCCTTCCACCATTGAAAGCGAAAGGACAAAAACATGAAAAGGAGAATCATCGAGTACAAACCAAGTCCCGGCAAACAGAACCTGACCCGCCGACTGCATCCCTGCACTCCGACCCTGTGGCGCAGCTTGTGGCTGCCCCTTTGCTTGGTCGGAGGGCTGGCTTATGTACTTTGATTCTTATGCCACCGGCAAGCGTATCCAGCAACTGCGTAAAGCAAACGGTATGACGCAGGAAGAAATGGCAATCCGACTGAACATCAGCGACCGTCACCTAGGAAGAATTGAGAGAGGTGAATGTGCTGCTTCCATAGATCTCATGGTGGAAGTAGTGGTTCTGCTAAAAGCCAACTTGGATTTTTTGATTATTGGTGTGACTGAAACCCCAAGAGAAAGGGACCTTATCGCACATATCAAAAAACAGAACAAGACGATTCGGATGTTCAAAGACGGGTTGAATACTCTGATAACAGAACTGACTGAAACAGAAATTGCATAAGTTTATCTCCCAGAAGCCGAGAAGCGATTCTCGGCTTCTTTTTTGCGTATTTTTCTGACGCTCCTACGAAAAACAGGACATGGGATGTCCGGTTTCTTTATAAAAAAGACTCGTTTTTTCTCAAAAATAGGACGTAATGCGTCCTAAAAAAACATTCAGTTTTCAAGTACACTATGGTCACAGCAAGGGCAACACCCCAGATGGGGAGAAGCCCAAAGCTGTAAGACGTACCTTGAAAACTGAATATCATTCCCTCGGACAAAACAATGAAACTTCCGTAATTCGCGGCCCGGTCATAAAGAAGGCGGGGTGGCTGAAAAGCCAATGAGAGGAAGGGTGCGATTCCCCTCACCGAGGTGTATTCCAACCCCACCGGGCGTCGAGGACAAATAGGGTGGGACACTTAAAACAAAAACTTCAAAGCCCACCACCGGGATTCTTCTGAATCAAGGCGGCGGGCTTTTTCCATACCGAATATTCATTCTGATGACACGGAGGTAATGACTATGAGCCGTACTTTTACCCACAAGACCGACGAATCGACCCTGACCACCCTCTGCCCCCGCTGCCTGAATGCCTTTCGGAACACGCGTGGCATCCGTGTCCGCCGTGCAGACCCCTATCAGCTCACCAAGGAACCCTGCACCTACTGCCAGACCAACTTTGGCTACGACTACTACATCCAGCCCACCAGCCCGAAATCCACCTACTTTAAGAAGGGACGGTTCGATGATGAATCTGAATGCGCTTAAGATCGACCCGGAGTTTCAAGGCAAGATCCCGCCGCTTACCTTTGAGGAGCTGAACCAGCTCGAAGCCAACATCCTGCGAGATGGCCGCATCATCAATCCCATCATCGTATGGCAGGGCTTGATCGTAGACGGGCACAACCGCTACACCATTGCCAAGAAGCACCCGGAGATCCCTTTCACCGTTCACGAGAAAGAGTTCGCCAGCCGCTATGAAGCCATCATCTGGATCTGCAAAAACCAGCTAGGGCGGCGCAACCTCACCCCGGAACAGAAGAAGTATCTTATCGGAAAACAGTACGAGGCTGAGAAGTCTGCCAAGGGCGGTGATAGAAAAAGTAAGGTTTTACAATCAACGGGCCAAAATGGCCCGTTGATTGACGAACATCCTACCCGAAAACGTATTGCAGCAGAAAACGGTGTCAATGACAGCTTTGTAAAAAGAGCCGAACAGTTTTCAAAAGGCGTGGATGCTGCCGAAGAAGCCGTTCCCGGCACACGGCAGAAAGTGCTTTCCGGCGAGGTCAAGCCGACCGCCGCTGAGATCGCATCCGTTGCCCGTGCCCCTCCCGAAGAACGTCCTGCACTGGTGGCTGAGATCTGCAAGCCGAAGTCCCCAAAACCGCCTGCACAAAAGCAGAAAACTCCCCCAACCGTAGCTGCACCGCTGCCCGATGCCAGTACATCCGATGAAGAAGCTCCTGACGAAGAACCAACGTCCACTCCTGCTCCATCCGAGCCGATCTTTCCACAAAAGGAGAATGAACCGTTGAAAGTTGACCGTCAGCAGATTCTTGAAATCGCAAACAATCGCTACCATGTCAAGCAGCTTGCCAATGGTGCGGCGATGCTTTGTGAGGTATCGGGAGCCGCCAACAGTATGATGCGCCGCTGGGAAAGCGTTTTCCGGGAATATCCCGATATTCTATCCGATGCAAAGAACCGTGCATCCGTAGGACGAACGATTCAGAAATTGAGAGATTACCTGAAAAAT
>OQVI01000625.1_pt1 | contig 25216 bp, 13 predicted proteins | sample 1691651 | NCBI WGS metagenome assembly OQVI01 (sample SAMN03418287, study PRJEB22391) | human gut metagenome | biome: human-gut; feature: organic feature; material: feces | host: Homo sapiens | place: Italy | collected 2013-04
GGAGTGCTTGAGGCATTGGCTGGCAACAGAAAAAGGGCGCAACCTCGGTTGAGGTTGCGCCCTTTGGTGTGTCTTGACGGACGGTGTGGCGGCTTGCGGCCTATGCCATCCTGGCAGCCCATTGGCCAGCTGCAAACGCCATGAAGCCCAGCGTGAGGCTTGCGGCAATGTAGGCGGCCATGCCGGTGAGGTTGTCTGCACGCATCATCGAGGTGTTCTCGCTGATGAATGTAGAGAATGTGGTGAAGCCGCCGCAGAACCCCGTGGTGAGGAAAGCCCTGGCCTGGGGCGGCAGCATGCCGCCGGCGGCTGGCAGCCCGGCCACGAACCCCTTTTTCTGTTGCCAGCCAATGCCTCAAGCACTCCGGCCCGCGGCATTGGGGCGTGTCAAGCAGCCACTGTGGCTCAACGCTTCATCACCTTCTTGCCGCCAACGATATAGATGCCGCCCTTCTGCATGTTGCCCACACGCTGGCCGCCGAGATTGTATGCCGGGCCGGAAAGGGCATCGCCGCCTTCAACCGACGTTATGGCAGAAGCCCCATCGAGCACAAGACGGTAGGCATCCTTGGCCTCGCCGTCGGGCATGGGCATGTAAGCGCTGCCGGCTTCGATGGCCGTGGCAGTGTTGAGCCGCATCGACGGTGCGCCGGAAGCCTCGTCATCGCCCAGCACATAGACACTGGCCGGAGCCACATCCACGGGGCTCAACGTGCCCACGAGCAGGTTGCTTGCAGGCTCGGGGGCCGCTGCCGACCTGCCGAACGTGTAAGACCCCTCGGCCGCATGGATGATGAAGCCCTCGCCGGCCGGTATGCCGGCCACCTCGGTGAGCACGGCCTCGTCGGCCCTGACAGACGAAATGACATACGCCTTGGCCCCCTCGGGCACTTCGGCATCGTAACTCAGGCATGCCGCAGCCCAGCCGGAAGCGCCCACGGCCACCTCCGTGGCATAGCGCACCGGTGCCGACTCACCGCCCAGTCCGCCGTTGGCGTTGGCCGAACGCACAGTGTAGGTTCCCTCGCCGGGCAACTCATAAGACGTTGCGGTGGTGTTGTCGAGATACTGTCCGTCGCGGAAGACCACGTAGCAACGTGCGTCGTCGAGGTCGGCCCAACGCAGGGTGCTGCCCTCTATGGCCACCACAGGAGCCTGGCTCACGGCAGTCTCTTCGGTCGGGAGCCAGCTGTCGGTGCCTCCGAGCACGTTGCGCAGCGTGTAGGCGGCGGCTTCCTCGGCAGTGAGCACAGGGTTGTAGGCATTCGTACTCGACGGAGAGTTGGTGCGTCCCGACAGGTCTACGGGCTCACCATCGCCGTCGATGGAGCCATACTCGAAGAAATGGGTGGGCAATTCGGCCATCGAGGCCCATCCGGCTGCCTGCGGCAACACTTCCATGGTGGTGTTGATGTAGGCAATGCGCGGCTCGTTCTGCCACGGACGGCCCAGAGAGTAAGTGCCGTCTACCACTGCCTCGCTGCCCTCTACGCAGCTTATGGTGCAACTGTCGAACACATAGCCGAAGTCGAGCCCGGCCCCGGTGGAAGGCGCCGCAATGCAGTTGCCGCCACGGTTCTCAAGCACCAAGTCGGTGTTATAGTAGTAGTTAGACCCTCCGCCGCATATAAAGTCGACGGTGCCGTGTATCTCGCAGTCTTCGAAATAAGCCCTCTCGCCGGTCACCTGAGTGTCTTGGTTGCTGAGCATGCGCACATTGCGCATTGCCGTCTTGTTGCCGCCATAGACAGCCACGGCCACCCCCTTGAGCTCAGAAGCCCCATAGTCGTAATCATTGCGCACGGTGAGGTCTTGCAGATAGAAGCCCGTGCGGTCGCGAAGGTTGAGCACCGGGTTGCTGATGCCGTCGCGCAGGCCGTGCAACACGACGCCGTCGCGGCTCTCGCCCACCAGCGACACATTGTAGGCCGTGAGCCGTTGCTCGGCCGAACCGAAGTCGTAGTCGCCGTTCTTTATGAATATCGTCTTGCGGGGGGCGTCGGCCGAAGTGTTGGCAGCGTTGACGGCAGCCACCGCCTCAGAGAATTCGGCAGCCGTGGAAACCACATAGTCGTAGGCGGCCTTGGCTGCAACAGCCTTGCTGCCCACGCTGACGGGTATGACAACAGGCTCGTCGTTGGCATTGCCGTAGGTGTCGCGGGCGGCCCCGGCGGCTATTGTAAAGGTGTAGTCGGTGTCGTACTGCAAGTCCCACACGGGGAAGTAAAGCGTCGACGAGCCACCCTCGGCCGTCACGGTCTGCCCTCCTATGGTAGCTTCGGTGGCCTGCATCTCGCGGTCGAAAGCCACCGTCACCACGCAGTGGTTCTTGTTGTCGGTAGGCGTCACGCTTGTTGCCGTGGGCACCGGCGGCGTTGTCACAGCCTGCTTCTCGACAGTCAGCTCAAACCAAGCCACGGGCTGGCCGCCTCCCTGCAGCGTAAACGTGATGGGGGTTCCGGCCTTGTGGCCCTCAAGGTTTACCACGAGGTCGTACATCGTGGCATCGGGCTCGTCGTAGCCGTGCTTGGTCGGTATGTACACCATGGCGTCGCCGGCAGTGAGCGATGCCAGTTCGCCGGCGTTGTAGTTGGCGTTGAAGTCCTTGAACACCACCTGCTTTACAACCACATCGGCAGGCACGCTCCACGTGTTGACCTCAGAGTTGAACTTAAAGCTGCTGTTGTTCCATCCGTCCAGGCTCTCGGTGGTGAGCGTGTAAAGGCCGTTTGTCCATGTGCCGTCGCCGCTCTTGCCCTCCGAAGTGTACTTCAGCTGCACCGTCTCGTCGTTTTCCGACATATTATATATATGCACTCCTTCGACCGTCAGCACATATTCGCGTGTGGCATCGCCATCGGCCACGGTCACGGTATACGTGGCCGATGTGCCCATAAGCACGCCAGTGCCATCGGCCACGGTGCCATCGATGAAGCGGGCCTCGACCCTTGGCAAGGCCGTATAGACATTTCCGCCAAACACAGCCTCGTGTGCGTCGGCGTTGAGAGCGTCGAGCGTCTCGGCCGGCAGTTCCTCGCCGTCAACCGTGATGGCTGTCATCAGCATGTCGCCGAGGCGAAACAGGCGCAGAGTATATTCCTCCTGCAAGGCGGCGGCGCCCTCGACGGGCTCCACCCTCATGGCCACCACCACGGCGGTGTTGGCCTGGGGCACAGGCACAGAATAGTTGCCGTCGGCCAAGGCTGTGACGGCAACGGGATTGCCGGCCTCGTCGGCGGCTGTCACAGAGAGCGTACAGTTCTGCGACTCAACCCCGAACGTCACCTCTTCACCGTCGTAATCCGTCGGTAGGTTGCACAGCCAGTCGGTGGAATCGCCCCCGACCACCGTCTGCCCGGCTATGGTCACGCCGGTGACCGAGGCCATGAGCGACGCCAGGTGGTTGAAGCCAACGTTCTGGTAGTTGCATATATACCCGTCGGACTCTGACGAGAAAGCCAGCGTGAGGGTCTTCAGGCCTTCAGAGATGTAGCCCGGCAGCACTATCGACTGTTCGGCATACGACGCCGACACGCTCTCGTCGACAGCGAACGACGTGCTTGCCTCCGTCGCTCCCGTCGATGCATCGGCCACTGTCACCAGCATTGTGCCGCCGGCATACCGCGCCATGTCCATCGTGAGACTGTAGGCCCCGGCCTGCGTGCAGATGAAGCCGTAAGAGGCGGCGGCGCCATTCCTGATGTAGCCCACGTTGCCGGCCGACTCCACCCGCATGCCCCCGGTGTACGTGCCGCCGGCAAGCGTTATTGCGCCTGGCACGCGGTCGTAGCCCGAAGCGGCCGCGAACGACAGCCGCCCCCAATTGCCGGCGTAGCTGCCGGTGGTCTCAGTGACGGCGAAAGTGAGCGTATAGCTGCCCGCGGGCAGCGATGAAAGCAGGTAACGGTGCTCGTCGGTGAGGTCCCACGACTCGGTGTCGGTCACGGTAACGTCGGTGTCGAGCACCGTGCCGCCGTCGCCGGCCAGCGTGAGGCGCAGCGTGGCCTCATCCTTGGCGCCGGTGGCAAACGACAGTATGTAGTCTTGCTCTACCGTGTTGCGCACATCGAATTTGACAACAGTGCCACTGCCGGTGCTCCCAACGTTTGCCCCGTCGTTCTCGACAGTGCAGTTGGTTAGCTCAGTGGCATCATTCCAATCTACATAGCTCCCGTCGGTCATCGGCACGTCTACAGGAGCTGCGGCCTCTGCCTCGACGCTGCGGCCTGTCAGGCCGGCGAGGAGAAGCACGACAAATGTCAGTAGTTTTCTACTCATTTTGCTAAGTTTTAGGTTCCATTTATCGTGGGCAAAGATACATTATTATGCCAACGGCACAGTGTAAAAATTGACTTTTGGTTCGCAAAAGCATCCGCTGCCACATTATTTTCACCGCGAAGGAGCCGTCGGGCAGCAACTTTTCATCCCAGAGCAAACAATTTGTCCACCACAACCAAATATATGCCAACACTTCACCCCCTGCTACCGGCAACGCCATGGCCGCGGAAGCGCTGGGCCAAAGACGCGGTAAAAATCGGCGACACACCCCTGCCGGCAACATGGCGGAGGCCCTTCGGCCGGCCGAAACGGCCCATAGAGCAATGCCGAACAGGCCATATTGGCGCGCCGGACGGCCCGTTTTGCAAGGCAAAACGGTGGCCGCGGCCAACCGCCTGTGGCACAGACACATAGCCGCGCGGCCAAGAACGCATGGCGGCAGGTGAAAAACCACGACACACCGGCAGCCGTGCCTGCTGCCGGCTTCGGCCTGCAGCAGCCTGCAATGCACCACCTTGGCGCTGCCGCAGCCACGGCCACAGCAGCGGCGGCAGCAGTGGCTGTGCAACGGGCCACGGCCGCAAACGAAGCCGGGGCACATCTGCCTTGAATGCAGATGTGCCCCGGCATCAGTCCGAGACCGTTGTCAGGCCCCACGGTCAGCGCGTGAGCGAGAACTTAAGGCTCAGCCCGAAGTCTTGCGTAGTGGTAGGATAGCTGCTGCTGGCCAGCAACGGCGTGTTGGTCTGGCGGTCGTAATAAGCGCTCAGGGTGAGCAGGCGCGAAAGCGTATAGTCGGCCGAGAACGACAGCTTGAAGGCAGAGTTGCCGCTGCTGGCGGCGCTCGTAACCGTAGCAATGTCGCGCGTTATGGCGGCCTGCTTGCGGAACGATATGTCGAGCCGCAGGTTGAGGTCGTGGTTTACGCCCGATGTGCGTCCGGCGGTCGACGTAGCCTGCTTCGTGTCGGTGGCTTTCTTGTTGCCACGCTGCGTCTTCTTGATTTTGCGCGACGCCCCGCTTCCAAACAGGTTGAAGTTGCTAATCTTGTATCCCATGCCTATCACCCAGTCTTTGCTAAGCGCCTCGTTGATCTGTATGCTGGTCATGCTAAGGCTTATCACGCGCGTGGTGCGGTATTCAACCTTGCACGTCAGGTTGTTGTTGAGCGTAAGGTCGACGCCGAGCAGCGGCGAGAAGGCCTCGTTGATGCTCACCGTGCTCACGTTGTACATGCTGTTCGGCACCGGGTTGCCCGTGGTGGCATCGGTGATGAAGCCCAGTCCGTCCATGTACTCACGGTAAGTGCTGTAAGTGGCATAGCTGCCCACGGCATACACACTCTTGTATGAGTGGTTGATGTTTACGCTCTTGAAGTGGTCGCGCAGCCACGGCAGCTTGCTCAGTCCGCTGTACTTCAGTGTCCAGTTGGGCAGCAGCCGCTTGAGCGTCGGGAATATGTCGAGCGACGAGCCGGCCCCCGAGGTGTAGGCAGACAGGAATGCCGGTATGAGCACGTCGGCGCTGTACCTGTTGACCTCGCCCAGTTCGGGGTTGTAGGGCGAGCCGCTCAGGTTGATGCCATTGGCGTCGTAAGTGCCGTTGGGATACCTCGTGTTGGCATAGCGCGCCTGCACCCTGTCGCGGAAACCGTCGATTGAGGCGCAGAACCTCTCAAAGGTCTTCGACGCATATCCGTTGCTCGCGTCGCCCATACCCTCGAAGGCGCCCTTCAGGCTTATGGTTGTCATGTTGAACGAACCGCTCTGCGTGGTTGGCATGCCGTCGTACATGTATTGTATGCTGCGCGAGGTGTTGACCGTGCGGCTGGCGTTGAGGTCTATCTTCAGGTCGGGTATGGGCTCGAGCGTGAGCCTTATCTGCAAGTCCTCGCTGCTGTTGGTGGTGGCCGGGGTGGCCACACTGTCGTTGCACAGCAGCCAGTTGTTGTCGTAAGCCTTCTGCAAATAGCTGTCGCCGACAAAGCCGAAAGCGAAGTCGAGGCCCGGCGACATGACGCCGCCCGTGCGCTGCCCAAGCATGTCGCCCACGTTGGGCAGGAATCCCGGCAGCGACATGGAGTACTGGTTGCGGTAGGATATGCCCACGCTGCGCACCATCATCATGAAGCGCGCGGCATACTGGGCCGGCTTATACCACCACTGCTTGTCGAGCGGTTCCTTGGGGGTGATGCTCAGCTTTATCTGAACGGTGTCAAGATTGCGTATGAGTATCTTGTTGTCGTCTATCACCTTGTACTTCAGCTTGTACGGATGGCCGTCCTTGGTGCGGGCGGTCACGCGCAGGCGGCGGCTCTTCTTGCCGTGGGCCACGGTGACTGTGGTGTCGGGTTTGAGCGTTATCTCGCGCTGGTAGGTGTTCTTGTTGCGCGGCAACTGCATGGCCTGCTTCTTGTCGGCAGGTGTCTGCACGAGCAGACTGTCCTTGCCCTTGGCCGCCTGCGAAACGCTCTTGGGCCTCGGCTTGGCTGCCGGGCGGCGCACCTTAGGCTTGACCTTGCCCACCTCGTCGTTTGCCTTCTTGAGGAAAGGCACGTGGTTGTAGAGCGTCTCCATGTTAAACGTGGAGTTGACGTTGAGGTTTCGGTTGTTTGTGATGGTGTTGCCGAGCGACGTTCCGTCGTCGAGCTCGGTGCCCCTCACCCACGAGTAGTTTGCCGTATAGCTGGCGTCGGCGTTGAGCCAGTCGAATATGGGCAGCTTGTTGAGCGGCAACTGGTATGAGGCGGTGAACGTCTGCTGGTAGTCGAGCGGCGTCCCGAGGTTCTTCAGGCTCTGCTTCACAGAGTCTTTCCACACCTTGTACTGGTCGGGATAGAGGTCTTTGTTCACCGGCGTGTATGGCTCTTCTATCTCGGCGTGTGTGGCCGACTGGAAGTTCATGTGCAGGTTCTTTGTCAGGTCCCACCGCAATGAGAAGTCACGGTTCCACAGGAACTGCGAACTGAAGTTGAGAGGGAGCTGCGAACCGCCCACGCTCTCCATGTCGCGCTCCTGCAACTCATAGTAGTTGCGGGTGATGTCAGTGTTGAACGCGATGTTTTGCGGCAGGTAGTTGAACGCTATCGCCTTCGGGAAGTTGAGCCACTTGCTCTTTCCCTTGAGCTTCTTGAACGGCTCAAACGACTTGTACACGGGCGTATAGCTGTAGTTCATCGACCCGCTCCACTCGTCTTCCTTCTCGTAGACGGTGGTCTCTCCCGACGTGTACCGGTGCGAATGACTGTAGCTGAACGAGAAGTTGGCCGGGTCGTAAGGCATGGGGTGACGCTTGGTCTTTATGCCAACACGCATGTTTGAGAACGAAAGGTTGGTGTTGGTTGTCTTCGTCACGGCTATCGACTCGATGGAGTCGCGCTCCTGCTCGTTGGCCGCCGACTCGAGGGCGTCGTCAAGCGTCATGTCGGTGTCAAGCGGGTTGTACTTCGGGCGCGTCTCTTCCTTGGTGACAGAGTAATAGAACGGTATGGTCACATTGGCCTTGTCGGGGAAGAACTTGCCCAACTCGAGGTTTGCCGTGAAGCTGTATGTCTTGTAATCGTCGGTCGACCGCGCCGCAATGCCTTCCTCGAGGCCGCCAAACCCGTCGGTCATCATCTTGCCGGTAAGGTTTACCGTGCCGAAGTCGGAGAGCTGCATGTTGAGCGCTCCCGATGCCGCCCAGCCGCCTTTGTTGTTGAATTCGAGCAGGCGGAGCTCGTTGACCCACACCTCTCCCGACTTAACCGAACCGGAAATGTTGCGCACCCCAATCATCATAGTCTTCACTTCGCCCAGCGAGGGGTTGCCCATGACGCTCACCTTGTTGTTGGGCTTGTCGCTGTCGTACTCGGAGTAGACCCTCGTGTACGACGCCCCGCCCACTGCACGGGCCTGGTTGCGGGCCTTCTTCAGGGCGGTGAACACGCTCATGTCAATGTCGAGCATGTTGTCGGCGGGCCATACGAGGGCACAGTCGGTGGTAGAATACTTGTCATACTGCCCTGGCGCGGTGAGCTTGAGCGGTATCTCATACTCGTAATAGTTGTTCTTGTAGTCGCTGCCAAGGCGTATGAACACAGCCAACTGGTCGTTCTGAAGGTTTGTGGTGTTCTGTGCCAGGGCGTTGGCGTGGACGAACAGCTGCAGTCTCTTGTACTGCCGGAGGTCGAGGTTGGTATTCTTGTAAACAGCCTTCGACTCGTTTTTCGACAGGTTGTTGACCGTCATGTTGAGCGCCTGCTCGTTGTTCTCGACGAGCTGCGGCTGCGACGGGTCGCTCACTCGGCTGATGCCCGGAGGCAACACGTAGTTGACGGGCTGCTTGTCGTTGTGCTCCTCTATGTTGACGGCGCTCGTCTCCAATGTTCCGCTGCTGCTCGCGCTGTTGTCGAGCGTCTGCTCATACGTGCGCCACTCGCCCCTGACGAGGTCGAGGCTGCCGAACCTCAGCACCACGGGACGCTTGAAGTTGGTGAGGAACATGCGCATGAAGCGTATCGAAGTGAAGTCGCTTATGGAGCCGATGCGCTCGGCATCCTCAGAGTTAAGGGGTATTCGGAACTTATACCAGTGCACGGTCTCCTTGTTGCCGTTGCGCAGCGTGGGGGCCACCTCGCGCACATCGGCCAGGTAGTTGTGCCCGATGTTGTTTTCGTTGAGGTCTTCCGGCCGTATGCTCACCTTGTACTGGTAGTATCGCTCATACTCATTGAGGGTGTAGTCCTGGTTGATGTCTTCCACGTCGGGCCCCGTCTTGTACGACGTGTCGTAGCTTTCGTTGTTGCCGTCGTTGTCGGGCGAGTTTCCCTGGGGGTTGTTAATGCGCTTGTATCTGTCGAGTATTGACGTCTGCTGTGCATCGAAGTCCGAGCCCCTGAAGTAGTGGTAGTTGTCGTTGGCGGGGTCTTGCGTCCATGCGTTGCGGATGCTGTCGTTGGCCAAAGTCTGCACGAAGTTGTTGAATTCCGTGTAAGATTCAAACGTGCGCTCCTCGTCGTCGGTGAGCCCGTTGAAGCCCACGTCCTGCAAGGCTCGCGCCCCCGAGGTGGTGGCAAAGGCGTAAGTCTGCGTGGCCTGCACCGGCACCTTTCCCCATTGCGTTGTCGTGAAGCTGCTGGTGCCGTCCACCGGCATGCCGCTCTCGTAGAACTTCTTGCCGTCGTGCAGTATGTCCTCGCTCACTTCGCCCAGGTTTATGTACAGGTCGCCGCCATAGTCGGCAGCGTCGCCTGCCGTCCTTGTATATATGAACGGGTCGAGCAGCCAGAACTCGATATACTCTATGTTGGCCGTCTCGAAGTCGTTGGTGTCGAGTTTTCGCATCATGCCTCCCCACTTTCCCTCGGGGTTCTGCAGCGAACCGTCGGGGTTGAGGCTTGTGCTGAAGTTGTAGGGGCCCCGTTCGGTGGGATAGTAAGCCATGTTGAGCACGTCGAGCGTCGACGTAGCGCCGTTGTATGAGCTTTGGTCGCGGTTTGGATAGAGCTCGCTCACGAACACTTCGCGCACGTAGTGGTTTGAAAGCTGGTTGAGGTCGCTTTTGATATGGTCGGGCGTCAGGGTGCTGCTCTCGTATGTGAAGAGCGGGTCGATGTTGTACCACGCCATGCGTGCCCTGTTGAAGCCGCTGGTCAGCCCTGTCCGGTCGTCGTGTTCGGGGAAGAGCGACGGCGTGCTTGAGATGAACCACGACTTCGGGTCGGACACGTCGATGCCGTTTTTGGTGTTCTCGAAGTCGTCGATATACGATGCGTCGTCTTGCGTTCCGCCGGCCTGTCCGGCAATGAGCTGGGCGAACTCACCCGTGAACGATATCTGCGAAGGCTGCGTAAGGTGAAGGAATGGCAGCTTGTCGAGCACGTTGGTGAGCCACTGGCTCTCTTTCTTCCAGTTGATGTTGAGTCCCCAGAGGATGTTGTTGAGCGGTTCGGAGCCCATGGTCACCTTCGACGTCAGTGGCTGTTCGTGCAGCCGCTGGAACGTACCGCCGATGAAGAAGTCCTTGGTGAAGTCGTACTCCCAGTTGAGTCCGAACATGGTCTTGCGCAGCATGCCGTAGTCGGTGTTGCTCTCCAGGCTCACGTTGACGGCCGTGCCGGCGTCGATGATGCTCTGGTTGAGTATCGTCACCTCGCCCGCCGAGTAGTCTACGCTATAGTCTGTGCCCTCGGTGAGCACCACCCCGCCGGCGGTGACGACCACCGAGCCCTGCGGAACGTTGTAAGCCCCGAGCGAGATGACGTTGGCCGATGTGCCCTTGTACTGTCCTGTGAGTATGTATTTGTTTTTCTCGGCTATCTGCTTGGCCGAGGTCTTGGTCTGGTCGTACAGCTCTGTGAATGCGTAGTGCTCCGCCCTGTCGGCCGGGACGCCTGCGCTGACAAGGTAGTTGTAGAGGTATGAGCCAAACGGTTCGGCCTTTGGGAAGAACACCCGCCCGTTGCTGACGGTGTATCCCTCCACGTAGTCGAAGTAGCCGTTGGCGTGCGGCTTGTTGTTGTTGTCGAGCCGGTCGGCCCCGAGCACCCTGATGATGATGTTGTCTTTTACCTGCTGCTCGGGGATATACGACAGGTAGACGCCCGTAGTGTCGCTCTGGTACTTCACGTCGAGGCGGAATTTAGTCTTCTCAACTGTCGAGGCGAGGTAGTATACGTTTTTCATCATCAGCCGCCAGTTGCCCATTTCCGGCGTGTTGCTGGTGTTTTTGAGCGACTTTACGAATATGGCCTCGTTGGTGTTGGTGTTGTCCGAGGCAAACTCACCTACCTGATAGGTCACTCCCCCCAGCGTATACTCATAGGCAACGGCCAGCACCTGGTCCGACTGGAGCGACGTACGGAGCGATATGTAGCCCAGCGCCGCGTTGAGTGTGTATTCCGACGAGGTGAGCAGCCGGGCGCTCTGCACCTTCTCATAGTCGACACCGCCCGTAAACCCGCTTATGGCGTCGAGCACGGAGTTGGCCTGGTCGATGTCGCGTGCGGCAGAATACTGAGTGGTCATGGCCGAGTATTCGGTGTTGGCCGAGTTTTGCGGCGGCACGTCGCCCGTGCCTCCCCATATCGGGTTAGACGTGTGGCGGCCCTCGCCGAGGTCGGTGAATGCTATGATGTTTCGCGTGTTGCTGGTCGTGCCGGTCTTGTTGGTCACCCACACCTCCACACGCGTTATGTTGATGCCGGTCATCACGTTTGGCAGCGACGACATGGCCTGGTCGTAGCGCTCGCGGAAGTAGTGAGAGAGAAAGAAGTGGCGGTTCTCCTCATAGTCGGCCACGTCGAGCTCAAACGGTGTGGTCTGCGTCCCGCCACGCGACGAGACGCTCTTCGTGGTCGAGTTTTTCTGCGATATGACCGTTTGCAGTTTCAGCTTGCCGAACTGCATGTCGGTGCGCACTCCGAACAGCGAGCTGGCCCCTTTTATCAGCGACGAGTTCGAGGGGAACGTCACGTTGCCTGCCTCGACGAGCTTTATAATCTCGTCTTCCTTGCCTTCGTAGCGCAGCTTGATGTTCTTGGTGTCAAAGTCGAAGGTGGCGTCGGTGTTGTAGTTTAGGTTCATGTTGACCTTGTCGCCCACCTTTCCGTTGACGTTGAGGTTTATCTTCTCGTCGAAGTCAAACGACTTCGTCTTCCTGTTCCTTATCGGCAGCGATGGGTTGTCGATGTTTTTCATCGTCATGCCCAGCTTCAGCTCGGCCGTACCCTGGGTCTTTATGCGCACCCCTCCGGGGCCGAATATCTTCTCGGCGGGCCCGAGGTCGAACTTCATGTCGGTGAACGAGAATTTCTCCTTGCCCTTTGCCGCCACGTTCTCGGCGTCTTTGCGCCTGAAGAACTCCTGCATAGAGCGCCTCTCGCTCCACTTCCTGTATTCCTCGGGCGTCATGAGCACCGGCGCGTTGAGGTAAGTGTCGCCAATCTTCGAGCCTATGAGATACATGTCGAGCGAGTCATCATACTCCACCTGCTGCCTGATATTGTCGGGCATCTTGAGGTCGATGGCCGACGAGTCGAGGTCTTCCACCACCACGGGTGCCGTCTTCTTTATCTTCCAGCGCGGGTGGAGCAGCGAGTCGGGTATGGGCTCGTCGTCGGCCACGAGCTTTGGCTGCGCCTTGGGCGCAGGCCGCTTGGCGGCGGTCTTGTCGTCTTGCGGCGGCATGGCCAGCGCACACACGCTGAGCAGCGATATGAGTATATAGAGCGTTCTCTTCATCGGTCTGTTACTGTTGTTGTTGTCCGCGGCAGGCCCGCCGTCTGCGGCAGGCCTCCGGCCGGGGCGGGAAATCATGTTGGCAAAGCGGCCGGCACAATGACTCACGCGGCGGCCCGCCGTGCCATACGGCCCGTTTCACACCTCCATACGGCCCGTTTCACACCTCCATACGGCCCGTTTCACCGCCCGGAACGGCCCGTTTGGCACCCCAAAGTGGCCTCTGCGCCAATCCACTGTGGCACAATGGCTTGGGCCGCGCGGCCACGGAGTCGAAACGGCTTTGCGCCAACGGTCACTTTATCTGCTTCAGGGCCAGCTTCACCACCTCTTCGACAGGGGCATCGGGGCGCTCCTGGAGTATCTGCACCACCACCTTTTGCGACGGGGCGGGCGCAAAGCCGAGCATGGTGAGCGCGCTCACGGCCTCGTCCTTCACGCGGTTGTCGACAGGCGCCGAGACGGAGCCGCCCACAGGTATCTCGCCCGTGATGCCCAGGGCCACAATCTTGTCGCGCAGGTCTACGATGATGCGCTGCGCCGTTTTCAGCCCAATGCCCTTGACACTCTTTATCAACCGCTCGTTGCCGGTGGATATGCTGTCGCAGAGCTCGGCCGGGGTCATCGACGAGAGCACCATGCGCGCCGTGTTGGTGCCCACGCCCGACACGCTTATCAACAGCTCGAAGAGCTCGCGCTCCTTCCTGGTGGCAAAGCCATACAGAGCGTATGCGTCTTCGCGTATGGCCTCATATACATATAGCTTTACCTCTTTCCTGCCCTGTATGGCCGTGTATGTGTTGAGCGAGATGTTGAGCCCGTAGCCCACGCCGCACGCCTCGACGGTGGCCAGCGCGGGTGTCAGCTCCGCAAGCTCACCCTTAATGTATTCTATCATCCTTTTTGCTTTGTTGCTGTTTGTGTATATACACCTTTATAAACGCCGTTTGCTTACGATTTATTGTATCCCGGCGGCAAAACATGAGCGATTATTGCAGTGTGCAACTTTTTACTTATTTTAAGTGCCCATCTGTCACGCTTCTCATTCAAAAAGACTACTTTTGCAATCGGAAACGAACAAGTTTAACTTTTTAACACCATAAAAAGATGAAGAAGATAAGAGCAGCCGTAGTGGGTTACGGCAACATCGGACACTACACAGTGCAGGCCCTCGAGGCCGCACCCGACTTCGAGATAGCAGGCATAGTGCGCCGCCACGGCGCCGAAGGCAAGCCGCAGGAGCTGTCTGCCTACGAAGTGGTGAAAGACATAAGGGAGCTCAAAGACGTCGACGTGGCCATTCTGGCCACCCCCACGCGCAGTTGCGAGGAGTACGCCCGCCAGATTGTGCCGCTGGGCATCAACACTGTCGACAGCTTCGACATACACCAGCAGATAAGCCAGTACCGCTCTGACATGATGCCGATATGCCGCGAGCACGGCCGCGTGTCGGTGATTGCCGCCGGATGGGACCCGGGCTCCGACTCGATAGTGCGCGCGCTGCTGCAGAGCCTTGCCCCCAAAGGGCTGTCGTACACCAACTTCGGCCCCGGCATGTCGATGGGCCACAGCGTGTGCGTGCGCTCTAAGGCCGGCGTGAAAAACGCCCTGTCGATGACCATCCCCCTGGGCGAGGGCATACACCGCCGCATGGTGTACGTTGAACTGGAAGACGGGGCCAGCCTCGACGAGGTGACCAAGGCCATCAAGGCCGACCCCTACTTCGCCAGCGACGAGACCCATGTCTTTGCAGTGCCGTCGGTTGACGAGGTGCGCGACATGGGCCACGGCGTGCACATGACGCGCAAGGGCGTCAGCGGAAAGACGCAGAACCAGCGCTTCGAGTTCTCGATGAGCATAAACAACCCCGCCCTGACCGCCCAGGTGCTGGTCAACGTGGCCCGCGCGTCGATGCGCCTGCAGCCCGGATGCTACACTATGATCGAGATACCCGTGGTCGACATGCTGCCCGGCGACCGCGAAGAGCACATCGCCCACCTCGTGTAACCCGGCGCAAACAACTGCCTGCCGGGGCACATACAGACAATCCCGGACTCCTCACCACAGTGGTGAAGAGCCCGGGATTGCATTTTCCTTGGCCGCAAGCCGCAAGGGGGCTGCGGCCGGAGGGCTGAAGGCCGAGTCAGTTTCCGGCCATGGCGGCGCACCGCCGCGCCACCCAGAGCAAATAACGGCGCACGGGCAGAAGCACCCGCCAGCAAGACGCCAGCATGCGTTCGGCCGGCGAGCTGCAGTCGACCACCCTGCGGCCACGCACTATCCTGACCACACAGCCTACCACGTCGCACGCGCGGCAACGCTCGGTACGATGCAGGTTGCCGTCGCCCATGAGCAACAGCCATCCGCCACCAACCCGGTAAACACGGTGAACCACATAGCCCAAGCCTGGCACACGGGCGAGCACAATGTCGCCCACGGCCGCGCCACGGGCACCCTGCAGCACCACACTGTCGCGCCCACCGGCAATAAACGGAAACATGCTGTTGCCCTGGGCACGCAGCGTGACACGCTGGCCGGCAGCCAGCAAAGACGACACCTGGCCGAAAAACTCGTCGTTGTCGAGCACCAGGCTGCCGCAACCGGAAGCGTCGCCACCGGCCGGAAAACCCTCATTCACATCATCCATACCTACATTCAAGTTAAGCCGGCAGTGGCGTTTCACGGCCACATGCCTGTATTAAGTAGCTGTTCAAAATTAACCGATGCAATTGGCCTTGCAGGGGGAATATATATATCTTTGCCAACATCTTGTGCGCTCTTTCGGGGTAGCATGCCAACACAATCTGATGGCAATTAATTTAGAACACCTTCTTATAAATAATTGCAAAAAACAAAAGCCCCCTTTCCACCTACGCTTAGGCAGAAAGGGGGCTGCACATAGGAATGGCTTAGCTGCACAGCCCTATCCGTCGCGAACCGGGCTGTGGTCAAAACCATTAAGTATAATTAGAAATCCGATTAGTTGCTCCTCGTGATAACGGCACGGCTCAGGCGCGGGTCGTCGTAGAACATGTTGTCGACGCCGCCCTTATAGTCAATCTTAAGCTGCGACTTGTTGACGCCATACTCATTGACAAGGCAGTCGAACACAGCCTCTGCACGCTTCTTGCTCAAGCGCTCGTTGAGACCCTTCGAGCCGGTGCCCTTGTCGGCGTAGCCGGTAACGGTGTAGACAGCGTTGGGATCGCCCTGCTTGATCACTTCGGCGAGCAAGCCAAGGTTAGCACGCGACAGGTTGCTGAGCTTCGACTTGCCTATCTCGAATATCACGAGGTTGGCAGCAGCCACAATCTTCTCGCGCTCCTGTCCGCCACGGGCCAAGGCCTCCTTCAGGCGGGCGTTCTCCTCGCTCATCAGGTTGAGCTTCTCACGCATTGCGTTGATTTCGTCGTTGTTGTAAACAAGGCGGGTGACAGTCTTGCTGCGATCCCAGCCACGCGGCTTGAACTTGTAGGTCAGGCCGATGGTGGCCGTAAACATGCCCTCGCCGCCGCGGCCGCCGGGCTCACCGTCAAACTCGTCGTTGACCATCGTTCCGCGCAGGTCGAGGTTGAGGTCGAGGGCCGAACTCAGGCGGAACGAGTTGAGCAAGCCGAAGTGTGCCGATATGTCGGTTGCCGAAGGCTCCTCCGACACCTTCATCACACCAAGGCCGCCGTAGGCGCTCAGGTTGTAGACCCTCTTCTCGTTGTATCCGCAGAGCAGGTTTGACAGGTTGAACAGGGCGTCGAAGTGGAAGTTGAAGTAGTTGAACTTCTGCTTCTCGAGCCAGTAGCCGTTGCCACCCTTGCCCGGCACGTCCTCACCGGTGCTGTGGGCCAGGGCCCCCTTCTGCGTTGCGCCCTTTACGGTCAGTCCGCTGTACATGAAGCGCACACCGATGCCCGGAGTAAACCACTTACCCACAGCCACGTCGAGCGCCCCGCTCAGGCGGTCGCCGAAGTCGGCCTGCTTGTCGTGGTTGCCGAAGTACACCTGCGCACCACCGCCAACGCTGACAAACCAGTTGCTCCAAAACCGGTTGGTCTCCACCTTGTATTTGTCACTGCTGTACTCCACAGACTCTGTGGCGTCAGCACCCTGAGCCGCCTGGGCGTCTTGCGCGCAAACCGGCCCTGCGGCAGCCAAAGCTAAAGCCGCAATCAATGTTTTCCGAATCATATATGCTTAAATTTGGTTTATAAATATATTTAAGTAGCTGTCCAAAATCAACAGATACAATTGCCCTTGCAGGTGTCCTCCATATCTTTGCCAACATTTTGTGTGCTCTTTCGTGCCGCATACCAATGTATCATCGGTGGCGTAGCCCGCTACGCTCTCGCTTCAGACTTTGGCATGCATCCCGGAAACAGCGCGCAATTTGATGGCAATTAATTTTAAACACCTACTTATCAGTCTTATTCGCGCACGCAGCGCACAGCGTAAGCGTCGCGCAACAGATAGCCCCTGCCGTAGGTCTGTATCTCGTTGTAACGGTCGGCGCCCTGAACATACTGGTCTGTCTTCAGATAGCAGGCGTAGGCCCTGTCTGCCCCGGCATAGGCCTCGGCCGCCCACCAGTAGCCGCCGTAGCCGGCGTTTTTCTTCTGGTAGCCCTCACGGCCGTCGCGGGCCCTGATGTCCTGGTATTGAACGCCCTCGGTGTCGTCGGCGTTTTTCTTGAAATACCACTTGTCGGTGCCCTCCTGTGCCTTGACGTAGTTGATGTAAGAAAGCTTGCCCTTCTCTATGTCGGCGTTGGTGCCGCTGGCACACTTGGTAAAGCCGCTGAACGTGAAGATGTTGGCCACGCGATAGCCCACCGGCGACGGGTCGTAGATGGTCTTTTGCTGGTTCCAGCCCGCACCGGCCGATGCCTCATACAAGCTGTCGGGCAGTTCGCGCCCGGCATCGCCCCACAGGTAGTAGTTGTCTTCGCCGAGCCAGTTGTACTGAGAAGTGGCGTTGCCGGCAATCAGCTCCATCGGGTGGTGTATGGCGTCGGCAATGGTTGCATTGTCTATCTTTACGTGCGACCAACCGAAATTGGTGTTGAATTTCACGAGCTCACTGCCATTCCAGTAACGGGTCACGACATTGTTGGGAAACGGGTCTTTGCGCCCCCACTGATACAAACAGCCATACTGGGCAACGCGAACCGCCCCTATCTCACGGTCAAGCACCATGAATTTGGCACCGGCCTGGTTGGTATACTCCTCATCCTCTGGCTGGCCGATGGTGCCCCATATATGCCAGCTCCACAGTATCTCGCCCTGGCAGTCGGGCTCGCTGTAGACGGCAATCACGGCATTGTTGCTGTATGCGCTGCCTACGGTGTAGTGCACCCTACCGTCTTCAAGCCTGACGTTTGAAACGAAATTCTGGGCTTCAGACCATACGAGGCCTGCCGACTTCGGACTGATGTAAGCCGTCTCGGTATGGAAGCCCGCACCGGGTATGATGCCCTTCTGTCCGTTGCCTATGACTGTGGCCGGGAAACTGTATTCACCCGGCTCCGTCACTATGTAGCAGTTGGCCGTCTCCTCGGTCTCGGCCACATCCATCGAAACCACGTTGTTGCCCAGTATTTTGCCGTTGAGGGGCATGGTATAAAACTTGCCGGCCTCAAAGTCGCACAAGGCCTGGGTGGTGAACTCAACAGTGTGCTTATCGGTAATGAAACGCACCCTCCATGTTGTGCCGTCTTGCCGGCCGGGAGCCACCACGGCATAAGCGGTTATCACATTGCTGAGCGATGGCGTATTGGCAAAAGCAAGGTTGATGAGGGTGCTCTGGCCACCGCCCTCGGCAGGCACAAGCCCGCCGTCAATGTTGCCAAGGTCGTAGGTGTAGCTGCCCGTGACATTGTCGCCGGTCTCTATCTCTACGCACCACAGCCGCTCGTCGGATGCCAATGAGTCATAGCCGTCGGTGAGGCTGATGTCGAAACGCACGAGCGCCGCCATGTTGCGGAAATGCAACTGGTAGCCATCGGCCCCGTCAGCGGTTACCGTGGCAGCCTTGACGTCATACTGAGCCACAGACTGGGGCCCGGAATAGCTCTGGTTGGTGGGTATCTCGACGGGAATGGCATCGGTGGAGGTCACTTGGGCCGAGTACGGGTAGTAGGCATAGGCCGGTATGCTGCCGGCATCCATGCTGCCGGTGAACACGGCTGTGGCCGAAGCCTCGGCAGCCGAATTGACATACGGGACGTCGTCGCTACCCGACGCGCTGAACACACCGATACTGTCACCAGGCGACCACAACATCTCCAATGAACCGTCGGCGTCGGCACCACCGACAACAGTGCGCGTCTCGGGCAGAGACGTATAGCTGTCGGCATGTGCGGTCAGCGTAAAGCGCGATTGCTGTTGCAACTGCGATTGCCCCAACCCTTCGGTATCAGAGCAAGCCGTAACGCACAGCAAAAGCGCACCGGCACAGCAGAGTATTAAGTTTCGTTTCATTTTATCTTATAAGCTTTATGTTTTTGGGTTAGATAGTCATTGGCCACAAACAGCCTGAGCCCACATGCCGCAAAGGACGGCACGCAAGCTAAAGGCATTGCCCGGTACAGCCGCACCACAGCAATGGCGCAACCATACCGAGCAAACGAGAGAGATGTGGCATTATTTTATAAGGGCGCCACCATTACCATAACCTGAGCCGGAGTTGCTCAAAGAAGAGTTGTTGGTGTCGGTGCTGCTGCCCCTTTTACGCAGGTCGAACTTGAAGTTGTTGTCAATGATGGTCTGTATCAAGTTGTCAGTTCCATATTGCTGGCCTGTTGTCTGTTTGTCTGCAAAATTGAAGAATACCAATCCCAGTGAAGCGTTTTCATCACGCTGCTGCAGATAAGACGTGATTTGCGGATTGAACCACCGTGCAAATGCAATAGGAGCTTCATCGTTCGTATCACCGTTTCCATAATCTTTGTCATAATCATTAGTACCGGAAACATCGCCATGGAACGTTCCGCCACAGTCATTCATGAACCATGTATCATGGGCGTCATTTTGCTCATACATGCCTACACTGTTGGTAAATATGTCTATCGCATAAGCATACTTGTTGGCAGGCGTAATTTCTGTGCCAGTTCCGACGTGTGTGGCCTCCTGATACATCCAGTTAAGCGGTGTACGTGTTGAATTTGTGTTTGGAGACCCCCAACGCAAAGGAACAGTATTTGTTGCCCCATTCCAACGGGAGAACAATGCAGGCACATCGTCATTAGCCGCAATGTACCCGTTTTGTGCATCGCTGTTTGTATTAACCTTCAGGATTATCTTGCCTTTAACATCGTCAAGCGTGGTATTGGCAGTGATTTCTCCTATATAAATTCTGTTAGCGGCATCTACTCCAAGCTGTTTCAGCTCATTGGCGATAGCGTCCATCCAAACATGTTCAGCTCCACCGACATTATTAATATTAGGTCCTCCATCTCCCCAATAACTTCCGGAATCTCCAGTAAAGTTTGCCGACACAGCATTATCACCAGCGTAAGTAATCATCACAACCGCACATTCCAGATTTCGGTCTCGACCTCCTTGGTTCAAAGACGTTTCTGCTGTTTCCAGTGCTTTTGCAATATGGGTTATCGCATCAGACAAATTATCTCCACCTCCACAGAAAATTGGCAGTGTTGCATCTGTGTAAGTGCAATCATACCGTCCCCAACCTTGCCTGGTAGCTTCATACGTAGCATTTGCACCAACCTGTACAATGAATCCACGTACTCCGTCAAGGAACTGCTGCTCTATCGTCTCGCCTTGGAATGCGGCATTGCTACCTGCATTTTCAGGTGTCAGATAAGAGAACTTACTTCCCGGTATGGACAACTCTGAAAGATAAATACCCCTATCCAATGAAGACATCCAGTAGTTAGTACCTGCTGAACGTAAACGAGGCAAGATTACCGTATTGACTTTGTGCGGCACGATTGACGATTCTACACCTGCATTAGAATAACCTAATGTACGTGTAAGGACTGCACCGTTCAGTGGCTGCACACGTATCTGCAGCTCCCTTGAATCTTTAATAGCCTCATCGACCGGCAACAGATATGCACGCACAATCAGAGTATCGTTCGGTTTCAACGTAATGAAATCACGCTCTGCCGCATTCCAGCCGGAAATAGAAATTGTATTACGTACTTCACCGGTAGTATTGCCTACAGCCTCATAATTAGGAGCGTTACCACCCGCTTCAACAGGATTCATGTCACAGATAAAATCACCTGTCAGAATTGTCTGCGAACCTTTTATTGCACGGATATTGAAGTTAGAAACCTTCAGCTCGCCACTTTCAGGTCCAGGCAGCTTTATCTGCACAACAGTCATCCACGGATGGAAAGTAAGTCTTACATCGTCGTTACCCATTGTGCTTCTGTTAGCCGTACCGTAAGCCCACATATAGGCAAGGTCAGTATTTGTCTTGCCATAATAATTTATACCTCCGGCAGTGTTGGTTTTTGGGTTCCAGCTATCTACGTTCTGTGTCGGCGGAACATATCCCTTGATTTTACCATTCTCTGTACCTGTAACCGCACTTGCAGGATAAAAGCCATAGAAATGGTGTATATCAGCTGCACCCCATTGCAGACCGGCCTCATCAGGGTTAACCTTTGTCACTGCACTTGAAGTGGTCGAGTCACTGGTGTTAGGAGTCACCCAATAATTCACCAATGTTCCATTAGACGCTTCCGGGCAGTAGATTGAAATCTCGTCGCCTTTTACCCAGTATACAGGATAAGCCCCGTCTACAGGTTCATCCCCGTAAATTGTACGGGTCTGTGCTTCCAAATCCGTCAATGACGAGCCGAACGTTATCTCAGCACCGGTCTGAGCCGGAGTAGCCGGATTTTCGACCATCTCGTCCTGGCAGCTGCTCATGGCTACCATGGCGGCTGCTAATAAAGAATATACGATTTTTTTCATGATTAAAAATCATTTAAGTTAATTACCATGCACTGTTACTTGACCATTCCTGGTCGTCCCAGCCTACGTCAGTATAGTCTCCTGTGTTGCCGACTTCATGGCCTTCGATGCTAACGCCGTTGTCTTGGTCGTTCACCTCCTCGAAAATCGAGGCAGTCATAAACCCACTTTCCAGGTTTACTTGCGTCTTCTCTGTGCGAGGAGACTCATACTTTTCTTTCTTTTCTTCTTTCATCGCGATAAAGTTTTTTATTTAACTATAGTTGATATTTGCTGTTGCTGATACAGTATTGAGAGACTTATTAGTTTACGGCATCCATTAAGTGCACATACACTAAAAACTATCTGCCAAACACTGTTGGCCAATCATGATGTCAATATTTTATTTCTTCCATTTCTTTCCATGCTTATGCTTATGCCCGTAGCCGTAGCCATAACCATACCCATAACCGTAGCCATAGCCGTAACCATAGCCGTAGCCGTGGTGTCCGGGTGCCACGCCGTTGAGTATGAGGGCCATGTTCTTAAGCTTCTTCTGCTCATAGAGCGTCTCGATGTCGGGCAACTGCCTGCGGTCAAGCCTGCCGGCACGCACCACGAAGATGGTAAGGTCGGCTATGCGGTTTGCGATGGCAGCATCGGCGATAACCCCCACCGGCACATTGTCGGCAATGATGAAGTCGTAGTGCTGGCGCAGGTAATCGAAAAGCTCGTCGAGCCTGCTGTCCATGAGCAGTTCGGCAGGGTTTGGAGCTATGTGGCCGGCCGATATGACATCGAAACCGGCATCGCCATGCTGGATGATTGCCTCAGGCGACACAGAAGGTGATGCCAGATAATTGGTAACACCCTCCTTTGCAGCCCCAAGGTGACGGCTGAGCGTGCCCTTGCGTATGTCGAGGTCGACAAGCACAACCCTCTTTTGCGCCCTGACAAGGCTCACGGCCAGGTTGAATGAAACGAAGGTCTTTCCGGCTCCCTCGTTGAACGAAGTGAAGGTGACCACCTTCATCGGCACATCGTGATGCCCCATGAACGTCATGTTGGTGCGCAATATGCGGAAGGCTTCGGCCACCATTCCGTCGGGATCGGGCTGACTGGCCCTTTGGCGGGCAAGCTCCTTGTCGAGTGGAATCTCGCCGAGGAACGGCACGCTGACAGCCTTGACGATGTCGCGGCGGCTACGCACACGGGTGTCCATGAACATGATGCACAACAATGCCACAGCAGGCACGGCCACGCCAACAGCCAAGCCAAGCAAGATGATGCGGTTGCGCTGAGGCGACACAGGCGAGTCGGGGCCGTCGGCACTGTCGATAACTCGGGCATTGTTGTCGGCCATGGCCTGCGACAGGGCGTTTTCCTCACGACGGTTGAGCAGGAAGAGGTAGAGCGCCTCCTTTATCTTCTGCTGGCGCTCGATGGACAGCATCTGGCGCTCCTTGGTAGGCATTGACGTCACCCGGCTGCGAGCCCTCATCTCGCGGTTGCGTGCATCGTTGCGCTTGACGTTGAGGCTGACAATCATGTTGTCTACGGCCCGGATGATGTTCTGCTTCATTGCCTGCAGCGAGTTGTTGAGCTCTTCAACCACAGGGTTCTTGTCGCTGCTGTCGCCTATAAGGCGGTCGCGCTTGAGCTTTGCAGCGTTATAGTTGCTTATCTGGCTCTCGATGGCTGCGTCGCCGATGCCGGTATTGGCCGGTATCAGTTCGGTTTCCTTCTTCGGGTCGACAAGATAGTCTTTTATGAAATTGGCCAGCCTCAACTGAGTCTCCAGCTCAAGGGCGCCGGCATTATACTTCTGCGACTCGCCCATATACATATTTGCCGTCGAAGAGATGTCGAGAATCTGGTTGCGCTGCTTGAACGACTCGAGGTCGGACTCCACGCTGCCGAGCTCATTGCCTATGATGATGAGTCGTTCGTTGATGAAGTTGGCAGTATTGACAGCCACCTGGTTCTTGTCCTTGATGGCCTCCTCGTTATATACGGTGATGAGCATGTTGAGCACATCTTCGGCCCTCGTTGGCGAATTGTCTTTCATGGCAAGCGTAAGGATAGACGATTCGTCTTCTTCCTGCCGTATGCCCAAAGCCCCCTTATAGCGGGCCACCACCGACTCAAGCGGCAGCTTCTGTACACGCACGGGCGTACCCATCCACGACGAGCCATAATAATTGGTCGGGGTTATGGTTACGCGCATCGACTTGCCCAGCGTCACGGCCTGGCCGAGCTTGACGGTGTAGCTGGCCGACTCGTCGGCCCCGGTGATGTCGGTCACGACCACGGTCTGCTTGTCGCGCGGCGTGACAGTGAGGGCAGCATACTGTGCGTCGGTGGCGTCGGTGAAGCTCACCTGCACCGGCGACTGCTTGTAAAGCTCGTTGTGGCGCAAGCCGTCCTTCACCTGATAGCTTACATCGGCACGCACACGCTTCACCACCTCGGCCATGAGTTGCTTTGAACGGAACTGCAGCACCTCGTTGGCCACATTGACCTTGTTGATGAAGTTGTCGTAACGGTCGAGTCCGGCCGTTGAAGCCTTGTTAGACGGATCCTTGATGATGACGGTAGCCGAACGGAAATAAACAAATGGCGCACAGGCATACTTATACCATGCGAAACCTCCGCAGACAATCACCGAAAGCAAGAACCACTTCCACTTTGAAGCGAAGTACAAGAGCAAGTCTACGATATTGATGCCCTGCTCTGACTTGTTGTTTGAATTGTTTGTTTGCATTTTTATATTTAACTATGTCTCACTGCCATGAGGCAAAAGGGAAGCAACGCCCCCACGACGGCAACCGAATGCCGCAAAAAAGGCGCGCCCCGGATGCTGGCAGCAACTGTAAACGAAACTCACTTGATGGCCCAAAGAATGGAGCATACGGCTGTGATAGCCGAGAGCAATGTGGTACCAATCTGCCAGCCACGGTCTTCGTTGTCTTTCTTCTTGTACTTCGGCTCAACGTAGACTATGTCGTTCTGCTGCAAATAGAACGCAGGCGAGTCGAACACATCCTTGCTCGTGATGTCATTGATGTACATGCGCCGCTCGCCGTTCATCTCGCGGATGACGGTGACACGGTCTGTACGGGCCTTGGCAGTAAGGTCGCCGGCATTGGCTATGGCTTCGAGCAACGTGATGCGGTCGCCATCGACAGAGAAAGTGCCGTTGTGCCCCACTGCGCCAAGCACGGTATACTTGAAGTTGAGGAACTCGACAGCCACTATAGGGTCGTTCATGTAACTGCCCTCGATGATTTTCCTCTTTATGAGATTGACGACCTCGCTCACCTTCAGGCCCTCAACGTGCAACTTGCCGAGTATCGGAAAATCAATGTTGCCCTCTACATCGACACGGTAGCCCTTTTCATTGACATGTGTTGTTGAACTGGCAGACACATTGCCATCCTCGCCAACACGGAACGTTCCCCCATAGATGTTGAACGGTATGGCCAGTTCAGGATTCTTGCTGCTGACAGTGATGCTAAGGCGGTCGTCGCGATGCACCACAGCCTCATAGTTTGATTCATACGGATAGCCCGTACCCCCTTTCATGTCCTGCAGGTAGACGTAACTCTTACGCGAGCACGATGAAAAGAGCAACACGGCAAGCAGGCTTGCCAACAAAAGTTTCTTGTTCATTTGTTTTTGTTAATCGGATGATAATGGTTCTAAAAAGATTGTTTATGATGCATTTATAATTATATGTAAGTAGCTGTTCAAAATTAACCGATACAATAGACCTTGCAGGTGTCCTCTATGTCTTTGCCA
>OQVI01000630.1_pt1 | contig 25124 bp, 24 predicted proteins | sample 1691651 | NCBI WGS metagenome assembly OQVI01 (sample SAMN03418287, study PRJEB22391) | human gut metagenome | biome: human-gut; feature: organic feature; material: feces | host: Homo sapiens | place: Italy | collected 2013-04
GTTCCCGATGTCTGCATAATTGGTATTGTTTTTTAGAAAATTGATAATTTTATCGGTTCCTCTTTCGATAAATATTATAGCGGCGTTTCCGTTTATACGTTTATATTGTATAAGCGGATAATCATATTTGAATTTATTACCAAGATCGTGGTTATGAAATAAAATTTCTTTATTCCCTGTTATCTTTATTATCGCGCCACGTAAATATGGTATTTCATTGAAAGAAATCGGTGTGGAGAAATTTAATTTGAAAGTTTTTATGTGATTTGTGTTGTTTATTATCATGGTTTGGAAAGTTTTTTGTGTTTTTGCTGAATTCAGCTGCCATGTGCAATATTACGAAATTTTTTTGATAATCATGTCGGGGAAGGCCTAAAAGTTGAATTTTTTCTTTGTTGGTTCTGTCATGCATTTTATCTAATACTCGCTGAGATTGTCTAAAACGTATTGTTTTTGTATGGCAATGGCAACTTCCGAAAAACTTCATAATATATGCGTTTTTCTTTTAGAAATAGTACTTTTCGTGGGCTTTGACTTACATTATTTCTTAGTCTGTGGTTGCTGATTTCATGCTTTTATCGGATTTATATTGAAAAACTGTCGTCATATTTAAATAAAAATGCTAATTTTGCAGTATGTAAACCTCTAGTAAGTAAGCATGATGAACAAAAGTGACAGCATCGTAATTATTCCGACATACAACGAGAAAGAGAATATCGAGAAAATAATCCGTGCGGTATTCAATCTTGAAAAGTGCTTCCATATTCTTGTAATTGACGACGGTTCGCCAGACGGGACGGCGGCCATCGTGCATCGTCTGATTGACAATGAGTTCGGTGACAGGTTGTTCATCATTGAACGTAGCGGAAAGCTTGGACTTGGAACTGCCTATATAACGGGCTTCAAGTGGTCGTTGGCCCATGGTTACGACTATATTTTCGAGATGGATGCTGACTTCAGCCATGACCCGAATGACTTGCCGCGCCTTTATTCGGCTTGCCATGACGAGGGTTACGATGTTGCTATCGGTTCGAGGTATGTCAGTGGGGTTAATGTCGTGAATTGGCCGATTGGACGTGTCCTGATGAGTTATTTTGCTTCAAAATATGTGAGGTTTGTTACCGGTTTCAAGGTTCACGATACAACGGCCGGCTTCAAGTGTTATCGCCGTAAGGTGCTTGAGACTATCGAGCTTGACAAGATCAGGTTCAAGGGATATGGCTTCCAGATTGAGATGAAATACACCGCCTATAAGATAGGTTTCAAGATAAAGGAGGTGCCGGTAATTTTCGTGAACAGGCGCGAAGGCGTGTCGAAGATGAGCGGTGGCATATTCGGCGAGGCGTTCTTCGGTGTCATGCGGTTGCGTTGGGACGGGTGGACCCGTAAATATCCTAAAATCAGCTAATTGGTTGAATAACGAAAAACGTTTCATTATAATGAAATACATATATCGAGTTTACCAGATTTTCATTGCTTTACCGATAGTAATATTCCTTACGATATTGACTTCAGTCGTAACGAGTATCGGTTGTACTCTCGGCAATGGCCACTTTTGGGGTTATTATCCGCCAGTGATATGGTCTACATTGGTGCTGAAGGTGCTTCTGCTGCCGGTTGAGGTCAAAGGACGCGAGAATTTAAAACACGGCGAGTCTTACGTTTTTGTTAGCAACCATCAGGGCTCTTTTGATATTTTCCTGATATTCGGACATCTTCGCCGCAACTTCAAGTGGATGATGAAACGCCAGTTGCGTAAGATTCCGTTTGTAGGCTTTGCATGCGAGAAGTCGCATCAGATATTTGTCGACAAACGCGGACCTAGCAAGGTTAAGGAGACATACGACAAGGCGCGCATGACCCTGAAAAACGGAATGAGCGTTGTTGTATTCCCGGAAGGCTCGCGTACTTATACGGGACGCATGGGAACATTCAAGCGTGGCGCATACATGCTGGCGGACGAACTGCAGTTGCCTGTAGTGCCGCTTACTATCAACGGTTCGTTTGACGTGCTGCCGCGTACAAGCAAATGGTATTGGGTACGCCGCCGCAAGCTGACGCTAACCATACATGCACCGATTTATCCACAATCGCAAGGAGCCGATAACATAAGCCGTTTAATGGACGAGAGTTATAAGGCAATACATTCAGGTTTAGTGGAAAAGTACAAGTAATAATAATTATTATATAATTATAAACGGCTCCCGCAGTTGCCATAAGCCTGCGGGAGCCGTTTTCGTATCAGTGCCGATGCTGCTATTTCCTGTGCAGTGTTATTACGACAATTTCGTTGCTTACGCCGAGTCTGAATGGAATGAAGCCACCCATGCCGGCTGTAACGTTTATCGCACGGTTGCCTTCGTGGTACATGCCGAACCATTCCTTATAATTTATTTCAGCCGGCGAATGGCCGAATACGGCCATTTGTCCTGCATGCGTATGTCCGCTTAACGTAAGTTGTGCGTTGCTTTGAGGCAGTATCTTCTTGCGCCACGATGTCGGGTCGTGCTCGAGCATTATAACGAATGCGTTGCCTTTGATGCCGGCAATCGTCCTCTTTACGTCTCCTTTTTGAGGGAATCTCTTGCCGCCGTCGTTCTCCATGCCTGCTATTACTATGGAGTCGTTGCCGCGCCTGATTACGCAATTACCGTTAAGCAGCAAATCCCAGCCCATCTGGCGTTCAAGGCTTATAAGTTCCCTCTCGTTTGCAATTTTTGTATTCCGGTCAGCCTTTATGTATCCTGAATAGTCGTGGTTGCCCAAAACGGAGAATACTCCGTCTTTGGCTGTTATACGGCTTAAAGTTGGCATGAAGGGATAAATCTCCTTTGGCTCCATGTTTTGCAGGTCGCCTGTAAATACCACCATGTCAGCCTGTTGTGCGTTAATGCTGTCGATAGCCTTTTCAAGTACGCTGGCGTACACCGTTCCGTAAGTTCCTACATGCGCGTCGCTGAAATGTACAATCTTGTATCCGTCAAAAGCGGCAGGCAGGTCGGCCGAGTAGTAGTCCTCGTGCCTGACCTCAAATTTCTTGAATCCTATTGTTGCTCCGTATATTACGTACGCATCCACAACAAGGGCCAGAACTAGTCCTACGAGGTTTCCCCAGTTGTTTTTCGTATGGTGGAAACGACAATGTGCCCACCCGAGGAACGAGCAAAGGGCGAATATGAACTTCGGAGTTATAAGTACTCCCAAGAGCAGCAGATAGATGTGCAGCAACGCGAGGATTTCTGGTGCGAAGTTCTTGTCGCATGCAAGCACAATGGTGTAAACGAACATGAACGCTCCCGGAAGCCACCACAACACCCTTTGCCACCACAGGTATCGTGTGCGACGGCGCAGGAAACGGCGGTCGAGATAAATGTCGGGCAGGGTGATGAACAATAGCAGGTATATGAAGATGCGTGCAATCATTTTGTGTCTTTGGTTATGATGGCCGGTCTTTTGTTAATGCCGGCCTTTCGGGTATTATCTGAATCTTATTTCTTCGCCACGGCATCCGTTGTCAAAGTTGCCGTTGTCGAGTATGTGGCGGCCGTTGCAGAAGGTATGTTCCACCTTCCACCTGAACGTATGTCCCGTAAGCGGACTCCAGCCGCATTTGCTTTGGATAATGTCGTCGGTGACTGTCCACGGATTGCACTGGCGCACTATTGCGAGGTCGGCCTTGTAGCCTTTGCGTATGAATCCGCGTCCGTCGACGTCGAAAAGCAAAGCCGGACGGTGGCACATCAGTTCGGCAACACGTTCTATGGTGAGCACTCCTTCGTCTACCAATTCGAGCATAGCCAACAGCGAGAACTGTATCATCGGCATGCCTGATGCCGCGTGGGCGCATCCGCCCTGTTTGTCGGCAAACTGATGGGGGGCATGGTCTGTGCCTACTACCGCTATGCGTCCGTCTGCCAGTGCCTTGCGTAGTGCTTCACGGTCGCTCTTGCCTTTAACGGCAGGGTTGCATTTTATCCTTGTACCGAGCGTCTTGTAGTCTTTATCGGTGAAAAGCAGGTGCGCTACGACGGCTTCAGCCGTTATTTGCGGAATAGAGCTTGTCCACGGCTCGAACAGTTCAAGCTCGCGTGCCGTCGTAAGATGTGCCACGTGCAGGCGTGCACCGTGCTTCCTGGCAAGGCGCACGGCCTGTTCGGTAGACTTGTAGCAAGCCTCCTCGCTGCGTATTTCAGGATGATGCGTGACGTCAGGATCGTCGCCGAAGGCGGCTTTTGCCGCTTTCATGTTGTCGTTTATTATGCCCGTGTCTTCGCAATGTGCCATGATTGGCAGCGGGGCAGTGGCGAAAATCCTGTCAAGGGCTTCTTCACGGTCGACGAGCATGTTGCCCGTAGACGAGCCCATGAACAGCTTGATGCCGGGAATCCTGTGTACGTCGAGACTGCTGAAGAGGGCCGCGTTGGTGTTTGTCGCTCCGAAGAAGAACGAATAATTTACGTGGCTGCTGCCGGCGGCAATCTTGAATTTTTCGTCAAGGGCTTCAAGCGTCGTAGTCTGCGGGACTGTGTTCGGCATGTCGAAGAACGATGTCACCCCGCCGTATGCTGCAGCCCGGCTTTCACTCTCCATGTCGGCTTTAGCCGTGAGTCCCGGTTCACGGAAGTGTACATGGTCGTCTATGACTCCCGGCAATACGAAACACCCCGTGGCGTCGACTATGCTGTCGAAGAGTCCGCGGGGTGTTTCGTTTTCCTTTAGAATGTCTGTTATGTGGTCGTTTTCAATTACGACTGATCCTTTTGTTGCTTTGCCTTCGTTTACTATTGTGGCGTGTTCTATCAGTGTTCTCATAAACAAACTTATATGCCTGTGTCTTGTCAGGCTTGCATCATTGGCCCAAAGGCGCTGCCGTCGAGTCGGCTACGTTTCCTGTTGCCGGGGCAGCCATCTCGTTAGGCGTCGGCGCATCACCTGCGGGCATTGTTACTTCGTCCGGCACGGCCGTGCCGTTCATTATAGCTTGGTTTTGCTGTGCTTTCCTGTAATAGTCGTTTACGTACGGGTCACTTTTGAACTTGTCGGTAGCCTTGCTCATTATGTCTTCTATCCACGGTGAAAGTTCAGGATAACGGTGGCCTGCTGTCATCATGAAGAATACACCCGGACCGAGTACGTTGTCGAAATTCTCAACAATGAAAGATGTTACCAGCTTGTCTTCGCGTTCGGCTATCTGGCTTGCTTTTTCGGCAAGGTGCATGTTCACGGTGTTGAGGTCCTTGCCGTCCATTATAGCCTGGCTTTGCAGGTGTCCAAGCTCGTTCACCTCGCTTTCGAGCTGTTTGTATTTCTCGATGAATGCAAACAGTTTCTCGTTAAGCGGCGTACCGCTAACTTTCTGTTGTGTGTTGTCGATGTTTATTGTTATTTCGCCGCTTTCGAGCACTACGGGCATTATTCCTTCGTCGTCCATGAAGAGCATCACTATCTTGGTCGAGTCAAGGGTCCCGCTGAAATTGAATTCACCGTGTATTATATCGCATGAATCAATTTTCTTCATGTCGTCGCCCTCGTAGGACTTGAGGAACAGCATGCGTCCGTCAAGCGTAGGTACGTTTGACGAGCCTTGGATGTTGTACGTGTTCGCGCAGGATACGAACGACAATATTGTGAATAGAGCGTAAAGAGTTCTTATCATAGATTCGTGTTATTATGTCGTCACAAAATTACAATGTATTATTGATGTATAAAAATAAATTTATGCTATTTAAAACAAATGCGCTGTCTTTTAGTTTTTTTTTAGCAGGCTGTATGCAGTCTGGAGGCACGGTTTGCTGACGCGTCCGTGCCTGTGCCGCATTATTACATCTTATTGATTGTCTTTTTTAAGTTCGTTTGATATGCGGTGGGTGGTGTAAATCTCGATAATTGCCGCAATCAGCAACAGTACCACCCAGTTGTTGTGAATGTAAGTCACGTAGTGGTAATATCCGTTCTCGAAATATTTAAGGAACAGTGGCAGCAGGAACTGGAACGAGTTTTCAAGCATGAGTACGGCCGAGAGTATGAACATAACGTCGCCGATGTCCATTATGCGGCGCAGCCTGCGCACCGTTATGCTGTTGCCCTCGTATGTCTGCATCAGTTGCATGGAGGCGAATGCTATGGCGCCTGCCGCGAAAACCACCGAAGCGGCAGCCCATGCGCTGAAAACATATACGCCGGCACCTACGACCATAAGTACGGCTCCTGCGAGGAATACTATTGTCTGTAACTTATTCAGCTGTTTCATTTCCGTTTTCTGTATTTTCTTCTGTTTTGTTGTCGTCGCTCAATACGAATATGTCCTCGTCGTCGGCTTTCATGAAATACCGTTCGCGCGCTATCTTCGTTATCGCCTTCGGGTTGTGCTTCAGTTCCTTAAGCGTTTTCTCGGCTTCTTCGTGCTGTACCTGGTAATTGTTTATTTCTTCTTCCATCCTGCTTACCTGTATGCGGTTCTGGACATGTTTCAGTATGCTGTTTTCACCGACGAAACCTACGAAAACAATACCAAGCACCGTGACTATCAGGTATTTCCTGCGGCAGATGTATCTCCACACTGAATATATACGGCTCATCTTTGATACTTTTATTGCGGCGCAAAGATAATGCAATTTTTCGATTGGGCGAAATTATCGCGTGTGCATTTTTGTAAAAGGCCCTATTAATTGAGCCCTGTTGGTGCATGTGTTGTTAACGCTTGTTGCCACTGTTTGCAAAAGGTTGCCTTTTATGATGTAAAAGGCGGCATATTGCCTTGCAAAAGGATGCCTTTGACGGCGCAATATGCCACCTTTTGCTTTTCATGTGTTTTTCAGCATGCTGTCAGGTCCTTGCAAGGCTTTTTGCCGCATTGTGTGAATGGTGCGCCCGTGAATGTTGCCCTGGATTATTTTCACGGATTTACAAATGTGTTACAAGGTGCGTGTGTGTTGAAAAAATAAAACTTTTATTTTGGATTTTATTAAACTTGCGCTATCTTTGCATAAAATTTACATGTGCTCGGTGATTTGAAGTAACTTTGGTCAAATTCACGTGTTTGCGCTTGCCTTAATGTTAATATATTGCAACGACATGAAGAATAAGTTATCATTGTTTTTAGTATTGTCACTTCTTTTGGTGGCAGTATGCGGCAACGCCCAGAAAAAATTTTCTGTTTACGCCGTAGGCTTTTACAATCAGGAGAATCTTTTCGACACCTGTCATGATGCAGGCAAGAACGACCGCGAGTTCCTGCCTACCGGTTCATACAGGTGGAACGGGTTGAAATACACCCATAAGCTGCGCAACATGGCGCGCGCGCTTGCCGACATGGGCACCGACGTGTTGCCCGATGTGGGCTGCGCCGTGATAGGACTTTCTGAGGTTGAGAACTCGAAAGTGCTCGACGACCTCACCGCCCAGGAGCCATTGCGCGCGCGTGGATATAAATATGTACACATAGAAGGTCCCGACACACGTGGAATCGACTGTGCAATGCTGTATAACCCGTCGCTCTTCGAAGTAAAGGACGCTAAACTTCTGCCGTACGTGCCTGACGAGACGATGAAAAGCGACTTCAAGACGCGCGGATTCCTTACCGTAAGCGGCGAGATGGCCGGCGAACCGGTAACGGTCATCGTGTGCCACTGGCCGAGCCGTTTTTCGGGTCCGGCCTACCGTGAGCGTGCGGCATACCTCGTGAAGGACATCAAGGACTCGCTGCTGCGTGTGGACCCTGCTACCAAGGTGCTCATAATGGGCGACATGAACGACGACCCTACCAACAAGAGCATGAAAGACATACTTGGTGCCAAACCCGAGGTCAAGGACGTAAAGGATGGCTGTATGTATAACCCGTGGTACAACATACTTGTCAAGCAGGGCACCGGAACATTGTCATACCAGGGCTCGTGGAACCTGTTCGACCAGATTGTTATGACGCCCAATCTTGTCAATACTGACGGCAAGAAAGACTTTTCCACACTGAAATACTGGAAAAACCAGATATTCCGCCGCGACTATCTCATGAATACGGAAGGCCGTTACAAAGGCACACCTAAGCGTACGCATGCCAGCGGAATATGGCTCGACGGGTTTAGCGACCACCTGCCTGTAGTGGTTTATCTTGTAAAGGAGCAGAAATGAGCGACGTAGAGCAGCATCCGCTCGAGCCGTTCATGCCAGAAGGGGCGCGCCTGCTTATGCTGGGCAGCTTTCCGCCTGCGCGTAGGCGTTGGTGTATGGACTTCTTCTATCCCAATTTCATCAATGACATGTGGCGCATCTTCGGCATAGTGTTCTTCAATGATAAGGAGCATTTTGTCGACCGCGCCGGCGGTACATTCCGCCGTGACGACATTGTAGAATTCCTGACAGGCAAGGGCATAGCGCTTTATGACACAGCCTGCGCAGTGCGGCGTACCAGGAATACGGCGTCGGACAAAGACCTCGAAATAGTAAGCGAGACCGACCTCGATGCGCTGCTGCGACGTCTGCCGGAATGCGTGGCTGTTGTGACAACGGGACAAAAAGCCACTGACGTTTTCACGTCGCATTTCGGCATAAAGCCGCCCAAGGTCGGCGCGTCGTCAGCTTTTGCCTTCGAAGGCCGCGAGCTCAGGCTCTACCGTATGCCAAGCAGCTCGAGGGCGTATCCCATGAAGGTGGAGCGCAAGGCTGAGTTTTACGCAGGCATGTTCGCGTCAGTGGGCATGTTGCAAAATCCCCGGCAGTCGGAAGTTTGACTGCATATCATGAAAAATTCGTGAAACATGACAATAATAGGTATAGCCGGCGGCACGGGTTCAGGCAAGACCACCGTCGTAAAGAAAATTGCCGAGGCACTGCCGCCTCATTATGTAGTTGTAGTGCCGCTGGATTCTTACTATAACGACACTTCCCACATGACGGAAGAGGAACGCCGCGCCATAAACTTTGACCATCCTGACGCTTTTGACTGGAAACTGTTGATAAAGCATGTGAACGAATTGCGTAACGGCAGGCCTGTTGAGCAGCCTACTTATTCATACCTGCTGTGCAACAGGTTGAAGGAGACCGTACACATCGAACCGCGTCCGGTAATCATAATAGAGGGTATAATGACTCTGCTGAACAAGAAGCTGCGCGACATGATGGACCTTAAGCTGTTTGTCGACACCGATTCTGACGAACGGCTTATCCGCAACATCCAGCGCGACGTACTTGAGCGCGGGCGTACGGTTGAAATGGTAATCGACCGTTATTTAAAGGTGCTCAAGCCTATGCACGAACAGTTTATCGAGCCTACCAAGAAGTATGCCGACCTGATAATTCCGCAGGGAGGCGAGAACCGTACCGGCATAAACATTCTGTGCAAGTATATCGAAAGACTGGTTGAATGATTGGTTACGATGATAGAAAAAGCGGTAAGGGCTATCGCCCTTACCGCTTTATTTTTTATTGTTGGCTTGTAATCTCCCTGAATTTCCTTGTTTCCCTGTATATCTTTATCGAATTGACGCATTCTGTTACGCCGTAGAACAGCAGGCACCAGCCAATAATCAAAAGCGGAATGGATGCCGAAGCCATAGGCTTTACGATGACGAAGAAGCCTGTGATGAGCACCACCGAAGGGGGTATCCAGAACCATACGGGTATGTGGAACATTCTTTTGGCGCCGATTAGTGACATGAATTGGCTTACGGCTCCTAATATGAGCAAGGCTCCGAGGACATACATCAGCGATGTTACAAACTTGTCGGGGAACAGTGTAAGTATCAGTCCGAACAGTATGCTGCCTATTCCCACTATTGGTAACGGTGGCCTGCTTGACATGATGAGCCTGCCCTGGGCGTCGTAGACTTCGGTGTCCTTGGCGTTCTTTCTTGCATTAAGGTATGTTGCGCACGAAATAACTCCCGAAATCAGGAACATTACTCCGATGGCGATTGTTATTCCTACGACAGTGCTGTCGGGATTGTTGACGAGCAGCACGCCTGTTATTATGGCGCAAATGGCGCGGAAAATAGAACTTCTAAGAATTTTTTTCATATTCTGAAAGTTAGTTGAAACATAATGGTTTACTTTGTCGTACCTATTGTTTTGTCTGCATTCTTAAGTCTGGTGCAGCTTGTCCGGCAGGCGGTAATTCCACCGGTGGGTGATTGAAGGATACGTATTCGGGCCGATTACAGCCTTCATTTACGCAAAATTACTAAAATTATGGATACACGGCAAATTTTTTTTATTACTTTTGTAGCGGTCGTGCGGTATATGTGTGAAAAACTGTAAGCCGTATGCCTGAGACTGATTAGCCTTGATATATTCAGGCGGCCATAATAAATAACTTTAACTTAAATCTTCTCCAGAATAAATGACAACGTTGTATTTGGTACGGCACGGTGAGACGGTTGATAATGCCAACCGTATAATGCAAGGTCAGACGCAGGGCGAGCTTAACGAGGAAGGACGCAAACAGGCGTCCGTGTTGGCTGGCGAAATGGCCGGTACGCATATCGACGCATTTGTTTCGAGCGACTTGAAGCGTGCGTATGACACATGCACGATCATTGCCGCTCCTCATGGACTTGGTGTGGTTACGACTCCTTTGCTCAGGGAACGCGACTGGGGTAGCTTTACAGGCAAGTTCATTCCCGATCTCAAATATGCCGTATGGCCTGATGACATTGAATCAGTTGAAGCATTGAAAGAAAGAGCCGCCGGTTTCCTGGCATACGTGAAAGATAATTATCCTGGTCTGTCCGTTCTCGCCGTAGGGCATGGCATAATAAATAAAGCTATACAGTCGGTATTCTACGGCAAGGAGATGAAGGAGATTACGCCCATGCGTAATGCCGAAGTCCGTAAATTGTTATTGTGACAAATTGTAATCGTGTATTCGGTTTAAAGCTGATAATACCTGCATATAACTTTCATAAATGTTAAAAATTACGCTTTTGTAGTTACATTAATTGATTTATTATTGTATTTTGGACAACTAAATGACAAGAAAAACGGTGATTTTATAATTTATTTTTGATAAGATTTGCTTTTTTGGGAAATTGCATGTATTTTTGCACGGAATAAACATATTAAATTTAAATAAAAATGAAACATCTTTTTTCTTTAATCGTATTGGTTGTTGGCACATTTTACACTGCCAACGCTCAGCTTCCGTCGATAACATTGAAAGACATTAATGGTAAAACGGTAAGGACTGACACACTTTCTAACAACGGAAAACCGTTTATTATTGACTTCTTTGCCACATGGTGCAAGCCCTGCAACCGCGCCCTCTCGGCAATAAGCGAAGTTTATGAGGAATGGCAAGAGGAAACAGGTGTTAAACTTATAGCCGTATCGATAGACCAGGCCCAGAATATTAATAAGGTAAGACCGCTCGTCGACAACCACGGATGGCCCTACGAAGTTCTGCTCGACCCTAACAGCGACTTCAAGCGCGCCCTCGGCATCAACATGATTCCTTACACCATCATCGTCGACGGCAAGGGAAACATTGTTTACAAGCACAACGGATATACCGAGGGTGCCGAGCAGGAATATATCGAAAAGGTAAGGGAACTGATAGCCCAGTAACCGCCGTGTGCGAGAATGTGAACATATAATTCCGTAAAAAGAAATTGTAAATGATTATTACGACAAACAGGTTGCTGTGCCTTTTTGCCGCGTCGGCGTTGTCGTTGTGCTCGCTCGCCCAAGAGGATGGCGGCAACAAGGTAACAGTCAGCGGAAGCGTGCAGAGCGACATGATGCTGCCCCAGGAAGACAAGGCCATCGGAGCCAAGAAATACGAATGGGGCTTGACCAACACTTATGCCGACGTAACCCTGATGAGCAAGTATATCGACGCCGGCGCGCGTTTCGAGTTCTTGGAGCATCCTCTGCCTACATTCCAGGAGGAAAATGGCTTTAAGGGATGGGGCGTACCTAATATATATATAAAGGCTCATTTCAAGAATCTTGAGATAACCGCCGGTAACTTCTACGAGCAGTTCGGTTCGGGCTTCATCCTCCGCACTTACGAGGAGCGCACGCTCGGTATCGACAACTCTTTGCTCGGCGGTAGGATTGTAGTGCGTCCGGCAAAAGGCGTAACCGTTAAGGCCCTTTCCGGTAAGCAGCGCCGTTTCTGGAAACTCAGCGAAGGACTCGTAAGCGGTGCCGACGTAGAGCTTAATCTTGACCAGTGGTTTAAGAAGATGGCCGACAAGGGTACTTATCTTACGCTCGGTGCGTCGTGGGTGAACAAGTATGAGAAGAGCGAGGATTTGATAGTCGGAGCGGAGCACAGGTTGAATCTGCCAGAGTTTGTCAACGCTTTCGACGTAAGGGCTAACCTTCAGAAAGGCGGCTTCAACCTCTTGGCCGAATATGCATGGAAGAGCGAGGATCCGACAGTTTCAGGTGCGACGACAGGTAGAAATTATTCTTATATTTACCGTAAGGGAAATGTCGCCATGTTGTCGGCCTCTTATTCAAAGAGGGGTATGAGCTTCCTTGTGCAGGCCAAGCGCAGCGACGCGATGTCGTTCCGTAGTACGCGTAGCGATCAGAGCAGCATTGCCTCGTCAATCAACCACTTGCCCGCTTTCACCATGGACCAGACCTACGCCCTCGCTGCCCTTTATCCTTACGGCACGCAGCCTAACGGCGAGTGGGCCTATCAGGCCGAGTTCGGTTACAGGTTCAAGCGCCGTTCGCTGCTTGGCGGTAAGTATGGAATGAACCTTAAGGTCAACTTCTCGCACGTGCACGCAATCGACCGCAACGACCATGCCGGCAACCCATACGACGGTACGGCCAAAGGTACCGACGGTTACGGCTCGGCTTTCTGGAAGTGGGGCGACCAGGTGTATTACCAGGACTTGAACGTTCAGATAGAGAAGCCTCTATCGCGCTCGTTCACGCTTAACCTTATGTACATGAACCAGTTCTACAACCAGTCGATCGTGGAAGGTGAAGGCGGAATGGTACACTCTGACATCTATATTGCCGAGGGTAAATATAAGATCAACAGGAAACTGACCCTGCGCGCCGAAGCCCAGTATCTTAACACGGAAGACGACGAGGGCGACTGGGTGTTCGGCCTGCTCGAACTGTCGTTCCTGCCGCATTGGATGTTCACCCTTTCCGATATGTACAACTGCGGCGAGACCAAGGAGCACTATTACCAGGGCTATGTTACGTTCAACCACGGCTCCCACCGCCTGCAGCTCGGCTACGGTCGCACGCGAGAGGGTTGGAACTGCTCGGGAGGCGTATGTAAGAGAGTGCCTGCCGGTAAGGGCGTTACTTTGTCGTATAACTATAATTTCTAAAAATGAGCTGTATGAAATTAAAGAGATTAATATATAATGTATCATTATGTATTGTTGGAGTTTTGTTAGCGGCATGTAGTAACATTGCTGATGATGAGAGGTTTGTGGAAGTAGAGCCGATAATACCTCCTGATTCAATATCTGATGATTCAGTTATTGTGGTCAAGCGTGTGCTTATCGAAGATTTTACGGGTCAGCGGTGCATAAACTGTCCTAATGGTGCGGAGGCTATTGTGCAGATTCAAAAATCATACGGTGAGGATAGGATTATTGCTGTTGGCCTTTATAGCGGACCTTTGGGACGCTTGCCTAACGGTATGCCGTTGCCTTTGTATAATGAAGATGCCAATTGGTATTATGAACAGCGCGGGGTAAGTGTCCAGCCTACTGCAATGATCGACCGCGGAGGTTTGAACTCAAACTCTGACACGTGGTCAACGGATGTTTTCAATAGGATTAGATTGCAGCCGGAACTTGATCTTAAGGCTTCGTGCAATTACGACGAGGCTTCGCGCAACGTAGACATAACCGTTGAGGCCGACGGCTTGGCCGATGTCAGCGGAAAGCTTCAGGTGTGGCTCGTCGAGGACAATATCGTAAGCCTGCAGATGATGCCCGGCGGCGACACCAACCAGGAATACGTTCACAACCACGTGTTCCGTGCCACGGTAAACAACCGTGAGGGCGAAGACATCAGCATGATTACCGGCGAGCATGTTACGCGTACTTTCAGTTATGCGGTAAGCGACGAGTGGAAGCCCGAGGACATGTCGGTTGTTGTTTTCGTATTCAACGACTCAGGCGTGCTCCAAGCTGCTAAGGCTCCGTTACTGCCCGAGGTCGGCGAAACCGGAGACGAGGGTGGAAACGCAGGCGGCGACGCTGGTACGACGGAATAAAAACACTCTTATTTCAGCTGATTATTAATAAGCGGCAAAGGGATGCAACGTCCCGTTTGCCGCTTATTTTTTATCCCGAATGAAATTTATTGTGAAAAAGCTTTGCGGTTTTGTAATTTTTATCTACATTTGCAAAGTTGTACAGGCGAAATAGTATAAAAGTGTAAATGGACACTACGCGTTTTGCCAAGTACAGTAAGAAGGTTTGTTGTTGGAAGTCTTTAGTCTTTACGTGACTTTGGCGGACACTCGGCGGCTTTGGTCTTATAACTGAAAGTATTATGAAAATCGTACAATAAGTAACTAATCAAAATTAAGCAGCATTATGTTTAAGTTTAATTCCCAAGGTATCCCCGACTGCCGCCAATGCCCTATTGACGGTGTAAAAGAGGTTATCGCTACTTGCATAGTCCTGCGGTCTGCTCCATTTGGTCTTCATTATCCTCCACAAGGTTTCCGCAAGGTTCAGGTGAGGGGAATACGGCGGAAGGTAAAAGAGGAAAAGCCCACGTTTCTCCCACAGTGCTCTCAGTTCCCGTACTTTCTTGTTCCGATGTACGCTCGCATTGTCAAGCACGATGAACGTGTCTCTTTTTATGCGCAAGGAAAAGTCATCGAGGTACTCAACGATCTTGTCCGCGTCAATGCTTTCAGTCGTGGTGAATCCATGATAGCGGTTGTTCCGGTCTATCATGCCGAAGATGTTGACTCTTTGTGCTTTTTGGGAAGGGACATACACATCTTCGTCACGGAATTGCCAGCCGTAAGGCACATAGCCTTCGGTGCATACATGACTTTCATCGCCATAATAGAGATCTATTTTGCCGTCTCTGCTCAGATGTTCAAGTTCTTGCAACTTCTCGCTCTTATACGCATAGAGTTGCGGCGAGGGTACTCCCCTTGGGCGTTTCCTTATTCGCTTATATCTTGCGCCAATGCTGATAAAAAACGCTTGAACGTCAGGTCGCTCGCTTCCTTGCCCGTGGCTTTCTGCCAGGCTTCCCTGGCTTTGCTCACGCTCTGTCTGTCTTGTTCGATGGCTTTGCGGACAACTTCCTCGTCCGTACAGTCCATGATAGGTTTGCGGCCACGGCCGGGGCGGGTTTGCAGGCCGTTGATGCCTTCCGCCAAAAAACGTTTTACCCAAAAGTTGACGGACACATGCGACATTTCTGTCTGCAGACCTATGGCCTTGCTTGAAAAACCTGCTGATTTGAGCAGTACGGCACGGCAGCGCATCCGGAAGCAATGGCTCGAACCATTGCGGAAGCCTGCCTCCAAGGATAAGCGTTCGGAATCCGTTAATCTGATTGATTTGACTTTGCCCATAGAGGTAGCTTTGAGGATTATCAGGCAAAGGTATCAAATCTATATGATATAAACTAATTATGAACATCTACTTATTAAAAAAAGATATTTAATTATTATGGAAAAGAAAAGACATTTGTTGTTTGGGGCTGCGATGCTGATAGCATGTGTTGTCTCAGCGCAGGAAACAGCGAAAATGGTGGATTCCAATGTGGATACGACTCTTCAGTTCGTTGACTCTGAAGGCAATGTCGTTGAAGACGGTGCTACGATTAACGGCGTGGCCGAATATGTTGATTTAGGAGGAGTTCTCGGAGGATATTATCAGATTAGTACGGGACTGTCCGTTAGAAATAATGCCGGCGAAGAAGTCGGAGCGCGCATCTCGGGTGAAATAACACGTATGGACAGTGGTAGTTTGTCTTGTTGTTTCCCTATGAATTGCGCTTCACAGACAACTGTAGGCTCATTTTACACCATGCCCGGTACGATGGGCGCCAACGAGACAAGGCTTTTTACTACGGAATGGCTTCCCGGGGAATATGGCATGTGTACGGCGACGTTCAGGATTCAGATAATGGACATTGTTTATAATTCTTTTGGCATACCGATGGATTATACGTTAAAGGCCGACGGTCCCTCGGTGTCTGTCAATTTTGTATACGATTCAAGCGTAACCGACATTGCCGGTGTGGAAGTAAACGAGGACGTTACGGAAGTTGCACGTTATTCGGTTGACGGGCGTCTGCTTTCATCTCCGCAAAGCGGCATCAATATCGTGAAATATTCAAATGGCAAGACTGCCAAGATAATTGTTAAATAAAAATTCTTTGATTATGAAAAAGACATTACTATGTTTGTGTGCGTTTCTGCTGTCGGTGGCGGCGGTTAACGCTCAAAGCGGTAACATGTTCAAGAAGGCTTCGCCTAATGCGGTAAGCAAGAAGGTTACGGCGCGTGTTTCACAGATGGCGAAGAAAGCTCCGTCAGTACCAAATAGGATAGATCTTGACGACGATGAGAACATTGTCGGTTTCTATACGTCCGACGAACTCGACTTGACAGGCTCAAGCAGTCTTACGCTCAACGGCGGTAAGACCGGCACGTACACGGCTGGTGTCATTTTGCCGGCAGAACTTTTCACGAAGTACGTAGGCGCCCAGATAACGAAAGTTCGTTTCGGCATGGGTGAAGCCCAAAGCGATTCAAGGGTGGTCGTTATGCCTGTTGATTTGTCGCAAGGCGTGATTGGCGACCCTCTTGCCGAGTGTGAAGTGCCTTCAACGGTTGAAGGTTGGAATGATGTCACCTTAAGTACCCCTGTTACTATTGAGGAGAATGTGTCATATCTTATAGGTTACGATTTCCTTTTGCAGAGCAGTTACAATCCTATGTATGGAACGTATGTAGGCTCTAATTACCCTCTTCTTGTCGATTATGTTGTAAATCCTGGCGCCGAAGACCCATACGGTTCGATGGTTCTCGGTGATTTGGGACAAGGTGAAGCTTGGTATTCCATGGCAGGCCAGGGTATTGGCAATTTCTGCATACAGGCCGTTGTCAAGGGAAATAATTTCATTGACGACGATATTGAGGTGAATGATGCTGTAGTTCCTGAGTTTAACAAGCCGGGCGAAAGCATGGATGTAAGCTTCGGCATCAGGAATTGGGGAGCAAACGAACCTTCTTCATATACGTTGAACGTATCTGTTGACGACGAAGTTGTAAAAACGCTTGATACCCCTGTTGCTTTGACCAATTCAATCCAAACAGTTGAAGAGTCGGTCGTATTGCCCGATGATTTGGCTGCCGGCGCGCATGTCCTGAAGGTTTCTGTTGCTACGATAAACGGCAAAGTTCCTACCGAGAACACGGCTGACGACGAAGCTTCAGCATCTTTCAAGGTTTATACAGAGAGCGTTCCCCGCCAGAAGAGTCTTGTTGAAGAATTTACTTCAACGGCGTGTCCTTATTGCCCGTTAGGTCATGACGTGCTTAACAAGCTTATTGACATGCGTGAAGATTTGGCGGTAGCCGTCCTGCACAACAACTATCCCGGTGTAAGTACTTTGGGTACGACCGAAACGGATCAATTGTCTTATTATCTTTGCCAGGGATATTCCAACCCGTCAGGAACGTTCAACAGGTATTATGTTGACGACGCGAGCGTTAATACGTATAACAGTCTGAACTTGGTTTTGTCATATCAATCACAATATGCAACTCAGGCAGCCCAGATGTTCAGTTCAATCATCGACGAGTCTAACCAGATGCCTTCGTTTGCAAGTGTCGACATCGCAACTGATTATGATGCAGAATCGCGTAAGTTGAACATTACCGTATCGGGCAATGCCGTTGACGGATTTAGCGGTCTTGTCGGCGAGGATGCCGTATTGACGGTTTATGTCACCGAAGACGACATTGTCGCCGCTCAGAGCAACAATGGTGTTACTGACAGGAATTATGTTCACAATAACATAGTTCGCGACATAGTAAGTACGAGCATATTCGGCGACCCGATTGCTTGGACCGGCAGCAATACTTATTCAAATGCATACACGATAACGCTTGACGATGAATGGAATGTTGAGAACATGCATGTTCTGGCGTTTATAAGCAGGCCGGTGGTTGTCAATGGCGACCAATTGAACTCTGTTCAGGACATGTGGGTTAATAACGCCAACTCAGTGAAGATCGACTTGTCAACAGGTATTGACGGTGTTGAGAGCGACGGCGAAGCTGTTAAGGAAGTTGCCCGCTACAGTGTTGACGGCGCAAGGATTTCGGCTCCAGTGAAGGGTATCAACATCATAAAGATGTCTGACGGTACGACAAGAAAGGTTATGATAGCCGAATAACGTAGAAACGAATGTCATATTTAAAAGAAAGGCGGGCCAAGTTTTTATGGTCCGCCTTTCTTCGCGCCGTAACGTTTGTTTGTCCGTGCAACATTCGTTGACGTGCGTCCTGAAAACTTTATACCTAATAAAAAACTAACAGTCGTCCGTAGTGTCCGTTGTGGTTATCTCTTTCCGCCGAAGTTGCCGCCGTGGCCTCCGCCCCTGTTTCCGCCGGTCGGCTTGTTGCGGTTTCCGCCTCCCCTTGCCGCGCCGTTGAACGATTTTCTTTGGCCTGCGCTTCTGTTCACCGTTGTTTTCCTGTTGTTGTTTTTCGGCGTAAAGATGTTGCTTGGGCGTTTTTGCGCGTTCTTGCCGAAGTTTGCGCCCTTGTTTGGACGCGCCGTGGTCCGTGTGCTGCTTTCCCTGTGGCTTCTTGTACTGCCGCGGTTTCCCTTGAAATTGTATTTTTGGGTCAGCTTATTGTTGTTGTTCTGCATTTTCACGGGCGTGCCTGCGTGCCGGTTGCCGTGCATGTTGTTGACTCTTTTGTTTCTTCCAGTGTGTGTGCCAGGCCTTTTCCTGTCACCATGGTGGAATTCGCCGCGGTCAAAGCGGTCCTTCATGCCGTTCCATTTTGAGCCTTGCCCGTGGTGGAAGGTTCGCCCTTTATACCAGCTGCGCCCGCCGTTGTGCCTCCAACTGTGTCCTCCGCGGTAAGTCACGTATATGTTGGTATGGCCGAAGTACAGGTAGTGGCGCCGCGGATAGCGCGAGTATACGGCGAAGTGCCATACGCCCGACGTCCAGTACAGTGGGCGGTAGAAGTATGCTGCAGCGCAGAAAGCCCTGTATTGCCAGTCTAGAAGTATGTAGCTGAGGTCAAGGTTGCGCTGGCGCCAGTAAGCCTCGTACAGGTCGTCAGGTGTATTTACGCTCATCAGGTAGTCCAGATTCACTTCGTAAGCAGCGTCATATTGCTCTTCGGTCAGGTTCAGCTCGTAAGCCATCTTATCCGTAAGGAACAACGCCTGCTCGCGTGCTTGCTCGTAACTCATGGCGCTTGTCGTGGCCGTAAGCGTGAAGAGCAGTGCCGTTATTGCTATAATCCTTTTCATGACTTGATGTTTTTGTATGTTACTTGTATTTCTGCGGAACAGCCTTTCAGGTTTTCCTGTTGCAAAGAAAGTCATTTATTTTGTATTGGTAAAAGGTTTTTCCCTAACAACAATCGGGGAAATCCCTATTTTGCATATTGTTTGAAGCAAGGTTTCTTCTATTTCCGGGTTATACTATTGTATTATGTTTTGCAGACTGTTGGTATTGTCTGAATAATGTGGCTTTGGGGTGTTCGGAATCCACGGACGGGCTTCTAATGCCTGCTGATTACGGTTTTTCGTCTCCTTACGGTTGCCGTTTATAATAAATTTATGAAATAGGCGTTATAAATTAAAGTAATGTTCTTAATGAGGAAGTATCTGTTTGCGTTGTCGTTGTTTGTGTCAGCGGGTGTGTCCGCCCAAGATTCCGATGACGGCGTGGATTGTGTTATTCCGTTGTGTGACGGGCTCGAGTATAATATAGAAATGCAGTCCTCACTGTCAAGCGGACGTACGCCGTTGTGGTTGAACGCCAACCGCTACGGCCTTAGTTCGTTGGAGAAAAGCAACGGCTACATCATGGCCGGTGTGTCGAAGCCTTTACAGTCAGATTCAGCCAGACGTTGGGGGCTGGGTTTTGGTTTGGACATGGCCGTGCCTTATAATTATACCAGTAAAGTGGTTATACAGCAGGCTTATATAGAGGGTCGCTGGCTTCATGGAGTACTGACGTTAGGCAGTAAGGAATATCCCATGGAGCTGAAGAACAACACGCTCAGCAGTGGTTCGCAGACACTCGGTATAAACGCGCGTCCCATACCCCAGGCACGTATAGCCCTGCCTGAGTATTGGGTAGTGCCGTTAACCAAAGGTTGGCTCTCCATGAAGGGACATGTGGCTTTCGGTAAAATGACTGACGACAATTGGCAGCATGACTTTACGGAATGCAAAAACAAGTATGTTGACGACGTGCTGTACCATAGCAAGGCCGCTTACCTAAAGATAGGCAATGAGGCCCAGCAGTTCCCGTTTTCGATAGAAATGGGTATGGAGATGGCTGCCACGTTCGGTGGAACGACATATATGCCCGACGGCAAGGGCGGAATGATGCGTATTGATAACAATTCAGGACTGAAAGCCTTTGTCAACGCCTTTATTCCCGGTGGATACGAAGCAGTTGAGACTACATACCAGAACGTTGAGGGCAACCACCTCGGCAGCTGGCTGATGCGCCTGAACTGGGATGCCGGCAAGTGGCGTTTAGGCGTATATGCAGACAAATTTTTTGAAGACCATTCAGGCATGTTCTTCCTTGATTACGACGGTTACGGGAAGGGTCCCGAGTGGCATGAAAAAAAGGACAACCGCTATTTCCTCTATGCCTTGAAGGACATAATGCTTGGTGCGGAGCTTAATTTGAAGAACGGCACTTGGCTGAGGAATGTAGTTGTAGAGTATATTTATTCAAAATACCAGAGCGGCCCGATATACCACGACCATACATCAGCCGTGCCAGACCATCTTGGCGGCAAGGACAACTTCTACAATCATTACATTTACACGGGCTGGCAGCATTGGGGCCAGGTGATTGGGAATCCGCTATACCGTTCGCCCATATATAATGACGACAACAACATCAACGTCCAGGACAACCGTTTCATGGCGTTCCATGTAGGTATCGACGGGCGTCCTGCCAAGCGTTTTTCCTATCGTGTGCTTGCTTCGTGGCAGGAGGGGCTTGGCACTTACGACGATCCTTACGACAAGGTGCGCTATAACTTCAGCTTCCTAGTCGAGGGCGAGTACAGCTTCTCGGGCCGCTTGCTTGACGGATGGCGGCTCAAGGGTGGTTATGCCATGGACTTCGGCAAGATTCTCGGCAACAACAGGGGATTCCAGATAACCGTATCAAAGAGCGGATTGTTGAACTTATAAATATTTTCCAAGAATGAAATTTTATCGTATCTGCATATTGCCTGCCTTTATTGCGGCAGTAATGTCGTTGTGTTCGTGTGAGATTGAGACTTCCGGCAACGGCGAGCTTGAGGGCATGTGGCACCTTGTTTCGGTAGACACGTTGGCTACATCAGGCGTTAGGGATATGACAAGCGACAGGATATACTGGTCGTTTCAGAACAAACTGCTCGAGCTTGATGACAAGACGGGAGCTAATAACAGCGTGCTTTACCGTTTTGAATTTTCAGACGGGACGCTGAAGTTGTATGACCCCTATATTTACGACCGTGAGAACGGCGACAAGCCATTGACCAACATCATAATGCTTTCGCCGTTTGGCGTAAACGAGCTTGAAGAGGATTTCACGGTTGAAAGCTTCTCAGGCAGCAAGATGATATTGCGTTCCGATGAGCTTCGCCTTAAGTTCAGGAAAATGTAACATGGGCTTTATTTTGCGACATCAGGCTTTTACTGTTTTTCTTTTGTTAATGTAGTAGTTAAGCACAAGGTTCAGACTGATGTAAATTATTACGTCCGCAATGAATACGTAGGTGTTTTCTATCGATTTAAGCAGATTGTAGTTTAGTGCTATGTATGCAGCGGCCATTGTAATTATGAACGCCAACGCCTGGTGTTGGCTTAGCCCGGCGTGGATTAGTTTATGGTGAATATGGCTTTTGTCTGCCATGAACGGTGATTTGCCGTGGTATATGCGTACCATGGATACCCTTACAACGTCGAACATGGGCACTATCAGCAGTGTGAACGCCATGAAGAAGTCGAACTTGTGTTCGGTTATTACGGCCGTGTTGCTCATTGAGTATTTCACGCACAGGAATCCCAGTATGAATCCAAGGGTAAGGCTGCCCGCATCGCCCATGAATATCTTTCTGTTTTTGTCGGGGTCGCCAAACATGTTGAAGTACAGGAACGCCACCAACACGCCTATCAGTCCGGCTATCAGTATGGCGTAAGCCCATATTTCCTGGGATGCGAACATGTATAGGAATCCTGCCAGTGCCATTATCGACAGGCTTGCGGCCAGTCCGTCAATACCGTCAATCAGATTGATGGCGTTGTCGATGAAGACAATTGCAAGAACAGTGAGCGGGAATCCTATGAAATAAGGCAGTTCGTGTATGCCAATGAAGCCGTACAGGTTGTTAATATACAGCCCTGAAAACGGCAGGAAGCACGCTGCTATTATCTGTATAACGAACTTTATGAGCGGCGACAGTCCTACAACGTCGTCTATTATGCCCATTACGTATATAAGCAGTATGCTCATAAGGAAATACAGGCTCCAGATGTTTATGGTTATCAGCTTGTCAGTTACGCTTATTGCCGACAGTGCTATGGCAAAAGCTATGAACATGCTTGGCATGAAAGAGATGCCGCCGAGACGTGGAATTGCGCTTTTATGTATCTTGCGTGAGTTCGGAATGTCGTACAGTTTCTTTGCCTTGCAGAAGTTAAGGATTATTGGAATGAAGACGAATCCGCATGCCATGCTTATAATAAAGACGCCGATTATCCAATATATGTATATGTTCATAAACATTCATTTGTTATACAGTTACAAAGTATAAACCCCTAAAGTCTTAAAATATTGCACAGTATATTAAAATAATGTTTATTGACATGTAAAACGTGTTTCGTCCTTCTACGTATCCGGCCTTAATGCTTCCTGTCAGTCAACGTAGTTCAGTCCCTGCATGCATGTCTTTACCTTGTCTCCCTTTCTTATTATGATGTTGCCTGCCTTCCTGCCTTTTATCTCAAGGTCGAGTGCGTTGCCGGGCACGTAGAACGTAACGTTGTCGAACGTAACGTTGCGGCTGTCGTCGAAAACCATCCTGTTGTCGGTTGCCTGTATTTCCAGGTTGCTGAACGTGAAACCGTCTGCGTCGTTCATTGTCCTTATAATACGGTTTGTCCTTATCTTACCGTTTTCTATCCTGACGTTCGAGCAAGGTATTTCGGGTATTGCGTTTACGGTCAGCAGCCTGTCGGCCGACTCAACCGTGAAGTTGCGTATCGTTATGTCCTTTACGGTCGGCGTAAGCGGCGTGATGTCGAGTGGGGGATAGCGGCGGGCAAGTTCGCCCATGTACATTTTTGAGCCCAACAGGTCCCATGTGAAAGCTTCGCGCACGTTTACCAACTTCACGTTCTCGTAGGTTATACCCTCCACGGTGCCTCCGCGGTTGCGTCTTGTCTTGAAGCGGAAGCCCGTGCGAGTGCCGTAGAACAGGCAATCGTGCAGGTACACGTTGCGTATGCCGCCTGCGGTCTCGCTGCCGCAGGTTATGCCGCCGTGTCCTTCCTTCGCCAGGCAGTAGCGTATCACCACGTTCTCGGTCGGCTTGTTCACGCGCAGTCCGTCGTCGCAGCGCCCCGCCTTAAGCGTGAAGCAGTCGTCGCCGCAGTTCAGCGTCGAGTATTCTATCAGCACGTTCCTGCACGACGATATGTCAATGCCGTCGCCGCTGGGCACGTCGGTAGAGTTTACCGTTATGCCTCTTATTATCACGTTCTCGCAATATACGGGGTTCACGTTCCACAGCACGCTGCGTTCGAACGTCACGCCTTCAACCAAAACATTCTTGCAGTTGATGGGCGAGAACGATTTCGGACGGTAGAACGTGCGCCCGTCGTAGCCGTCGCATACGCGTTCCTTCACCGGCATATCGTAGGGCACGTCGTTCTCCACCACGCTCTTGCCGTTGGGCAGTGTGCGCATGGCAGCAGTCATGGGCGGTCCCATTATCTTGCCTTCGCCCGTCAGGGCTATGTTTTTCTCGCCGTTGGCGTATATGAAGGCTCCTGCGCCCATTATCTCCACGCCCTCGTGGCGTGTGAACACGGCAGGCTGGTAGTCGTCTATCGAGCCCGAAAACTCTATCACGGCACCTTTGTCAAGCCGCAGGTTCACGTTGCTCTTAAGTACGATGCGCCCAGACAGCCAGTGGCCGGCAGGCACTACCACTGTACCACCGCCACGTTTTGACATGTCGGTAATCAGCTTGTTTATGCCTTCGGTTATCTTTCCGCCGTCGTCTTTTAAGTCATCCGTTACGCTCTCGGTCCTGTCAGGGAACTTTGGGCGCTTCAGGTCTTTCATCTTGAATGGCGCATTGCCTATTGCGGCTATGGTTTCGGGCATTGCCGCCGCACCGGTGTTCTTGTCCGTCAGGTTATTATAGTCGGTGCCTGCGCTGGCTGCCAGGAACGGCAACAACGCAATGAGCGATAATAGCGATTTAAGTTTGATAGTCGTCATAATAGTTGTCTTGTTTGTTATATAAGACGTGCTTGATTTCGATTTGTAATGTTGTTTTTACAGGATAATTATCCTGTGTTTTGCAAAAGGTCGTGTCTTGGCTTGTAAAAGGCGGCCTTTCACGCGGTAAAAGATAACCTTTTGCAGCGTAAAAGATGACCTTTTTGAATGCATTAGGTAACGGCTTGACATTCAGGCTGTTCCGCCCTCCAGCCTTATTGTCCTTTTGCCGCCATGCTTATGCTTGTGCCTTTGTGTATTTTTGCTTGCCGGCATTCCGCTATATCCACATCCGCGGCAATTGTGTTTCATCCGTTATGTTTGTTATTATTTTGCAGTTTGCCTTGTGCCGGCATGCAGATGTGCCGGCTTTTACTGAAAGGGTAATGATTAAAGTAGGTGATTTTGTTTGATTGGACTTTTTTGTTTTATAAGTATGAAGC